>Ga0207428_10007012_pt1 | contig 10317 bp, 8 predicted proteins | sample RhiMethybrSRZTD1_FD_187600 | JGI IMG/M metagenome (GOLD analysis project Ga0207428, IMG submission 187600) | Populus rhizosphere microbial communities from Tennessee, USA - Rhizosphere MetaG P. TD hybrid SRZTD1 (SPAdes) (version 3) | ecosystem: Host-associated > Plants > Roots > Rhizosphere >... | reverse complement strand
GCGTTTGCCCTGGCGGACCGTGAATGTGGCCATGCGTGAACCTCGCAGTTTGTTCCGACGGGCGGCTACGGCGTGCGCGCCGAGCCAACCTTCCTCTTTTTCTCGATCAGCTCCTCGAGCGCCGTGGCGACGATCTCCGCCACCTTCTTGGAGCCCTCGTCGGTGAAATGCACGGCATCGTAAACGTCGCCGAACCGCCAGTTGCGGGCGCGCGCCAGGTCGATCAGCGGGACCACCTCGCTGCGCGCCACCTCGCGGGTGACCGCGTTGAAGTCGTCGAGCAGGCTCGGCTGGCCACCGGGCCGCGGCGCGCCACCCCCCAGCTGCTCGCGGTTGACGAAAGCGCCGCTGCGCTCCGTCGCCGACGTCGGCTCGACGAAGACTTGCGTCATGAGCACCGGAGTGATGCCCCAGGCGCTCGCCACCCGCACGAAGGATCTGAGCGAGCTCTCGAAGTCCCGCCCGATCTCCGGGCGCCGGTCCGGCCCTGCGGCGGATGCCGGCGTTTGCGCGCGGGCGGGCCGGATGCGCACCAGCTCGCGCGCGGCCTTGGCGCCGCGCTGCAGCTGCTCGGTCGTGTAAGGAATAAGCGACTTGACGAGCACCTTGCCGGCATCGCCGATGGATATCTTTTCCTCCTCGTAGAGGCGCAGGGAGCCGTCCTTGATCCAGTAGGTTCCGTTGCCCGTCAGCGTGCCGATGTCGTTGATGCCGTGCATGAGCACGACGAAGTCCGGCCGCAGCGGCACGACCTTGCCCAGCAGCAGCAGCAGCGAATGCATGCTGTTGTTGCCCGATAGCGCCGCGTTGATGCCGTTGACCTTGAGCCCGAGTGCCCGCTCCAGCCTGGTGGCGGCCAGATGCGGAAAGCGGTTCTCGGGGGCCACGTACATGCATTCGGTGGTCGAGCCGCCGAGGAAGACGACGCTGACATCGGGCGTCGCGTGGCGGCGGGCAGGCGCGATGAAGCCGTCCGTATCCGTCGACAGGGGATAGGTCTCCAAGAGCCCGCCGTCGGGGTGACGCTTTCGGTCCGCGCTGGGTGTGAACTGATAGTCGGTGTTGCGTCGCCACTCGCGCATGACGAGATAGCGCGCCGGTCCCGGCCCCGCGCTCTGGCCACCTGCCTTGTACCGCCCAGAGCCGGGCGTCATGTCCCATTCGAAGAGGGCAACGCCGGCTATGGCGGCCAGCACGCAAAGGACCACCAGGATCCTGCGCGAGCCCACTTTCGATTCCCTCGCCTGCGCTTCCATTGCCGTCGATCCTGCTTCCTCGCCACGAAGCGTTCAGCACCGCGCTGCGCTCCTAAACCCCGTTTGGCGTTCTTGCCGTGCTTTTCCGGTCGTGCGCTTGGGCAACTTCCCACGAGGCCCGCGACAACCGCCAGCGCCATGCACCCCTTGGCTTGCATGCAGCCACATGCGTAGACTAGCGCAAAACGTGTCCAAACCGGGAGAACGCCCTCATGCGCCAACCAGCAGGCATTAAATCGAGCTTCGGCTTTGGGGCTTGTCTCGCCCTTATAGCCGCAACCCTCTTCGCATACTCGGTGCCTGCCATGGCGCAGGAGCCGATCAAGATTGGCTTCTCCATGGCGCTGACCGGGCCGCTGTCGCCAAACGGCAAGCAGGCGCTGCTCGGCATGAAGATCTGGGAGGAGGAGACCAACGCCAAGGGCGGGCTGCTCGGCCGCCCGGTCAAGCTCGTCTACTACGACGACCAGACCAATGCCTCCACCGTGCCCGGCATCTACACGAAGCTCATCGACGTCGACAAGGTCGACCTCGTGCTCGGGCCCTACGCCACCAACATGGCGGCGCCGGCCATGCCTGTCATCATGCAGAAGGGCAAGCTCTTCATCATCCTGTTCGGGCTCGATGTGAACCACGAGTTCAAGTACAACAAGTTCTTCGCCATGATCCCGACCGGGCCGAACACCAAGCCCTCCTTCACCGAGGGCTTCTACGACATGGCGATGCAGCAGACCCCCAAGCCCGAAACGACGGCGCTGGTGGCGGCCGATGCCGAGTTTTCCCGCAACGCCTGCGAAGGCGCCCGCGAGAACGCCAAGAAGCACAATCTCAAGGTCGTCTACGACAAGACCTATCCGCCGGCGACCACGGACTTCACGCCGATCGTGCGCGCCATCCAGGCCACCAACCCGGACATCGTGGCGATCTGCTCGTATCCGCTCGACTCGGTCGGGATGGTCAAGGCGGTGAACGAGCTCAACTTCAAGCCGAAGATGATCGGCGGTGCCATGGTCGGCCTGCAGGCCACCGTGTTCAAGAACCAGCTCGGTCCCCTGCTCAACGGCTTCGTCAACTACGAGACGTGGGTGCCGGACAAGAAAATGATGTACGAGGGCACCGAGGAGTTCTTCAAGAAGTACCAGTCGCGCGCGGCCGCCGAAGGCGTCGATCCGCTCGGCTACTACCTCGGCGGCTGGGGCTACGCCTACATCCAGGTGCTCGGCGACGCGGTGAAGGGCGCCAACAGCCTCAAGGACGACGTGCTCGCCGACTACATCCGCAAGACCACGTTCAAGACCATCCACGGCAACATCAAGTTCGGCGCCAACGGCGAGTGGGCCGAGGGCCGCATGCTGCAGGTGCAGTACCGCGGCATCAAGCAGGGCGATGGCATCGACGTCTACCGCGGCATGTCCTATCAGACCGTGCTGACGCCGGCCGACCTCAAGACCGGCGATGTCATCTACCCCTACGAGAAGGCGAAATAGCCTGCGCTCTCGGCTGCCGCCTTAGCGGCTCGGTGGGCGGCAGCCGATAAAGCTCGCCATACTTGCCGCGCAGATAGGCGATGTAGGGCGCGATGTTCATGGGCGCCCCGGTGGCGCGCTCGATGAGCTCGTCCGGCCTAAACTTGCGGCCATGGCGGTAGACGTTGTCGCGCAGCCAGTCGCGCAGCGTGTCGAACTTGCCACTCGCCATTTCGCGCGGGATAGCGGAATGGGCGGCGAGCGCCGCTGAATAGAGCTGTGCGCACAGGATGTTGCCGATGGCATAGCCCTGAAAGGCGCCACCGACGCCGCCGCCGTACCAGTGCACGTCCTGCAGGCAGCCGTCGCGGTCGTCGCGCGGGGCGATGCCGAAGTCCGCCTCGAAGCGCGCGCGCCAGGCCTCGGGCAGGTCCTTGACCGCGAGCCGGCCCTCCAGCATGGCCAGCTCCAGGTCGAACCGCATCATGATGTGCAGATTGTAGGTCACCTCGTCGGCGTCCGTGCGGATCAGCGATCGCTCGACCTTGTTGATGGCGCGGTAGAACGTCTCCAGCGGCACGCGCGCGAATTGATCCGGGAATGCCTTGCGCAGCTGCGGATAGAAATGCTCCCAGAAGCCGCGGCTGCGCCCCACCACGTTCTCCCAAAGCCGCGACTGGCTCTCGTGCACGCCGGCCGAGGCGCCCGAGCCGAGCGGCGTGCCATCCAGCTCCGCGCTGACGCCCTGCTCGTAGAGCGCATGGCCCGCCTCATGCAGGGTCGAGAACAGCGCCCGGCCGATGTCGCCCTCGTAGACCCGCGTGGTGATGCGCACGTCGCCGGCCGAAAATCTGGTGCAGAACGGATGGTGCGTGGTGTCGAGCCGCCCGCGGTCGAGGTCATAACCGAAGCGCTTGATGACGGCGAGGCCGAGCTTCATCTGCGTTGCCTCGGGGAACGAGCCGCGCAGGCAGCTGTCGTCCGCCGACTCCTGCTCGGCGATGGCGCGCACGATCGGCACCAGGGCGGCGCGCAGCTCCTTGAACAGCGCCAGCACCGAGGCGGTCGTCATGCCCTCGTCGGGGCCGTCGATCAGCGGGTCGGCAATGTGCTTGTAGGGTGCGAAAAAATCGGCGTACTGCCGGCTGAAGTCGAGCGCCTTTTCGAGCAGGGGGCGCATGGTGGCGAAGTCGTTGGCCGGCCGCGCCCGCGTCCAGGCATCGTAGGAGGCGGACCCGAACGCGCTCCAGCGGGCGACGAAATCGGCCGGCACCTTGGTTGCCTTGTCGAAGTCGCGACGCACGACGCGGACGAGGCACGCCTCGTCGCTGTCGGGCTGCAGGCGCTCGACATGCGGCGCCAGGTCGTCGAGCAGCTTGCCCAGCGCCTGGTCGGTGAACCTCTCGTGCGCCAGCCGGCTCAAGGTCGCGCATTGCCGAGCCCGGGCGGTGGCCCCGCGCTTGGGCATGTACGTGGCCTGGTCCCAGCTGAGCACAGCGCCCGCACCGCTCAGATCGGCGATTTCGAGCAAGCGGCGCTTGAGCTCGCCAAGCCTGGCTTCCGCCGAGAGGCGCTTGCCGTTGCGCCTGCCGGCCGTGGTCGCGGCCTCGGACTTGCCCTTGCGCGCGGCTGTCGTGGTAGATGGAATGGGACGATCTCCTGCTGGCCAAAAAGGGCGGCACCCTAGCATGATCCATGGGCTCGATCACATCGTGCTTGCGGTACCCTCGCTCGATGCCGCTGCTGCCGGCTATCGGCTGCTGCTCGGCCGCCACGCCGATGCAGCGTCATTCCAACTCGCCAATGTGCGTCTCGACTTGCGCAACCTAGATGAGCCCGCGGCCGAGGGTTTGTCGGCTCTCGCCTTCGCCGTCGCCGACGTTGAGAAGGCCCGGCGGCTGCTCCAGCAGCGCGCGCTTTCCGTCACCCAATCCGACACGGGCGACACGTCGTCGGTGCTGCAGATCGCTTCAGCGGCGACGCATGGGGCGGCGATATCCATCGTAGCGCGCAGCCATGAAGCGGTGGCACGCTCGCCTTTGCTGGCCGGGACCGACGAGGCCGGCGCGGTCGCGAGCCTCGATCATGTCGTGATCCGATCGCCAAACCCGGAGCGCGCCGTTGCTCTCTATGCCGGACGCTTGGGCCTCAGCCTGCGTCTCGACCGCACGGAGCCGGAGTGGGGCGTGCGGCTCCTCTTCTTCCGCTGCGGCGATCTCATCATCGAGGTGGCGCACGACCTTAAGGGCGGGATCGGCGACGGGCCCGATCGACTGTGGGGCCTGTCCTGGCGCGTGCCCGATATCGCCATGGCTCACGCCCGGTTGCGGGCAGCCCGCGTCGACGTTTCAGACCTCCGCGTGGGCCGCCGTCCGCACACGCGCGTCTTCACGGCGCGCAGCCACACCGCCGGCGCGCCGACGCTGATGATCGGCCCGGACCCGCAGAGCCGAACCTTGGCCGAGGTCAGCGGCTCAGCCTGAGGTGGGCCCACCCGCTGCTGCTGGTCAGCCGCACGCTCTGGCTGTTGCCAGTTACGATCACGGAGATCGTGCCGGAGATGTCATAGTCGGGGTTGTGGAAGTTGCCGCTGTATTTGTTCTCGCCGATCTTGTGCACGGTGGCGGTCTGCGCCGCCTTGCCGGAGGCCGTAGCGCAGGTCGCATTCACCCTGTAGCTGTTCTTCGAGGCGCGGCTGTAGTGAGCGCGGCAGCGCGCCTGCTCCCTCGACCCGGAGGCGAACGACACCGAGCCGCCGCCGCTCCAGGAGCCTTCCAAGCCCCGTTCTTCCTTGGCGGGTGCAGCTTTCGCCGCTGCCGACTGACCGTGACTGGAATTTGACAGGCCATAGACACCGAAGGTGGCGGCGAGGGCCAACGCAAGTACACGCGATATCGGCCGCCGGAAGGCTGCCGGATCCAGTCGGGTCGCGCTCCGCTCAAGGCAGGCTTGCGCTGGATGAAGCGAGCTCGAATTCATGAAAGTTCTCCTACGGAACGTCGACACCCCCAACGAAACACCCCGTGAATATAGGGCGGACCGGCCCGCCTTGCATCTGTCAGTTGCTGCGCCACCCCGGAGCCGATCAAGCTATGGTGCCAGCGTGGTTAATAAGCACCATAAGCCGTAGAATCAATGCGCCTTGGCATGCCGGCTCGGCTGCCGTGCAAAAGGGGTTGGCGTGCATCCTATCCAGCGTTGGCAGAAGCGGAGGCATTGACGTTGCCCTTGGCAGCGTGCGGTTTGCCCACACCGCTCCGTCGAGCTTGCCGCAAGCGCGCCACAACGGCGTCGCACGGGCGTCACACAGCCTGACAAGCGTCAGAAGGCGTTGCGATGGACGAAGCCCACAAAGGGCGTGAGGGCAATGATCCTGAGGTCGAGTGAGATCGACCAGTTCTCGATGTAGTAAAGGTCCATCTGCACCCGCTTGCGCATTTTCTCGGGGTCTTCCGTCGGTCCGCGGAAGCCGTGAATCTGCGCCCATCCGGTCATGCCCGGCTTGACGCAGTGGCGATTGGCGTAGCGGTCCAGCCGTTCACAATAGAGCTGGTTGTGGGCTACAGCATGCGGGCGCGGGCCGACGAGCGACATCTCGCCCTTGAGCACATTGAAGAGCTGCGGAAGCTCGTCGATGCTGGTGCGGCGCAGGAGCTTGCCGACGCGCGTCACCCGTGCGTCGTGCCTACGTGCCTGCGGGACGACGGCGCCATCCTCGGTTAGCCGCATGGTGCGGAACTTGTAGACGTGGATCAGCCGATGGTTGTAGCCGTGTCGCCGCTGCTTGAACAAGATCGGGCCGGGGCTGTCGAGCTTGATAGCCACTGCAACCGCGAGCATCAACGGGGCGAACAGGACGAGACTGAGCGCGCCTAGCAAATAGTCGAGCGCCAGCTTCATGACATAGCCCCAATCGCGGATCGGCCGCGGCTTGACCTGCAGAAGACTGAGCGATCCCAGGCGCGAGGTACCGAGGATGGGCTTGTCGAACTCGGAAGGGCACAGCCACACATCGACCGGCAGCACGCTCAGCTGGTCGATCAGGCGTGCCGTCTGCTGTTGGGGAGCATCGCTGAGCGCCACTACAACCTCGTCGATCTGGTTGCGCTGACCGAGCGAGATGAGGTCGGCAACACCGGCCCGTGGCTTGTCATGGCCGTCTTTACCGGGTTCATCGAACACCCCGACGATGCGCACGCCTGCCGCCTGGCGCAGCTTATCGGCCAAGCGCAGCCCTTGCGCGCCGCTCCCGATCACGGCGATGCGCCGCGCCATGTAGCCGGTGGAGGCGAGCCAACGCAGCAGGCGGGCCGAGGCTGCTCGGCTCAGGACCAGGCCGATCGAGACCAGCGTCAGCCACGTCAATAGCCAGCCACGCGAGAAGTCTGCCGAAATCTTGAGCAGGTAGGCCAATGCGATGAGCACGAGAAACGACATGCCGATCGCCAACAGGAAATCGCCGAGGCGCTCGCGCCAGCCGAGATAGGCGTCCGGCTCGTGCAGGCCGCGGATGCGCATCATGTAGTGCAGAACGATGCCGCCGGCGAAGCCGGCGAAGAGGTAAGGCTGGTGCTCCTGCTGGCTCTCGAGAAGGAAGGCGATGTAGAGAAGTTTGGCGACGGCGGCCGATACAACGACAAGGCCGACCTCCATCAGCGAGAGGACATCCAGGACGACGCGATTGGGGATGCGCAGGGCCGGACGGTCTACCAGCGATGCCGGGTCGATGACCGTCGCCTGCGATGGCGTCGCGAAACTCCTGCGCGACATTGACCGGATCCCTCTTGCCGCCCTGCGGCTTCGTCGCGCGGACGGTAGGGGCAGAAGAAGTTCGCTCGCAACGCAACAACGCGGAGATGCTTAACGAATGCCCCGTTTTGAGACGAGGCTCGGTCCAGGAGACGAAGGCTGCCACCGCGGTAGGGTTTGGCTTTGACGCCTAGTCTTTGAGGTGGTCACGGAACTGCATTCAGGGGTCCTTGCCGTGGTACGGGTCGACCACCGCCGGCGCGAATCGTTGGTGGCGTCGTCGCAACGCGGCATTCATGCTTCCGCCCGTCTTGCCGCCCTGATTGCACGCCGTCGGTTTCGCCGCCTGGCGAATCGACCTAGATGTAGGTCAGCTAACCGATCGAGGCGGCCACGTCTCGGTCACCCTGCGCGTGCGTCCATCTTGTCGGTTGTGTTGCGTCTTGGTGCATCGACCGTCAAGAAGAGACCGGGGCGTATGGTCGGCGGGACGGGCAGATTTCTGGCTGGAGCATGCCTGGCGGCCGGGCTGGTTTTGGCTGCGCACGAGGTGCGCGGCGAGGCACCGCCGCTGAGGTCGATCGAGCCGGAATCCTACAGCGACCAGCCTGCCGGCATAAGATACGGCGCGCTGCTCTATCACGCCTCGCTCAGAAGTGGAATGGCGTGGGATTCCAACATCTTCTCGACCAAGGCGCACGTGGTCGCCGACCGCATTGTCATCCTTCGCCCAGGCTTGACCGTGAGCACCGTCGACCCGAATTACAAGTTCACATTTCGCGCCAACATTCAGCAGCTGGAATACGAGGTCTCGCCGTCCGACAACCGCCTAGATGGTTTTGTCGACCTGCAGGGCAGCATTCGCGTGCAAAAAGACACGACCCTCGATGTCGGCCTCGTTGCCGCCCGCATCGCCGACCCCCGCTCCTCGATCGTGCGTCGCGACCTGCCCCTGAACGCCGCCGAGCCGGTCGTGCACAACCAATACTCCGCCTGGGTCGCCCTGCGCAGAAACTTCAATCCTCTGGTGTCCACGACCACGCTCACCGTCTTGAACGACGATTACTACGATGTCCAATCCATCGGCGGCACGCCGCTCAACTTGCAGTATCTCGACCGCGACGTAGCCAGGCTCACCCAGGAGACCGATCTGCGCATCTCGCATCGCCTGCTGCTCTTCAGCCGCGAGCGCGTCAGCATGAACACCTATCGCAACGTGCAAGGCTTCATCCAGGACGACTCGGTCAAGTTCGACACCGTCAATGGCATCGAGGTCGTCATCACGCCCCTGATAACGGGCAGGTTCTCCTTTCAATTCGGAGAGGAGCACTTTTGGGCTAACACCATCCAAAGCGATCCGGAGCGCATCTACCGCGCCGAGCTTCTTTGGTCGCCGGCCCGCAATATCCGGCTGAAGGCCGGATTTGCCCGCGATTTCGGCGGCGTAAGCCTGACGCTCGACGCGGTCGGCGGCCGGCGCACCGGCGCTGACTTCGTGCTCGAATACGACATCACGCGGCAGCTGTTCTTTCGCGCCAGCTTCCTTCACCTGCATGTCAACGAGTCGAGTTTGAGCTTCGGCAACGAGCGGCTCGAAAACACTTACTTCTATAAGGCCTCTCTTGGCTACGAGATCACCCGCTATTGGGTCTGGTATCTCGATTACGCCTACGAGAAGCGCGACGCCAACATCGAGGCGAACGAGTTCGATCGCCAGATCATCCAATCGGGGCTGATCGCCAGGTTCTGATGCGGGAAAATCGAAGAGGACGGGTCATGAAATGGGTGTATGCGATGGCCGCGAGCGTCGCTCTCCTTCTGGCGACCGCGATCGATGCCAGTGCCCAGAGCGACCGCTTCGTGGGTGTGCGCAAGGATAGCGCCAATGAGATCATTCTGTTCTCAATCGATGCCCTGACCGGCGCAGAAAACAAGATCGCTACGCTCGAGACGGCCGAAGCCAACATCCAACTCCTCGGCTTGACGACGCTCAATTCGCGGCGCGGCACCTTCTCCTACGCCTATACCGATCGCGCGGCGGGAAAGGACTACCTGCACACCGTGAGCCTGCTCAACGGGCAGACCGTATCGCGCATCGCGTTGCCCGCCGACACGAGCGGGCTCGAGGTCGTCGTCGACGTGGGCCGACAGGAGGCGCAGGCGCAGACCGAAGCGCTGCGGCGCAAGGTGGAGTGGCTCGAGCAGGAGGTACGCCGCCTGCAGGGCCAAGTCAGATTGCGTTGAAGGATAGTGGAGATGAGCGGGTCCGGCGTCGATGCAACCTTGAGGCGCGGCGACACCGTTGAGGAATTTGTAACGCGTTGGTCGACTGCGCTTGCCGACTTGCCACGACTCACTCTAGGTGCGTAGGCATCGGGGTTTTCGCCATGTGTCTATATCTTGGGGGCGCGGACGATGGTGTGGCGAAAGATGATGGTCTTGGCGGCCTTGCTGGTCGCTCTCTCGGCGTGCACGCGCTACCCACCCGAGGTCTACGGCTTCGAATTCGACTACCAATATATCCTCGATGCTGGCGATGAAGTTCGGGTTGTCGTCTACGAGGTCGACAACCTTCCGCAGACCTTCAAGGTCGACGCCAGCGGCCACATTTCCATGCCGATGACCGGGGTGGTGCGCGCGCAGGGCAGGACTGTGCAGCAATTGGAGGCAGCCATCGCCGGCCGGCTGAGGGGCCGCTTCGTCAAGGACCCCAAAGTGGCCGTGCAAATCGTCACCTATCGGCCGTTCTACGTTCTGGGCGAGGTCAGAAACGCCGGCCAATACTCCTTCATCAATGGTTTGACGGTGGAGGCCGCGGTGGCGGTGGCCGGCGGCTATACCGAGCG
>Ga0207428_10007004_pt1 | contig 10325 bp, 9 predicted proteins | sample RhiMethybrSRZTD1_FD_187600 | JGI IMG/M metagenome (GOLD analysis project Ga0207428, IMG submission 187600) | Populus rhizosphere microbial communities from Tennessee, USA - Rhizosphere MetaG P. TD hybrid SRZTD1 (SPAdes) (version 3) | ecosystem: Host-associated > Plants > Roots > Rhizosphere >... | reverse complement strand
GCTCTGCCTGGACGACACCGCGAAGAAAGTCAGCAAATTGCCAACTCTCGGGGCGCGTGAAAAGGCTGACCTGGACAAGTTGCGCAAAGACCTGACCACGACCACTGAATACGCCCCGTTCTGGGTGATTCTGGCGGTTGCACTGGCCCTGGGCCTGGGCACCATGGTCGGTTGGAAACGCGTGGTACTGACCATTGGCGAGAAGATCGGCAAGCAAGGCATGACTTACTCCCAAGGCATGTCGGCGCAGATCACCACCGCTAGCCTGATCGGCATGGCGAACATCTTCAGCCTGCCGGTTTCCACCACCCACGTGCTGTCCTCCGGCGTGGCGGGCACCATGGTCGCCAACAAAAGCGGCCTGCAAGGCGGCACCGTCAGAACCATCCTGCTGGCCTGGGTGTTGACCCTGCCAGCCACCGTGGCCCTGTCGGCCGGGTTGTTCTGGCTGGCGTCGAAGGCGCTGGGTAGCTGATACAGCTGCATCAAAAAAGGCGCGCTCCGCAAGGACCGCGCCTTTTTTATTGCCGGCTACTTCCAGACACGACAAATCAAATGTGGGAGCGAGCTTGCTCGCGATAGCGGCCTTACAGCCAATATAGATGCTGAATGTTATGGCCTCATCGCGAGCAAGCTCGCTCCCACAGGGTCTGCGTGTATCGATAGAGTTTTACAGGCAAAAAAAAGGGCAACCGAAGTTGCCCAAAATGCCTTGCGTGCTCATTACATCCAGAAAGACCTGCGGTTACTTCCGCTTGTGCGAATCCTTCCAGATAAAAAATCCGAATCCTGCAAAAAAAACCAACATGAGGCTGACAGTCAGCACCCCGGCGATCACCACGTTGTCGAAAAACATGACGCGTCTCCTGCACTTGCCCTGTTGCGATAGGGCTAAGTTAACCAAACGGGCAGGACAGAATATTGACCGGGATCAATGTCGCCCGAGACCGGGCAAGAGGAAGGGAAAAGTTTGACCCGCATCAATGAATGCGGGGTGGGGGTCAGCGTTTTTTCGGTTTGTTTTTCGGCTTTTTTTTGGCCTTGCCCAATGGCATGGCTTGCTCGAATGCCTGGCGAACTTCATTGAGGCGTTTGTCATTGAGGTCATGAACACGCTTGGCACGTTCAGCATTGAGGTCAATCAGTTTGTCGTCTTGGCTCATGGCGGTCGGTACATCGCTTGAAATGAGTGTCAGCCGCCGTAGCGTTCGGCAACCCTGTGCCAATAATGCGGCCTGACGGCCGCGCTGACCAGCCTGCGCTCAAATCTCGATATCAACCCACAATCCCTGCCGCGGCTGATCTTCCATCAGCGGTGCCACCGGTACGGTGTTGTCGGCATTGAGTTCATCGCCGGGAATCGCCAGGTGAGCCTTGGGATCATTATCGGCTTCACGACGACGCCGCTCCTGCTCCTGCCTGCGGCGCTGCTCCTCGCGCAGCACTGCCCCGTCCTCTTCAGGATTGCGCTTTTGCAGGTCAATGGTGCTTTCACTGGAGCTTTCCTGCACCGACACCACCGGTGGAATATCCGGCCGCTGGCGGATCGGGTCGGTTTGTGAAGTGATCGGCACGGCACTCAGGGGGAGCATCGGTGGCAGCATGATTTTCGGTCTCCTGTCAGCAGGCTGTCGGCTGCGGGGATGGCGACTTGAGCCACCGGTCGCAAACTGTGACCCAATTGGCACTCATTAGTGCACCGAGCGGCGCGTCATGCATACGTGGGCTAACGTAAGACTGTGAGTTTTTCTGAGAGTCCTTTGGCCCTGAAGCCCTCATTCCGTTAAGATAGCCCGCTTTTTCAAGGTGGGAGTCAGGCAGCATGGCGCAGCAGTATCAACCGGGGCAACGCTGGATCAGTGACAGCGAAGCCGAGCTGGGATTAGGCACCGTTCTGGCACAGGACGGCCGCTTGTTGACCGTGCTCTACCCGGCCACTGGCGACACTCGCCAGTACGCGCTACGGAATGCGCCTCTTACCCGCGTGCGGTTTTCGCCGGGTGACACCATCACTCACTTCGAAGGCTGGAAACTGACCGTCCGCGAAGTCGACGACATTGATGGCCTGCTGGTTTACCACGGCCTCAACGGGCAGAGCGAAGTGGTCACCCTGCCGGAAACCCAACTGTCGAACTTCATCCAGTTCCGCCTGGCCAGTGACCGTCTGTTCGCCGGCCAGATCGACCCGTTGGCCTGGTTCTCCCTGCGTTATCACACCCTGGAACATACCAGCCGCCAGTTGCAGTCCTCCCTTTGGGGCCTGGGCGGCGTGCGTGCGCAACCGATCGCGCACCAGTTGCACATTGCCCGCGAAGTCGCCGACCGTATCGCGCCACGGGTTCTGCTGGCCGACGAAGTGGGCCTGGGCAAAACCATCGAAGCCGGCCTGGTGATCCATCGCCAATTGCTCTCGGGCCGCGCCAGCCGTGTGCTGATCCTGGTTCCGGAGAACCTGCAGCACCAGTGGCTGGTAGAAATGCGCCGCCGCTTCAACCTGCAGGTGGCGCTGTTCGACGAAGAGCGCTTCATCGAGAGCGATGCCAGCAACCCGTTCGAAGACACCCAGCTCGCGCTGGTCGCCCTTGAGTGGCTGGTGGACGACGAGAAAGCCCAGGACGCGCTGTTCGCGGCAGGCTGGGACTTGCTGGTGGTCGACGAGGCTCACCACCTGGTGTGGCACGAAGATCAGGTCAGCCCTGAATACTCGCTGGTCGAGCAACTCGCCGAAACCATTCCCGGCGTGCTGCTGTTGACCGCCACCCCGGAACAATTGGGCCAGGACAGCCACTTCGCTCGTCTGCGCCTGCTCGACCCGAACCGTTTCCATGACCTGCAGGCCTTCCGCGCCGAGAGCGAAAACTATCGCCCGGTGGCTGAAGCCGTTCAGGAGTTGCTGGACAAGGGACGCCTTTCGCCGCAAGCCCACAAGACCATCCACGGTTTCCTCGGTAACGAAGGCGAAGCCCTGCTGGCCGCCGTCAACGATGGCGACACCGAAGCCAGCGCCCGCCTCGTGCGCGAATTGCTCGACCGTCACGGCACCGGCCGCGTGCTGTTCCGTAACACCCGCGCCGCCGTGCAGGGTTTCCCGGAGCGCAAGCTGCACCCGTACCCGCTGCCATGCCCGGACGAATACCTCGAACTGCCGTTGGGCGATCACGCCGAGCTGTACCCGGAAGTCAGCTTCCAGGCCCAACCGGATGCCAGCGAAGAAGAACGCTGGTGGAAATTCGACCCGCGCGTCGAATGGCTGATCGATCAGCTGAAGATGCTCAAGCGCACCAAAGTGCTGGTGATCTGCGCCCACGCCGAAACCGCCATGGACCTGGAAGACGCCCTGCGCGTGCGTTCCGGCATTCCGGCCACGGTGTTCCACGAAGGCATGAACATCCTCGAGCGTGACCGCGCCGCCGCCTACTTCGCCGACGAAGAGTTCGGTGCGCAAGTGCTGATCTGCTCGGAAATCGGCAGTGAAGGTCGCAACTTCCAGTTCTCCCATCACCTGGTGCTGTTCGACCTGCCGTCCCACCCGGACCTGCTGGAACAACGTATCGGGCGACTGGACCGGATCGGCCAGAAACACGTCATCGAACTGCATGTGCCGTACCTGGAAACCAGCCCGCAAGAGCGCCTGTTCCAGTGGTACCACGAAGCTCTGAACGCCTTCCTCAACACCTGCCCGACCGGCAATGCCTTGCAGCACCAGTACGGCCCGCGCCTGCTGCCACTGCTCGAAGAAGCCGACGATGTCGAATGGCAAGCGCTGATCGACGAAGCCCGCACCGAGCGTGAGCGCCTGGAAGCCGAGTTGCACACCGGCCGTGACCGTTTGCTGGAGCTGAACTCCGGTGGCGCGGGCGAAGGCGATGCACTGGTGGAAGATATCCTTGAGCAGGACGATCAGTTCGCGCTGCCGATCTACATGGAAACCCTGTTTGACGCCTTTGGCATCGACAGCGAAGACCACTCGGAAAACGCGCTGATCCTCAAGCCGAGCGAAAAAATGCTCGACGCCAGCTTCCCGCTGGGCGACGACGAAGGCGTGACCATCACTTACGACCGTAACCAGGCGCTGTCTCGCGAAGACATGCAGTTCATCACCTGGGAGCACCCGATGGTTCAGGGTGGCATGGATCTGGTGCTGTCCGGTTCCATGGGCAACACCGCCGTGGCGCTGATCAAGAACAAGGCACTCAAGCCGGGCACCGTGTTGCTGGAACTGTTGTATGTCAGCGAAGTGGTTGCCCCGCGCTCGCTGCAACTGGGCCGCTACCTGCCGCCGGCCGCCCTGCGCTGCCTGCTCGATCCCAATGGCAACGACCTGTCGGCCCGCGTGTCGTTCGAAACCCTGAACGATCAGCTCGAAAGCGTGCCGCGTGCCAGCGCCAACAAGTTCATCCAGGCCCAGCGCGACCAGCTGACGCCACGGATCAATGCCGGCGAAGCGAAGATCCTGCCTCGCCACACTGAGCGTGTCGCCGAGGCGCAACGTCGCCTGGCCGCCGATACCGAAGAAGAACTGGCGCGCCTGACCGCGTTGCAAGCGGTCAACCCGACCGTGCGCGACAGCGAACTGGTTGCCCTGCGCAAACAACGCGAGCAAGGCCTGGCCATGCTCGACAAGGCTGCGCTGCGACTGGAAGCGATTCGGGTGCTGGTGGCGGGTTAACAACCCTCCTCCACCGCTATAAAAAGAAGGCCCGCAGCGATGCGGGCCTTTTTTGTTTACTTCAAATTCAGTAGTGCGGCTGATGGCCTCATCGCGAGCAAGCTCGCTCCCACAGTGTCCGTGTCGAACACAAAAACTGTGAACACCACTGAACCTGTGGGAGCGAGCTTGCTCCGGGCGGCGTTCCGACGATAGCGGTTAAGCAGTCACCGCAGAACTGTCAGGCTCAACCACCGCCACCAACCCGTCCTTCATCCGCTTGGCGTCCCTCACAAAACACCGCGAAGCCAGGAACAGAAACACCACGGTGAAAAGCAGCGCCACCGGAATCAGGTACATCGCATCGTGCAGGCCGACCGCTTTAAACGCCTCAGTCATTTGCTCCGCACCCGCCGCAAGCGTCGCCGAGTGGGCAAAGTGATCTGACAAAGCCCCGACCACCACCGGCCCCAAGCCGCCGCCCAACAGATACAACCCGGCAAAGAACAATGCCATGGCCGTCGCCCGCAACCGCGGTTCCACCACATCCTGAATCGCCGTGTACACGCAGGTGTAGAAGTTGTATGCGAACAGCCAGCCGACGCTGAATACGGCGACAAACACCCCGATCTCGATGCGCCCGGAATGCAGCGCCCACGCGGTGCAGACCGTCGAAATCATCAGACTGAAGGCCGCAAACAACAGCCGCCCGTTGGCAATCCGCTGGTGAATCCTGTCCGCGATCCAGCCACCGAGGGTCAGACCGAACAACCCGGTCACGCCGACAATGACTCCGGTGGCGACCGCGGCCTCCTGCAACGGCATGAGGAAATACCGTTGCAGCATCGGCACCAGAAACGAGTTGCAGGCATAGGTGGCGAAGTTGAAACACAGACCTGCCATCACCAGCCACAGGAAGGTCGGCACAGCCAATACCCGACGGATCGGCCGATCGATCTTTTCCTGCGACACCTGAACACTCTCGGCGGCGCCGCGTTTCGGTTCCTTGATGAAAAACATGAAGATCGCGAGGAACAGCCCGGGCACTGCCGCGATAAAGAACGGCGCGCGCCAGCTATCGAAGGCCTTGACCATCGCGCCGATGGTGAAGAACGCCAGCAACAGCCCCAATGGCAGCCCGAGCATGAAGATACCCATGGCCCGCGCCCGGCGGTGCGCCGGAAACAAGTCGCCAATCAGCGAGTTGGCGGCTGGCGCGTAACTGGCCTCGCCGATGCCGATACCCATGCGCACGATCAGGAAGCTCCAGAAGCTGCCCACCATACCGTTGACAGCGGTCAACCCGCTCCACACCGCCAGCCCCCAGCCCATCAGCTTGCTGCGCGAGCCGGTATCGGCCATGCGCCCCAACGGCAAGCCGGCAATGGCGTAGACGATGGTGAAAGCCGTACCGATGATCCCCAACTGGAAGTCACTGAGATGCCATTCCATGCGAATGGGCTCGATGATGATGGCCGGGATGGTACGGTCGAAAAAATTGAACAGATTGGCCAGGAACAACAGGAACAGGATGCGCCAGGCATTGGCCGCTTGGGTCGAGTTCTGCATGGGTCCGTCTCTTTTATTGTTTTTGGGGCGTCACTGCCCCCGGACTTTGCAATCTAGACAGGCCGGCCACACCTGTCTTTCATTATTCGCCAGACTGATACCAACCCATGGAACGCAACCTGTAGGAGCTTTCGCAGGATGGGTATTTCGCAGTCCGTCCGCTCGTTGAAAAATACCTTTCCACCCCCCTTCCCAAGCCGTTGGCGAAGCCTAGAATAGCGGCCTTGCTCCCCCCTGTGTCTCCACTCCTCCTTACGATAATCGCCCATGTCCGAAGCCAGTCCGTGTCTGAATTGCGGTGCCTGCTGTTCTCATTTTCGCGTGTCATTTTTCTGGGGTGAATGCGCTTCTGCCGGGGGGACGGTACCCGACGAGCTTGTCGAGCAGATCAGCCCCAGCCGGGTCGCGATGATCGGTACCGGCTGCAAACCCGTGCGCTGCACCAGCCTGGTGGGAGACGTGGGCAGTACGGTGCAGTGCTCGATTTACGAAAAACGCTCCAGCACCTGCCGGGAATTCGACGCTTCATGGGTCGACGGCCTGGTCAATCCCGATTGCGACGCGGCCCGTGCCGCATTCGGCTTGCCGGCCCTGCAACCCGCGTTCGAGACGCCTCAGAAGCAAATCGCCTGAGTATTAGCACCAATCGCTATTAGGTTAATATCAAAATCATTGGTGCCAATGTGCCACTATCGCTTGCACTCTATCCATGCCCTCTATACTCCAAGACATTCGCTGGCGCTCCTTGCGCCGGCCTGAGGGATAACGACGGGGCATGCTATGGAGTGGCTTGGTTTGCATTTCATTACCGAGCTACCAGAGAGTGGGCAGGTCATACTCAATTGCACACATGACCCTTTTCTGGTGTTGCTGGCTTATCTGGTCGCCTGTGTCGGCTGTTTCGCGACACTGGACATGGCCGAACGGGTTGCTCACGCTGAAAAATCCGCATCCAAAACGCGCTGGCGCTGGGTGGGCAGCGGATGCCTGGCCGGCGGGATCTGGGCCATGCATTTTGTCGCGATGCTGGCATTCCAGGCGCCTGTCGGTCTTTACTACCAATTGCCTGTCACGGTGTTCTCGCTAACCATCGCGCTGCTCGCCGCATGGCTGACAATGCATACCCTCAGCCTCCCCGATTTGAATTTGCAACAGTGCCTCATGGCATCGATCGGGATTGGCCTGGGTATCGCGACCATGCATTACGTGGGCATGACGGCCATGCATTCCAGTGCCTTGGTCTATTACCATCCGGGGCTGTTTGCCCTTTCCATCGCGCTCGCGATCGGTGCTGCGCTGGCAGCCTTGTTGCTGGCATGGTATCTGCGCAATGGCGCCGGCATGCTGCATCAGCTCTTCAAATACGGCGCCAGCCTGTTGCTCGGGGCGGGCATCCTCAGCATGCACCTCACTGCCATGGCCGCCTTCAACCTGGTACTGCCCAACGACAGCCTGCCAGTGCAATCCAGCGAACAAAGCCATCTGCAACTGGCGTTGACCGTGACGGTCATGACCCTGCTGATCATCGGCAGCAGCATCAGCGCGGCATTGGCGGACAAGAAACTGCAACACAAGGACCGCGACCTGCAGCGAGTCAACTCCCTGCTCAGCCAGCTCGACCAGGCCCGCATGTCGCTGCAACAAGTGGCGCACTACGACCCGCTGACCAACTTGATCAATCGCCGCGGGTTCAATCAGGCCTTCGCCGAAAAGCTCATCGAGAAAACCAATGAGACCGGGATGTTGGCGGTCCTGTTCCTGGACATCGATCATTTCAAGCGGATCAACGACAGCCTTGGCCACGATGCCGGTGACGAACTGCTCAAAGTGCTTGCCGGGCACATCAAGAGCTCGATTCGCAGTCACGAGGATGTGGTCGCACGCTTCGGTGGCGACGAGTTCTGCCTGCTCATTGACCTGCATGACCGTGACGAAGCGCGGCAGTTGGCCCAACGCATCATGCTGAAAATGAAGGAACCCATCGAGCTGGCCGGCCGGCGCATGGTCATGACCACCAGCATCGGCATCAGCATGTTTCCGGAGGATGGCATGACATGCGAGGAACTGCTGAAGAACGCCGACCTGGCGCTGTATCAGTCCAAGGGCAGCGGCCGCAACAGCCTGAATTTTTTCAGCGCCAACCTGAAAACCCGCGCCACGCTGGAGCTGCAACTGGAAGAAGAGTTACGCCACGCCCTGCGTGAAGACACCGGCCTGATGCTCTATTACCAACCGATCTATGACCTCAAGACCGGTCAGGTCAGCAAGCTGGAAGCCTTGATCCGCTGGCAACATCCGGTCCACGGTTTACTCGTACCGGATCGTTTTATCGCCATCGCCGAGGCCAACGGCCTGATCGCCGAGCTGGACAACTGGGTGCTGCGCAAGGCCTGTGAGGATCTGGGCGAGTTGTCGCGCCAGGGCTGTGAAGACCTCAGGATCGCGGTGAATTGCTCGCCCCTGAACCTGGCGCGCGAAGAACTGGCCGATGAAATCGAGTACGCATTGCGGGCCGCCGGTGTGGAGCCTCATCGACTGGAACTGGAAGTCACGGAAAACGCCTTGATGGGCAATATCGCCAACACCCTGGTGTTGCTGCGGCAGATACGCGCCCTCGGCGTATCGCTGTCGATCGATGACTTCGGCACCGGCTATTCATCCCTGGCCTACCTCAAGCGCTTGCCCCTAAACACGCTGAAAATCGACCGCTCGTTCATCCAGGACATCCCCAAGGCCACCCAGGACATGGAAATTGTCCAGGCGATTATCGTCATGGCCCATACCCTGCACCTGCAAGTGGTCACCGAAGGGGTCGAAACCTTCGAGCAATACCAGTTCCTGGAAAACCATGGCTGTGACTTCGTTCAGGGCTATTTGCTCAGTCGGCCGGTGCCACTGGCCGAGCTGCATCCGGTGCTGAAAGAAATCAACCAGCGCAAACACACCTATACCGTCACGACGCTGAGTCTGGCTCACGGTACATCTGCACTAACGTAGAGGGGTCTTTTTCAAGGAAACCCTGACTCCCATGCAGGCGCATCAACTGCGCGGCCAGACCGCTTATCGGTGTCGCCGAGCCTTGCTCACGGGAAAACTTCACCGCCGTATCCAGATCCTTGAGCAACGTGCGCACGTGCCACTTGACCGGCTCGAAACGGTTTTCAGCCATCTGCGGGGCCAGGATCTGCAACGGTTTCGAATCGGCAAAGCCGCCGGCCAGCGCTTCGGCGATCAGGCTTGCATCAACCCCGGAACGTTCGGCCAGCGCGACCACTTCGGCAATCACCAATGCATTGCAGGCGACGATCATCTGATTGCACGCCTTGGTCACCTGCCCTGCCCCGACGCCGCCCATGTGCGTCACTCGCTGCCCCAGGTTGAGCAGAACGGGGCGGACCCGCTCCAGATCCCGTGACTCGCCACCCACCATGATTGCCAGGCTTCCAGCCTCGGCACCGACCACGCCACCGGACACTGGCGAGTCGAGCCAGCCCATGCCGGTTCTGCCGGCGAGTTCTGCGGCCATTTCCCGCGTGGCGTTGGGTTCCAGGCTGGAAAAATCCACCAGCAACTGGCCTTTTCCTGCCCCCTCGACAATGCCTGTCGGACCAAACACTACCTCGCGTACGACCGACGTATCCGCCAGGCACAACATCACCACGTCGGCGTGCTGGCACAGTTCGGCCGGGCTGGCGACCTGGCGTGCGCCTGCCTCCACCAGCGGCCTGCACTTGTCCGGATTGCGATTCCATACCGCGAGCGGATAGCCCGCGGCCAGCAGGCGCCGGCACATCGGCAGCCCCATCAGGCCGATCCCGGCAAACCCCAGCGAAGGTAGCGTTGACATCATTTAGCCTCCTTTTGATTAAAGATCGCCAAATACTGGCCGATCCATCATGACTTAGGAAAGGATTCACTCCGAGTAATGCTCGGGCTAAAGACCAAGGCCTGGTCCAGGTACGCGCTGAAAAAAGACGCGACTCTATTCCGTGACGGTTCGACGACAGTGAGTCGGCCAACCAATCAGCCCAGGTAGATGGCGAACAATGACTTCTAAAAACAACCCGGCCACTGCGGTAACCGATCTGACGTTGAGCCCCGCGGCCAA
>Ga0207428_10007003_pt1 | contig 10325 bp, 5 predicted proteins | sample RhiMethybrSRZTD1_FD_187600 | JGI IMG/M metagenome (GOLD analysis project Ga0207428, IMG submission 187600) | Populus rhizosphere microbial communities from Tennessee, USA - Rhizosphere MetaG P. TD hybrid SRZTD1 (SPAdes) (version 3) | ecosystem: Host-associated > Plants > Roots > Rhizosphere >... | reverse complement strand
CGCGACGCACTCACTCGGCACGGCTACGACCCAACGGCGCGAACGTTCTTCATTCTGGAAGGCGTGACGATGTACGTGCCCGAGGATGCGGTGCGCGCCACGTTTCGATTCGTCGGCTCGCACCCGGCGGGCAGCGGCATCGTGTTCGATTTCGTCTATCGCGCGATGATCGATTTCCTGGCGAACACGAACATCGACACGATTCCAGCGGCCTCACGGCCGTACTTCGAACGATTCAAGAACCTGATCAAAGACGAGCCGTGGATTTTCGGCGTGCCGGTCGGCGGTGAGCGCGACTTTCTGGCGGAGTTCGGTCTCGAGTTGCGTGAGGCGTTCATGGTTGGTGGTGAGGAGTCGTTGAAGCGCTTCGTGACCAAGGCCGACGGCACGCAGGTCGGCGCCGAGGCGATTGCCGCCGCGATGGCGCGCATGGCGCAAGCCGCGCGCGAGGCCAGTGAGGCGGGCGCGCAGTGGACGAGGATGTCGCCTGAGCAGATGCGAGAGCAGCAGCGGCTGATGGCGTATCAGCTTGCCGAAGCGATGGTCGCATAGGTCCGGCTAAAGCCGGACACTACAGTGACGATGAGCCGACGACGCGCTTGGCGAGCGCACCGGCCGTGAATCGCGAATCGGCACTGGGCAGACCGTTGATGATCGCGAGCGTCCGTGGCGGCACTCCTGACGAGTACTTCTGCGCGAACTCGCTGACCGTCATCGCCGACGGAACCTTGACGATATCGATGCGCTGCGGTTCCACGTTCAGAATCGCTGGATCGTTGACCGAGTCGAAGCTGCGGATCGTGCTTTCGATCGCCGTGCCGTAACTCGAGTACGACGCCGCCGCGGTGTAGCCGATGAGTTGATACGTCAGGCCGCCGTACGACACGTAGGCGGCGAGCCCCTGCACCACGCCGCCATCGGTCTGCGCCTGGAACTCACCAATCGCTGCAGGCTGGCCGTGGACCTGATCGCGAACGACGCGGCCAGCCGCGACGCCTGGTTGCGAGAAGAAGCGTTCGAGGGCGACCTCTGGACGCACATCTCCCGCGATGGTGACCTGAATGGCGGCGCGATTTTCGGGCGCAACGGCCACTACCGCCTGACTCAAATTCTGCGTCTGCCATCCCTCCGGAAACAGCAGCTGGAATCGCAGCTTCGGATGGAAGAAGCGTGCGCCGCGAAAGAAGCCCTGACGAGGATCGTTCCCGTAGACGAGCCCGTCGATCTGATTGAGGTAGTCCTCCTCGCCGATCCGAGCATTCGGCTGCGGACCCACAGCGGCGATGCGAGCCTCGGCATTCTTGACACGCTCGGCCGGCTCCGGATGCGTCGAGAGCCACGCCGGCAACGCGCCACCTTCCTGATCGCCAATCCGATCGAGGGCGGCGAACACATCGTCGAACTCCCTGACGTCGTAGCCGCGCTTGCGCATGTACTCGAATCCGAGCACGTCGGCCTCGCGTTCGTCGTCGCGGCCGTATTTCAGGAAGAGCAATTGAAGGCCGCTGCCGAGCAGCGACCCGAGTGGCGCGGCTTCAGGAAGGAAGACCGATCCGAGACCCAGACCTAATTGCGCCAGCTGCTGTTTCGAGATCTGGTTGACAGAGTGACGAGCCGTGACATGACCGATCTCGTGACCGAGCACTCCGGCCAGCTCCGCCTCCGACGTCATCAGGCCCAACAGGCCTCGCGTGACGTAAATGAACCCGCCCGGCAAAGCGAACGCATTCGGGCTGGGATCGTCGACCACGTGGAATTCCCAGGGCAGCTTCGGCCGTTCCGACGCGACCGCTTCGCTTCGCCCGATTCCCTGGACATAGGTCTGCAACGCCTGGCTGTCGACGAGCCCCACAGTGGCGCCGACGCTCTGCGCGGCCTCGCGGCCCATCTGGATTTCCTGCGCTTCGCTGATGAGTGAGAGCTGCCGCTTGCCGGTTGCTGGATTCAGCGCGCACGCGGCGGCGCCGATCGTCAGCGCCACGCCCAGCGCTCGAGCCGAGCGCCGCGACCGGGTCCAGGATGTGGTAGCCATGTCGACAATCCCCGCGATGGGGAGGGTGCAAACGCCGCACCTCCCCTGCCGTCGCGGTCGCCGCGTGGATCATCGCACGAGCTTCCTGGCGGTTGCGATGTGTATCGATTCGAGTCAGCCCGCGACGATGTGCCGCGGGCCGTCGACGCGCGCTCCCCGCTGAAGGCGAAGCGGCGGCGGCATCTTCGCCTGCGCCTTGTTGCGATACATGCGGCGGTCGGCCCGGACCAGGAGCCGTTCGTAGGTCTCGCCGTCGTCAGGGAATACGCTGGCGCCGGCGCTCACCCGTAACGCGATCTCTCGACCGTCATCGGCGAGCAGCGTGATCGCCGACACCGCGCTCTGAAGCCGCCGGCACTGCTCCTCGGCTTCGTCGCGTCCGCACGACGACAACAGCACCACGAACTCGTCGCCACCGTATCGAATGCAGGTGTCGTATGGGCGAGTCGTCTGCTGCAGCACCCTCGCCACTTCCTGCAGCGCGCGGTCTCCAATCAGATGTCCGTAGTCGTCGTTGATCATCTTGAAATCATCGAGATCCAGCAGGACCACCGAGAAGGGCGAGCCGGTGCGCCGCGCGCGACCGAGCTCACGCGCGACCTGGAACTGAAGCGCACGAGTGTTCGCGAGTCCGGTCAGGCCGTCCTTGAGCGCCTGCTCCTGCGTGCGCTCGAACACCATGGTGTTGTGCACGACCGAGGCGGCCTGCCGCGCCACCTGATCGAGAACGCGGCGATGATCGTCGGTGTACGACTCGGCCTCGTCGTGATACACGGCGATCGTACCGATCACTTCGTCGCCGACGGTCAACGGGCAGATCAGCGCCGACAGCAGCTTGATGTCGCCGGCCTCTTGCCCTGCCGCCGTGAACTCGGCGACTGGCAAGCCGTTGATCAGCGGCCGCCGGTGACGCGCGACCCAGCCACTCAATCCCTGTCCTTCCGCGATCGAGGCCTCCTCGAGGAGGTGACCGTGCAGCCCGGTGGCGAACCGGCAGCGCAAATCATCCGTGCCGCGACGGACGAACAGCGCGAACGCGGACACCGGCATCAGCGTGGCGAGCCGCGCGCTCACGAACGACATCGTGTCGGGAAGGCTCATCGTCCGCCCCATCGACTGGGCGATCTCATAGAGCGCATAGGTTTCACGATTGGCCGAGGCGATCTTCGCGAACGCGTCGCCACCGAGCTGCTCTTCGGCGTGAGCGGACGCGTGGTCGCTGGCCGCGTCGGGCCGGCGCAAGCGGCGCAGGAAGCCGTCGTTCGTGGGCGGCGTGAGTACCGGCAGCAGCTCCGTAAATCGCGCGACGATCGCCGGGTCGAACGCTCTCCCCGCTTCCTCGTTCATCATCCGAATCGCGGCAGCCGGTGACACGGCCGGTCGATAGGGCCGCCCGTGCGTCAGTGCATCGAAGAAGTCTGCGACCGAGAGTATTCGCGCTCCAATCGGAATCTGATCGCCGCTCAGGCCCGCCGGATAGCCCTTGCCGTCCCATCGTTCGTGATGGCTCCGGACCAGCGGCGCCACCGGGCACGGGAACGGCACAGCGCCCACAATCTCCGCACCGATCTGCGCGTGCATCTGCATCTTCTTCCGCTCGTCGGGCGTGAGCGGGCCGGGCTTGGACAGGATGTGTTCCGGGACCGCCAGCTTGCCGATGTCGTGCAGCAGCGCCGCGATCTCGACCGCTTGCCGATCGACATCGGAGAGCTCCAGCCGATGTGCCAGCGCCATGGCGTAGTACTGCACGCGCTCGACGTGGCAGCCACCGCCTTCGTCCTTCGCCTGAATCGCGCGGGCGAGCACTTCTGTACTGTCACGATGCAACTGCGCCCAGTCGGCCGAGCGCCGCTGCTCCTCCGTGATCCGCTTCAGGTAGATGCGATACGTCCGATACGTCAGGCCCAGTGGAACGAAGGCCAGCGCCGTCTGCCACTGCCCCGCCGTGTCGAACACTTCGACGGCAATGCCTGCGCCAATCGCGCCCACGACATAGCTGCTGACCGTCCACAGGAAGTTGTCATGCCACACGCTGAACACGTTGCGGCCCTTCGAGAGGCCGAACGCCGCCGCCACCGCGAGTGAGTTGACGAGGAAGTAGACCATCGCCGCTGCCATCAGCGGTTGCAGCGGAGATGACGGCAACGAACCATAGGTGCCGCCGAGCCACGTGTACGTGGCGCCAGCCGCCGCAACGCTGAGCGTCAGCGTTGCCATGCTGAACAAGGTCTTGTAGGCGGGGTTCCGCTCGCTCATCTTGAACGTGCACTGCGACCATCCGCTCGTCGCCGCGATCAGCATCGTCGGCGCCGGACCGAGCAGGAGCAACGCGGTGAAATCGACCGCGTATGACAGAGAGATACAGGAGCTGCCGACACCGAGGGGCATGTCGACTTTCAGCGCCGAACTGATCAGCGACAGCACCAGCAGCGCCGCGAACAGTCCTGGCCGTGAGAACTGCACGGATGTCAGCGCGCTGAACATCACGACCGCGCCGAGCGCGATCATCGCGGACACATAAACCTGACCGGCAAGGGGACGACGTACCACGGCAACACCTCCGCTACGCACTAGAGCCGCTGCGTTCACAATTCCTGAGGACGCTTACGGGGAGGTGAGAATCGCGCCACCCGACAGCGCGCCGCTGGCGAGCGCTCCCCATACCGTCGACGACGGGGTGTCAGAGGCCATCCCCCACGTCGTAGACGATCCGTCGGTCGCGCCGATGACCGAGTTGCCCCAGACGATGTTGTTCCCCCATACGATGTTGCTTCCCCACACGATGTTGTTGCCCCACACGATATTGCTGCCCCAGACGATATTGCTGCCCCAGACGATGTTCTGGGTCCACGCCAGCTCGTTGTAGTACACGGCCGGATCCTCGCTGAGCGCGTTGCCCCACCCAATCGTCTCGGCCCACGCGAGCGTCTGCCCTGCGATCTGGCTGTAGGGGTCGACGTTGCTCGTCAGCCACCATGAGGCCAGCGGCATCGTCGTATCGATGTGCCAGGCCACGTCGACCGAGCCGACAGCATTGACGCTCCCGGCGCCTTGCGTCAGATAGTCGTACGCCACGCTCTGGTCGTCCCGCACCGGCAACGCGGTGTACTGGAGGATCGCTTTCACGGCGTTCGGCTTCAGGGGTGCCGACGGGAACGCGATCCGGTTGGCTTCGAGAATCAATGCGACGGTTCCGCTCACAACCGCTGCGGCCATGCTCGTACCGCTGAGACGCATGTAGTTATCGTCAACCCTGAGCGACGGATAGTTTTGGTACAGAGCGCCCGACGTCGCAGCGACAGACACGAGGTTGTGGCCGGGGGCGACAACGTCGGGCTTGGCGCGGCCGTCGTACCAGGTCGGCCCTCGCGAACTGTACGGAGCGATGCGGTCGTCGCTCCGACGGTCGGTGTCGAAGGTCTTCTCCGCACCGACCGTAATCGCCGACGGCGCGTTGCCGGGCGACAGCACGCCGGCATATCCGGGCAATCCCGTCGTCGGCGAGAGGCCGACGTTGCCGGCAGAGACCACGACGACGATTCCAGCGCGTACGGCCGCTTCAACGGCCTGAACCAGGGGGTCGGTCGCGGCCGGTTCGTAGATCGGATGGCCGAGCGAGAGATTGATGATGTCGATGCCCAGCTGCGGTTTGTTCGTCGTGGCGAATTCAATAGCGCTGATGAGATCGCTGGTGCGGCCGCTGCCGTTTTGATCGAGCACCTTGAGCGCGATGAGCCGTGCCTTCGACGCCACGCCGCGATAGCGCTTCCCGGGGGACGTGCCGCCGTCGCCTGCGATCAGGCCCGCCACATGAGTGCCATGCCCATACAGGTCCGTCGGTGCCACCGCCGCGCCGTTCTGCGTGAAATCGTAGAAGCCGCCGATGCGATCGCCGAACTCGGGGCCCGGTTCGAGACCGGAGTCGATCAGGGCAACGCCCACGCGATTGCCAGTCAACGACGACGACCCTAGACCGAGCGTTCCTCGGATCGTCGAATCGATCGATGAGGTCTGTTGCGCGTTGATGGGCGCGTCGCTCGAGATCGAGACGACGAACGGATTGCGTGAAAGCCCCTCGAGTGCCTGCACCGGTACTCTAGTCGTCAACGCGTTCAGGATCGGATGACTGCGCAGGATCGGATTGCCGGCGGCCTGCAATACGTTCCTCAGTCCAGGGATCCCCGTTGGAGTCGCTCGGATGATGACCTGCTTCGTCCCGGCGTCGCCCGATCGGACGCTCGCGGACAGTGCGCTGTCGAGCCTCGGGGACCCACCGGATTGGGCGTGCACGGCGCTCGACGAGACGGCGACGAGCACGAATACGAGAAGCGCATGGGGGGCGCGGATAATTTTCACAAGCATGGGTGGCTGTAAGGCAACGGCTACGCCACACCTGCAGTGAAACCGCGATTGACCGATATCGAGCTAACCGCTAAATTGTGCAACGAGTTAAATTGATAAGCTTGGTGCAATCGCGAGCGCTTTTTGCCGAGCTTGGTCGTTATCGCGCCCCGTTTTGGAACATGCGCTTACGAATTAGTTGTTGGGGTCTCGCCCGAGCCTGCGGATTCTACCGGGAAACCGGGAGAACAAGACGTGCAACGGCCCCGTTTGACACGGGAAGGATAGCGGCGACTCGAGTCTGAACACGTCCCCGGCCTCCTGACACGCGCTGCGAGCCCCCTCGATGCGCGAGCGCCGTCGTCGACTGAGTCGTAACTGTAGTGTGAGCAACTATAGTTTGCGCACAGCCAACGCGGGCCGTCGGCCGCCCGTCTAACCCGGCGTGAACGACACCGACCCGACGCCGGCGCTGCCTGACCTGGTGTTCCATGTTCTCCTCGCCCTCGGCCCCGGCCCCTCCCACGGCTACGCAATCGGCAAGGACGTGGAGGAGCAATCCGGCGGACGGCTCGATCCGACGACCGGGGCGCTCTACCAGGTGTTGCGACGGTTGACCGAGGAGGGCCTCGTCACACCGGTCGACGGCCCTGGCGACGTCGACTCGCGACGTAAGTATTTCGTGCTGACAAAAGCCGGCCGACGGGCGGCGGCACAGGAAGCCGAGCGCCTGGCCGCGCTCGTTCGCGCAGCACGCCAGCGCAAGCTCTATCCACAGAAAGCGTAGCTCCACTCGATGTGGCTCTATCGCTGGCTGCTCCGGCTCTCTCCCGGATCGCTGCGACGCGACTACGGCGCGGCGATGGAAGAGATGTTCGCGCGACGGATATCGGAGGCGCGTGATGCCGGCATGTGGCGCCGGTCGGTGGTCTGGAGTCGCGAGCTGGCGGGGTTGCTGGCGCTCGCGCTTTCGGAACGATACGGCGCGGCCGCGCGTCTTCGACGCCGCTACCATCAACAACTGATCTCAGGACCAAAGGCAGGAGCCATGGATATCGCCGCACAAGAGATTCGCCACGCCGCACGCCGTCTCGTGCGAACGCCTGTCTTCACGCTCGCGGCCGCATTGACGCTCGGTCTCGCGATCGCCGCAAATGTGGCCATCTTCGCCGTGGTGTACCGGGTAGTGATCAATCCACTCCCGTACCCACAGGCGTCCCGATTGATTTTGCTGGACTACGGCGTACCGGCCCGGAACATGGCATCGGGCATGACGTCAATGGCGTGGCAGCTCTATTTTCAGCTGGCCGATCGCGCGCGAACGTTGGAGGAGGTAGCCGTCTACAACACGGGGGCAGGTACGCTCACCGGCCGCGGCACACCGGAACGACTTCAGATCGCGCGCGCGACGCCGTCGCTCCTCTCCGTGCTGCGCGTCTCACCTGCACTCGGCCGCTGGTTCATTGAAACGGAAGGCGTGACCGGCGGAGCGCCTGTCGCCGTGCTCTCGCATGGGCTCTGGTCGCGCAAGTTTGGTGGCGATCGTGCCGTCGTCGGTCGCACGCTGACGTTGGACGGAGTGCCAACGGAGATCGTCGGGGTGATGCCGGCGGAGTTCAGTTTCCCCGACTCCCGCGTCGAGTTATGGACCGCGGCGCAGTCGACGCGCGCGAACGCGTCGTTCCTGTTCACCTTGACCGGCGTCGCCAGGCTCCGTGACGGTGTCACGATCGACAGCGCCCGCACCGAGATCACCGCGCTCATCGCCGACCTGTCGCAGCGCGTACGAAACCAGACCGGCATCGTCTCGGCCGCAGCGCCACTTCAGGACGCACTCGTCGGCCGCGTCGCCACCGCGTTGTGGATCCTGCTTGGATCGGTGGGGCTGGTTCTCCTGGTGGCCTGCGCGAACGTCGCGAATCTGTTTCTCGTGCGTTCCGAGACCAGGCAGCGAGAGGTCGCGGTGCGCCGCGCGCTCGGCGCCAGCCAGCGGGGCGTTGCACGCTTCTTCTTCACCGAAAGCGCCCTCGTGGCACTGCTGGGAGGCGCCATCGGTTTGGGGCTCGCGTGGGTCGCCGTACAGCTGCTCCTGCAGTTTGGCCCGCCGACGCTTCCGCGTCTGAACGAGATCCGGATCGACGGCGTCGCGATGACGTTCACGATCGCGCTTACGCTCGGAGCAACCGTTATCTTCGGCACGATTCCTTTGCTCCGTCTCGCGCCGGTTGGTGTCTCGCTCCATGACAACACTCGTGGCCAGGCATCGTCACGAGGGAGTCATCGCGCACGGCAGGTGCTGATGGGTGCACAGGTGGCGCTCGCCCTGGTCCTCCTGCTCGCGTCCGGCCTGATGGTCCGCAGTTTCCAGAAGCTTCGCGCCATCGACCTCGGGTTCGAGCCATCGGCCGCCCTGACCTTCAGCGTCGGGCTTCCCGAGGCGAAGTATGCGACGCGCCAGGCTGCGGTGGCCGTGCATCGGGACATCCTCGATCGCCTATCCGCGATTGCTGGCGTCAACGATGTCTCGACGACGACGTGCCTTCCGCTCGCCGGCCCATGCTTCGGGAACACACTCGTCGTAGACGGGGAACCATTCGATCCGCGCAAACCGAACCCATGGGCCTGGTGGCGCGCCGTGAGCGCCGATTACACAGCGGTCGTGGGTATGCGCTTGTTGCGAGGACGCCATCTCGATCGGTCGGACGTCGACCGCGGCGAAGCGGTCGTCGTCGTGAACAAGGCATTCGCAGACGGATACTTCCCGGGTGAGAGTCCGATCGATCGACGAGTCAGGTCCTCGAGACCGCCAAACGTGAATCTGCCTGCGGTACCCTGGCTGCGCATCGTCGGCGTGGTCTCCAATACGCCAACGTTCGCCCTCGGTGAACCGACGCCATCGCCACAACTGTTCATGCCGATGTCGATCGCCGGTGGCCCCGATATTCCACGCGAAGCGTTGACGGGCCCGGATGTCACGGGGATGATCTACGTGCTGCGATCGAGCATTCCGCCATCCGATCTGGCGAACGCGGTTCGCAACGCGATCGATCAGGTCGACCCCAACCTCGCCATCGCGCAGGTTCGTACGCTTCAGGACATCGTGGACCGTTCATCCGATCAAGCCTCGTTCACGATGATGTTGATCGCGATTGCGGCAACCGTCGCGTTACTGCTCGGCGCCATCGGCATCTACGGCGTCGTGTCCTACATCGTCGCGCAACGTACGGGCGAGATCGGCGTCCGGCTGGCGATGGGCGCCGAACCGCGCACCGTCGCACGCATGGTGCTCGGCCAAAGCGCAGTCGTGATCGTGGCTGGAATCACGGTCGGTCTCGTCGCGGCGTTCGCGGGGACCCAGCTGATTCAATCGCTGCTGTTCGGCATCAGCCCGCGCGATCCCGCCGTGTTCGTGGCCACGACAGTGTTGCTGCTCGGCGTCGCGTTCGTGGCGTGCTGGCTGCCCGCACGCCGCGCGGCGCGTCTCAGTCCATTGGACGCGCTGCGCGCCGAATAGCGCTTTGCTGGTCCGGCTGAAGCCGGACACTACAATCTTCTGCGCGACACGGCGGGACGCATCGCGATCCGATACGTCGCGGCATAAGCCGCTTCCGTTTCGCCGATCGGTAGAACGAGCTGCGTCGCTCCCTCGCGGAAGACCATGTCGCGCGAATTGAGCAGACGCTGTCCCGTGTGTGCCGAATATGGCGCCGCCGCGTGCACGCGATCGGTGAGCTCGTCCGGGAAGTACAACTGCGACGTGAACTCGTCAGTCACTCCCTTCGACTCGCTTCGCTCGCTCAGGGCAGGGCCAGCGGGCTCGGCCGGTACACGGATCGTGAAGTGGATGTGAACCGCCCGGCCGCGATACCAGCCGGGATAGATCGTGCTGAAGCGAACGACCCCGTTCTTGTCGCTGGTCTGATACCCACGCAGAAACTGCCGCCCCACCGTG
>Ga0207428_10007002_pt1 | contig 10326 bp, 10 predicted proteins | sample RhiMethybrSRZTD1_FD_187600 | JGI IMG/M metagenome (GOLD analysis project Ga0207428, IMG submission 187600) | Populus rhizosphere microbial communities from Tennessee, USA - Rhizosphere MetaG P. TD hybrid SRZTD1 (SPAdes) (version 3) | ecosystem: Host-associated > Plants > Roots > Rhizosphere >... | reverse complement strand
TCCTCGGAACGACATGGAGCTTGAGATTCCGACCGGCCAGGGTGAGAGCAAGAAGTACGTTCCACCCAAGCAACACGGAAGAGACCCCAAGAAACGCCCAAAACACCCTGGGATTCTGCCGGACGGGCCCTATCGACGTGAGTCCGGCGAGGCACAGAGTGAATACAAACGGGAGAACAAGAATCTTTTTGCCGTGCATCGTATTCCGGTAGCTTGTACCAAAGCCCTGGCTCTTCTCCAAATGCCTTTCCTCTTTCCTTAATTCTTCTTCAGAGTTCGAGATCCTCCGGACGGTTAACCTTGGCGAAAATGGTGCGTCTAAGCGCCGCAGAGGAAAAGCCCATGAAGTATCTGATGAGAGTTGTGTTAATCGGTGTCCTTGCTGTGCCCGCCTGGGCGCAAGATCCGGGCGATGCCCCGGACCATGGTGTGGCGCGTGTCAGCCTTCTTAAAGGTGAGGTTACCGTTCGCAGAGGAGATTCCGGCGAACTTGTTGCCGCGGAGTTAAACGCACCGCTGGTGGCGCGAGATCATGTCCTCACCGATGAGGATGCCAGGGCCGAGATTCAGCTCGACTGGGCGAATCTGGTTCGGCTTTCGGAGGACAGCGAGGTACGACTGGCCGAACTCGCGGACCGCAATTTTCTTATTCAAGTGGCAACAGGAACTGTCACGTTCCGTGTGTTGAAAGACTCGAACTCGCAGGTTGAAATCAGTACACCGGCAGTCGCTATTCGCCCACGCATGGAGGGTACTTATCGCATCCTCGTGCTTGATGACGGTTCGACAGAAATCACAGTACGTTCGGGTGAAGTTGAGATTTTCGCCGGAGAACGAACCGACTATGTTCGCGCCGGTCAGACCCTTATTGTTAGCGGAGATCCTTCCGACCCGGAGCGCATCTACCGCGCGGGGATTCCTCGCGACGAATGGGACCGCTGGAATGAATCTCGCGATCGCGATCTGGAGCGCAGCGATAGCTACAAATACGTCAGCCGCGACATCTACGGCGCTGAAGACCTGAGCGGACACGGCCGATGGGTTTACGACTCGCCTTATGGTTGGGTTTGGGTACCGACTGTGAATGCGGCCTGGGCGCCCTATCGAGTCGGCCGATGGTCGTGGGTGAACTATTACGGCTGGACCTGGGTTAGCGGCGATCCGTGGGGTTGGGCGCCTTATCACTATGGCCGCTGGTATCACGCACCACGCTATGGATGGGTGTGGTACCCCGGCGAGATTCATGTTCGCTACTACTGGCGTCCTGCCCTGGTGACGTTTTTCGGCTGGGGCGCGAATATCGGCTGGGTGTCGCTGGCGCCGCGCGAGATTTATCGCCCGTGGTATGGGGCGGGCCGCACTCTCGTAAGCCATGTCACAGTCGTCAATAATGTCAATGTTGTGGGGACATACCGGAATGCCCGCTTCATATCAGGACGAAGCGGTATCACCAGCATCGTGTCGGGGGATTTTGGCCGCAGAAGAGTAACCGTCAATAACTTTGTTGTCGGCAAAGACCGCGACTTCAAGCGCGTGGGAGACGCGGGGCATTGGCTCAACCGCGAACCTTCGCGTGAGAACCGACAGTTCTCCGATCGGTCAGTGTCTCGTCGAGTGAGTACCCACAAAGAAGTGGATCGGAAGTTCGTTTCTACCCGCCCCGACCGAAATGACTACAACCGACGCGATGGGGGCAATGCTCCAAGGGTGGACGCTCGATCAACGCCTGCAGACGGCCGAAGGGCTGAGGGGCCGCAAGGCGATCGAGGAAGAGACCATTCCGGCGGCGTGTCCCCCGGAACGCCTCAGAGGAACGACAAGGACTACGAGCGACAACCGGACAATCGGGGAAAAGGAGAGAACCCTGGCCGCGTTGCTTCGGGGAGTCCAGGTGATAACCATCGCGGAACCCCCGGACAACCAGAGAATGCGCGAAAGCCGGAAGCTCCGAAGAAGAACGAGCCGGTCGAGTTTCCACGAAACGACAAGGATCGGGATCGACAAGCGGGTAATCCGGGAAGAGGGGCGAACCCCGGCCGTGTTGCTTCGCGGACTCCGGATGACAGCCATCGAGGAACCCCGGGACAACCGGAGAATGCGCGAAAGCCCGAAACGAAGAAGAACGAACCGGTCGTGTTTCCACGAGACGACAAGGATCGGGATCGACGAGAGAGTAATCCGGGAAGAAGCGAGAACCCTGGCCGTGTGGCTTCGGGGAGTCCAGGTGATAACCATCGCGGAACGCCCGGACAACCAGAGAATGCGCGAAAGCCGGAAACTCCGAAGAAGAACGAGCCGGTCGAGTTTCCACGAAACGACAAGGATCGGGATCGACAAGCGGGTAATCCGGGAAGAGGGGAGAACCCCGGCCGTGTTGCTTCGGGAACTCCGGGTGAGAGCCATCGAGGAACCCCCGGACAACCTGAGGCGCGAAGAACGGAAACTCCACAGAAGAATGAGCCGGTCGTGTTTCCTCGAGACGACAAGGATCGGGATCGACGAGAGAGTAATCCAGGAAGAAGCGAGAACCCCGGCCGTGTTGCTTCGGGGACTCCGGGTGAGAGCCATCGAGGAACCGGACAACCGGAGAACCCGCGAAGAACGGAAACTCCGCAGAAGAACGAGCCGGTCGTGTTTCCACGAGACGACAAGGATCGGGATCGACGAGAGAGTAATCCAGGAAGAAGCGAGAACCCTGGCCGTGTGGCAGCCAGGACTCCGAGCGATGGTTATCCGGGAAATTCAGGAATGCCGAACGCGCGGCGAGCGGAAGCTCCACAGAATGATTCAGGAAGAGAGGGCTCCTCGCGTCGGACGAACGACGTGCCGCGTGCTACCCAGGCTCCGGAGCCTCGCAGAGCGGAACCCTCGGGCAGAATTGCTTCGCCGGATGCAACTCCGGATCGTGGATCCTCACGGAACCGCCCGGAAGTGTTTCAGCGTCCGCAGACGTCGGACAGCCGTCCCAGTCGTGAAAGCACGCCTTCAGACAGCCGTCCCCCCCGTGAAAGCGCGCCTTCTGGACAGTCCCGTGCTTCGCGTTCGGAATCGCCTGGCGATGATGCCGCCCCTAACCGGTCTCAAGGCAACTCTGGTGGAGGGAATGGCCGCGGACGTCGTTGAGTATCGGATGAGCATTGAGAATTGGGAATTGAGCATTGGTCAGATCTGACCAATTCCCAATTCTCATCCAATACGTCATTATCCAGATTTGTCTTACTCCGTTCCCTGCTCAGCTCCGTTCGAGTGCTACAATAGCCTGTTGAATCTCAAGGTACAGAGGAATCATGGCTATTTGGAATAAAGGACAGGACGGACCAGTCACTGAAGAAAAGGTGCTCGACGTTCTCAAGCGTGTTCAGGACCCGGATCTGCGCAAGGACATCGTGTCGTTGGGCTTCATTCGAAATCTCAAGATTGAGGGCGCCAATGTAGCCTTTGATCTGAACCTCACAACGCCCGCGTGCCCCGTCAAGGATCAAATGCGTGACGAAGCCGTCGCGTTGGTGAAGGGACTCGCAGGAGTTCAGAACGTCGCCATAAACATGACAGCGGAAGTTCGGTCGACTCCGCAGATGGATCGCACGGCGCTCAAGGGCGTGAAGAACATCGTGGCCGTGGGCAGCGGAAAAGGCGGGGTGGGAAAATCCACGATCGCGGTGAACATTGCGGCCTCGTTGGCGATAGAAGGCACCTCCGTTGGGCTTTTGGACGGTGATATCTACGGCCCAACGATGCCCATCATGCTGGGCATCGATCAGCAGCCGCGGAGCGTCAACAATAGAATGATTCCGCAGGAGTCCGCAGGCATTCGGTTCATGTCGATGGGTCTTCTGGTGAAGTCCGATCAGCCCTTGATCTGGCGCGGCCCCATGGCCCATCGCGCCCTTCAGCAGTGCCTGTTTGATGTGGAGTGGGGAAATCTGGACTACCTCGTTGTCGACCTTCCGCCCGGTACCGGGGACATTCACCTGACGCTCGCGCAACAGGTGCCGTTGACCGGCGCCGTAATCGTTTCGACGCCGCAGGACGTGGGCCTTCGTATCTCCATGAAGACCCTTCGCATGTTCCAGCAGACACGAGTCCCGATTCTCGGAATCGTCGAGAACATGAGTTATTACATCTGCCCGCACTGCAACTCACGCGACCACATCTTCGGAGAGGGCGGCGCAAGGCGTGCAGCTGCGGAATTGGAGATTCCCTTTCTGGGAGAAGTGCCGTTGGATCTGGCGATTCGTCAGCAGTCCGATTCCGGTTCACCCATCGTTGTCGCGCGACCGGAGTCTGAGAGTGCAAAGACACTGCGGGAGATCAGCCGGAAGGTGGCGGCTCAGGTAAGCATCCGGGCATTTTCCACGTTGCCGGTACTTGAAGTGGAGTAGGCATGGCATCGGATGCCACTACTCCTACCAAGATCAAGAAACTGAGTCCGGGCGAAATCCAGATTCTCTGGGCTGACGGCCACGAGACGCGCCATCTTGCTCCGTTGCTCCGCGGCCTTTGTCCCTGTGCCTCCTGCCAGGACGAGATGACCGGAAAGCGCGTCATTCTCCCGATTCATATTCCCGACAGCCTGGAGTTTCGAAAGATCGAACTGGTCGGGCAGTACGCCGTCCACTTTGAGTTCAGCGACAGCCACGGGACGGGCATCTACAGTTTCGAGTACCTGCGTGAACTGTGCCGGTGTCCGCAATGCGTCAGGTGAAACTGGTTGTCGGGATCACCGGCGCAACCGGGGTGATCTATGGGATACGGTCGCTTCAGGCTCTGAAGGAACTTTCCGTTGAAACTCACCTGGTGATCACGGAGATGGGGAAGACGACCATCTCGCTGGAAACCGACTATGCAATCGGCGATGTTGAGAAGCTCGCGGCAAAGGTCTATCCCGTTCGAGACCTGGCAGCTGCGATTTCGAGCGGCTCATTTCCAACGGATGGCATGATCGTCGCGCCCTGCTCAGCTCGGACCCTGTCGGCCGTCGCGAATTGCGCGAACGACAATTTGTTGACCCGCGCCGCGGATGTGACCTTGAAAGAACGTCGCCGGTTGGTTCTCATGTTTCGTGAAACGCCGTTGCATGCCGGGCATTGTCAGCTGATGCTCGACGCTTCGCGGATTGGCGCGATTCTGATGCCACCGGTTCCTGTGTTCTACACTCGCCCGAAATCGATCGAAGAGTTGGTGGATCAAACGGTAGGAAGGGTCCTCGACGTCTGGGGTCTTGAGATGCCGGGCCTGAAGCGGTGGGGCATTTGAAAGCCTCGATTACACTGCAGGTTCGACGACTGCGGCCATCGAGCCCAGGGATCGCGATAACCGCCAGTCTGCCCCATAGGCGTGGATTTGGTCGCGCTTGAGTTCAGCTTTATCTAATTCGCAGGTGAGTACGATTGTTGTTCCCGCGGTATCGACTTCGACGGCATGACTGAACGCCTTGGACTCGGTCATCCCGAAAATCTTCACCAGCATCTCGATCACATAGTCGTAAGTGTGGTCTTCGTCGTTCAGAAGGATGACGTGATAGAGGGGCTGCAGCTTCTCTGTGGTGTCATCTTCAACTTCCGGGAACACGCTAGTCGAGCGCGAACTCATCTCGGATCTCCCTTGCGGGCAAAGTGTACTCTTGCATCCTTTGAGAAGTCTAACGGCGTTCGGCATTCGCGAATACCTGGACATTGAGGCAAAAATGCTGCCGGCAGCGGAAAAGGAGGCTCGTTTCGAGAGTTTCCGCTCGCGCGTTTGCCAATGTGTCCATCTTAATAAAACCAATGGTGTTTCCGACTCTGAGTTGGTAAATTTCACGTTTGATTTTTTCTGGGCAGACCTGCCCTTTCATACGGTTCAGGAAGGAGTTTTATGGCGGATGGAAAAGGCCCGGGCCGGATCACGACAAGTGGTCTGGCCTTCGGCGCCCTCATGGCGATTCTAATCGTCATCTCGCTCTGGTTGTTCGTCGCACAACCCTGGTGGTTTCCTACTCTGGCTTCGGTTCACGGCGCTGAGATCGATTCGGTTTTCAATGCTGTTCTGATAGTCACAGGCATCGCGTTCGTCGTGACTCAGGCGCTGCTTGGGTATTTCGTTGCACGCTATGGCAGTGCCGGCAACGAGAAGGCGGACTACTGGCACGACAATCCAAAGGGAGAGTTCCTGCTCTTGACCGGTACCGCGCTGATTCTTGTCGTCCTGGTATTCATGGGACAACGCGTCTGGATCAAATACTATTTCACCAAGTCGCCTGAGGACGCGGTAACGGTTCAGGTGACGGCGCAACAGTTCATGTGGAATTTTCATTATCCGGGCGCGGACGGAAAATTTGGACGGACCGATCTCAGGCTGGTAACTCCGACGAATCTTATCGGCCTTGACGAGAAGGACGAGGCATCGAAGGACGATATCGTTACCGCTGGAGAGATGCATGTCCCGATGAACAAGCCTGTCGTCGTCCGCCTTCGTTCGAAGGACGTCATCCATAGCTTTCATTTGCCCTTTCAACGAGTGAAGCAGGACGCTGTGCCTGGCCTTGCAATTGAAGTTTCGTTCACGCCAAACCTGGCCGGAGCCTATGAAATCGCCTGCGCGGAACTTTGCGGGGCGCAGCACTACAAAATGAAAGGGTCCATAACCGTCGATCCATCCGAAGCAGACTTCGACTCCTGGCTGAAGGCGAAGTTGTCTGAGCGTACTGGGGACTAAATACAATGACAGATACACACGGTCATCATCACGAAGGCGAACACGACCATCCCAAATTGGGATTCTGGCGTAAGTACGTCTTCAGCACCGATCATAAAGTTATCGGCATTCAATACCTGATTACGGCAATGAGTATGGCCATAATCGGTGGAACTCTTTCTCTGTTGATGCGTTTGCAGCTGGGCTGGCCTCATGGCAGCTTTCGTTTCCTCGCCAACCTCATGCCCAAGGCGTTTGACAGCCAGGGGCATATGAACGCGGATTTCTACCTTTCTCTCGTCACAATGCACGGCACGATCATGGTCTTCTTTCTCTTCACGGCCGTGCTCACCGGTGGTTTTGGAAATTTTTTAATACCCTTACAGATCGGCGCGCGCGATATGGCGTTTCCGTTTTTGAACGCCTTGTCCTACTGGATATTCCTCGCCTCGTGCATCGTTATCTTTTCTGCGCTGCTGGTTGAAGGGGGTGCGCCACTCGGAGGCTGGACGTCGTACGCACCGCTCAGCGCCTTGCCCGACGCGGGCCCGGGGCAGGGCACAGGTATGACATTGTGGATATCTGCGATTGCCCTTTTCACCGCATCAGGATTGATGGGTGGATTGAATTACATCACGACGATCCTGACAATGCGGACCAAGGGCCTCTCGATGATGCGCCTTCCGCTGACGCAATGGTCCCTGCTGATCACGGCTGTTCTCGGCTTGCTGGCGTTTCCGGTGCTTCTGGCCGCGGCGATTCTGCTCGTCTTCGATCGAACCGGAGGCACGAGCTTCTTCATTCCAGGCGGCATTGTGCTGGGCAATAAGCTGATCGAGCACACCGGAGGACATCCGCTGCTCTGGCAGCATCTGTTCTGGTTCTTCGGCCATCCGGAAGTCTACATCGTTATCCTGCCCGCGATGGGAATCGCGTCCGACATCCTGGCGACGTTCTGCCGCAAGCCCATTTTCAGTTACAAGATGATGGTTTACGCGATGGTTGCCATCTCGGGATTGAGCTTCATCGTTTGGGGCCATCACATGTTCGTCAGCGGCATGAGCCCCTTTCTTGGATCGGTTTTCACAATCACGACGCTGTTGATCGCTGTTCCCTCGGCCGTCAAGACATTCAACTGGCTGGGCACGATATGGGGTGCCCGTATCCGGTTTACGAGTCCGGCCCTGTTCTCGATAGGTTTTGTCTCGCTGTTCGTCAGCGGCGGATTGAGCGGAATATTCCTTGGAACTTCAGCGGCGGACATCCAGATGCAGGATACCTATTTTGTGGTCGCCCACTTTCATCTGGTGATGGCGATCGCCCCCCTGTTCGCGGCGTATGGCGGGCTCTACTTCTGGTTTCCGAAAATGTTCGGACGCATGATGAATGAAACGCTCGGCAAAATTCATTTCTGGGCAAGCTTCGTCGGCGTTTATTGCGTTTTCTTCCCGATGCATGTTCTGGGAATCGGCGGGCAGATGAGACGTATCTATGACCCCCTCAATTATGAATTCCTGCAGCCCCAGCAGGTTCTGAACGTGTTCATCTCCGTTTCGGCGTTCTTCCTCGCGGCCGCACAGATTCTCTTTCTGGTGAATTTTTTCTCGAGCATCTGGGCAGGAAAGCGCGTACTGGTAAACAATCCCTGGCAGGCTACGACACTCGAATGGGAAACGCCGTGCCCCACGGGCCACGGCAATTTTGGTCCGGAGCTTCCCGTCGTGCACCGCTGGGCGTTTGATTACAGCGCTCCTGGGGCCAAAGAGGACTTCGTGCCTCAGACGGCTCCGGCCGTGCCTGCAAGGCAACACTGATGTCCGTACTTTCACAGATCCTGCGTCGCGGCAGCATACTGCCGCCGCCTCCAACGCATCACGACGGTGATTCGGGCGGAGGATCGAGCAGCGCGTTCCCAATATCCAAAGGGTATCTGGCGACGTGGATCCTGATGACGGCTGTCACGATGTTGTTCGCCGGCCTCAGCAGCGCGTACATTGTGCTGCGTGGAGTTCCGGAATGGCAGAACATTACGGTGCCACGGCTGGTCTGGGCAAACACGCTAATCCTGTTTGCCAGCAGCATCGCTATTGAGTTCGCGCGATCTGCCGTCCGCAAGGATCAACTTGACGCCGTCAGGCAGTGGCTTTCGGTGAGTGGGATCCTCGGCTTCGGGTTTCTCGTTAGCCAACTCCTGGTCTGGCGTCAACTCGTCAACGCGGGTGTGTACCTTTCGACGACAATACACAGTTCATTCTTCTACGTTCTGACCGGTGCACATGCGCTGCATTTGGCGGGTGGACTGATCGGTTTGGTTGTAGTCTTGCGTCGGGCGTTCACGAACGGGATGACCGCCAGGGATCATGAGCCCCTGAGGGTGTGGGCACTTTACTGGCACTTTATGGATGTGATCTGGATTTATTGCTTTCTTTTGTTACTTCTTGCCTGAGAGGTTTTGATGGAATCGACGAGTCTGGCGGAACAGGAACGGGTACTGGCTTCGGACTGGGGCGGCGGGAAGTCGCCGTTCGGCACATCATGGAGCAAATTCATGATGTGGATTTTTCTTATTTCGGATGCCTTGACGTTCGCAGGTTTTCTTATCGCGTACGGCTTCATGCGCCAGGTCGCACCGGCGTGGCCCGTGCAAATGGAAGTCTTCAGCCCCGTGCTGATCACTTTCATGACATTCGTCCTGATCAGCAGCAGTGCTGTCATGGCAATGGCTGTTAGCGCGGCCCGGGCAGGAAACCCCAAGGACGCTACAAAATTTCTCGCCGCAACGATTTTCGGTGGGGCGATCTTCCTGGGTTGCCAGGCTTACGAATGGTGGCACTTCATTTCCGAGGGAGCGACCCTGACGCATAATCCATGGGGAGTTCCGCAGTTTGCGGCCGCGTTCTTCGTAATTACGGGGTTTCACGGTTTTCACGTGTTCAGCGGGCTGACAATTCTCGCGATTGTCGCCTTGCGTGCGGCCATGGGAAAATACTCGGCAGACAGCGTTGAGAATGCCGGACTATACTGGCACTTTGTCGACGTGGTCTGGGTTTTCGTATTCGCCTTTTTCTATCTGTTTTAGTCAGGAGTCTTGATGACATCACACGAACACGCGCATCCGCATGGTTACAGGCAGTACTTCCTTACGTGGGTCTGGCTGCTTGTCATGACCCTGACGGCGCTCGCGATCGGCTACTTTCATTTCCTGCCGGCAACCGTCAAGTCACTGGCGATCATAGGAATCACTCTTGCGAAGATTTTCCTGATCGGATCGATCTTCATGCACCTGAAGACAGAGAGAGTCAACCTCGTCATGCTGACGTTCACGCCGCTGCTTCTGTCGGTCATCTTATTCTTCTTCACGTTTGGTGAAACGATGACCAGCGATCCCACACATCAGATTCATAACCAGTCGCCAAATTTCGTGATGCCCACGGGAGAGGTAAAGGAGCACTGAACGTGAATTGCCGCCGGATCGTTGCATTGTCGCTGGCAGCATTGGTGGTGACCGCCGTCTTCTATGTGCCGGCGCACGCGCAATGTGCGATGTGCGTCACGGCGCTCGAGAACTCGCCGGAAGGCAAAGGCATGGCTGCGAGTTTCAATCGCGGCATCCTCTTTCTGCTCGCCGTCCCTTACGCCATTCTGGGGACG
>Ga0207428_10006993_pt1 | contig 10334 bp, 7 predicted proteins | sample RhiMethybrSRZTD1_FD_187600 | JGI IMG/M metagenome (GOLD analysis project Ga0207428, IMG submission 187600) | Populus rhizosphere microbial communities from Tennessee, USA - Rhizosphere MetaG P. TD hybrid SRZTD1 (SPAdes) (version 3) | ecosystem: Host-associated > Plants > Roots > Rhizosphere >... | reverse complement strand
GGGTCGCGGCGACGCGCGCGCAGGAGACCGGCAAGTCGGTTGTCGTTGCTGACGTCGCCGGGTAGTTGGCGTCACGCTGCGATCGGGATCTTGGATTAACCACAAAGACTCAGAGACTCAGAGACTGACCATGTGTCAGCGCGCTTCTGCGTTCTGTTTTCTCCGAGCCTCTGAGCGTCTCCGTGGTTACAAACCGTTGACGTGGTTACAACTGGTTGACGATCTCGATCGTTTGGATCTGATGCGGTTTGAGGCGAATCGCGACGGTGCCATTGGCCACCGCAATCGGGCTCTGCCTCTCTTCGAGCAGGTTCACCGCGAACGCTTCGACGATCGGCGCGTCGGCGCGCAGCGTCCCGCGCGCCTCATCGTCGCCGGGGTTGAACACCCGCACGACGACGCTGGCGCGGTCGTCGGCGCGTTTCAGCGCGCTCAGGACGACGCCGCCGGCCTGGCAATCGACGCGATAGAACGATTGCGCTCCCGGCGCCTCGCCGCCCGGCTTCATCGCGATCGCCACGCGTGGCGTGACGAGGTGTGCGCGCGCGCTCGCGACCATCTCGCCGGCTGCCGGCGCGCCGCCGCGCGGCTCGAACGCCATCTCGAAGACGTGCGGGCCGATGCACTGCGCCGCCGGGGTTGCCACCGGCGGGCCGGCATGGCCTGAGGGCCGCGTCGCCAGGTCGTTGCGCGACAGATCGCCGACCGCCCGCAGCAGCGTCAGCGCAATCGCCGGCGGCTCGCCGGCAATCTCGTATTCCATCAGCCCGCGGCCGATCACGGTCGCGCCCACCTCAGTGTCGCCGGCATCGACCACCGAGATCATCGGCGCGCTGCTGACCGGCGACTCGTTGCGGATCTGCGCCGGCACCGCCTGCCGCGCCGGCCGGGAGACGACGTCGAAGGCGGTGTCGGCGCGCGCTGTCTCGACGCGCGCGGCGCCGCACGGAAACAGGATGCGCAGGCGGTGATCGGCGGCGCGGTTGTCGAGCGAGACGCGGAACCCGACGCGCGGCGAGCCGGCCTCGAGCGTCGCCTCGATCGACACCGGCACCGTCACCATCTCGTCCGATCGCCTGCGGCGATCCGGGCTGGCGGCCGAGGGCAGCGACAGCTCCAGATCGACGCGGAACGCCGCCCGCAACGGACCGCTCGACAGGCGCGTCGTCGCGGTGACGCGCGCATCCGCGTTGGTGACGCGGCGGTCGGCAGCCGGCGGGCAGTAGTTGTACTCGTCGCCGACGTCGCCAACGTCCTCCAGCGCAGCAACACGCGAGTAGGTCGTTCCGCTCGCCTTGTCTGTCACCGCGAACGTCCCATCGTCGTTCACCGAGATCTTGAGCCGCTCGTTCTCGGCCCAGCCTTCGCCGGCAGTGACGAGACGCCGTCCGTACGCCGATGCGTATGCCGGGGTCTGTGGCGAAGCGGGCGGGGCGGGACGCGGCGCGAGGCGCAGATCGAATGCGGCGTAGCCGCACGGCGGCAGCGCCTGGGCCCACCACAACACGTGGAGCCGCCGCACGTTCAGCGCCCACGGCGTTTCGAAGCGGCTCATCACGTGGCTCACGACCCGCTCCTCGCCGAGGACCTGGAACTCGACCGGACGCCCGTCCGGTGTTGAGACCTCGTCGATCGCCGAGTCGGTTGCGAAGAACGCCACCGGCCGATCCAGCGCCTGCGGGTCGACGTGCCGCCACGGTTCGGCGCTGTCGACCGGCAGATCGACGAACGCGTCGACCACCTGCGCGCGTTCGGCGGCGTCCGGGTTGACGACGACCGCGCGGAGCGAGCCCTGTGGTGCGGCGGGCACCGCATCGGCGATGGTGTTCAGCGCGCTCTCGACCATCGCGCTGCCGACCTGGCGGGCGCGCGCGAAACGGGTCATGTTCTCTTCGTGGACGGCGTCGATGCTGCAGCCGCAGATGCTGTCGTGCGGATGGTTCTGCAGCAGCGTCTTCCACGCGTAGCGCAGCTCGCCGTCCGGATACCGCGCCCCGAGTCGCGCCGCCAGCACGGACAGCGGCTCCGCGTACGATTCGAGCAGCGTCTGCACTTGGGCGTTCTGCTGTTTCAGGTAGACGCGTGCCGAGAGAACGCCGGGCAGCAGGTTCGCGTAGTCGGTCCCGGCGCGGAGCTCGCCGGTGACCGTTTCGAGCGGCGGCCGATCGCGCTCGACCGCGCCGCGGACGGCGGCGACGTAATCGGGCAGCGTCGAGTGGAGCGCGCGCTGGCCGGCCACCGCCGACAGCCGATCGACGAGCATCGGGATCGTGGTCTGCGGCTCGACGTGATCGACGCCGTTCATCAGCAGCGCCTGGCCGGTGCGGGTGCGGGCGCGCTCGTAGCCGATCTTCTCGGCCGCGCGCGCCATCATCGCGTCCGGGTCGAAGACGATGCGGGTGGCGTTGCAGTAGCCCTCCGGCGGGAGGTGCATCATCAGCACGCGCGAGCCGTCCGGCGCGTCCCACCAGTACTCGGCGTCGGGCCCGCCGAAGCCGCGCCACAGGATGGTGTTGTCGAGGCCGAACTGCCGCCAGATCTGCGGCATCTGGCCGACGTGGCCGAAAAGATCCGGCAAGTAGCCGACCGGCATCGGCCCTCCGAACTGGCGCGAGATGCGATGGCCGCGCACGAGGTTTCGCACCAGCGATTCGCCGCTGACCAGGAACTCGTCGGGCATCACGTACCACGGCCCGATGAGGATGCGTCCCTGCTCGATGGCGCGGCGCAGCCGCGGTTCCTGCTCCGGGCGGATCTCGAGGTAGTCCTCGAGCACGATGGTCTGGCCGTCGAGGTGAAAGAACTTGTACGAGGGATCCGCGTCGAGCAGATCGAGCAGCCGGTCGATCAGCGCAACCAGCCGCAGGCGGAACTGCTCGTGGGTGAGATACCACTCCCGATCCCAGTGCGTGTGTGAAACAACATGAACAGTCAGCATGAGTAGAGCCGATGAATCAGTCGTCAGTTGCCAGTCGATGAATCAGTCGCCAGTGGCCGCACTGGTAGCGTCAGGGCTGCCTCCTGCCGCTGCCGCTGGGGAGGCTTGGCAGCCCCGACTCCTCACCCCTTCACAGCGCCGGCCGTCAGTCCCGAGACGAACAGCCGCTGCAGCAACACGAACGCTGCCATCACCGGCACCAGCGCGATGAAGCTGGCGGCGGCGAGCAGCTGCCAGTCGGTCTCGTACGCGCTCTGGAAGCTGAACAAGCCGAGCGGCATCGTGTAGCGCTCCTGCGAGTCGAGCAGCACCAGCGCCAGCGAGAACTCCGACCAGTAGGCGGCGAGGTTGAAGATCGCCGCCGCGCCGAGGCCGGGAATGACGACCGGCAGCACGATCGTCCACAGCGTCCGCGCCCGCGACGCGCCATCGAGGCGCGCCGCTTCGAACATCGATTTCGGCACCGCATCGAAGAAGTTCTTCAACACCCAGACGGTGAACGGCACCTGCATCGCCGCGTAGACGAGCACGAGGCCGGCGCGCGTATCGATCAGGCCCAGCCGCTCGACCACGCCGTAGATCGGCACCAGCAGGATCACCGGCGAGACCATCTGCACCGCCAGCAGCGCCGCCATCAGCGGCCTCCGGCCGGCAAAGCGCTCGCGCGACAGGACGTACGCAGCGGGAATCGCCGCGGCCATCGTCGCCGCCGCCGCGGCGAGCGCGACGACGGCGCTGTTCCACAGATACCACGGCACCTGCGTGCGCGTCAGCGCGAACGCGTAGTTGCCGAGCGACCCGTCGTCGGGCAGCCAGCGCGGCGGGTACTCGTAGACGCCCGCCTTGCTCTTCAGCGACAGCGAGAACAGCCAGAGCTGCGGCAGCAGGAAGACGGCGGCAGCAACTGCCATCGCCGCGGTAATGCTCGTCCTTCGCCTCGGCCCCATCAAAATGACACACCTCGCTTCATTCGAGGCGACCGTGGAACCGCAGAGCGCGCAGAGACCGCGGAGATCATCGGTACTCTGCTGCTTGGAGAAGCGTACGGGTGGCTTGCCGCGCTGGCGGCAATGAAAACACAACGGCAATAGGAACCATGGAGCCTCTGAGGCTCAGAGTCTTTGTGGTTCATTTGGTTTTTCCTGGCGGGCGCGTCTGAACGGAACCCCATCACAACATGGTCCATGTCGTGTTCCGTGGTCTTCGTGTTCAAGGGTACAAATTCCCAAATCAAAATGACACACCTCGCTTCATTCGCGGCGACCGTGGAACCGCGGAGAAGAAAAAGTACAAGACATTCTCTGCGCTCTCTGCGTGCTCTGCGGTTTCACAGGCGCTCCGAAGAGATCAGACGCCCGGCGATCGCGGCCAGCGACAGGTTGACGATCAGCATCACCACCGCCACTGCCGCGGCGCGGCCGGCCTCGAGATCGAAGAAGCCGAGCCGGTACATGAACAGCGAGATCACCTCCGTGCCGCGCGCGGGGCCGCCGCCGGTCAGCGGGATGATGAGATCGAAGGTGTTGAACGACGCGATCGTGATCAACACCAGGTTGAGGGCAATCACCGGCGCGAGCTGCGGCACCAGCAGCCAGCGCAGCCGCTGCCACGCGGTCACGCCCTCGAGGTCGGCGGCCTCGTGCAGCTCCTGCGGGATCCGCTGCATCCCGGCATAGAGCAGGATCATGCTGAACGCGCAGCCTCTCCAGACGTTCGCCGCGACCACCGACACCAGCGCCAGCTGCGGCGAGGAGATGAGCGGCAGCGGTCCGGCGCCGAGCCGCGACAGGTAGTAGGTGACGATGCCGGAGCGGTTTTCGATCAGCAGGATCTTCCAGAGCACGCCGGCCAGCACGCCCGGGATCACCCAGGCGCTGACCACCGCCATCCGCGCCCCGAGCGTGCCCGGCGCGCGCCGGCGCCGGCCGGCATCGATCAGCCACGCGATCGCGAACCCGGCGGTGAGCTGCAGCGCCACCGAGGCGCCGACGAAAATCGCCGTGATCGCGACCATGCCGTAGAAGGCGCCATCGGTCACCAGCGCGCGATAGCTGTCGAGCGTGTACGCGTAGTGCGAGCCGGCGACCGTCGCGTCGCTGAGCGACAGGCGCAGCAGGTCGAGCATCGGGTAGACGAGGATCAGCGTCACCAGCGCGAGCGCCGGCAGCAGCCAGCGTCCGACGCCCGCGCGCTGGCCTCGGCGCAATACGACCAGGGGCACGGCGACGGCGATCGCAACCGGCAGCCACGCCAGCCAATCGATGCCGGAGCGTCGTGCCGCCGATCGCGATGACTGCTGCCGGGCGTGCTCGGCGTTCACCGCGCGCCACGCTTCGTCGAGAGCCGCCTCGGGCGTCTTGTCGCCGGAGACGACGGAGCCAATCGCCAGCTGCAGGCGTTCCGAGATCGCTGGATAGATTGGCACCGTCGGCCGCGCGTGACCGTCGACGAGCATCTCGCCGAAGCGGCGGTACCACACGTCCTGGCTGAAGATCGGGAAGTCGCGATAGACGCTCCGGCGGACCGGCAGGTGGCCGGTAGCCTCGCTGATCCGGGCGGCGTGCGCCGGCGCCTCGACGTCGCGGATGAAGTCGATGGCCGCGCGCCGGCGTTCCGGATCTCGCGCGAACACGACCCACACCCAGCCGCCAGTACCGGTCGAGCGCGTGCCGGCCCGGGCCTGCGGAATCGGCGCGATGTCCCAGCGCGCGAAGTCGGCCGGCGAGAGCCCGGCCTGCAGATCCTTGAGCTGCCAGTTGCCGCCGAGGAACATCGCCACGTCGCCGGCCACGGCGGCGCCGGTGAGCTGCTGGTAGTCGTTGTTGGCCAGCACCGATCGCGGCGATGCGCCGCGCTGGATGGTATCGCGCAGGAACTCCAGCAACCGCAGCATCGCCTCGCGGTTCGCTCCTTCGCCGAAGATCGGCCGCCCGTTCGAATCGACCAGTTCACCGCCCTGCGCCCAGAACATCGCCAGGTGATCGAAGACCGTCGCCTCCCAGCGGCCGGCGTTGTAGAGATAGCCGGCGATCTTCTGCTCGCGCGCGATGCGGCTGGCCTCGTCGAGCAGCTCCTCCCAGGTGCCCGGTGGCGATGGCACGAGGTCCTTGCGATAGAACAGCACCCGGCAATCGGTCTCGTGCCACAGGCCGTAGACGTGGCCTGCGTCGGAGAGCGTCGAGATCGTGAACGGCAGAAAATCGCGGCGATCGGCCTCGGGCCAGTCGGCTTCGAGCGGCTGCACGTGATCCTTCAGCAGCGGCAGCCAGAAGCTGTCGATCGAGGCGACGTCGGGTAAGCGGCCGGCGGCCGCCGCCAGCTGCAGCTTGGCCTTGTGCAGCTCCAGCGCCGGCATTACTGACACGCGCAGCTGCACGCCGGGGTGCGCGCGCGCCCAGTCGTCGAACACCATCGTGAACGCCGTCGCAATCGCCGGACGGGCCGCGAGGTGCGAGTAGTCCTGCTGCGCCCACACCTGCAGCGTCAACGGCGCGCCCGCACGGCCGACGCGGACCGGCGTGACGAGCGCCTGCGCGTGGGCCGTCCCCGCAGAGAGGGCCAGCAGCATGAACGTAGCGCAGCCCTTCAGGGCTGCCCGGCGGCCGTTGGCAGGCCTGAAGGCCTGCGCTACGTTCGGCCGCCGCTGATTCCGCAACGTCCTCTCAGCGGAGAGCCACATATATCGGATTCGTGATTGCCAGCACGCTGCCGGTCGCGGTGTGCACGTGGACGCGCAGATAGCCATCTGCCGCGGGCAGGTCGAAGTCGACGCGGCCGCTCTCCGGGCCGTGCCGGCCGATTTGCTTCGAGCCGCGCTTCTCGCCATTCCAGAACAGATCGACGCGCTCTGCTTCAGACGATGCGGCGCCGACGCGAACGGCGACGCGTTCCCCGGATCGGCAGATGAGAGTGGCGCCGATGGACGCGTGCGCGGCGCCGCAGCCGGCCTCGACGACCGGCGGCTCGAGGTGCGTATCGCGGACGACGATCACGCGACCCTGCCGGATCGCGTCGAGGATGGCTGCCTGCGTGAGGCGCTCGGCGAGCACGCGAACGGCCGGCGTCTCGATCGGCGCCGGCCCGCGGTGCCAGTCGCTCGCGCCGACGGCGGTGACACGCCGGCCGCTGCGCAGCAGCCGATCCCACATCGCGATCGCCGGCTCGGACGGTTCGCGGCTGCCGTTCCAGATCTCGATCGCGTCGAGCGCTGACGGCACGACCTGCTCCCAGGAGCAGCCGGCGCAAACGTCGACCGGATGATTGATCGAGAACAGCGCGCCCGCGCGGCCGGCTTCGGCCACCAGCGCGTCGATCGCCTGGTCGGCGTTCGCGTCGCCCGGGCGGACGCGGAAGTCGATCCAGGCGTCGCGGGGCAGCCCCCACACGCTCGCATGTCCCGCCGCCGTCGTCACCTCTTCGCCGACGATGTGGAGGGGAGACGCGGGGAGCGGCTCGCGCGCGTGGGTCGAATTGTTGTGGTCGGTGATGGCGAAGAAGTCGAATCCCGCCGCGGCGGCAGCGTCCGCCAGCGCCCGTGCACCGAGCGCGCCGTCGCTGTGCGTGGTGTGCAGGTGCAGGGCGCCGCTGTACCACCTCCCTTCGACCTGGCTCAGGGCAGGCCCTTCGACGTGGCTCAGGGCAGGCGGGGACGGCGTCGCCGGCGTTGGCATTGCGCTCGTGGGCGGCGCCGCATCTTCTGCCCGGTACGATTCCCTTGCCGCGCCAACCTCGATCGTGACGTCGACGCCGCCGGCCGCCACCTTGTACAGCCCGAGCAGCACGTGCCAGCGTCCCGGCGGCAGCGGCCCGGTTCGATAGCCTGGCGATGAGGTGGTCCGGCCGACCGAGATCGTCCGCTGCGCGCCGCCGCTGTAGCCGCGGAAGGCAGGCGTGCCCAGCGCCAGCGATCCCGGCTCGAAGAGACCCAGGTCGATGACATTCGCGCCGTTGTCGCCGGTGTAGCGGTAGCTGATGGTCAGCGATTCGGTGGGCTCGGCGACGTCGAAGGCGACGTAGTGATAGCGGCTGGCCTCGCGATCGGCCGGCTCGAAGTGACGCCGGAGGATCTGGATCGCCTGCTGCGACGCCGGCATCGGCCTCACGGCGACGAGCGACAGCAGCCCACAGGCAGCGGCGAGGAGGCGCACCGGCGAAAATTATATGTTTTCAGTTGCGGCTTGCGCAGAGCGCACGGCTCTGCTACATCACGCACCCATGAAAACATTCAGACCCTGCCTCGCCGAGTTCCTCGGCACCTTCTATCTGTGCTTCGCCGGGATCGCGGCGATTCTCTGCAACACGCCGGAGGTCGGCGGCATGTCGGGGCTGCTCGGCATCGCGCTGGCGCACGGCCTGGCGCTCTCGATCGCCGTCAACGTGTTCGGCGGCGAATCGGGCGCGCACTTCAACCCGGCGGTCACCGCCGGGTTTCTCGTGACCGGCCGCATCGCGCCGCCGCTCGCCGCGGCCTACGTCGTCGCGCAGCTGGCCGGGGCGACCACCGCCGCCGGCATCTGCCGCGCGATCTTTCCGGTTGCCTCCGTCAACGCCACGACCCTCGGCCTGCCGCTGCCGGCCGCGTGGGCGACCACCGGCGTGGTGCTGCTGGCGGAATTCGTCATGACCTACCTGCTCATGACGTCGATCTTCGGCACCGCGGTCGACGAGCGTGGACGCACGGTGAAGATCGGCGGCTTCGGCATCGGCCTCACCGTCGCGTTCGACATCCTGGCCGGCGGCGCGGTGACCGGCGCCTCGATGAATCCGGCGCGCTCGTTCGGCCCGGCGCTCGAGATGATGCACTGGCAGTATCACTGGATGTACTGGGTGGCGCCGATCGCCGGCGCGTGCGCCGCGGCGCTCGTCTACGAGCTCGTGCTGCTGCGGCCGATGCGGCCGGCGGTCGACGAGCCGCGCGCGATGAAGCGGTAACGGCGTCGCAGAACGGTGTGGTGTCCGGCTTCAGCCGGACTGACGAGGTCCGCCTCAAGGCGGACACTACGGGAGTCTAGCCGTAGGTGCGCCAGCCGCGCGTCAGGTAGTCGCCCATCGTCAGCGCCAGCATGATGCCGAGCCAGAACACGCTGCCGACGACGACCGCCCAGGTCAGGCGGGTGCTGTACTTGACGTGCATGAAGAAGAGCACGACCAGCACCGCCTTGAACACGGCGATCCCGAGCGCCGCGATCGTGTTCAGCGGCCCGAGGTCGATGAAGGCGACGCCGACGGTGATCCCCGTGCACAGCATCAGGATCGCGAAGATCGTGTAGTAGACGCGCGTCGGAACGATGTGTTCGCTCATCCGTGGCGGCCCAGCAGATACAGCAGTGGGAACAGGAAGATCCAGACGATGTCGACGAAGTGCCAGTACAGCCCGCTGATCTCGATCGGGCTGTAGTACTCGGCGGTGACGATGCCGCGCCACGACCACACCAGCATCCAGGTCATGATGCCGAGGCCGATGATCATGTGGAGCGCGTGCAGCCCGGTCATCAGGAAGTAGAGCGAGAAGAAGAGCTGCACGTTCGCGAAGTACTCCTTCTCGAAGACGAAGCCCGGTCCGGGAATGTGGTGCTCCTCGAACTTGTGGTAATACTCGACGCTCTTGATGCCGAGGAACGCCGCGCCCAGCACCATCGTCGCAATCAGCAGCCAGATCAGCGTGCGGCGATGGCCGGTCTGCGCGGCGTGGACCGCCAGCGCCATCGTCAGGCTGCTGGTGATCAGGACGGCGGTGTTGATGCCGCCCAGCAGCACGTCGAGCTCGTGGCTGCCGGCGATGAAGGCTTCCGGATACTTCGATCGGTAGACCAGGTAGACGAGGAAGAGCCCGCCGAAGAACAGCACCTCGGTGACAAGGAACACCCACATCCCGAGCGTCGACGCCTCGCCCTGCTGCGCCAGGTTGTCGAAGTGGTGCGCCAGCGCCGGGTGATGCGCGTGCCCGTGGCCCTGCGGGTGCGCCGGTTCAGGCAACATGGCCCTCCACCGGCGCGTTGTACTCGTACGCGTTCCAGGTCACGATCGGCGTCTCGGCGAAATTCTCGGTCGGCGGTGGCGACGTCGTCGTCCACTCGAGGCCGACCGATCCCCACGGGTTCGAGCCGGCGAGGCGGCCGTAGCGCAGCGACCACATCAGGTAGACCATCGGAATCAGGTAGCCGACGCCGAGGATCGACGCGCCGGCCGACGACAGCACGTTGAGCACCTGGAACTCCTCCGGGTACGAGTGATACCGGCGCGGCATTCCCAGGTAGCCGACGACGAACTGCGGAAAGAACGTCAGGTTGAAGCCGACGAAGATGATGCCGGCGCTCAGCTTGGCGAGCCCTTCGTTGTAGAGCCGTCCGCTCATCTTCGGCCACCAGTAGTGCAGGCCGCCGAGGTAGCCCATGAT
>Ga0207428_10006992_pt1 | contig 10334 bp, 12 predicted proteins | sample RhiMethybrSRZTD1_FD_187600 | JGI IMG/M metagenome (GOLD analysis project Ga0207428, IMG submission 187600) | Populus rhizosphere microbial communities from Tennessee, USA - Rhizosphere MetaG P. TD hybrid SRZTD1 (SPAdes) (version 3) | ecosystem: Host-associated > Plants > Roots > Rhizosphere >... | reverse complement strand
ATCGTTGTTCCGCTGGTTTTACAAGACAATACTTCCATTGATGCAAAACTCTTAGTGGATTCGGGCGCAAGTCATGGATTGATGTTGGAGACTTCATCGGATTCTCGAATAAAGGTTCCCGAGCTGGCGGTCAGCAGCCTTTTGGGAAGAGGTCTTGGGGGGGAAATTTTCGGAAAAGTGGGAAGGATTAAAACTTTGAAAATGGGCACCAATACATTACAACATGTGGTGGCCAATTTTCCGGATCCCAATAGCTATATCGATAGTTTGAAAACCGGGAATATTTTTAGAAATGGTGCGCTAGGGGGAGAAATATTAAGCCGCTTTACGGTAGTTTTCAATTTCCCCAAGGAACGAATTTTTATAAGGAAGAACTCGGCATTCAAAAATAACTTTTACTACAATCTCAGTGGCATTACTATCAAAGCTAAAGGTTCAGCTTTGAATATTTTTGAAGTAACGGAAGTGCGCGACAAATCCGCATCCCAATTGGGCGGGATCCAGCCGGGCGATGAGATTATAAGCGTTAATGGTATTTCCGCTAAAAATCTGGATCTGAATAGCGTTAATGGATTTTTTAACAGCAAACCCGGCCGTAAAATAAAACTTGAGATATCCCGGAACGGGGAGAAATTAAGGAAAGAATTTCTTTTACACGATCAAATCTAAACTACATCATCCTTTTTGGATGATTCCCTTTTTCTCTTTTGATAGAGCTTATATAGATAAAGCTGCGTTCTGCGGAGGCGGAAGGAATTTTTCACAGCGTTATACAACGCATCAGCAGACAAATTTTGTTTCAGTAAGAAATCTAAAACACTGGATGCTCCCAGCGCTTCATGATAATTTGAACTTTTCAGCACGGTGATAGGAACGTCTTTTGTCTTTCGATTGCTCGAGAGTTGTTTCAGCGTCTCTTGCAATTCAAGACGTCCGATATTGTCATCAATAAAAATGAAATTAGGATTAAAACGCATTAGTCTCTCCAGAATGCTTCTTAAATCAAAAGCAATTTCCGTAATAATTTTCTGCGCGCGTACTTGTTTGAGTTTGTCCAAAACGGTCCCCATTTCCATGGGATTATTTCCAATTAAAAGTACATTAAGGGAATTGGGGTTTTGCGCGGGTGATTTCATATGCAAGCTAGGGTTTAAACAGTATATTAACGTAAAAGGTTACTGAACAAGATCTGTTCCGACCCGGATTTTTGATTTCTGAGGGCTTTATTACTTTGAACTTTCTCATTTATAGAAAAAATTTCCAATATTAATGCAAGTCGGCGTAGTAGGAGGAGGGATTTCTGGTCTGGTTGCGGCTATCCAATTGGCAATCGCCGGAATTCAATGTTATGTGGTGGAGAAAAAAATTTATCCATTTCACCGCGTTTGTGGAGAATATATTTCCAACGAAACTGTGCCCTTTTTGCAATCCTGCAATTTGTTTCCCGAGCGTTATAACCCCCCCAGGATCCAGCGATTTCAACTGTCTTCTGTTCGGGGTAAGAGCAAGATTTTGCCGCTTGATCTGGGCGGATTTGGAATAAGCCGTCATGCATTTGACTTCTTCCTTTACGAAAAGGCGAAGTCGTTGGGGGTAATTTTCTACCTGAAAGAAGAGGTCGAAAAAATTCTATTCGACAAAGAAATTTTTTTTATTAAGACACAGTCCAGGCAACTCGAGGCGGACATTGTTATTGGCGCATTTGGTAAGCGATCAAAAGTTGATATTCAGCTGAACAGGAGTTTTATTCAAAAGAGATCGCCATATGTTGGCGTGAAGTACCATATTAAGACAGATCATCCGCATGACCTCATTGCGCTTCATAATTTTGAAGGTGGATATTGTGGGATCAGCAACGTTGAAGACTTCAAGACAAATTTATGTTACCTCACCCATCGTGAAAATGTGAAGCGTTTCAAGAGCATAAGAGAAATGGAGGAAGCCGTACTTTTCAAAAACCCATTCCTGAAAAACATTTTCACCAATTCTCAATTCCTGTTTGATAAGCCTGAAACAATCAATGAGATTTCATTTGAGACGAAGTTGCCGGTCGACGCACACATTCTTATGACCGGTGATGCCGCAGGCATGATCACGCCGCTTTGTGGAAACGGAATGGCTATGGCCATTCATTCTGCTAAAATTGTCAGCGATTTGATAATCAAACATACCAGACAAGAAAAATTATCAAGAGGTCAATTGGAACAACAATACACAGAGGCATGGAATAAACTTTTCAAAAACCGTCTTTGGTTTGGAAGGCAAGTCCAAAAATTATTTGGAAACGAATGGGCCTCTAACGCAACCGTTAACCTTGCAATAAATATTGCGCCGATAGCTAACATGATTATTAAAGGCACTCATGGGGATCCCTTCTGATCTCCGGAATCATGCGCTGTTGATTATACTCCACAGCAGTGGCGAATGATTCTTGAACATTGTCATTTAAAAATGTAAAAAAGTGGTTCGACCAGCAGGTTAAACAATGGGTACATAATTTGTCGTGGAGAAAATTAAAAACACTATGGCAAAGTATTCAAAACTAGCAGAGAAAAAAGTTGAAAAGGCCATGCATGAACGGAAGCGTGGCACGCTTCGAAGCGGTAGAAGTGGGAAAAAAGTAACAAGCAGAAAGCAGGCAATTGCTATTGGACTTTCCGAGGCGCGGAAGAGAGGCGCTAAAGTTCCCAAAAAAGCAGCAAAAAAAACAGGCAGGAAGACAGCAAAGGGCCCTCGAAAAATGGCTAAGAAGCGAAGCAGGTAGCGTTGCTCAAAATGTCTGACCTACATGGGTCGAATCCAGGAAGAGGTAAATGAAGTAAGCATTCAAAGCGGTTGCTGAAATAAAATTAAGCCACATCGTATGGCTGAAGTCCGCCTTTGTTTGATCTTGGTAGACCCGATAGAACCAAATAAAAAAATAGGCTATCACAGGGAACAGGGCAGTCAAAAATGCCAAGGCATACTTTAATTCAAAAAAGGTTTGGAAATACAGTATAAATCCAAGGGTAACAACGCTGAATACCGCACTGACAAAATAAAACGTTCCTCGAATCCCTAACTTTCTGCTTATTGTCATGTCACCATGCTTCTCATCTTCTTCATGCTGATAAATTTGAGTCATTGGATAATTTGCCCAGAGCATCATGGTTGATAAAATGCCGGGTATTAAGACGTTAACCTTCGTTACATTCTCAATTGAATATTTGTTAATTCCGATATAACACATCATAAACGTAAACAAACCCTGAAAAAGGCCCGCCACAAGCCAGCCCGTTACTGGAAGTTTTTTTAACCTTATGGCTGGATGACTATAAGCTTTTGAGACCAGACCGTAAATGAGCAGCATGAACGCGAAGGTGGGATTGATAAATAAAAACCCTAGCACAATCGCAATTATATCAAAGAGCAGGGAAAGATAATATAGTCCTTTTTTTACTGGAGGAGGATTCTTCAATCCGCCAATGCTCTTCTCGTCCTTGTCAAAGTAACTGTTATAACCATTGCTGGCGGGATAGAGAAAGAAGTGAACAATTATGAAGGTCCAGACAATAGACTTTTCGGTGATATTAGGCGAAATCGCCAGGCTGAAAAGAAAAACAGGCAACAGGAAATATGAAAAAGGAATGCGGAGATGGAGCCAGGATGACGATGAAAACATGTTGCGAAATATATGACAGTGCAGTTTGAACAGCTTACCCGAAATTATAGTTTTTTGGGATATATTGGAATTAATGAGCTACATCACCGCTATCGGGATCGCTAACCCACCGCATAAATTCAGTCAGTCGAAAATAGCCGATTTTATGGTTAAGGCTATGCAATTGAACCACAACGAAAGCCGATTGCTTCACACCATCTTTAAAGCGAGCGGAATTGAGTTCCGTTACTCCGTTTTGGAAGATTATGGACGCGATACGGATTTTACCTTTTATTCCAATGCGCCAGACTTTGAGCCTTTTCCAACCACCGAAAAAAGATTATCAATTTTTAGCGAAAATGTTCTTGCGCTGAGTTCAAGTGCCGTTGACAACATGTTACGATCGGTGCCAGATTTCGATATTAAGGAGGTCACGCACTTAATTGTTGTTTGCTGTACGGGCATGTATGCTCCCGGCCTGGATATTGACTTGGTAAAAAAATACAATCTCTCTCCATCCGTTTCCCGGACCGGTATTAATTTCATGGGTTGCTATGCAGCGTTTAATGCGATAAAAGTGGCCGATGCATTTTGTCATCAGGACGAAAATGCGAAAGTTCTTGTGGTATGCACCGAACTCTGCAGCTTACATTTTCAAAAGACACCCACGGAAGATAATTTATTGGCTAATGCGCTATTTGCAGATGGATCAGCAGCATTATTGGTTGAATCTAAAACGAAGGCAAAGCTAAAACTGAAGCCTGAAAATTTTCACACCGCGCTTATAGTCGAAGGTGGTAAGGACATGGCATGGACCATCGGAGATTTGGGATTTGAAATGAAGTTATCCACCTACGTTCCATCCATTATTAAAAATGGTATCGCTGATCTTACTGAAACATTGCTCAATAAAATATCCAAAGAGCTAAAGGACATTCGTTTTCTGGCGATTCACCCCGGCGGAAAAAAAATCCTTGAAAATATTGAGCAGGAATTGGAAATACCAAAAGAAAAAAATCAAGACGCATATTGTGTTTTACGAAATTACGGTAACATGTCGTCGCCTACTGTCTTGTTCGTGTTGCATTCCATTTTCAACAAGATTCGTAAAGAGGATCAAAATGAATACATTTTAAGTTTTGCTTTTGGCCCCGGGCTTACCCTGGAAAGCATGGTGTTGAAAATTGAAATGAACTAATGCAATGCCCGATTTCTCCATCAGATCAGCGGAAGTGGAAATTATGGATGATCTGAATTGTTCAGGTCATGTTCTTAACCGAACGCTACGGGAACTTGAAATTATCAACAAATGGTTAGGGGGAAACCGCATAACAATAAAATCCCTTGAACAATTATTACCCAGAAACAACAGGGAGATTACCATCGTCGACTTAGGATGTGGGGGAGGTGACATGCTGCGCCTGATTGATTTGTGGGGGAAGAATAAAAATTTGAAGTTAAATCTTATAGGGATAGACGCGAATCCAAATATTGTTGCTTTTGCAAAACGAAATTTGCTAGCGTATCCGCATATTCAATTTAGAACACTGAATATTTTCAGTGAAGAATTTGAAAGCCAACAATTTGATATCGTGATCGGAACACTTTTCTATCATCACTTTTCCAGCGACCAACTCGTCCATTTTTTTAAAAAGCTCAAACAGCAAGCAGCAATTGGATTCATCATTAATGACATACATAGACATTGGCTCGCTTATTATTCAATTAAATGGCTTACACAAGCCTTTTCAAAGTCGCCTATGGTGAAATACGACGCACCCCTTTCCGTATTGCGTGCTTTTACGCGGAAAGAGTTGAGAAAAATGCTTGACGCTACTGCTATTGAGAATTTTACAATTCGGTGGAAATGGGCCTTCCGATGGCAGGTTATTGCGAAAACAGGCGAGTAACGGCCTCTTTTCTCTGGCACAATTTTTCGTACTTTAGCAGCAAATCACCCATTTCAACTATGAAGACTTTAAGAACGCTTGCAATTATTATAAGCGTGGTGTCTGTATGGAGTTGTTCTCCAGGTACATTAGGAAAAAAAGTTAAAGAACCCTTCCAGGGAAATGCTTATGAATCAAACAACCGGTTCTTTCGTGCTAGCGGGAAAGGAGTTAGTTCCCAAGATAACATAGCGCGGGGAAAGGCGGACATTGACGCAAAGTCTCAGCTTGCAGGACAAGTAAATACAACGATGAAACAAGTGGCAGATCAATACCTGGGTCAAACGGAGAATGAAAAAGGAGCCGACGTTGCTGATAAATTCCAAAGCCTGGTAAGGCAAGTAATGAACACTAACATGGCAGACTTGCGTAAAATGGGGGAAGAAAAATATTTTAATGCAAAGTCGAATGAATATTCTGTTTTTATCGCTTATGAGATTAAAAAGAATGCTATGTTTCGCTTTATGAAGAAACAAGCAAAGACCGATAAGACCATTGATGAACGTCAGCGAGAGGTGATCGAAAAAATATTAGATGAAGAGATTAAGAAAGCGGATGAAGCTGATCAGGATGAGAGTTAATTAAGAATTTCATTTACAGGTTGAATTGGACCTGTTGGGTAATACCTGACAGGTCTTTTTCTTTTTAAGGCTGCAACTTTTTCTCCATCCAATTAAAATATTGGTTCTAAATTGCACGCATAAAACGTAAAACATGATCCGGGTATATAAAACGAGTCAGGGGAAACTTACGCAATACAGAAATATTTCATTTGATGAAATACGGAGCATTCATGACCTTATTTGGATTGACCTGCAGTCACCTACGCAGGAAGAAAAAGAATTTGTAGAGAAGAACTATAAGATTGAATTTTTCACATCGTTGGAACTGCAAGAAATTGAGAGTAGTTCGCGTTTCCTTGAAACAGAAGAAACGATTGAAATAAACCTGGGCGTGATAACAAGCGACGCTGAGCTAACCATTCAGAATACGACTTTCATCCTCAAAGGCAACACACTTTTTACTTATCGACAGGGGGACCTTAAAATTTTTGCTGAATCGGTGCGCAAACTTAAAGCAGCATCATCGGAAATGAAAGAACATGGGCTCGATGTTTTTCTTTCCATATTAGAAACGCATATTGATAGTGATGCCGACTTGATCGAAAGCATTAACCGGAAAGTAAACCTTATCAGCAAAGAGATGATTGCGCAGCGATCTTTAAAAGAGGATCTGTTACTTGGCATCGCCCAACTCCAGGAGAACGTAATGCAGTTGCATGAAACAACAACGGAAAAGCAGCGTGTGGTCAGTTCGTTAATCCGGATACCGGAATTCAATAAAATTGAGAATGAGAGACTGAAGATTATAATGAAGGACATTGCGTCCCTTCTTCAACATTCACAATTTAGCTCAGAGCGATTAGAATACATGCAAAACACTTTTTTGGGATTGGTTAACATTGAGCAAAACCTGGTGATCAAGATTTTTACTGTTGTTACAGTGGTCTTTATGCCGCCAACGTTGATTGCCAGTATTTATGGAATGAATTTTAAATTCATGCCCGAACTGCAATGGATGGCAGGCTATCCGTTTGCTATTGGTCTTATGATTATTTCCTCCCTTATTTTTTTATGGTATTTTAAAAGAAAAAAATGGCTGTGATTTTAATCGTGACTGCCAAACAAATACCCAGGAGTGAATGAATAAATTAAAGCATATAGCGGTCTGTGGAAACATTGGTTCTGGAAAGACCACGCTGACGGAAAAATTATCAAAACACTACGGATGGAATCCGCTGTATGAATCCGTTGATGACAATCCCTACCTGCGAGATTTTTATCAGGACATGACAAAATGGGCATTCCATGTGCAAATCTATTTTTTGAATAGCCGACTGAGACAAATCAACGAAATTCACGGAAGTAACCGGCCGACCATACAGGACAGAACAATATACGAAGACGCATATATTTTCGCCGCCAACCTTCATCAAAGCGGGCACATGTCTGATCGCGATTATCGAAGTTATACGGACATTTTTCACTCGATGATCATGTTTGTAAAACCTCCCGACCTTTTGATTTATTTAAAAGCGGGTATTCCTAAACTGGTTCGACAAATTGAAAAAAGAGGCCGGGATTTCGAATACTCCATACGGCTGGATTACCTGAGGCAGCTGAATAAGCATTATGAAAATTGGATCCGAAATTATGACGATGGCAAACTTCTTATAATAGACGTCGATCATCTTGACTTCGTTGAGAACATCGATGATTTTAGTTTTATTATTGATAAAGTCGATCTTGAATTAAACAACCTTTTCGAATAGCACTTTTCCATTACTGCTCGCAAAATGATCCCTTTGCAATCCAAAGTTTTTTGCTTTCAATTGAAATAATTCCATGCTGTACCGCGGGGTCGGATTCAAATTGGGTATCATTCATTTCTCCTTTCAGAATGAGAATGCTGCCCCTCGGTTCAAAAATTCCTTCCGTTATTAAATTTCCACTTTTCTTAAGGGCAAGTACAAATTCATGATGTTGTTTCAGAATCCTTTCAGCGTTTTCGATTGCTGTTGACATTTCGACAAACCGGATAAAATTATAGGTAACCATTTCATAGGGCTCCTTAGCAATACATACTGCGCCAATTCGCGGTGTATAAGGAAGGATTTCAATGTCCCATCGATTTGCTTGAATACCTGGGTCAGTACTTAACCACTGCCGGGCTTCGTCGGTCGAAGTTGTATTTAAAATAAAAATTCCGCCTCCTCCATCGAACGGTCCGGCCACTAAAAGTTTTCCTTCTTTTGCCAGTCGTTCAATATTTGCCATGTGTCCTTCCATAATTTTGTCCAGTTGTTCTTTTGCTAATTGCTCAACGGAGGACTTTTTATGGAGGAAAACGAAAGAATATGTTTTTGATTGGCCAAAACAAATTGTTACGGAACTAAGAAGCAACACCAGTAGCAGCAGTCTCATAAAGGTGAAATTTTATTGGGAAGGTAACATGAAAATTGAGACCGTCCGCGAGTGACACACGGTGCAGATGACATCCGTCAAAGTTTGAGCTTACCCGAGAAACGGAGCTGACGTCATTTTTTGGAGATCATCAAGACGCCACCGAGGATAAAAGCTGTGCCTATGAGCTGGAGCAAATGAATAGGTTCTTGGAGAAAAAAGGAAGCCTGAATGATCGTGGAGACCGGGCCAACACTTCCGATAATTGCGGCGTTACCAGAGCCAACACGTTTAATTCCAATAGCCACTAAGTACGAGGGGATAACTGTACCTATAATGGCCATTAGAAAACTGTAGAGATAGACCTGCTTATCCAGGTTAAAAAGCGAATTGTCGTTCACAATCAAGAAATGAAGCACGACGGCTAAGGCAGCAAAACTCATGGCGTAGCTATTAAACTTGGCGGCGCCAATTGCTGGAATAAGCTGGCCACTGGCTACGATGTACATCGCGTACGTCACTGCACAAATGAATATTAATATTACGCCGAGATAGAAGGTCTGAGGTTGGTTGTCAAACCTCACTTCGCCCCAAAATGCGAGCATCAAGCCGGCGTATGTAATCACAAGTGCAAGCCATTGAATCGGTTTTATTTTTACTTTTAATATAAAGGCCGACATGAGCAGAACCAACGTGGGGTAAACGAAAAGAATAAGCCTCTCAATTCCCGCGGTTACATATTGTAGACCCAGAAAATCGAGGAGGCTGCTGACGTAATATCCAAGACAGCCAATTCCCGCGACAGCCAGCCACTGCTTCCATGTAAAGGGAACGTTTTCAGTTCTTGCACTGCTCCACCAGGCGGAAACTAAAAAAAATGGTAAAGCGAAAATCATCCGCAATGCTAACAGGCTAACTGCATCGACTTGAGTTTCGCGATAGGCCAGCTTAACAAAAATGGCTTTCGTTGAAAAACAGATCGCTCCCAAAAGACATATGACTACTCCTGCAAGAAAATAAGAATACGATTTTTTTTCAACCATGAACCGAAGGAATAGTAGAAGGGCGAATTACAACATCAATTTTTCCACTTGTGGTATAAAAATAGAATGAGGGAAATTAGTATGCTAATCACGATACTTGTAGTAAGCGGAAAGTAGAATTTGAAATTCTCTCGCTCAATGGAAAAATCACCGGGGAGTTTGCCGAAGAAAGGAATTTTTGGAAGATAAGTCAGTAAAAGACCGACAACGATACAAACGATCCCAACAATGATAAGTAATTTACCCATATGCGTTATTCTTACGAAATTAATGTTTAAAAAATATTTCTGTAAATGGAAAAAGGAAAGTTGTACCTGATTCCCAATGTAATTGCTGATAATACACACGCGTCTGTTATCGCTTCACACATAAGCAATGCGCTGCACGGAATTCATCATTTCCTGGTCGAGGACGTACGAACGGCGCGCAGGTATTTAAGCGCGCTGAAAATTTATCCATCGATTGAGGCGCTGAATTTTCAAATTCTCAATAAAGATTCGAAGCCTGAAGATTTGTCTGCCATGTTTGCACCTATTTTCCAGGGAGCGAACCTTGGAGTCATTTCTGAATCTGGGTGTCCTGGCATAGCGGATCCTGGAGCATTGGCAACGAGATTCGCCCACGAAAATGAAGTTCAGGTGGTCCCACTGGTTGGCCCGTCGTCCATTTTACTCGGGCTAATGGCGTCGGGGCTAAATGGGCAAAAGTTTGCTTTTCACGGCTATTTGCCTATTGATGC
>Ga0207428_10006987_pt1 | contig 10338 bp, 13 predicted proteins | sample RhiMethybrSRZTD1_FD_187600 | JGI IMG/M metagenome (GOLD analysis project Ga0207428, IMG submission 187600) | Populus rhizosphere microbial communities from Tennessee, USA - Rhizosphere MetaG P. TD hybrid SRZTD1 (SPAdes) (version 3) | ecosystem: Host-associated > Plants > Roots > Rhizosphere >... | reverse complement strand
ATTACGACTGGCATTCCGCCAGCGCTTGTTTGAATTTGGCCCATACTCATATTCATTCACCTAATATAATAAACACATTTCAAATAATCCTATTTTTATAGTTTTACACGATTAATACACTTAATATCAATTATTTACATGTAATTTTCCTTTTTTTTCCTCAAATTTGGACTTAAACTTGGCTACATTAATAATAAAACGTTCATGTTTTCCTTCTCCTATTTTTTCAATATCATCAAATACCTCTATATTAAACATTACTCTTCTATTATTAACAGATTCTATTATTGCTTTCAACCTGATTGTTGAACCTACGGGAGTCATAGCAATATGTTTAATATCAACAATAGTTCCAACTGAATCCCACTCTTTCTCTTTTAAAACAAAATCCTTTAAGAGGAGTCTACATGTTTCTTCCATCTCAGAAATCATTGAAGGAGTAGAAAGCACATTTTCTCCTTCCCATAAAAAACTGGTAGTCTGGTTTGAATTAGTTTTTATAACTCTCTCTTTTGTAGTACCAATTTTTATATCAAATTCCAATTAAAATCAAAACATAAAAACATGATTCAATGTATTAAACTAATTGATATAATAAACTTAATTAGTAACTCCTATAGTAAATTGTAAAGAAATCAAGATGAAAAATGAAGATACTAGAATTATATTTAATTAGAGAATCCATAATTGGTCCATTTTTTATCAACTAAATTCTTGGTATCCTTGTCAACTTCTACTGGTTTTTGAATTTCTCGCATAAATCCTTCCTCTGCAGTTTTAGTAGTTGCGTCTATTCCCATTTTCGATCCAAGGTTTAAAATTGGGGATGCAGGATCAAGCGTATCAGTAGGAGTATTATCAATTATAATTATATCTCGTTTAGGATCAGATTTGGTAGTAATTGCCCAGATTACTTCATTTATATTATGTACATTAATAGCATCATCAACAACAACAAAAATTTTTGTTAATGATAGCTGACCCATTCCCCATAATCCCATCATTACTTTTTTCGCCTGTCCAGGATATCTTTTTTTGATAGATATTATAGCCAGTCCTTGGAACCAACCTGAAGCAGGCATAGAAAAATCAATTACCTCAGGTTGGAACATTTGAATAAGAGGAAGAAAGGATTGTTCAATAACTTTACCTATGTATGCATCTTCCAAAATTGGTTTCCCTACAACAGTTGTCAGATAAATTGGGTTTTTTCTTCTCATCAAACATGTCAAATTGAATGTTGGGTAGGGTTCAGGCGGTGTATAAAAGCCAGTATGATCTCCAAACGGTCCTTCTATTCTCATTTCATTCGGGTCAACATATCCTTCTAAAACAATCTCTGAGTTCGCCGGAACTTCTAAATCAACTGTTTTACATTTTATTAATTTTACTCCTTTTTTTCTAACGATCCCAGAAAAGAAAAATTTATCCATTCCTTCAGGAACAGGAGCTATTCCACTAAAAATAGTTGAGGGGTCCGTTCCGATTACTATTGCTGTTTCAATAGGTTTGCTATACTCTTTCATTAATTCATAATGTTGAGCTCCTCGTTTATGTGTCTGCCAATGCATTATAGCCTTTTGGTCATTTACGATCTGAATTCTATAAACACCAATATTTCTAATTCCAGTTTCTGGATGTTTAGTAATAGTTAAGCCAAAGGTAATAAATTTTCCAGCATCATCGGGAAACGATTTTAGAATTGGTAATGAGTTAAGATTAGCATTTTGGGTTTCAATTACTTCTGTTACAGCACCAGATTCAACATATTTTGGAGCATAGTCTCCTAATTCAGATAATCTAGGAAGCATCTTTAATTTATCAAACAAGTTTGAAGGTATTTTCAATTTTGTTAAATCTGTAATTCTTTTACCAATTTCTCTAAAATCAGAGAGATTCAGAGCAATTTTTAATAAATCTATTGTTCCAAATGCATTTCCTAATATGGGAATATTATAACCTTTTACATTTTCAAAAAGTATAGCCGGTGAGTCACCTAAATACATCATACGCCTCATAATCTCTGCTATCTCAAGGTTTGTATCTACTTCAACTTTCACACGATGTAATTTGCCAACAGATTCAAGTGTATCAATATATTCAGATAAACTATCAAAAGTCATAAATCAACAAATTACTAAGTTAATAGAGTTATAAAAACAGCTCTTTCCTACAAAAAAAAGAAATGAGTGGATTTGAACATGGTTTAATGGTTCTTTATTATCCCCCAGATTATTATGGCAGATATAAAGCAAAAAATTCCTAGAAGGATAGGAAAATCAACAGAATTTAGAATCTCAATTATTGAATTAATTTCTGAATTCACATTATTTTTACTTGTTTTAATTTATTATCATTTGATACTCATTATTATTAATTATTTGCAAAAAAAATCTTTACCATTGGTCTATAGTTCTTAGTAGATGTGAATATAAACAAAAAATTGAGCTCAAATCTACATTATATTAAAATATCAATAAAAACAATCTCGTATTTGTTTTAAAATTCTTGCTGTAGCCCCCCAAATTATTTCACTATTATATCTAAATGCATAGGAATCACTAAAATTTTTATAATTAAAATTATTATTAAGACTATTAAACAAATCAAAGATTGGAATATCCAATACTTCAGAGACTTCATCGATTAATATTTTAGTCTTTCTAAGATTATCCTGAAAAGTAACGAATGGAATTATTGCAAAATTAGAAGTTAATGTTCTTACTGTATGGAAACTTCCCACGATTTCATTTGAATGAATATTTAGACCTATTTCCTCTTTTGTTTCCCTTAATGCTGTATTTAATAATGACATATCTGTTTCTTTGAATGTTCCTCCTGGAAATGAAATTTCATTTTTATGATGCTTTAACAAAGAACTTCTTTTTGTTAAGATAATTTTTGGTTTACAATCTGTAAAGTGAATAATTATAAGAACTGAAGAAAGGGTATATCCAGATGATTTTAATAATTGGACATTGGCATCGATTTTAGTTGAAAGTTTAGTAATAATCTTTTTTTTGAATTGGGTTTTATCGATATCCAATAATATAAAACAGCTGGAGAAATATTTTAAAATTATAGCTTTCATAACAATTAAAAGTGAATTGGATTAAGCTCATAATAATTAATAACACGATTTAAAAAATGAGCAGAATGAAAACAATTAGATAGCAATTTTCATTATACTGTAAATAAATCAATTATATTTTATATTCCATTAGATGAAAATTAAATGATACTAATTGATAATTAGTTATGAGTTAAATCCCCCTAAAATATTACCTAATGATTATTTTAATTATTCAAATCTTTTAAGTGATATAGAAAAGGTAAAAAACAAGGCAATGGTACTTGATGAATATATCAATTGCCTTCATTTTACTGATTCAGTATTAGGAATTCCTAGATTATCAAGTATAACTATGGCTAGCATAATAAAAAAAAATAATGCTAAAATGAAAATTTCCTGTAGTGTAAGAACAAGAGATAGAAATTTGACATCCATGTTTCAAACTATTTTGGATTCTATTTTACTAAATATTGAAAGTTTACTAATCATACTAGGAGATCAACCTAAAAATGATTTAGAGATTCGAGGATTGTTAAAACCGAGTAAAGTCGTTAATCAGTTTAACGCTCAAGAGTTCAATAAATCAATAAAATTAAATCTTTCTATTCCAAATAAAATTCAAAACATTCATACTATCAAAGAAAAAATTTATGCAAAACCTAATGCATTTGTAACTCAATCTATAGAATCATTAGAAGATTTAGAAAATATAATAGCTAAAATTAAGCCGTTTGGTATTAAGGTAATTGCATGTATAATGGTACCTTCAGAAAAGAACAAGAGATCAGCACAGTTAATAGGTTTAAATTGGAAAGAATATGAACGAGAACCTATAGAATTTATTAAAAATTGTGGTAAGATTGCAGATGAGGTTTTACTAACATCTCCCAATCATTTCGCATTGGCAACAGAAATATTAAAAGAATTAAAATAAATCCGTTTTTTCTTTTCTTAAATGAACCATCTCTGATTTTAATTCATAAAGAATTTGTCTTTGAAAGTCTTTGAGATTATCATCCTCAGTTAGCCTAGGGCGTCTATAGTCTATTTTTATATCTTTTTTTATTTTACCTGGCCTATTAGTAAATATTACTACTCTATCACCAAGACACACAGATTCTATAATGTTATGTGTGACAAAAATAATGGTTTTATTTGTTTTAGCCCAAATTAATTGTAATTCAACTAATAATAAATCACGTGTTTGAGAATCTAATGCAGCAAAGGGTTCATCCATAAGTAATATTTCTGGATCTAAAACTAATGCGCGAGCTATAGAGACTCTTTGTTTCATACCTCCAGAAAGTTGATATACATACGCTTCTGAAAATTTTTTTAATTGCATCATATCAAGATATTGCATTGCTATTTCTCTTCTTTTTATTTTTTCAACTTTAGCTATTTTCAACCCAAATTCTACATTATCTATTACTTTCATCCAAGGAAACAAAGCATTTTCTTGAAAAACCATTATTCTATCTGGCCCAGTTCCAGTTATTGGCCTGCCATTTAAAACAACGTGTCCTTTAGTTGGATTATCCAATCCTGCTAATATATTGAGAAGAGTAGATTTTCCACAACCAGAAGGACCTACAAGACAAACGAATTCTCCATCATTTACTGCCAAATTAATATTTTCAATTGCATTTATTATAGTTGATTGTTTTCCATCGTTTCTAAAGAATGATTTAGTAACGTCTTTTATTTCTAATTTAACCACTAAAATGCACCACAGTTGTTAGATACCAATTTTAAAACTCTAAACCAACAAAATTTAAATTTATAGTAGACGAGGGATTGTAAAAAATGAATAAGTATAACCTTGTAATAAAAAAGAGTTTTACACTTAAGAATTTTAGGTAAAATTTATTATCATTGTTATTATCTATCCAAGTATACTTGTTAATAATATACATTTTTATTCGCTTTGCCTCAAAAAAAAATGATTTAGTTTTCTTCAATTTTAAAATTATCACTATAAATACAAATATAAATAATAGCATTAGAGTTTTAATTATTAGTTAATTAATTTATTCGCTAATTTTTTAGTATGCATAAAAGATCGGACATTGAGGCATTAGTTTTCAAACCAGTAGGACGAAAAATTGTCCTTGAAGCACGATAACCTGAACAAATAACCTTCTCAATAATTTGACTTAATTTTTTTGGACTAGTTTTGAGCTTGGAGGCTATTTCATCTACTGAAAAGTAATATGGCATATCATCTAGTTCCTCTATACTAATATCAAATATTTGTTTTATATGATGATTTTTTTTATCATTATTGAAATTACCTGAAAAATAGTTTTTTATTAAATTTGAAATAATGCTTTTATCAAATAATTTTCCTGTCCACAGCTGACCTGCGACATGAAATTTACTATTACATATTGGACATAAATCTGTGGAATATATATTGGAGAAATTTCTTTCGCCACAGTTAAAACAATGTTTTATGTAACCGAGGTTATCAAAAACCTTGTTAGCCATAGAATTACTTATTGATGCTTTAAGATATACACGAAAATAATGTCTATTTGAATGAGCATAGATAGGAAATACATATATTCCCAATCTTGCAGCAATTAATGCTGTTGAAGATATTATTAAGCGTGTAGCAACTTCATTTGAATAGATACTGTTAATAGATAAACCAAAATATTTTCTGAGGCATACTTTTTGATATATTCCACTTAAAACTGCAGTATCAGTTGCAGTAATAGAAATTAATCCATCATCTTCCACAGCTCTGAGAACACATTCAATAAAGGGTGAAGGGCTTCCAAATGGATCCAAATCTACTATCGTAAATCTTTTGTTTCTTTCTGTTGGCCTCGAAATAAGGAATTTACATACCTCATTTAACGAAAAAATACATTTTTCATTGACATTATTTAGTAGTGCTGATTCTTTAGCAGCTGTTATGGCTAGTTCATTAATATCATTTATGTAAATTTTGGAAACTTTAGGTACTTCTACTGCTACGCGGAGTCCTCTAGGTCCAATACCTCCAAATGCATCAGCAAAGGTGATTTGATTATTTTTATTGTTGCTATATTCATCTAAAAAAATGTTATAAATATAAATTGACAAATCTCTATTTAACTTTGCGAGTGGATTAAAAAAAGCAGGAAAGTGTGGTGGAACCTTTTCTTGAAGCGAATTTTTCGGAACAAGCAATTTTGTTTGACCTTCAGTTATCTGTATAAAATTATCCATAGTTTAGTAAAATCATAGAATTTATATATTATATAATTACCAATCTTTGGTTTAACATTTTATAGAAATTTTAATGTAAGAGATGGACTTAAGGAGAACTATTAATGTGTTGATATGTGGGATTGATGAAGCTGGAAGAGGTTCAGTCATAGGTCCTCTTATAATTGCTGGTATTAGTATTAAACATAGTAATATTAAAAAATTGGAGAGAATAGGAGTAAGAGACTCAAAAGCATTAACTAAAAAAAAAAGAAATCTTTTATTTTATAAAATATTAGATTTTACAGAATTCATATGTATATACAAGGTTGATTGTAAGACTATAGATGAAAATGTATATCAAAGAAAATTAAATAAATTAGAAGGGGGAATAATGTCAACGATTATTAAACATCTGGCAGCAGATATTGCATATGTGGATTCCTGTGATGTAAATATCAATAGATACACAAATTACCTAAAGTCAAATTTAGATTTAAAAAATAATACCCATGTCATTGCAATGCATAAAGCAGATAGAATAAACCCTGCTGTATCCGCAGCTTCAATAATTGCAAAAGTAATACGGGATCGAGAAATCCAAATGTTGGAAGAAAATTTTCAAAATATTGGAAGTGGTTATCCATCTGATAAAAAAACTATGTATTTTATAAATACTTGGATTAAGGAATATAAGGAATTTCCATACTTTGTAAGAAAATCATGGAGACCTATAAGAGAAATAACATGCAAACAAAGTAAGATTTATGATTTTATTTAATTTGACTGTAATGTTGCATATATCAATCCATGATCTTTATCATAAGGATCAAGATTTAAAATTTGTTCAAGGTGAAATCCGCTATTTTCTAGTTTTTTTGCTTCTTGAAGTATGACTGTTCTTGGATCTTGAGTTACATCTATACTTCGAGTCTTTACTACTAGCAATATTTTCCCATTATCTTTAAGAAAAGTTTTACAATTGTCTATTGCTATTTCAGTTTGATCAGGTTGAGCAATATCGCAATACACCACATCCACATCACCATATATAGAGAAGTATGAGAGAGGTTTTCGAGCATCTTCTATGATTGGAATAATATTTTCTCTTTTCGAAGCAACGTTTTCTATGAGCTCTCTAGCCACACGAATAGAAGATTCTATTGCAAAAATTACGCCAGAATTCCCTATAATATCAGAAATATGGCTTACTGTAGTTCCAGTAGATGCACCTAAATAAAGGACTTTAGTTTTGTTTTTTATAGGAAGGTTTTTCAAACCCTTGACTAGAGCTGCTGCAAGTTTACTTCTAAAAATATCCCAAAGCCGATATTCTTGCTTATCGATTGTTATTAGTTTTTCATCATACACTGTGTTTCCCTTAAATAAATTCAAAGTAGCTAAATGTTTTTGGCCATTAAAAATAACCCATCTATATCCATCAAAGTCATTATTGAATTTACTCACAGACCCTGAGGATGATGGAGATGATGGTGACGTTAAAGGTATTTCTTCTCCTTCAGTGCTAATATTTTTCATCTAAATATATAAATAATAATTTGTTAATTCATATTTAAATATAACATACATAAAATTTTACAAGAAATATCTTGGATTAATATCTATTTCTTTTAGAAAATTTGTTTTTCTTTAGATGTTTTTTATTGAATTTATTAAATCGTTTTTTTGGGTTTCTCTTATAATTCATCATCATTTCCTTTCTATAAGGTTTTTGTTCGCTGAGTCTTGGTTCTTTATATTTTTCTTGTATTTCAGCTATTCGTTTATTCAGTTGTTCAGAAATATCTAAATCCTTTTCTCCATTTCTAAATAGATCTATTCTTGCTGCAATAGCAATTTTTGAAGCAATTGCTCTGGCCATCTTTCCTCTTTGCCATTTAGGTGCTGAATGTAATATAGGATGTTGAAACAAAATTCCATGTTTTGGCGGAGGAGCTCCTGTTTTTAAAGATCTAAAAAGTGCTTTTTCAGCGCCTATTATTTGAATAGTACTAGCTGGCATAACCGAAAGTTTTTGGAGACTTCCAGCTTTAGCCATCAGTCTTGCTCCTACCGTGGCTGTTAATAATTCCTTAATGTTTGGAGCGATCTTTTCCATCATTTCTTCAATTTGTTGGGCAAGAACCTTTCTTAATTCGGTTTGCATTATAACTTCATTAGCAAGTTTTTTAATTAAAGACAAATTTTCTTCTAAAATATCTCCCCCTTTACTTCTTTGAACAGCTACAACTATCATGTCTGCTTTTTTACTCTCTATTCCAAGATTTTCAAGCATATTTAAATCGATATTGTTTCGATTTCCTGATAACTTAACGATTTCAGCATAGGTAAAGATATTCTGTATTAAATAATCAAGTTCAGGAAAATGTAAGCCGTACCACTCACGAAGTCTTGCTCCTATCACATTTATGATCTTATCTAGTTCATCAAGAGCGTTAATTGACTGACTGATATGGAGATCTAGTTTCTCGGAAATTCGTCGTACTTTGCTAGAAGAAAAATCTAGAGCAAATTGTCTTAGTTGCATATGTGCATCATATTCATTTTCAGCAAAACCCGCCTGTATAAGATAATTTAGTTTATGCTTTGAAATTTCTCTAATTTTTTCTGAAGGCAGTACATAAACATTAATTCCATTATTTCGAAGATAGGATATCAAACCCGCATCATTACTAAAAACGGAATCATATCTACGTAATTTATCAGAGATATCAAGAATTTCAGAATAATCACCATTGGAAATCAAAATATTAGAAGAAATGATATTTTTGAATTTTTTTGAGTAAATTAACTTATTTTCATTATCAAATACAAATGGTCCTAATTCAGACAGGATCATTGTACAGTTTTTAGTCATTATGTCATTATTTTGTACATAAAGCCATTAAAAAATATGTCTAAGAGAAGAATTTGTAGATATTAATAAATATCATTTTATTATCATATTTTATACTTGTTTTTTAATTTCTTAAAAAATAAAAAGGAAGGATCTGCTGTTAATGCTAACGATAAAAGTAAAAAAAAGCAAAGTGAATATAACCGACAAGTAATCCTTACAAAACAATCTGCAGATGGAATTATTACATATTCCAAGACATGGCATCCTCATGAAGGAATTCTTATTTTGCAAGGTAAAAGCAAGAAAAATGGTGAAATACGAATTGACGGATTAGTAGTTCCACCTTTCGCTTCAGGTGGGCCTTATTACTCTGGTTTCCCTACAAATGAATTACCTATGGATCTTTCTTATATAGGAACAGCCCATTCCCATCCAGGAGGTTCTAATAGACCATCATTACAAGATTTAAACAATTTTTTCGGAGTAGTTTCTATAATAATTAGCTATCCATACGAGTATGAAACAATAGGTGCCTTTGATCGCAATGGAAATAGTATTAGTTTGATAATAGAATAAAGTGAAATGTAATCAATAACAATATTATTAGTTGAATATTATCAAATTAGCTCGAATAAAATATAATTTAGAAGAGCAACAAAGTATAATATATGTAAAAGATATATGTCAATAACGACTATATGACACTCGAAGAATTACGTGATAAAGCCTTTTATCAAAATACAATAGATGTTTGGATTATGTTATGCAATGAAAAAGGCATTAATTCTTATGATACCGAAAAATATACTAAATTCATTAGTTATTTAAATAGTAAAGGATTGAAAATGCAAAAATTTCCTCTTTGTATTAAAGAATCTGGTGGTACTTTTGATAGAGGAATTGACAAGGCTCGATTTTTGGATGCTCTGTCTAAGATTTATTCTGAAGATGCATCAGCATATACAATCAAACTTTCTCCTGATAATATTTCAACGCTCAGAAAATTTTTTGAATAACTTTTTGCTATCTATAAAAAATAATAGTAACAAAAATTACGGAACTGTTGTTGTTGTTATTGACGTTTGTTGTATTTTTGCATTGATGCTTTCCAATAACGCAGAAGTTTTAGGATCTGCTTTCAAAGATAATGCATGTTCTACAAATTGTTTTGCATCTGGATAATTCTCTACTTGATATAATATTTTTC
>Ga0207428_10006986_pt1 | contig 10340 bp, 11 predicted proteins | sample RhiMethybrSRZTD1_FD_187600 | JGI IMG/M metagenome (GOLD analysis project Ga0207428, IMG submission 187600) | Populus rhizosphere microbial communities from Tennessee, USA - Rhizosphere MetaG P. TD hybrid SRZTD1 (SPAdes) (version 3) | ecosystem: Host-associated > Plants > Roots > Rhizosphere >... | reverse complement strand
CCCTCCAGCGATGGTTGACGCTGGCGCCCGAGCGCATTGCCTTCCAGGGATTGCCCGCTCGGATCTGCTGGCTCGGCTACGGCGACCGCGCCCGCGCCGGCCTCGCGATCAACGACCTCGTGCGCGATGGCGAGGTGAAGGCGCCCGTTGTGATCGGGCGGGATCACCTCGACTCCGGCTCGGTGGCGTCGCCGTATCGCGAGACCGAGGCCATGCTGGACGGCTCCGACGCGATCGCGGACTGGCCGATCCTGAACGCGCTGGTGAACGTGGCCGCCGGTGCGACCTGGGTCAGCGTCCACCATGGCGGCGGCGTCGGGATCGGCAACTCGATCCACGCCGGCATGGTGGTAGTCGCCGACGGGAGTGACGAGATGGCCGAGCGTCTCGAGCGGGTGCTCACCTCCGACCCCGGCACGGGTGTCCTCCGCCACGCCGACGCCGGCTATTCGGAGGCAATTGCCACCGCCGACGAGCACCGCCTCCACGTGCCGCTGCCGCCGTCTTCAGGCGCATGACCGAACACAACGGGGCGGGGACGCTGCTCGTCCGCGACCTCGCGCAGCTAGCGACACCTTTGGCGACGGGGGCGCCAGCCCGCGGAAGGGAGCTAGGCGAGGTTGAGGTCATCGAGCGAGCCTTCGTCCTGTGCGAGGACGGCCGAATCGTCGCGAGCGGCGCGATGTCCGAGCTCGGCGCGGTCGACGGCGAGATCGAGGAGGTCGACGGATCCGGACTCTGCGCGATCCCGGGTCTCGTCGACTGCCACACGCACCCCTGCTTTCTGGGCGACCGCGTCGAGGAGTTCGCGCTGCGTGCGGGCGGCGCGAGCTACGAGGAGTTGCACGCGGCCGGTGGCGGGATTCTTTCGACCGTGCGTGCGACGCGCGGCGGGGAGGAGAGCGAGCTGCGCGCTGCGGTCGAGCAGCACCGCGGCTGGATGCTGCGAGCCGGAACGACGACCTTCGAGGGCAAGTCGGGATACGGGCTCGACCGGGAGACCGAGCTTGCGTCGCTGCGGGCCGTTTCCGCCGCCGGCGGCGTGCCGACGTGGCTCGGCGCGCACGCTGTACCGCCGGAATTCGAGGATCCGAACGGATACCTCGAGTTCGTGCTGAACAAGGTTCTGCCCGAGGCCGCGTCGCTCGCGGAGGCCGCCGACGTGTTCGTCGAGGAGGGCGCGTTCACGGTCGAGCAGGCGCGCCGCTACCTCTCAACCTGTCGTGACGCGGGCCTTGCCCTGCGGCTGCACGGGGATCAGTTCAACGAGCTCGGGGCGGTTGAGCTCGCGGTCGAGCTAGGCGCCCGGTCGATCGACCACCTCGAGGCGACGGGCGAGGTCGGCGTGCGCACGCTGGCGGAGAGCGACGTGGTCGGAGTCCTGCTGCCGGCAAGCGCCCTCTTCCTCGACCGCCCGATGCCTCCCGCGCGCGCGCTCGTCGACGCCGGGGGCGCCGTCGCGCTGGCGACCGACTTCAATCCGGGCAGCGCGTTCTGCGAGAGCCTGCCGCTCGTCTGCAGCCTCGCCTCGACCCAGCTGCACCTCTCCCCCTCGGAAGCCTTGAGCGCCTGCACCGTCAACGCGGCACACGTGCTCGGCCGCGCCGACCGGTGCGGGCGGATCGCGGCTGGTTTCGATGCCGATCTCGTCCTGCTGGACGCGCCCGACTGGCGACACCTCGCCTACCACCTCGGCGGCGACCTCGTTGCGACGGTGATCCAGGGCGGGCGTGTCGCGTGGACGCGCTGAGGCTACGCTTGCGACGATGCCCACGAGGAAGCAGCGGCGCCGGCGCCAGAAGGAGCAGCGGCACGAGTACGAGATCGTCTATGTCGACGGGGAGGGCCGCGAGGTCGAGCCGGAGGACGCGAAGCCGCGCGACGATCGCCGGAACGGGAAGCGCAGTGACAGGCGTCCCGCTCAGAAGGGTCGGGGCGGGCGCCCGGTCAAGGAAGTACAGCCGCCCTCGTGGAGCCGCGTGGTCAAGCGCGCCCTGATCTTCGGGCCGCTGATCTTCATTGCGTTCTCGTTGATCAACAGCGGCCAGGCGATTTTGTCGCGGCTCGCGGTGGCTGTCGTCTACACCGCGTTCTTCGTCCCGTTCATGTACCTCATGGATCGGGCGATGTACCGCGCCTACCTGAGGCGTAGCGGCCAGGTTCAGACACGCAGCTCGCCGAAGAAGCGGTAGCCGGAGGCCCCGCTAGCCGCCGGTCGGTACGACCTGCGCGTCGCCGCCGCGGTAGTGCCCTGGGCCTGGCCACGGTGCGAGGAAGAGCAATAGCCGCGCGCCCTCCTCCGTCGAGACGGCGTGCCGCTCGTCGGGCTCGAACCGGATGAGCATCCCCGCGGGAGCGTCGATTGCCTCGCCGCCGACGTCGACTCGCACCGACCCATCCACCACGAGCAGAAACGCGTGTTCCTTGACCTGATGGTCGCCGAGCTGCTGGCCCGGATCGAGCGCAAGCAGGACGGCGCGTCCCAACTCGTCGGAATCGAGCACGACGGGCGAGCGGCTGCCGCCGGGAGTCTCGATCTCGCGCAGGTTCCAGCGCTGCATCGCGGAGCTGCACCCTATCGCGCCGCAACGCTCGTACACGGCGCGCTCCCGTCACGCTCTCGGCACAGACACGTGCGCCGGCCGCCGCTAGGCTCGCAGTGGGGAGGAGGCTGGGCGCGCCTTAAACAGAGCGCATGCCACAAAGAGCCCGAGGCCCACCGCACCGCGGCGAGGCGAGCCAAAAGGCCGAGAACGCCTCGTTAGACTCAGCGCTCCCGTGAGCACGCGCACCGGCATCGTCGTGGACCGCTACGAGCTCGGCCCGATCGGCACGAACTGCTACGTCGTTCGCGCCTCGCGCGACGCAACGGAAGCCGTGGTCGTCGACCCCGGTGGCGACGCAGCCGAGCTTCGGCTCGAGCTCGCGCGCGCGGGCGCTCACTGTGCAGCGATTCTGATCACGCACGGCCACTGGGATCACCTCGGCGGCGTTGCCGACCTCGCGGAGGGAACCGGAGCCTCCGTCTACATGGCCGAGGGCGAGCGCGCGCTGCTCGAGAACCTCCCGGACCTCGTGCCGGCGGGCGTGGTCGCCCGCGGTCATACGCCGGACACGCTTCTCCAGGGCGACGAGACGCTCGAGCTCGCGGGCATCACCTTCGAGACGCTGCAGGTCCCCGGCCACTCGCCGGCGCACCTCGCCTTCCACGCCGACGAATGCCTGTTCTCGGGCGACGTCCTCTTCGCCGGCTCGGTCGGCCGCACGGACCTTCCCGGGGCGGACTGGGAGACGCTCGTCGATTCGATCCGCATGCTCGGCCAACGGTTCCCGCCCGAGACGACCGTCTATCCGGGCCACGGCCCGCCGACCACGCTCGGCGTCGAGCTCGAGCGCAACCCGTTCCTCGCTCCGCTGCGCGCCTCGTGACGACCTTCGAGGCGCCGCGAGGCACGCACGACATCCTCCCCGCCGAGCAGCCGAGCTGGCGGCTCGTCACCGGCGAGGCGGAGCGGCTCTGCTCGCTCTACGGCTACCGGCCGATCCAGACCCCCGGCTTCGAGGACACGGCCGTCTTCCAGCGCACATCGGGCGCGGGCTCTGACGTCGTCCAGAAAGAGATGTACACGTTCGAGGACCGCGGGGGCCGCTCACTCACGCTTCGTCCGGAAGGCACGGCGCCCATCGCGCGCGCCTACCTGGAGCACGGCCTCCATCGCGAGGCGCAGCCGGTCAAGCTCTACACGATCGCGACGATGTACCGGTACTCGGCGCCGCAGCGCGGCCGCTACCGGGAGCACTGGCAGCTCTCGGTCGAGGCGATCGGCTCCGACGACCCGGCGATCGACGCGGAGATCATCCAGCTCTACGACGAGCTGCTCGCACGCCTCGGAATCACGCGATACGAGCTGCTGCTGAACTCGATCGGCGACGAGAACTGCCGTCCCCAGTACCTCGAGCGCCTGACCGCCTGGCTCGACCAGCATGAGGATGTCCTCGACGAGGAGGCGCGCCAGAAGCGCGTAACGAGCCCGCTGCGCGTCTTCGACGTGAAGAGCGAGCGCGTCCAGGAAGCGCTCGAGGACGCGCCGAGGATCGGCGACTCGCTCTGCGACGAGTGCCGCGCGCACTTCGACTCCGTGCAGGCGCACCTCGAGAATTACGGCGTCGAGTTCACCCTCGCCCCGACGCTTGTGCGCGGCCTCGATTACTACACGCGCACCACCTTCGAGTTCGTCGACGAGGCGATCGGCGCGCAGAGCTCGATCTGCGGCGGCGGCCGCTACGACGGGCTGATCGAGGAGCTGGGCGGAAAACCCACGCCGGGCATCGGCTTCGGTGCCGGGATCGAGCGGCTGCTGCTGTCGCTCGAGGGCGCCGGCACGGAACCCGAGCCCGACGAGATCGACGTCTTCGTCGCGCTGCACGATGTCGGCGACAAACCACGCGTCCTCCCGCTCGTACAGGAGCTGCGGCGCCACGGCCTGCGCGCCGACGTCGACTACGGAGGGCGCTCGCTCAAGGGCCAGCTGACCCAGGCGAACCGCCTCGGCGCCAGGGCGATCGTCGAGTGGGGCGCCGAGCGCTCGACCCTCCGTCGCCGGGGGGAGCTGGACGAGGAAGTCCCGACCGCCGAGCTCGCCGAGAGGCTGCGCCGATGAGATGGCGCGATCTCAAGGCCGGCGAGCTGCGCAAGGAGCACGTAGGCGAGCGCATGGCGCTCGCCGGCTGGGCCGCACGGCGGCGCGACCACGGCGGCCTCGTCTTCATCGACCTGCGCGACGAGGGCGGGCTCGCTCAGCTCGTGATCAACCCCGAGCGCGCTCCGCAGGCCGCGGAGGTCGCGCACGGAGTCCGCAACGAGTTCGTGATCCGCGCCGAGGGCGAGGTCGCGGCCCGCGCGCCGGAGGCCGTCAACCCGAGCCTGCCGACGGGAGAGGTCGAGCTGCAGGTGGACGAGCTCGAGATCGTCTCTCGCTCGGAGCCGCTGCCGTTCCAGGTCGACGAGGAGAACGTCGACGAGTCGACGCGCCTGCGCTACCGGTACCTCGACCTCCGCCGCGAACACATGCAGCGCAACCTGCGGCTCTCCGCAACGGTGGTTGCGGCGATCCGCCGCTACATGGACGAGCACGGCTTCGTCGACGTCTGGACGCCGAACCTTACGAAGGCCACGCCCGAGGGCGCCCGCGACTTCCTCGTGCCGGTGCGGCTTCAGCCCGGGCGCTTCTTTGCACTCCCCCAGTCGCCGCAGATCTTCAAGCAGATCCTGATGGTCGCCGGGATGGGCCGCTACTACCAGATTGCGACCTGCTTCCGGGACGAGGATCTCCGCGCCGACCGGCAGTTCGAGTTCCGCCAGCTCGACCTCGAGCTCTCGTTCCCGACGCGCGAAGATGTCTGGGAGACGCTCGAGGGCGCCGTGGGCGCGTCGTTCGAGGCGCTCGAGCGCACACCGCCCGAACGGCCGTTCCAGCGACTGACCTGGCACGAGGCGATGGCGCGCTACGGCTCAGACAAGCCGGACCTCCGCTTCGGCCTCGAGCTCCACGACCTGACCGAGGCGACGCGCGACTCGGAGTTCAAGGTCTTCGCGCAGGCCCCGAGCGTCCAGTACCTGACCGTGCCGCAGGAGCTCTCGCGCGCCGAGCTCGGCTCGCTCGAGGAGCTGGCGAAGGAGTGGGGCGGGAAGGGCCTCGCATACCTCGTGTTCGACGAGGAGGGCGAGGTGCGTTCGCCGATCGCGAAGTTCCTCTCGGGCGAGCTCATCGAGGCGGTCCGGCCCGAGGAGCCGTCGGCGACGGTGCTCTTCGGCGCCGACGAGCCGCTCACGGTGGCCCGCGTGCTCTCGGCGGTGCGCAACCACCTTGGCCACGAGCTCGGCCTGATCGACACGAGCCGCGACGAGTTCCTCTGGGTCACCGACTTCCCGCTCTTCGAGTGGGACGAGGACGGCAAGCGCTGGACGTTCAGCCACCACCCGTTCACGGGCGTGCGGCCGGGTGACGAGGACCTGATCGAGTCGGCCCCGGGGCGCGCGCTGAGCCAGGCCTACGACCTCGTCTGGAACGGCTGGGAGCTCGGCTCGGGCTCGATCCGGATCCACGACCCGGTGCTACAGCAGCGCGTCTTCGCCGCGATGGGCATCAGCAACGCGGAGGCGGAGGAGCGGTTCGGCTTCCTGCTCGAGGTGCTGCGCATGGGCGCGCCGCCGCACGGCGGGTTCGCGATGGGGCTGGAGCGCTTCGTGGCGTTGCTCGCGGGCGAGCAGAACATCCGCGAGGTGGTGGCCTTCCCGAAGACCGCGAGCGGATCGGAACCTCTGAGCGGCGCGCCGACGCCTATCGCGCAGGAGATCCTGGCCGAGCTCGGAATTCAGGTGCTGCCGGAAACGACCTGACGGCACCCGGCCGAGCCGTCATACTTTCCGTCGAGCGAGGTCGAGCCAGGAGGCAACCAGAGCATGGCGAGCGAAGGTCCAGAGCGAGCGTCCGAAGCACCGTCGTTGATGCCGCTGCCGCGGGTCGAGGACCTGCCGAGCGCGGCCGACGGCTACGACCGCGACAAGGTTCGCGAGGCGTTCGACGCCTTCCGGCGCCACACGACCCAGCTCCAGGTGCAGCTTCGCGTCCTCCAGGCGTCGGGCCAGGGCGCCGAGCCGACCGGGCACGCCGTGCGCATGGACTCGCTGCACATGATCCGCGCCGCGGCCGAGATGGCCGACACGATCGAGCGCGACGCGCAGACGGCCTCCGCCGCGCAGCTGCGGCGCACCGAGGAGGAGGTCTCGCGCCGCCAGCGTGAGCTGCAGGACCGTCAGGGTGAGGTCGAGCGCTACCGGCAGGAGAGCGAGCGCCAGCGCGCGGAGGTGCTGAACGCGGCCAAGGCCGAGGCGCGCCAGCTGACACAGGAGACGCAGCAGCAGTCGAACCAGGAGCTCGCCGAGGCCGAGTCGCGTGCCGCGCGGCTGGTCGAGCAGGCACGGCACCAGGCGACCGAACTGACGAACGCCACCCGCGCCGAGGTAGAGCAGACGCTCGAGTGGGCGCGCAGCCAGGCTGCCGCGATCATTCACCGGGCGCAAGAGGGCGCAGAGCAGCTGCTCGGCGCAGCTGGGCTCGGAGAGGACGCGGTCGGGCGTGTGGCGCAGTCGATCGTCGGCGCCGCCGAGGCCGCCGCAGAGGCGAGCCGCGGACCCGCACCGTTGTCGCCGGGCCCGGCGTCGTCGCAGCTGCGCGCGGCGGGGCCTGCCGAACCGGCAGCCGAAGCCACCGAGGAGCAGGAGACCGAGGAGCCTCCGTCCTCGCCGCCGAGCTCGCCCGGCCCACCGCCGCCCGGCTCGCTGGACACGGTCGACGGTCCGCCGAGCAAAGACGACACCACAAGCTAGTCTCGGCCAATGCTTGCGGGCCGGCCCGGTCTCCGCTTCGCGCTCGAGGCGCTCTTCCTGATCCTGCTCGCGGTCGGCGCCGGGCTTTCCGACCTGCGCCCGCTCGTGATCGTGCTCGTGATGGCCGGCGCGTGGGTGCTCGTTGCGCTCGTGGAGTTCGCGGCGGAGCGCAGCGCGTCCGCGCCCTTCGCCCACCTGCTGCCTCGGGAGACCGCGCCGCAGGAGGACGAGGACGAGCGGGTCGAGTGGCCGTTGCCCGAGGAGCGGACCGTGGTGGCGCCGCCCGAGCAGCGCTTACCGCCGGAGCCCGAGCCCGAGCCGGTCGTGGCCGAGCCCGAGCCGGAACCGGAGCCGGAACCGGAACCGGAACCGGTCGTAGCGGAGTCCGACCCCGAGCCGGAGCCTGAGCCCGAGCCGGAACCTGAGCCCGCGCCGCTTCTCCCGGCGGCCGAGGAGCCGATGACTCCCATGGAGGAGCCAGTTGCGCCCGCGGAGGAGCCGGTGGCGCCCACGGAGGACACCGGGGAGGTCGTCCCCGCGCCTCGCCGGCGGCGGTCGTTCTTTCGCCGCCGTGAGCGCGAGCCGGAGCCCGAGCCGGAAGCCCCACCCCGTCATGTGAAGCTGCTGCCGCGGCGCACGGCGCCCGAGACGAGTCGTGTCTCCGACGAGGTCGCGGAGCTGTTCGACGAGCCCGAGGAGCGCGAGGAGCACGGCGGATGAGAATTCGACGGCGGGAGGCGACCGCGCCGGGCGAGCCCACGCCGAACGGTCGTGCAATCGGCGTCGAGACGACGACGGCCCGCGCGTGGAACCTCTGGGAGCTCGAGCGCCTTGCCCATGACCTGGACGGCGACCACCGCACCCAGGAGCGGAAGCTGCTCCTGCTCCACCTGCGTGACGTCGCCGACACGTCAGGCCATCTCCCGCCCGAGTTCGACGCGCTCGTCCGTGACGTGTTCGGTGCACGGCTGGCGGAGCTCGCCACATGAGGGCGGCACTGGCGCAGCGCCAGGTCGCTCTCGCGTGCGTCGCACTGCTGGCCGCGATCGTCGCGCTGGCCCTCACGTCGCACGGCAACAGCCAGAGCGACAAGAGCCTTCCGCAGCCGGTGCCCGCTTCCGGAGGGGCGTGGTACACGGCCCTCGCAGGCGCGGGCCAACCACGCTACGGGAAGCGAACGCGCTGCGGTTACGTGCTCCGGCCGGGCACTGTCGGCATCACGGACTCGGTTCTCCCGTGCGGCGTCCTCGTTTACGTCGCGTACAAGGACAGCCCGCGGATCCTCACCCGCGTGATCGACCGGCGGCCGGTGACGGCGGGCCGGAAGTTCGACCTCACACCGAGGCTCGCGGAGGAGCTCGGCGTCGACGGCGTGCAGCGGATCCGCTGGGTCTTCGCGCGGTAGCGCTGAGCTACACTGCGACCACTCGAGCCTGTTCGTGCTCGGGGCCTCGCTGTAGAACCAACACCAAGTGAATGGGAGCTTGTGTTCGGCCCGAGGCTTTAAGCCGAGGGAGACGCGGCACCCACCTGGCTAGTCCAGGTTCACAAGGGGCTTCGACGCATCGGCAGGCTGGAGCCAAACGGGGGAGCCGCAGGGCTCCCCCGTTTGCCTAGAGGCGGTAGTGCTCAGACAGCTGTCGAGTCTCGCGTTGGGTCACGCCACTCCGAGGTCGACGAGAGCGCGTAGATCACCAGAACCGCGAGCGTGAGCGTGGCGGCGCCGTACCAGGGGGCGTACTGGAGCAAGAGGAAGCTCTCCACGATCACCACGATCGCCCAGATGTACCCGACGACGCGGCCGAACATGTTGCCGCTGAGCAGCGAGTAGCCCGCGTAGAAGGCGAGAACGGCAACGACGAGATCCCACAGGCCCCAGAGGAAGAGATTGTCCCCCAGCGCTCCCGCGCTGACATTCGCGACGCGGTTGCTGTCGGCGAAGTAGTAGATCGCAGAGATGACGCGTAGGAATCCCACGGCGAACATCACGACCGCCGCGAACGTGAGCCAGCCCGGTCGGTTGAGGCCGGAGTAGGCCTGTGTCGACATCGTTGCCTCCCTGTGGTCGGTGGGGTCGGCCTACGAAACCACAGGCGTCACGGCGGTTTCAAGCGTGGGCCCACGTCTGCAGACGTCGTGCCACTTACGGCGACCCGGGCAATCGCTAGCCTGGACCCCATGATCGAAGCCGTCGGCGATGCCTCGCGCGACGGCCGCTGGGCGCTCGTGCGCCTGGCCGTCGAGGGCGAGCGAATCATCAGTGCCAAGGCCGAAGGGCTCGAGCGACCACTCGACGGCCTGACGCTGCTGGAAGCGGCGGCCGTCGGCGGCGACGAGCTCGCGGTGGACGCGCTCGCGAACGCACTCGGGCCGGCCTTCCGGGCCGCTCCGAAGCCGGGGCGCGTCGCGGTCGCGATGAGCGGCGGCGTCGACAGCGCTGTGGCGCTCCTCCGGGCGGGCCCGGAGGCGATCGGCGTGACGCTTCGGCTCTGGCTCGACCCGCAGGGCCCCGACGCCGACCGAGCCTGCTGCTCGCCCGAGGCCGTGATCGCCGCGCGCGCGACCTGCCACCGCATCGGGATCCCGCATGTGACGCTCGACCTGCGCGAGGAGTTTCGGCGCGCGGTGGTCGAGCCGTTCGTTCGCGGCTACGCGGCGGGCGAGACCCCGAACCCGTGCATCCGCTGCAACGGCAGCTTCCGCTTCGCCGAGTTGCTCGCCTTCGCCGAGCGAGCAGGGGCCAGGCGCCTGGCGACCGGCCACTACGCACGGATCGTCGAGCGCGACGGCCGTCTGCTCCTCGCGCGGGCGGCGGACGAGCGCAAGGACCAGTCGTACATGCTCGCGCGGCTCGACCCGCGGTTCCTCGACCGGCTCTGGTTCCCGCTCGGCGAGCAGGGCAAGGACGAGACGCGCGTGGAGGCGGCGCAGGCCGGCCTCGAGGTGGCGC
>Ga0207428_10006985_pt1 | contig 10341 bp, 6 predicted proteins | sample RhiMethybrSRZTD1_FD_187600 | JGI IMG/M metagenome (GOLD analysis project Ga0207428, IMG submission 187600) | Populus rhizosphere microbial communities from Tennessee, USA - Rhizosphere MetaG P. TD hybrid SRZTD1 (SPAdes) (version 3) | ecosystem: Host-associated > Plants > Roots > Rhizosphere >... | reverse complement strand
CTCGCGCAGCGCGGCGGCGACATCCCGCGCATCGGCGTCGTCGAGCGGCTTCAGCACCTCGCCGTCTGCGGCCATCCGCTCACGGACCTCGAAGCGCAGGCGGCGAGGAACGAGCGGGTCGGGCTTCCGCCAGAAGGGCTCGTACATCCGCGGGATGCGCAGGCGCCGCAGCTCGAGGACGTCGCGGAAGCCCTCGGTCGTGACGAGCGCGGTGCGGGCGCCGCGCTGCTCGAGCACCGCGTTCGTCGCCACCGTCGTGCCGTGGACGACGCCCGCGAGGGTGGAGCCGGACGCGAGACTCGCCCCGGCGCTGACGACGGCGACGTCGTAGCGCGGCGGCGTCGAGAGCACCTTGCGGATCGCAGCGGTGCCGTCCGCACGCTGGAGGATCACGTCGGTAAACGTGCCGCCGACGTCGACTCCGAGCCTCGCCGTGTTGTCCGTCGTCGCCAATCCGCGATAGTCTCGTTGCGATATGAAATTTCAAATCGCGCATGACCACCCTACACCGTGACGACCGACGCGCTCAAGTCGGTGCCGTCCATCGCGCGCTCGTCGGTCGAGGACCGAGTGGCGGAGACGCTGCGAAACCTCATCGTCACGGGCGAGCTCGCCGAGGGGACGCCGCTCGTGCAGCGCGACCTCGCCGAGCGACTCGGCGTCTCCCAGACGCCGGTGCGGCTCGGGCTCGTCGAGCTCGAGCGCGCGGGTCTGGTCGAGGTCGGCGAGACCGGACGCGCGTCGGTCACCAGGTTGAGCCGCGAGGACTTCGAGGAGATCTCCGCCGCGCGGCTCGGCCTCGAGGGGCTTGCGGCCCGCCTCGGCGCCGCCGCCGCCGGCCCCGCCGAGGTCGAGCGGATGCGGGTCGGCCTCCGTGAGCTCGAGCGCCTCGGCCGCGAGGCGGACGTCGACGGCTACCTCCGCACGCGCTGGGCGTTCCATGCGGCCTGCTACGAGGCCTCCGGCCGCGCGCGCCTGGTCGCCGAGGTCGAGCGGCTCTTCTGGCGGTCCGAGCGCTACAACCGCATCGTGCTCTCGACCAAGGAGCGGTTTCGCCGCTCGGTCGGGAACTACCGCCGCTTCTACGAGGCGTGCAAGGCCGGCGACCCCAAGGCGGCGGAGAGCGTCATCCACGAGTCGATGCAGTGGGCGGTCGACCTGATCTGGGACGAGCTGCCCTCGGAGCGCGGGTGAGGCGGATCGGCGCCGACGTCGGGGGCACGTTCACCGACGTCGTCCTCGCGGACGCGGACGGGCGGATCCGCGTCGAGAAGGTCCTCTCCACACCGCCCGACTACGACCGGGCCGTGGTCAACGCCGTGCTGGCGCTCGGCGGCGCCGACGAGGTCGTGCACGGGACGACGGTCGCGACGAACGCCGTGCTGGAGCACCGCGGCGCGCGGACGGCGCTCGTCACCACCGCGGGGTTCCGCGACGTGCTCGAGCTGCGGCGCATGCGCATGCCGCACCTGTACGACGCCTTCTGGAGCAAGCCGCCGGCCCTCGTCGAGCGAAGCCTCCGTTTCGAGGTGGGCGAGCGGATGCTCGCGGACGGGACGGTGGAGCGCCCGCTCGACGAGGACGAGGCGCGCGCGATCGCGGCGCGGCTCCGCGACGCCGCGGTCGAGTCGGTCGCCGTCTGTCTGCTGCACGCCTACCTCCACCCCGCCCACGAGCGCCGCCTCGGGGAGATCCTGCGCGCCGAGCTGTCCGGGGTCGCGGTCTCGCTCTCGTCGGAGATCCTGCGCGAGCAGCAGGAGTACGAGCGGACGGCGACGACGGTCGTCAACGCCTACGTCCGCCCCCTGATGGCGTCGTACCTCGACAGCCTGCGCCGCGGCATCGGTGACGCGGACCTCTCGATCATGCAGTCCTCGGGAGGCGTGATGTCGGCAGCGGAGGCGGCCGAGCGCCCGGTCTACGTACTCGAGTCCGGCCCCGCCGCGGGCGTCGTCGCGACGCTCGCGCTCGCCCGCGAGCTCGGCCACGCCAACGCGATCGCCTTCGACATGGGCGGCACGACGGCGAAGGCCTCGCTCATCGAGCACGGCCGCGTCTCGCGGACGCAGGAGTACGAGGTCGGCGCCTCCCTCTCCGTCGGCTCGCGCCTGCTCCGCGGGTCGGGCGAGCTGATCCGCATACCGACGATCGACATCGCCGAGGTCGGCGCCGGCGGCGGCTCGATCGCGTGGCGCGACCCGGCCGGCGCGGTCGCCGTCGGCCCGCGCAGCGCCGGCGCGGAACCCGGACCGGCGTGCTACGGCCGCGGCGGCCGGGAGCCCACGGTGACGGACGCGAACGTCGCGCTCGGCCTCGTACCCGACGGCCGGATCGGCGACGGCCACCTCGAGCTGTCCCGCGCGCTCGCGGAGCGGGCGCTCGAGACGGTCGGCGTCTCTCCGCGCGCCGTCCACGACCTCGCGAACGCCACGATGATGCGCGCGCTCCGCTCCGTCTCGACGGAGAAGGGCCGCGACCCCTCGGAGTTCGCGCTCGTCGCGTACGGCGGCTCCGGCCCGGTGCACGCGGCGGCGCTCGCGGCCGAGCTCGGTGCGCGCACGGTGGTCGTGCCGCCGCTCGCGGGCGTGTTCTCTGCGGTCGGTCTGCTCTCCGCGCGCGCCGAGCGCCACGACGTGCGGTTCTGCCGCATCGACGCGCGCGCGCCGGATCTCGCGCTGCTCCGGCAACTCGACGCGGGGATGCGCGCCGGCGGCGACGCCTGGCAGCGCAGCGCCGACGTCCGCTACCGGGGCCAGAGCTGGAGCGTCAGGGTCGACCTGCCGGGCGAGATCGACGCAGCGTCGCTCGTCGACCTCGTCGGCCGCTTCGAGCTCGAGCACGAGCGGCTCTACGGCACGCGGCTCGAGCCCGGCTCGCCGGTCGACATCCGCGCGCTCCGTCGCGTCACGCTCGGTCCCGAGCGTCCCGCGACCGCGTTCCGTGCGCACGGGCCGGTCCGAGGCGGGACGCGGCTCGCGGACTTCGGCGGCGGCCCCGTCGCGGCACGGGTGTGCTCCCGGGACGACCTGCACGAGCCCACCGAGGGACCGCTTCTGGTCGACGAGCTCGACACGACTATCGTCGTGCCGCCGGGCTGGGTCGCCTGCCTCGACCGAGGCTCCGGCGCGCTCGTCCTCGACCACGTGCGCGTGACCGCTCGCGCACGCCGTCACGACGACGACGTTGCGGTGGGTCTCGTCGGCAACGCGCTCGCGACCCTCGCCGACGAGATGGCGACGGCCGTCTTCCGCACCGCGCACTCGGCGGTCGTGCGCGACGCGATGGACTTCTCGGCGGCGCTCTGCGGCCCGTCCGGGGAGACGGTCGCGCAGGCCGTGACGATCCCGCTCCAGCTCGGCTCGGTCCCGAATGCGATGCGGACATTGCTCGCCAGGCACGGCGACAACCTCGCGCCGGGCGACGTCTACCTCGTCAACGACCCGTTCGACGGCGCGAGCCACACGCCCGACTTCTTCGTCGTCAAGCCGTCGTTCGCCGGCGACCGCCTCCTCGGCTTCGCCGTCACCGTCGCGCACCACGGGGATGTCGGCGGCCGCGTGCCCGGCACCATCGCGTGCGACTCGACCGAGGTCTTCCAGGAGGGCCTCCGCCTCCCGTGGCTCAAGCTCGTCGACCGCGGCGAGCCGGTGGAGGCGCTGTACGAGATCCTCCGCGCGAACGTCCGCATCCCACACGAGCTGCTCGGCGACCTCGCCGCGCAGGTCGCGGCGTGCACGATCGGCGACCGCGGGCTGCAGGAGCTCGCCGAGCGGCACCCCGATCTCGACCGACTCTTCGACAGCCTGCTCGACCACACGGAGGCGCTGCTCCGCGCCGAGATCGGCCGCTGGCCCGACGGGGTCGCGGAGTTCGTCGACTACATCGGCTCGGACGGGATCGACGTCTGCGACGTCAAGGTCGCCGTCCGGCTCACCGTCAGGGGCGACGAGCTGGTCGCGGACTTCTCCGAGTCGGCGCCGATGGTGCGCGGCTCGCTCAACTGCACGCCCTCCTTCGTCGAGGCGGCGGTCTACCACTGCGTGATGACCGCCTCGTCGGTCGACATCCCGCGCACGGGCGGGGCGCTCCGACCGATCACGGTCGTGACGCGGCCCGGCACGGTGCTCCACGTCGTCATGCCGAACGCGTCGTCGATGCGGGGCGTGGCCGGGTATCGCGTCTCGGACGTCGTCAACGGTGCGCTCGCGCAGCTCGTCCCGGAGCGGATCGCCGCTGCGGGCGACGGCGGCTCCACGCTCGCCTGGTTCACGGGCCGGGTCGACGACGAGCCGTTCGTCTTCAACGAGCTCGTGGTCGGCACGTGGGGCGGGCGGCCGGACCGCGACGGCAACGACGGGCTCGCGAACCCCTGCGCGTCGATCGCGAACGTGCCCGTCGAGGTGGCGGAGGCCGAGTGGCCGATCGTGGTCGAGCGGTACGGGCTCGTGCCGGACACGGGCGGCGCCGGCCGCTTCCGCGGCGGGCTCGCGATCGAGCGGGCCTGGCGCTGCGTCGCCCCGGACACCGTCCTCCACGTGCGCTCCGACCGGCAGCGGCATCGTCCGTACGGCCTCGCGGGCGGCGGGCCCGGCTCCCCGTCGTCGAACGTGATCGTCCGGGCAGACGGCGAGGTCGAGTCGCTGCCGCCGATGTTCGTCGCGACCCTCCAGCCCGGCGACGTCTTCCACCATCGGATGGCGGGCGGCGGCGGCTGGGGCGACCCGGCCGAGCGAGACGGCGACGCGCACACGCGCGACCTCCGCGACGGGAAGGTGACGGCGTGAGGATCACGCGCGTCGACGCGGTGCCGGTCGCCGTGCCGCTCTCGGAGGAGTTCCACTGGGCGGGCGGCGCGCAGGTCGGCGCCAACCTCGTCCTGTTCGCCGTCCATACCGAGGACGGCATCGTCGGGTGGGGCGAGTCGATCTGCGAGGTGCCGCTCGCGACCGCCGAGTTCGGCAGGGCGCTCGCGCGCCAGGTCGTGGGCGGTCGCGTGGACGAGGTCGAGACGGTCCTCGACGAGATCTGGACGCGCGGCCGCTGGAAGACGACGCCGCAGTTCACGCAGTTCGTCCTCTCGGGGATCGAGTCGGCGTGCTGGGACGCTCTGGGACGGACGCTCGGCCGCCCCACCCACGCGCTCTTCGGCGGCGGCGTTCACGAGGAGCTCGACTTCTTCGGCTTCCCGCAGGGCGACGACGCGGCGGCACTCGCGGCCGCCGCGCGTCGCCTTGCAGACCACGAGGTGATCTACCTCAAGATCGGGCGCCCGCGCGACGACGACGCCGTGGTCGCGGCCGTGCGCGAGGCGATCGGCCCGGAGCAGACGCTGCGCGTCGACCCGAACGAGGCGTGGGACGCCGACACCGCCATCGAGCGGATCGAGCGCCTCGCCGAGCACCGCCTCGACTGGGTCGAGCAACCCGTGCCGCACTGGGACGTGGAGGGGCTCGCCCGCGTGCGAGGCGCCGTCGACGTGAGGATCGCCGCCGACCAGGCCGTCTACACGACGCCCCAGCTCGAGCGGGTGCTCGTGGCCAACGCCGCGGACGTCGTCGTGCAGGGCCCGCACGACGCCGGTGGGCTCCTCCCGTTCCGCCGCCAGGCCGCGCTCTGCGAGGCCCGCGGCGTCGACGTGAACCTCCACGGCTTCGTCCAGAGCGAGATCAGCTTCCTCGCACATGCGCACGTCGCCGCGACGATCCCGAACCTGACGTCCGGCAACCAGGTGATGCACCAGCTGCTCGCCGAACGGCTGACGACCGGCGTCGACGTCGCGACCCCGGCGGGCAGGTACCGGCTTCCCGATGCACCCGGGCACGGCTTCGAGATCGACGACGACGCCGTCGGCCGCGCGCACGAGCGCTTCCTGCGCGACGGCGCGTACGTGAACGTCGAGGTGGGCCGGTGAGGATCGCGATCCGCGGCGGCACGGTCTACGACGGCACCGGCGCGCCTGGTCGCATTTGTGACGTCCTCACGGACGACGGACGCATCGCCGTGGTCGGGGACGTGGACGGGGTCGACGCCGAGGAGATCGACGCGGCCGGGCTCGCGGTCGGGCCGGGATTCGTCGACCTGCACAGCCACTCCGACTACACGCTGCTCGTCGATCCCCGCGCGGTGAGCGCGATCCACCAGGGCGTGACGACGGAGGTCGTCGGCAACTGCGGCTTCGGCTGCTTCCCGATCCGCGACCCCGACACCGCGCGCCGCGCGATCTACGGCTACTCGGAGGACCTCCCGCTGACCTGGAGCTCGGCCGGCGAGTACTTCGCGCGACTCGACGCCGCCCAGCCCGCCGTCAACGTGCTGAGCCTCGTCCCGAACGGCCAGCTTCGGCTGGCGACGCTCGGTCTCGCCGACCGCCCCGCGGATGCCCGGGAGGTCGGGGAGATGGAGGCCCTCTTGCGCGAGTCGCTCGACGAGGGCGCCTGGGGCTACTCGACCGGACTCGAGTATGCGCAGGAGCAGGCGGCCACGGAGGACGAGGTGACCGCGCTCGCCCGTCACGCGCCGTTCTACGCCACCCACACGCGCCGGCGCGACGACGGCGCGGCGGAGGCGGTCGCCGAGGCGATCCGCACGGGCGACCGCGCCGAGGTGCGCCTCCAGGTCTCCCATCTCGTGCCGCGCAACGGCCTCGCGGAGAGCCGCCGCTGCGTCGAGCTCGTCGACGCCGCGCGCGAGCGGGGCCAGGACGTCGCCTTCGACATGCACACGCGCACCTTCGGCCTGACGAACCTCTACGCCGCGCTGCCGCCGTGGGCCCTCGCGCTCGGCCGCGACGAGCTGGCGGCCGCGCTCCGCGACCCTGACCTCCGCGACGCGATGCGCGACCACCGCTCGATCCTCAGCGCGGGCGACGACTGGTCTCGCGTCGTCCTGCTCGACAACGACATCTGGCCCGAGCACGCGCGTCGCGACATCGCAGCGATCGCAGCCGACCGGGGCGTGGACGCGCTCGACGCCGTCTACGACCTGCTGCTCGGCGGCGTCGACGAGCTTCACCGGCTGATGGTCACGATCAACGCCTACAGCGAGGAGCAGCAGCGCGAGGCGTTCGCGCACCCGCTCTGCGTCCCAGGCTCTGACGCGACGACCCTCGCGCCGGACGGCCCACTGCGGGGGTCGTTCTTCCACGGCGCGTACACCTGGGCCGCCTGGTTCTGGCGGTTCATGGTGCGCGAGGAGCGGCTGCTCGACCCTGCCGAGGCCGTGCACCGGTTGAGCGGCGCGCCCGCGGAGAGAATCGGCCTCTCCGACCGCGGACGCCTCGTGCGGGGCGCCCGTGCGGACGTCGTCGTCTTCGATCCGCACGGATTCGAGGAGCGCGGTACGACCTTCGAGCCGAACCTGCTCGCCGCCGGGATGCGACACGTCCTCGTGAACGGCGTGCCCGCGCTGCGCGACGGGCAGCTCACGGGCGCACGAGCCGGCGAGGTGCTGCGGCGTCCGACGTACAGTTGACGCCCATGGACGGGATGAACGGGCTGCGCAGCGCGCGCTGGTTCGGCGGCGCCGATCTCGCCGGCTTCATCCACCGCGCCTCCCTGCACGCCGAGGGCATCTCGCGGAGCGCGCTCTCCGGCCGGCCCGTCGTCGGGATCTGCAACTCGTGGTCGGAGCTCGTCAACTGCAACCTGCACTTCCGCTCGCTCGCGGAGGCGGTGAAGCGCGGCGTGCTCCTGGCGGGGGGCCTGCCCCTCGAGTTCCCGACGATCGGCCTCGGCGAGAACCTCATGAAGCCGACCGCGATGCTCTACCGGAACCTCATGTCGATGGACGTCGAGGAGTCGATCCGCGCGTATCCGCTCGACGCCGTCGTCCTCCTCGGCGGCTGCGACAAGACGGTGCCCGCGCAGTTGATGGGCGCCGCCAGCGCCGGCGTGCCGGCGATCATGGTCGTCGGCGGCCCCTCCGAGCCGGCATGGTTCCGGGGACGTCAGCTCGGCGCCGGCACCGACCTCTGGCACTACGCCGACGAGCTCCGGGCCGGCCGGATGAGCGCGGAGGAGTTCGCCGAGCTCGAGGCCGCGGCGACCCCGACCTTCGGCACGTGCAACGAGATGGGGACCGCGTCGACGATGGCGGCGCTCGTCGAGGCGCTCGGCATGTCGTTGCCCGGCACCGCGACGATCCCTGCGGTCAGCGCCGCGAGGGCCCGCGCCGCCGAGGCGACCGGCCGCCGGGCCGTCGAGCTGGCGGTGGAGGGACTCACACCAAGGCAAATTCTCACCACCTCGGCGTTCGACAACGCGATCACACTCCTCGCCGCGGTCGGCGGCGGGACGAACGCCGTCGTGCACCTGCTCGCCCTCGCGGGTCGCGTCGGCGTCCCGCTGACGCTCGACCGCTTCGGCGAGGTCGCCTCGCAGACGCCGCTCCTCGTCAACGTGCGACCGTCCGGCGAGCACCTCGTCGAGCAGCTGCACCACGCGGGCGGTGTCCCCGCGGTGTTGAAGGAGCTCGCGCCGCTCCTCGACGGCGACGCGCTGACCGTGACCGGCAAGCCGCTGGCGGACGGGTTCGGCACCGCGGAGGTGCTCGACCGCGATGTCGTCGCGACGCTCGACGCGCCGCTCGGGCCGCCCGGCGCGATCTCGGTGGTGCGCGGCAGCCTGGCCCCCTCCGGCGCCCTCGTCAAGCGGAGCGCTGCCTCGCCGCACCTGCTCCGCCACCGCGGTGCCGCCCTCGTGTTCGAGGACGTGTACGACGTCGCCGCGCGCATCGACGATCCCGCGCTCGACGTGACGCCCGAGACCGTGCTGGTGCTTCGAAACAGCGGCCCGAAGGGCGGCCCCGGCATGCCCGAGTGGGGCCAGATCCCGATCCCGAGCAAGCTCCTCTCCGCGGGAGTGACGGACATGGTGCGCGTCTCCGACGCGCGGATGAGCGGGACGGCGTTCGGCACGGTCGTCCTCCACGTCGCGCCGGAGTCCGCCGCCGGAGGGCCGCTCCGCGCCCTCCGCGACGGCGACACGGTCGAGCTCGACGTGGACGCGGGCCTCATCGACGTCGACGTGCCCGGCGACGAGATCGCCGCGCGGCTCGAGCGCCTGGGGCCCGCCGAGCCCCGCTACCGGCGCGGCTACGGCGCGCTGTTCCTCGACCACGTCCTGCAGGCCGACGAGGGCTGCGACTTCGACTTCCTCCGGGCGCGCCCGGACGACCCGGAGGAGACCGAGCCGTACGGCCTGCTCTCCGGCTGGGTCGGCGGTTGGTGAGCACGGGCGGGCACGACCGGCGGGCGTTCTTCCGGCAGCTGCTCCGCGGCGCCACCCGGGCCGCGGAGGAGGTGGAGGCGCTGCGTCGCGCCACCGACGACGCCGTGCGGCGCACCGCCTCGCTCGACGAGGCGGCGGAGCCGGCGTGGCACCCGGTCGCGGCGGCTCCGACGACGCGCCCGGCGACCCTCGAGGAGCTGCGGAGGATGTGCGAGGTAGCCGGCCGCGGGGAATGGGCCGACGAGGCAGCATCGCTCGCGCGGACGGGCTTCCGGCTCACGCCCGGCGGCGACGGCAGCTCCTGGCTCGGCGGCACGCCCCGCGCTGGGTCGTTCGAATGGCCGGTGTGGGGCGGCGTCGAGCTCGCCTTTCTCGGCAGGATCGCCCTCGCGGGCCTGCCGCCCTCCGCGCTTCCGGCCGACGGCGCGCTCCTTCTCTTCTTCGCCGTCGATCGAGCGCCATCCGGCAACCGGCCGGCGGATTCCGGCGCCTGCCGTGTGGAGCACGTCGAGGGGGACCCGGCGGAGGACGAGCCGCTGTACGGCGGCATGCCGTTTGCGGCGGTCACGCCCTCGGCCGAGCTGACGCTTCCGGCTGCCCCCGCGTTGCCCGCCCTCGACGCGGACGAGCTCGAGGAGTGGACGGAGCTTCGCGAGCGGCTGGCCGCGGCGCAGGGCGTCGAGCTCGAGGAGCGCGCGGCGTCCTACCACGCCCTGCACCGTCTCCTCGGGCACCCCGACACCTACGCCGAGGGGATGGAGGTCGACGCCGAGCTCGTGTCGCGCGGTGTCGACCTCGACGACGAGCCGTTCGCGGAGGTCTCCGACGAGGAGGAGTCGAGCGCTGCGGCCAATTGGACGCTGCTGCTCCAGATCTCGAACGACGTCGATCTCGCGCTCGATCTCGGCGACGCAAGCCGGCTCTTCGTCTGGATCCGCCGCGACGATCTGGCGGCAGGCCGCTTCGACCGCGTGCACGCGTTCGTGCGCTAGATGGTTGATCGGTGATTGGCGTGACGTCCGGGGACGTCCCAGACCAAGCCGGGCGCACCGGCCGGGCACGGCTCGTACCAAAAGGTACGGGCCGTGACCGGACGGAGTGACCCGGCGCCGCG
>Ga0207428_10006984_pt1 | contig 10341 bp, 7 predicted proteins | sample RhiMethybrSRZTD1_FD_187600 | JGI IMG/M metagenome (GOLD analysis project Ga0207428, IMG submission 187600) | Populus rhizosphere microbial communities from Tennessee, USA - Rhizosphere MetaG P. TD hybrid SRZTD1 (SPAdes) (version 3) | ecosystem: Host-associated > Plants > Roots > Rhizosphere >... | reverse complement strand
CGAACCAATCGACACGCGCGAGGCCGATCGGAATCGGGAATATGTCGTGGTGTTGGACGAGCCGCTGGTGGTCGAAGGAAAGCAATTGGCGCCAAAAGGCGCGGATGCCGTGCTGCAGGTGACTGACGCGAACAGCGTGAAGGGCGTCAGGGGCCGCGCCTCTCTCATGCTGCAACTCACGGCGGTCACCATCGATAGCCATCGTGTGCCTGTCACCACTGCGCGCGTTAAATCAGAAGGGGGCTCGCAGGCAGGCAAAGCCGCAAAAGCGGGTATCGGTGGTGCGGCGGTTGGAGCGCTCGTCGGCGGAATCTTCGGTGGTAAATCCGGTGCACTCACAGGCGCCGCGGTCGGCGGAGGTGCAGCGGTCGGTGTCGTGGCGGTCACCGGCCAACACATTCAGGTGCCGGCTGAAACACGGTTGACATTCGTGCTGGCGGACAAAGCGTCGATCGAACATCCATGAGCGTGCGCGGAGAGTCCCGGCGCACTGAGCCGATGGATAGGGAACGGAAATGCGACCTGGTGACCAGATTCGGGATTACGTGCTCGAACAGTGCGTGGGCCGGGGTGGCATGGGCGAGGTCTGGCGCGCGCGCCAGAGGAGCCACCGACGGCCTGTCGCAATCAAGGTTATTCGAGAAGACGGGGACCAGAGCGGTAGGTTCCAAGAGCGCTTTGCTCGCGAAGCGCAGGCGATGGTCGGGCTCGACCATCCTCACATCGTTCCCGTGCGTGACTACTTTGTCTGGGACGGGACCGCGTGTCTCGTCATGGGTCTCATCGACGGTGGATCTCTCGAAGGTCGCGGTGCACTCCCGCTTGAGGTCGCGTTGCGGATCTCCGGCGAGGTTCTCGACGCGCTGAACTTCGCCCATCAACGTGGCGTGATCCACCGCGATATCAAGCCGTCGAACATCCTCCTTGACCAGCTCGGCCACACTTACATTACGGACTTCGGCATTGCTCTGGTTGCCGGAATGGAGCGACTCACACGGCTCTCGCGATCGGGGACCGCAGTGGGCACCCCTGAGTACATGAGCCCGGAGCAGATCGCAACACCCGGCGACATCGATCACCGGACCGACGTCTACAGCTTCGGATGCGTGCTTTACGAAATGCTCTCGGGGCAACCGCCGTTTGGAAGCCGCGATCAGGGGACGACTGAGTTCGAGCTGATGCAGGCGCACGTGACGCGCGCCCCCGCTCCAATCCGGCAACGCAATCCCACCGTGGACAGACAGACGGAGGCGGTGCTTCAGTGCGCCCTGGCCAAGGATCGAGACGAACGGTTTGCCGGCTGTGGAGACATGGCTCAGGCTTTGATGGGTCTGCAGCCTGTGCCGGTGGACCACCCGGCGCAAATCCGCCTGGCGCACCTGCTCTTCTCCTTTCACGGCAGGCTCAGTCGGTCGCAGTACTTCAAGGCGTCACTGGCGGTGGTCGCATACTACCTGTTGATCGCCTGGCTCATCTCGGCTTCCCCTACCGTGACCGACAACAGCTTCGCGATATCGGCTGCGATCCTCATCCTGATCGGTGTATGGGTCACCCTGGCGATCGCAGCTAAACGGCTGCACGACCGCAACCGCACAGCATGGGTGCTGTTGACGTGCGTGCTTCTCGTGCCCATTGTCTGGTTGGTGTTCGAGCTGTTGTTTGTTCCAGGAACAGTGGGTGCAAACCGATATGGTCCGGAACCATCCGAAGGCACCAGTTGACACACTGAGTAACGCGCGCTGAGCACGTTCGGGGTTCTCGTAGGAGAAACAGGCGACTACTTCGAATTGCCGGAACGTTCGGCGGCGTTCTTCGCGGCGCGCGGCCAGTCCGGTCTCAGAATCTCCGGGTTGATGACCTGGTTCTCGAAGTCCAGCCAGATCGTTTGATCCTTGCGACAGTCATATGCCCGGCAAGGCACGGGGCGCTGCTCACGAACCGTGCAGTGACAAGATGGCCGTTCGAGGTGCGTGCAGTACCCTTCTGACGTTTGCTCGATGATATAAGGCTGTCCGAGGTCCCAGTGAACAATACCTTCTCGGATATCCTGCCTGGAAAGGGCGAACGGCAGGCGGCAGCAGGACGCGTGGCACAAGTGAATGCGATTCTCGCAGTCGATTCGTGCTTCGCCCTCGAAGGCGTACTTGTCGACTCCCGGATCCTCCTGGATAAGAACACCGACACCCTTCTCGCTGTTCTTCTTCGCGAGTCGCTCACTGACCGCCGGCACGCGCCCGTCCAGCTCCTCAATCGAGATCAGCCCCTTCTCGTTGAGCAGCTCGATCAAAGCATAAAGAAATGATGCAACTTCAACGGCCGCCCTGCTGTTCTCGCTCAGTCGAGCGTGTGCGTAGAGCAAACCTTCCGCCACCTGCCGTCGAAGATGCTCGTCCCCGTCTGTGTCGGTAGATTTCATTCCTTCGATTCCTTCATTGCATGCCGATCCTACGAGCACCTATCGATCGGCCGTTTAGCACTACCCACTATAATCAGCAGTGAGGTGAATACTCATTCTCGTCTCGTAGCGTCTTCGATAATCCATGGCCGATCGAGTGCACCTCGCTTCGTCACTTCGTGTAACGGGACGGTGCGGACGATAGAAACGCGTGTGCCGTCAGTAACGTGTGTGGCAGGTACAGCGCGTGCCGGCCGATCAGCAATAGAAGGTTGGCGCGCTCAGTCGCGCAGGGCGCACGATACCATGAGACCCCGTTCTAACGCAGCCGCCGTCCATCCTAAAGCGGGAGCATCCGCAGTAACGCCGAAGATAACTTCTAGGGATCGCTTCGATGTGGCCCTGTAGGCTTCGGCCCGCGGGCTGACGTCCGCTCGCTTCGCGTTCGATAGAAACTCCTCGATCGTTAAAAGGACGGGTTGATCGTTAGCAGGACGGGGTTCCTACTTAGAGCTTCGCTGGAGACCGTCGTGAACATGGTGACTCGCCGGTGGCAGTATCTTCGAACGCCAAGAAGACCCAAACCAGTCATCAGCGCCATTCTCCCGTCACGACTGGTCGAAAATATTCGGCACATGCCGAGCGGCCGTTAAATACTTCACGTGGTATTCACGACACCGATGGAGGCAACTTATGGCTCATCGCGGATCAATAAGCCTTCAAGATGCCAGGATGCTTCTGGCGAGACGCCAGCTGAAGACCTGAAGGATCGCGAGTCTCGGTTGACACTGCAAGCGGACCCGGTTGATCAGGTCGGCGGCCGAATCGCAGACGCGTCATGCGCGGCAACGCATGCCGAGACACTGAACGTCTGGGGGCGAAGCGAGTTTCCGGCGCAAGAATCGCTCCTGCGGCTTCAGCGGAATTACGGTAACCGCTACGTTGGCGACGTGCTGCGTCTGGCGGCGAAGAAGGCGCCCGACGCAGCGCAGAGCGTCGGCGCCGAGGGAGGCTGGGCGACCTTCCTGCCGGGAACGACGGGCGATGAGAACTCAACTCTCTACGCTGGCGAGAAGGGCTTCACCGTCCAGATGCTCAAGTTCATCCCGGTCCAAGCCGGCAAGACGTTCGGCTACTACAAGGATGCCCACCTCAAGACGGTCATACCAAATCTCGCGCCCATCGACAAGAAGCTCCGCGAGGCGACGACAAAGCAGCAGGAAGCTAAGGACAAGCTGGACACGACCCTGCCGACAATCCCGTCCTATTACCGAATCTGGGGCGAGCGCCTTCAGTACTGGGAGACGCGAGCGCAAGGCCTCGCCGCTAACCGCGCTAAGGAGCCGATGCTCTGCGAGGACTTTAACGCAGGCGTCCCACGCGCGAACCAGGTGTTCCTCTCGCTCGCGAAGCTCGAGGCGCTGCAGGAGGTGCTGGGGGTGAACTCTCCGGCCGCCATGAGCCGAGCAGTTGTCTCGAGCCTGAAGGAGGCTGAAGCGATCGCGGAAAAGGTGCAGGTGAAGGGCTCGGCTGGCGACTTGGACGTGCCGGCGGCCGACGCGCAGGTGACGTCGGCAACCAAAGAGCTGACGATCGCTCAAAAAAAGATGAGCACAGCGTGGATAGGCGTCCAGCGGACGCTCGTCCTCAAGCGGGCGGCCGAAGTCAGCGCCGAGGGCGAAGACGAGCGTAAGCGCCTCAAGGAGATCACCGATACGATCACTACGATCAAGAGAATCGGCGCGACGATCGACGTGTCCATGGCCGTGATGGGTGTCGGGCTCACCGGCGCGACCGAGGGCGGCGGTTTGATCGGGGCGATCGAGGGAAAGGCGCGAAGTCCTTCACGAAGGACGCCATTACTGGCGAGGTCTCCGCGACGGGCGGCGGTGTCCCGAAAGGCGTCTCCGAAACGAAGGCGGCGATCGAGAAGGCATCGGGAATCTCCATCCCGACGAGCGCCGGCGACATCCTCGAGACCGCCGCCAAGATTTACTACTCGAGCGAGCTCGAGCAGATTCGCAAGACGCTCGCGATCCTCGAGAACGAGGTCACCGCGCACAAGCAAGTGGCCGAGGATCTCGGCACTGCCCAGGCGCTGAAGGCATTCAGGGACGCCACCGAGGAGTTCGCGAAGAAGACTGAAGACCTGCAGAAGCGCCTGCTGGCCCGTCAGCAGGCGTATCTCAAGTTCGGCCAGCAAATCGACGAGGCCGCGATGAAGGATCCGAAGTTCACAGGCTCGGCGCCCGGTAAGGGCAAAGAACGGTTCGCGACTGTCATGGTTGTCACCGCGGCGGTGCGTGAAGTCCTCGCAATGGCCGAGGGGGCGAAGGCCGGCTTTCCGTGGGACTCCGTGGGGCTGTCGCTCCAAATCGCGGCGATGGCGGACGCGGTCGGGATCACCGACGAGGAGGGCAAGCCCCTCGTCCGCATGCACAGCCAGCTTAGCGCTTTCGAGGGGAACGTGAAGGCGCTTGAAACGGACCTCGGTCCGATCGAGGCGGCCGGGAAGTCGATGATGGTCAAGCTTGGCATGGGCCAGGAGGCCGCCGGCGCCTACTAACCGACGCGGCAAGAAGACGTCAGGCGTAAAGATCCCATCCAGCGGGATCAGAAGCCGCTACAAGGCTTGGCTCCGAACAGGTCGCGGTTGTAATTGGCATCGTGGTCCCTTGGGCACGCCGATGCCGGGATTGGGGCGCCTTGCCAGCCATGCCTATGCGTGTCGTTTCGCGCCCCTAACGCCTCGCGTCGAGCCACCCCGGGAGCTTTCCTGATTCTGAGGTCGGCTCTCTCTCCAAGAGGCGGGAAAAGCCTTAGGGCGACGTGCTCGAGTTCACGGGAACCAATGTCTTCATGATCATTAAACCCTCCCAGCGGCAGAACACGTAAACTCGTCTCGCTGCCATCTGGTCACTCTGCGGCCCGTAATTCGCTTCCACCGCCTGGAGCAGCATCTTTCGTGTAACAGGGTCCTTCTCCTGTTCGGCTTCTTTCTTCTTCTGCTCGTACACCTTTTGCGCTTCTTCATCGCCAAGCATCGGCGCCACACCCCCGCCTGCCGGAGTGGGACCAACCGCGTGCGCGCCGGCACCGCTCTTCTTCACAATGCGTACGTCGGGGAACCGATTGTGGATCTCGGTCTCGACGGACGTGGCGCGTTTCTGCGAGAGTTCTTCGTTCAGCTTTTGCCGCGCGGGATTTGTTGATGCCGTTCTCCAACTGCGGCTAGCCATTCCAACCACCTCGAATTCGAGACGAAAGTTCTTGTCCGGATCGATAGATTGGTCTTGCAGCTCCTTCGCCATAGGGTCAAGTTTCTGCTTTTTGAAGTCGTAGACGGTTTTATGTAACTGATCGAGATAGCCGGCGGCCGCCGACGGCACAACAGCATCGCCCGTGTTGAACGGACCGATAACTACTTCCCATTCCCGGAAGGACTTCGAGAGCTGATTCATTTCCTTCAACTCGGGCGGCGGCGTGACATTGGTTTCACCGCGACCAATTGCCTTCCCGAGCCCGGCTCCGATACTCACGTCGACACCCGCGTCGGTCTTGGTGCCGGAGATAGACCCCGTCAGCCCGGTGATAAACGGAAAGCCGACGTCGCCGCTCGGTGTGCCATTGAAAACCACGGCCGTGAGGCCGGGCAACGCGCCACCGGCAGGGCCTACGTGAGCCTTGGCCGAGGTCTTCACAACGGTGACGACGCCCGTGAAGTCGTTGCCGCCGCAATACCGCGTGGGAGTCGGGTCCGCCGAGGCTGTGCCCTTGATGTCGAGCGACAACAGCCCGCCGCCGAGACCACCTTTAGGTTTGACTTTCTTACCCTGCGTTTTCGTCGCAGATATACCAGCGTTGATCTCGACGGCGGCCAGTGTGTAGTCTCGATTCCACGCCCATCCGAAGGCGTTTGTGTAGGAGATCGTGACCGTCGGCACAATCTTCTCGATGGCCTTTTCGGTGATGGTCTTCGCCGCTTTGAGTTCCATCGTGTACTTGTGGCCGGGTTTCTGGTACGTAATTCCGAAAAGCTGATCCATGACCGTGGGCCAACCGGTCCCGGACATGGCCACCATTTCGTTTAGCAGTTTCATCCGGAGAGGGCCCAACTTTTCCGTGGCGTGTTTGGGCATCCATGATTCGACCGTTTCATTCCAACGCGCGCCCGCGCGCCGGGCAGCCTCCCCAGGAATGCTCCTGCCGTCCAGCGGACTCTGTTTGTATTTGCTGAAGGCGTCGCACTCCGCGCTCACTTGGGCGACCAAGGCATCCACCTTGCTCGTGTCGGCGTCGGACGGCGCTTGGCGTTGAATTGTTGTGTACCCCGGATGGGTGACCCATCCTCCCGCTGAACCCAGCGAAGGCTTGTCCGGCGGTTCTGCGGGGCATCCTAGCGCCAGAAAGGCCGTCATTCCAAACGCGGCGTCAACTGGTTCCAGTTCTTCAGCGGGTTCGCTGGAACGAGTTTCAGCCGTTGCGACTCTCATCACGAATTGGAGGTGCCGGTTACCCTGAACACTTCCGATGCTCTTTGCGAGCGCGAGTCGTTGAGCACTCAGAAGACGATTGTCGATCAGTCGGGCCGCTTGAACTTCGACCGGCCCAGAACCAGCAGCAGCAGCCACAAGCTGCTCAGAAAATTGTTGCGGACGGGCATCCTCAGCCGCTGGCTCTTGTGCGTCCGCGTTCAAGTTTGCGGACGTTCTTGCTTTCAGTTGGGATATCGTGCCTTGGCTCTCTTTCACCGGAACTCCTACTCACCGACCTGACTTGCTTGAGTCGATCGGAACGTTGTGAGAGTGACAGATGTCGCTGCGCGCAGAAAGCAAGCAGCGAGCATCGGCGCCACTGCGCTTACGATGCAAGGCCGTAGGAAGACTGCGGGAAATATTAAGGACGAAACGAAGTACTACTCCCCGGTGATTGAACGCTCCTTATACCACCTGATCATGATCGCGACGATGGGAGTTTCCCTTTTTGGGTCGCCAACCATTTCCTGATGCCACCACTCATATGCCTGAGCAGGCACCGACTCCAGTGGCGCGATCGGCTGAGCTCGAACGCTCCTACACGCTCTGTCGACTGTGCGCGTGTACTCGAGACGCGTCGACTCGCGTCGGGGTTTCCAATCACGGCGAGTGTTCGTTCCACTCAGGTTCAACGTTAGCTTAATTGTTGGCGTCCCAGCGATGCGTACTCCTGCTCGGACATCGTCCGTCAGCGCTGGAGGTATGGTAGACAGGTGATAGACTCCGTTTACCGACTCCGTCCATTCAGGGCTGGGGAGAATCTTCATGGCTGCGAACGAGGCCACCGGCGACCGGACGTCGCGGGGCTGTCGTGTCTTCATCTCCTACAAGAGGGGCTCGGAGCCTGACGAGTCGCTCGCCGCGTTTCTCTCCGAGTCGCTTGCGAGTCAGGGCCACGATGTCTTCATCGACGTCAAAACTCCTGTTGGCGGTGAATGGTCGGACACGCTCGAGAACGAGATCACCAAGTGCGACTTCTTCGTGGTTCTATTGACGAAAGCGTCAGTCGCACCGGGGTATGTAGTCGCCGAGACTCTGTTCGCCAGGGAGACCGAGGTCGGTAATGGGCGCCCCAAGATCCTGCCGGTTCGAGTCGCCTACACGGAGCCCCTGCCGCTCAATCTGAGTGGAGCTATTGGTCATCTGCAATACGTCCTATGGAACGACTCTAGCGGCAACGAGCGACTTCTCAGTGTCCTTCTCCAAAGGATTACGACGTCCCTTGGCGCCGCAACACGGCCTACTGCACTCCTGCGGGGTGATCACTTCATCATTACGGAAAGTGTTTGGCAATCAGCAGGGTGGCTCGAGTCTCTGGCCGGCACAACGATCGTGCCTGTCATATCCGGCGAGGAATCGAGCCTCGCGGTCACGCGTGCACACGGTCCGGGATTTTTCGGGCTCAAGGTCGAGAACTCTGGAAATCTCGAAGTCGCGATTTGGAAAAATGCAAGTTATCGAGAGGTCAAGAGCCTGCCAGGGCAGTTCGTCGAGATGCTGCAGGGCGACCAGAACAAGTGGTGCTTCGCCAGCCACCGGCCCGACGAGCCCATCCTGCTCAAACGCCCTGACGGACGCAAGGACCCTATCGTCGTCACCTTCGATCTAGAGGTCGTGCGAGCGGTCTGGACAATTGCTCACGAGCGGGGCGTTCATCGCGAAAGCTTCTTGATCGTCATGAAAGAGATGTCGGCATAGTGACGGAGGCCGCACGATGGACGGGTCGGACAATGCACTCTGGTTCAAGATCAATGAAGATATTCACGGCGGAGAGGTCGTCTACTTCCGGCGGCGTAACGGCAAGTTGTGGAAGCTAGGTGATGGGACCTTTGGCGTCGTCTACGTCGTTCACAGCGATCTGCGCGGCAACGACTTCGCCGTCAAGCTTCTCTACGACAACGAGGCCACGCTCCCCCGTCAACTGCCGCGTCTCCCACCAGAGGCAGTATCGGCCATCACCCAACGAGTGCTTGAAGAGCACCAATGGCCTCCCGACCGCGCCGGCAAATTACTTGAGATCGTACTCGCCAACTACAAGAACCCCGTCGCGGTGACGCTCGCGCTGGCGACAGCCGACCTGTCGGGTTGGGAATCCATACTCGAAGCGATTCGCAAGCGCGCCAACTCCGCGGCTGTGGAACGCTTCAACCGGGAGTCCAGAGTCTCGGGCATCATTCGCTCTGATCAACTGAGTCGAGCCTTGAACGCGCAGGTCAGCGGGACGGTGGACATCATCGGCAGCACGCAGCGGTTTCGTTCATATCCTGCCTATGCGCAGCTCAAGCGCGAATTCGACGAACTGGGCGTGTCCGTATCCGATTTCGCCCTCGTGATGGACAAATACCAGTTCAGCATGAAGGACCTGCTGGAACGCGGGCCTGGTGAGGCCTACTGGATCGCGCCATCTGTGTTGGAGGAGGTGTTCGCGAAAAACCCCGTTCCCGATGCGCTCTCGGCCGTCATGTCGACGAGATCCGAGCTCGAGCGCCTGGCAGGACAGCAGACATCCCTCAGTCCCGAACAGCGGCGACGGCTCTCTGAAGCTATCGAAGTGCCGCCGGCAGGCTATGAGCTGCTGAGGCGGATGACCTTCGAAGATCGCATTCGCACCGCGTTGCCATTTCTGCGTGACATCGTCGTCGGGCTGAGTCGGCTGCATCGCGTCAGTTACCAGAAGGGCGGCCCCCTCTTCCACCTCGATATAAAGCCCGCCAACATCTACATCAAGCACGACGACGCGAAGGGCATCGTCTGCGCGCTGGGCGACCTCGGGTTCTTGCCGCCGGAGCCCACGCTCGATCGCACGATGGACACATCTGTCGACGACCTGCCACTGGGGACCCTTCATTTCCGCTCGCCGGAGCAGAAAGAGCACTTCGACGTCGCGAACGTCGAAGTGAACATACGCGGCAATAACGTGTTTCTCGACATTCGCGATCCCAAATTCAGCGGCAGCTTCATCGAAAAGGGCGACAGCGTGCTCTTCAGCCGCGACGGAGCTCGCATTCGTCACATCATCGAAGAGATCATTCCCAGCACACCAACCTCGCCCATTCGCGTCCAGATCGCGGCGCGTTCCGATCAGGCCACTAACGGCGAGCAGACTCAGGTCATCTTCTTGAAGCGACAGGAGTACCGGACCGACCTCTTCGGAGTTGGCGCGATTGCCTTCGACCTGATCTCGTGTGGCAAGTCGTCGGAGCGTTTCTATGAAAGCATCCGACGGTTCGAGTTCGACGGCAACGACCGTGGCAGCGTCGAGAGCACGGTCGGGAAGTACCGTCGCGTCAAGGATGGCCTGGCCGATGAGCCCGAGCTCATTCACATCTTCGAGCCGTTCCGACGGGGATCCGATTACGCGCCAGAAGCCTTTGTGGAGTTGGTCCTGCGGTGCATGCTGTACAAGGCGGA
>Ga0207428_10006983_pt1 | contig 10342 bp, 9 predicted proteins | sample RhiMethybrSRZTD1_FD_187600 | JGI IMG/M metagenome (GOLD analysis project Ga0207428, IMG submission 187600) | Populus rhizosphere microbial communities from Tennessee, USA - Rhizosphere MetaG P. TD hybrid SRZTD1 (SPAdes) (version 3) | ecosystem: Host-associated > Plants > Roots > Rhizosphere >... | reverse complement strand
CGTCCATCTCGCCATCCGGCACGAGTGTCGGCGTCAGCACTTTGATGGCCACCGTACGATGGAGACGCGGATCGGTAGCCCGGTAAACCTGACCCATTCCACCGCTGCCAACGAGTCCTTCGATGCGGTACTGGCCGAATGCCGTTCCTGGTGAGAGCTGCGGCAGGCCGCCGGTCGACACGGCAGACGTCCCGGCGCGGCCGGCGTCCTCGTGCCCCGCGAGCAGCGAATCCACTTCCGAGCGCAGCGACGCGTCGCCGGCGCATGCCTGATCGAGGAATGCCTCGCGAATCGCCGGCTCACGCCCGCGTGCCGCGTGAAAGATCGCGGTCACCTGACGCCAGCGCTCGGGCGTCATGACGGGCGCTGCTCTTTCACGGCTGCCATCGTGCCGATGGCATCCCGCCAAGTCAAGGCATGTCGAACCCCACGATCCGCACCTGCCCGTTGACGAGCACGAAGTGGGGGTAGAGCGCTGCGGGCACCCCGCCGATCGGCGCCGCATACATCGAGGAGGTTGGCGGGACGTGTATCATGCCGTCGCGGCGTGGATCCTCTTTCGCGACCAGCCCCTCTCCGAGGAGTCGCCGCACGAAAGGCGCGCACAATTCGACGTGGCGCGATTCGAACGCTCCAAGCTGTTTCAGAGTTCGCCGTCGGGCCTCGAGCGTCGCGAAAAGCGCCCTGAGGAACCCGCGCGGATCCGAAGCCGGTGAGATCCGGGGCAGGTCGGTCCTGCGATCGAGCCCCTCGAGCTCCATCCATGGATTGAGAGAGGCCATGTCCATTATCAGCGCCGCGTAGCGACGGAGCTCGTCCTGGGTCAACTCCGTGTCGATCGCATCGAGTGGCAGGAAGAGACGCCGTTTCGGCGCAGAACTCCGCAATACCTGGCGCATGTCTCCGGCGAGGTACGGATAGAAACGCTCGGGTCCACGGGCGACGTCAACCGCCGTCGCGTAGAACGACTCGAGGGCTGCGCTCGCGTCCCGCCATTCGTCCTCGCCGATCGGCAGAAAGCCCGGTGACCCGTTGTAAGAAAAGGTGGTAGCACCCTGCTCGCCACGAAAGACGATCAGGACTGACTCCCGGAACGTCTCGCCGGTCCGGATCGCCGCCGCCGCGATGGCATCGGGCGACGTTCGTGACGCGGTCACTCGAAGCGTCCGCCTGTGAAGCGAACGATGGTCGGGCAGCAGAACGGGATCGCCCAGAAGCTCGACGCGCAGATCGTTCGCGGCCCGCCCAGCAAGCTTGTACGCCTCGAGGACAGACGAGACGGCATGATTTCGAATCTTCTCCCTCGATAACGGCACGGCCGGCGCTGAATTCGGTTGAAGGCGGATGTCCAGCTCTCGGGTCTCGCCCGCGACCAGGACAATCACAGGACTCGTCCAGCTGCGGAAACCCTTGGCGTGGACTTCGATTCGATGCGGACCATCGCCGTAGATTCGACGACTGGACGGGTCCGGGCCTCCCTGAATACTCGCCCGCTTCTCGTACCGTCCCGATGGACCGGTCATCGTTCCGCCCTCGAGGTCGCGGACGAGGTCCCGGTAATTCACGGCAGCGCCGGCGATTGGTCGACCCGCCGGATCCGTCACCGTGCCGGTGAGGAGCGGTATCCGCGCGGCGGCAACGAGTTCAGGCGGCGGAGGCGGAAGTCTCTGAGAGGTGCCGTGCGCGCCCGCAACGCCCCCAGCAACGAGCAACAGGCATCCCACGATCATGAACGAGCGGCGAGCGCGTTTCATGGGCCAACCTCCTTCGCGGATCACGCATTCGATATTCCCTAATGCGTGATCCGCGACGCCAGTGGCTCACGGCGCGCGGCCTTTCAATTGCGCAAAGAGCCACGCGCGGGCTGCATGCCAGTCGCGCTCGACCGTCGCGACGGAGGCATCGACGACCTGGCCCGTCTCTTCCAATGACAGGCCGCCGAAAAACCGCAGCTCGGCGATTTTCGCTTTTCGCGGATCGAATTCGGCAAGCCGCTGCAGCGCGCGATCGAGATCGATGACGTCGACGTCCCGCTGCCGTTCGGACGCGACCGCATCGTGGAGTGTCAGCTTCGCCCACTTGCCGGATCGCTTCGCCATCTTCCGGCGCCGCGCATGATCGACGAGGATGCGGCGCATCATCTCCGAGGCCACGGCGAGGAAGTGCGCGCGGTTCTGCCAGGCCGTGCGTTTCTGATCGACCAGCCGGAGGTACGCCTCGTTCACGAGCGCCGTCGGCTGCAGCGTGTGATCGCCGCGTTCCCGCCTCAGCCGCGCGACCGCGCGCTGATGCAGCTCGCGATAGACGATCGCCATGAGCTCGTCCCGGGCGGCCGCATCACCGCCGGTCCACGCGTGGAGCAACCCGGTGACGTCCGCGGACTCTTGCGAGTCGCCCACGCGGTCATCGTGGTCGGGTGTCTGCGACATGTCAAGGCTAGGAGGTGCGGATGCCCGGAGCCGCGGAGGCCCGGAGCGGTGAGGCTTGGAAAGGGACGCCTTGCGCAAGAGTCTTGCCTCCGCGCCTCCTGGCCTCCGAGCCTCCGCGCCTCCTCATGAGCAAGTTTTCCCCCGCCTCTCGCGTCGGCCCAGTGGAGGCGGGCCATGTTGCTGTGGGTCGCGATGGTCGGAATCCTCGGTTTGGACCAGGGTCCTCGGGTCAATATGCCGGACAGCCGGGCGCAGTCGGGAATCACGAGCGCGGTGCTCGGCGCGCAGGCCCGGTTGGCCCGGCCGGAATGCCAGAAGGTGTTCACGGACTTTCAGGATGTCGAGGATCGCCCGCTGCTCGAGCGCCTCGAAGCGTCACTGAACGCGCCGGCCGACTATCTGGCGCAGCAGGTCTGGTTTGTCGACGGCGGCGACACGCCGCAGTGCCGGCGGGATGGGACGATGGCGGCGTTCACGGTGCCGGGACATCACGTGATTCGCGTCTGCGGCACACGCTTCGCGCAACGCTTCGAACGCGAGCGCGTCGCGGCCGAGATCATCGTGATCCACGAGATGCTGCACACGCTCGGGCTCGGCGAGAATCCGCCGTCGAGCCGCGACATCACGGCCCAGGTGACGCGGCGATGCGGGGGAAGCTGAGAGTGAGGCCAGGAGGCGCGGAGGCTATGAGGCTCGGAGGCAGCGTCGCGAGCATTAAGAAAGGAGCGTCCGAGACGCGGAGTAGAATCGACGAATCCATGCGCGAGATCTGGCAACGCGTCCAAGAGCTCATGTGGCTGCTCTACGCCGAGCCGCCAAGCAGCTGAGGAATCAATGTCCGGTCTCTGGATGAGACCGCCGCCCCGAGTCCCATGCGCCTGAGAGAAGTTTCGCGTTCACGGAGACGTTCGACTTCTTCGCTCGACAAGTCGTAGGTTTTTGGTTGAGGGTCCACGAGATCGCCAGCAAAGAACACGGCGCGCATCAGGCCTCGACGCTGGTGCTGCGACGTTCCGAGAAGGATGTGTCCGATCTCGTGAGCGAGAACCCTGCCGAGCGCGCGACCCACGTCAGTTGAATCAATGTCGGACCGGCCCAGTCGACGATACAACTCTTCAACCGCCAGGGATCGGATCAACTGCTCCGTGGCGTCGCGGTCAATGCGAATCGGCGCGCGATCGATTCCGCCCGGCGTCATCCATGTGCCTCCCAGCACAGGTTTGAAAGGCCCACTGGCGCGCAGGCGCTTGACGTCAACGAGGACATCGAACGATCCAAGCGCCTGCGCGCAGCTCACGCCGCCGGAAGGTGCTGACCACTGAATCCTCACGCCATACGGACTCCAAATCGATGAGACTTCTGTCTGCATCGACTCGACCAACCTGGCCGATATGTGACGCCCAGCGAATCGCAGATTCACATCGAGACAGATTCCGGCAGCGGCTTCGCTGGCGATGAACAGCACCAGCACCCCGGCAACGCCCCATGTGCTCGCCCGAACGTCCACATACCGCCTAACCTTCAGGGGCGTGCGGATATTCCAGATTCGCTCGCTTCAGTACCGCAACCCGAATTGCTCACACAGTGCAGGCACGCTATTGAAATCAAACTGCAGCCCATATTCGTCCGCCAGCGCCTGGATTTGTTCCGCGCCGGGCGCGCAACCTTCTGCGAAGAGACGCGACAGCCGCTCGAAATACCCCTCGACGCCTGCCGGCACGAGCAACTCGACGAACGTCAGATCGACATCGCCGGCATTCCAGTACGTGTGCCACTGGCCGCGAGGCTTGAGAACATAGCTGCCCGCGCCAGCCACGACGACATCGTCGCCAAGTTTCGCGCCGAGCTGGCCGGACAACACGATCGACAGCTCGTCTTCCCGTGAATGGCGATGCATCGGCGACGCCAGGTGTCGCGGCGGCAGCGAGTGCTCCACGATTGCCAGCCGCCCTTGCGTCACGGCGCCGGGAATCTTGTGAATCGCGCCCAACGACCCAATCGGCGCAGAGAGCCCTTCACCCTGCTTGACGACCACCGGCAGCGACGTGAGGAGCGGCGCCATATACAGAAAAGGATAGAGGGCGCCCCTTCGGAATGCGTCAAGCTCCGGTCATGATTCAGTGAGACTTGAAGTACGGGTTGTAAGTTCGAAGTTCGAAGTTTGAAGTTCGAAGTTCAGCCCGCGGCAGCGGGCTGCTACACGACCTTCAGGACCGGTATCTCGGGCGCCAGACCTTCGGCTGCGAGTGTGCCGCGATCGCAGAATTCGAGCCCGGACCCGTGCACGAGATCGACGATGGTGCGGGAGACGCAGACCTCGCCGGCGCCTGCTGCGTCTGCCAGGCGCGCGCTGAGATCGAGGATGGGGCCGGTGCCGGTGGACAGATCGCATTCGCCGATGTGCACGCCGCCGCGGACGGCGATGCGTGATCGTCTCGCCACCTCCACGACCGACGCCGCGCAGCGGACCGCCCGACCGGGTCCGTCGAAGGCCGCGACGAAATCTCGATTTCCTGTGGCCAGCTGGCTCCCTCGGCCCCACGCGACCTCGCGCTCGAAGACCTGCCGCAGATGCACCAGATCTTCGGCCGCCGCCTCGGAACGAATCGTCACGACGGAAGCCAGGACCAGCGGCGCCCGACTTCGCCCCTGGGCGCCGGCGACGAACTGTTCGATCTCACTGAGGATCGCGTCTTGATCGCCGACGAACGGCAGGTGGTCTTCGCCGTCGAGCTTGACGAATTTGGCGTCGCGAATGTGTGACGCGAGGTACTGGCCCTCTTCGACCCTGAGGCAGCGGTCGCCGGCGCGATGGAGCACCAGCGTCGGCACCTGAATGCTTTGCAGGACGCCGCGGATGTCGATCTCGGCGTTCATCCGGGTCAGCGCGACCGCCGCGCCGGGGCTCGCGCCCATCCGGAGGTATGACGCCCACCACTCGCGGAAGGCAGGATCGGCGGCTTTCGACGGCGCCCGCTCCTCGACGCCCACCGGTCCGCCCCACTCCTCGACGATCTTCTTACAGAACGCGTCGCGCTCGTCGCGCGTCGGTCCCCAGGGATAGTCGGCATCGCGGAGCCGCCGCGCGTAGCTGCCGATCATGATCAGCGCTTCGGTCCGTTCCGGGTACGTGGCCGCGAACAGGCTGCACATCGGTCCGCCCTCGGAGACGCCCAGCAGCACGGCGCGCTTCGATCCCGCCGCCTCCATGACGGCGCGCACGTCGTCGAGCCGCTGTTCGAGCGTCGGGAGCTGACTGACCGGCACCGAATCGGACAACCCGGTGCCGCGCTTGTCGAACAGGATCAACCGCGAGATCGACGCGAGCCGGTTCAGAAACGTCGCAAACGACGGCTCGTTCCAGAAGTACTCAAGGTGCGAGACCCAGCCCATCACGAAGATCAGATCGACGGGACCGGACCCGACCACCTCGTAGGCGATGTTCACGTTGCCGCTGTGCGCGTAGCGCACGCGAGGACGGACGGCTGCCAATGTTGTCACGAGAGGCCCGGGCGCGCGAGCGGCGGGTGGCTCGACGACGGGGCTGGTCTCGACGCGCGCGACGAAGCGGTATCCGCGCCGATGCGCCGTCTGAATGAATCGCGGTTCGTGGGGATCGTCGCCGAGCGCGCGGCGGACGTCGCGAATCGTCCCTTTCAGGACGGCCTCGCCGACGAAGACGTCCGGCCAGACGGCGTCCAGCAATTCTTGCTTGGGAACGAGCCGGCCCGCGCGCGTGGCCAGATACTGCAGGAGCGCGAACGCTTTCGGCGCGAGCGCAATGGAGGACGACCCGCGCAGCAACTCGCCGCGTTCCGCATCGAGCCGGAACTCCTCGAAGGTGAGAGGGGGCTGCGCGATCATCGCCGAGCCAGACCCTCGATTATCCCTCTCCAGGGCGCATCCAGGCGCTACCGACCGATTCTTCACGCTTTTCTCACTCAACCGGCATGAGTCGGACTCTGACTGTTGCTACCGTGGGACGGCTTCCCTAAGGTCCGTTTTCGTCACAGAAAGGTTGAGGGTCTTGAATAAACTTCTTCGTTACGTCGTTGTCGCAACCGCGGCAACATTCTCGCTCGCATTCTTGATCTCCCTTGGCGACACGGCGCGCGCACAAGGAAATTCCGGCAAAGGATTCGACGCGCCGATCGTGTTCCAGGGCGCCGGGCCGAACGCCTCGTCGATTCAGGGGCTGGTCGATCAGTTCCGGCTCGCGATCGGCGGGAACAACAACGGCACCACTGCGGGTCCGTTGAACAGCGGGCGGCGCGAAATCGGGTGGGATGGCGGCGGAGCCGCGACCACAGTCACCCCCACGCCACTCTCGACCTTTCTCAACCGCGGCACTGTGTTTCTGACACCGGGTACGGACTTCGTGCAGGCGCCGCCGAGCGGCCTGGCCACCACGTTCGGCAACTCGAGCTACGCGACAATCTTTCAGCCGTTCAGCGCGCAGCGTCTTTTCAGCCCGGTCGGGAGCAACATCACCGAAGTGCAGTTCTTCATTCCGTGCACCATTCCCTGCAACAGCCCTGTGCCGGCCATCACCGCCGGCTTCGGCGCGGTCTTCGCGGATGTCGACCAACCGGACGGCAGCGGCCCGGGCAACAAGCGCGGCAATCGCGGCGCCAGCACGTTGATTCAGTACTATGGCGCGGACGGCAAGTTGCTCTACAGCAGCTTCGTGCCGGCGTCACCCGGCAACGCCAGCCTGACCTTTTTCGCGGTGCTGTTCCGAGACGCACGGATCGCCAGCATCCGGATTCTGACCGGCGACGCCGCGCCCGGCCCCGATGACGACGATCTCGACATCGTGGTGATGGACGACTTCATCTACGCGGAGCCTAGGGGAAGGAACTGAGTACAAGGGCTCTGTCGGTTCCGGGGTTCCGGAGTTCCGTGGTTCTCTTCTGGAACCCTGGAACCTCGGAACCCCGGAACAACTGGATCACGTTGCAATAATTTGATTCCATCGTCGCAGAACAGCCACACGCGAAGACAAGGATGCGCGGTGCCGCGAAATTTCGCGGCCATCGATTGGAGAGAGCGTTATGCATCCATTGTTCGTCCGCATGTGTGGGGTGTTTGCGGTTGGAAGTCTCGCGGTCGCGGCGTTGACGGCGCGCTCCGGCGCGACGGGACCGAATGACGATTTCGGGGCGTTCATCGCCGACCAGCTACAGTCGCACTCCGAGCAGCTCTTCGGTTTTTCGCACCCGCTCGAGGAGAGCGCGGTGGGTCCGTTCGACGGCAACAGCGTGGACGCGCTCGAGCTGGCCGACGGCTTGAGAGCCACGCTAGTGTCGAGCGCCGTGCACCACTCCACCGATCAAATCGCGCTGTGGCCCAACGACGACCACCCGACTCATCTCTTCGTGTGCGATGAGGAATCGTCCAATCCCGCGGTGCAGCGCGTCGACCTGTCCAAGCCGGCGGCCAGCAACGCGACGACGATCGTGACCGGTCTGAGCTCGTGCGATCCCGTTCGGCGGACGCCGTGGGGCTCGATCATCGTCGCCGAAGAGGCGGGAGCGACCGGCGGATTCTACGAGATCCTCGATCCGCTGAACGTCAATGCGGCGATCGCCGTGACGAATCGTGCGGCGGGAACGACGAGCGATCCGGCGCATCTCGTCAAGCGGAAGGCCGTCGGCAGCCTGTCGTTCGAGAGCTTCGCCATCATGGACAACGGCACGATGATCTTCGGCGACGAGCTGGCGCCTATCGGCGGCGCGGTCGGCGGCGGCATCTTCAAGTTCGTGCCGGATCAGCTGTTCGCCGGCGGCGGCCAGATCACCGGAGCGCCGTTCTCGCCGTTTGCCTCGGGCAGACTCTTTGGATTGCGCGTGGCCGGCGCCGGCGGATCGAACAACTGGGGCCAGGGCGCGGAGACGGGTAAAGGACTCTGGGTGGCGGTGGATCTGGCCGGCAGCGGCGTGGTCGACGGCAACCAGAACATCATCCTGCGCAACGCCCAGGTCAACCAGAAATTCACCGGGTACTACCGGCCCGAGGACATGGACATCGATCCGATCGCCAGGGCGAACGGGCTGTTCCGGGCCTGCTGGGCGAACACGGGGCGCCTCAGCCATGGGGGCGGAAGTGTCGTCGAGACCTCGGCGGTCGCACCGGAGATCATGTGCCTGACGGAAGAGCCCAGCGGCGGCGTCGCGACGGGCGCGATCCCGGTCATCGAGCGATTCATCGCCGGCAGCCGCGAAGGTGGCATGTACGACAACGTCGCGTTCCAGCCGCACACCGGCAACCTGGTCGTGCTCGAAGATGGTCCGACCAGCATCGCCACGCGATCGGGCAATCAGCCGCGCGGCAACGACATCTGGATCTGTCTGCCGGACGGATCCGATGAGGATATTCAGTCGGATGGCTGCGTGCGACTCGCGTCGCTCCGTGACACGAGCTCTGAACCGACGGGATTCATCTTCCTGGGATCGGGAGAAGAAGCCTTCGTCTCGCTGCAGCATCGCGCCGTCGATGAAAGCGGCAATCGCGGCACGATCCTCAAGATCTCAGGATTCAAAGTCAGATAGCGACCGATGCTGACAGCCGGTGCCGGCGGCGACAGATCCTCCGCCGCCGGCAACGGTCCTCTTTCTCTCATCGACCGGGCGCCGGACGCCAGTTGACGACAATCTTGATTGGTGTGTCGTCTGCCGTCTGATTCTCCGCGGGCGCGACGATGAGAAATCGCCGCGTTTGCGGCGAGTAGTCGTAGTAGTTGCGGACGACGCGCGCGCCGCCGATACGCGCCTGGAACACGCGCGTCGGAACTCCAGGCGCCGGAGCGCCGTTCTCGAAGCGCACCGGCACGGCCATCACCTCGTCCGAACCACTCAGGTAGTAGATCTCCCGTCCGTCGGCGCTCCAGATGGGCCACGTACCGCCGGCGGACGACACCTGAACGACGTCGCGCGAGGGCGGGAACGACGTGACGTAGATTTCGTCGCGTCCGGTCGCGTTCGAGTCGTAGGTCACCCACTTGCCGTCGGGCGAGAAATGCCCGCTCCGTTCCGTGAACTTCGTCGCCGCCACGGCAATGGGCTTGCGGTCGCCCTCGATGGAAAACGCGAGGAGGTCGCTCTGACCGTTGAGGACCTCGGTATAGAGCACGTGCTTCCCGTCCGGCGACCAGTCGGTCGCCGTCTTGTAGTTCGGCGTCCGCAACAACAACTTCTCGGTGTCCGGTGCGGTGGCGGAGATCACGTACAAGTCTCGTTGCAGCGTGTCCCGCAGCGACGCAAATACAATTTGCCGGCCGTCCCGTGACCAGATCGGCGCCTGGTCGTCCGCGGCGTGGGTGGTCAGACGTCTCGCAATCTTCGTGTCGATCCGGGATACCCAGATGTCCCAATTGCCGGTCGCCTGGTCCACGCGGTGAGCCGCCAGCTGCTTTCCATCCGGCGACAAAACAGGGGCCAGGTACTGCTCGGCCGGCAGAGCCGGTCCGAGATTCGCCCCCGAGCGATCGAACCAGGTCGGGAGCACGAACTCACGGAGCGGTGAGGCGCTATACGCCAGCACGCCGGCTGCGCAGTCCAGCATGCTCTTGAAGCCTCCGGGAGACTCGCCGACGCCCCGAGTCACGACGAACGGCGTTCCGCTGAGACGCGCGGTCGCGGGATCGAACGACTGTCCGAACAATGTGTCCTTCTGCACGAAGAGGAGATGTCCCGATTCGACGTACACGCCGTTCGACGTGCCCGTCATCAGCAATCGGGGCATGGGATCATCGAGAGACGCGACAGCCAGACCTTGTCCGGCGCCGGGCGTCGCGACGAAGAACAGGAAATGACGTCCGTCGGGAAGGAACTGCGGCCAGCGATGCACGATCGACCGTTCGGCGGTTTTCGTCACCGCGACCGGGTTCCCGCCCGTAGCCGGCACTTTCGAGA
>Ga0207428_10006982_pt1 | contig 10343 bp, 6 predicted proteins | sample RhiMethybrSRZTD1_FD_187600 | JGI IMG/M metagenome (GOLD analysis project Ga0207428, IMG submission 187600) | Populus rhizosphere microbial communities from Tennessee, USA - Rhizosphere MetaG P. TD hybrid SRZTD1 (SPAdes) (version 3) | ecosystem: Host-associated > Plants > Roots > Rhizosphere >... | reverse complement strand
GGCGTTGGGCGCCTCCAAGGGCCTGGATGTATTTGTCAAAGACTTGATCCACGGTAGGACCACTGGGGATATTTGTCATGACGACTTCGTTCGCGTCCTCCATTGGAGTTGCGTACTGCGCCGCCAGATTCGGCAGGATCTTGGGGCGCATGTCCCCACGATGGCACGTGTAACAGGTTACGGAGCGGACGCCACTGAAGTTGTTCTTATTGATGTCGTTGACCATCGTCAGCATTTTGCGCGTCGTTACCTTCAACGGTGTCTCGTCGGCGAATTTTCCCCAGGAACCGACGCTTTCCGGGACATGACAATCGATGCAATTCAGGCTGAGCGCCGCGGAAAACATACCCATGGTGTCCATGAATTCATCGACGGGAATCCCTTTCAGGATGTCGACTTTCTTGAAGACTTCTTCAGCCATCGGAGTCCTTGTTGCCTGTGCCCCTTGACCTGCCTGGCCGTTCGCCAACGCGACGAACAGCAGGCACGCCGCCAATGAACCAACGACACCAATGATTCGCCTAGATCCGACCTTCATGCTGTCTCCCTTCGTGATGCTAAAAAAGTATGGAGTGAGCGGCAGTATATGCTTGGTTGGAGCCCCACGTAAACGGGGATTGGGTTGTAGGCGCGGTCTATGACCGCGCAACTTTCGCAAGCGAGTGGGCCAAATGCGCGGTCATAGACCGCGCCTACAGAGGAAAGTGGAACTCTTATGCTGCGGAAAGCCGAAGGTCAGTCTGTCCGCAGAGGAATGCCCAGCAGAAATTTTGCAGGGACGATTTCGCCGTCCCGTCGCGCGGGGCGGAAAGTCCATTTCTTCAGGGCATTCAACACGAGTTCGTTCAAACGCGGATCCGGGCTGTCCTTGATCGAAAGCTGTTCTATCTTTCCTTCAGTGGTGACGATTCCATAAACGATCAACGTTCGGCCTGAATATCGACGCACCAGATCTGCGGGCAGCGCAGGGCGTTCCTTGGTAACCGGAAAGGGTAATAAGATTTCCTGCTGAGCACCGACAGCCGCTACTCGTTCATTTGCCGGCGTCACAGGCTTTTGCGGCAAACCGAATTCGGCAGTCCATGAGATTGGCTTCTCCAGCACCGTTCGCCGCATATCCAGATAGACGGTATGAACCAGTTCGTTGGAGAAGACTCCGAAATCCGGAAGACCACCACCATTGCGGCCCGAAGCGAGAATCATGATTTCATAGGACGTCTGCAGCGGTTCCGGATTCGGCTCAGAATGGGACGTGTTTGGTGTGGAGTTTCGCGACGCACCGGGGTTGTCGCCGCTAAGAATTGTGATTCCGGGGAAGGCATCCCTTCCAGGTCCTGGCCTTGTGCCTGTCGCATTGCTCGAACTATTCGATGCAGCGGAGTTTCCTCCATTGCTTGCCGCGTTTGAATTGATTGCCGATGTTCCCGAAGCGGCAGAACCCGAAGCCGTGTTCCCCGTGGAGGCCGCTCCGGTGGCCGCTCTTGCACCGGGGCCAACACCAGGGAAGGTCAGATTCGGTTGCAGTGAAATCGCAAACTGTCCCAGCGCTTCGCCCGCAGGAACGACAACAGGCTGATCGGAGCGCCCGGGAGTCGGACTCAGAATCAGTATGTTTTGTGTTGGATCATTCGGCTTGGATGCAGAGTCCGCGGGCCGCGGAGGCGCAAGTGGTCCCGGAGTTGTCGAAGATCCCGAAAGGACGTTGTCCACTCGGGCAATTCCTGGCGTGCCTGGACGAGCAACAGGCGTAACTGCGTCCGGCGTCTTTAGTTTGGATTCTGCAATAGGTGCGGCTAATGGCCGTGCCGGTGTTGGTCCGGCCAGCGGGACGTTGATTGGTGCGGTGGTCCCCGGCGAATTTGGCCGCGATGACGCAGCAACCGAATCAGGCGCTCTCAGCCTGGATTCCGCAATCGGAGCAGCAAGCGGCCGTGCAGGTCCCGTCCCAAGGTCCACTTTCGTCGTTGCCACGGACGCTGTCGTTTGACGGACCGCTGTGACGGCGTCTGGCGCTTTGAGTTTGGATTCTGCGATCGGAGCAGCGAGCGGCCGTGCAGGTCCTGTTCCAAGATCTACTTTTGTACCCGCCAAGGATGCCGCCGTTTGCTGGACCGCTGTGACGGCGTCTGGCGCTTTGAGTTTGGATTCTGCGATCGGAGCAGCAAGCGGCCGTGCAGGTCCCGTCCCAAGATCCACTTTCGTAGTCGCCGCGGATGAAGTCGTTGTTTGCTGGACCGGTGTGACGGAGTCGGGAGTCTTGAGCCTGGATTCCGCAACAGGTGCGGCCAACGGCCGTGCAGGTCCGGACAACTGCACCGGTGTCGCGCCGACGGGCACGGTTAGCGCCGGTCGAGCGACTGGCACAACAGGATCCGGCAGCTTGAACCGAGGTTCCGCGACAGGCGCGGCCAAGGGGTGAATCGGGCCGGACATAGAAACATCGGCTCGAGCGACAGTCACGGGCGCAACCGGGCGAGCCGCTGGGTTTACCGAATCGGGGACCTTGAATCGAGGTTCCGCAACCGGAGCGGCCAGCGGGCGAAGCGGGCCCGAGAGGGAAACGTCCTGAGCGACAGTCGCGGGCACAACCGGGCGAGCCGCTGGGTTTACCGAATCAGGCACCTTGAGTCGAGGTTCTGCAACCGGAGCGGCCAGCGGGCGAAGCGGGCCCGAGAGGGAAACGTCCTGAGCGACGGGCACGGGCACAACCGGGCGAGCGGCTGGGTTCGCCGAATCCGGCATTTTGAACTTAGCCTCTGCAGCGGGTGCGGGTAGCGGACGCGCTGGTTGCGACAGTGCCGTGTCCAGTCGGGTGAGCGGATCAGAAGGCTGCCGGGCCTGTGGCGTGCTGGCATCCGGAACCTTAAATTTGGCCTCCGCTGCCGGTGGAGCCAGACGGACGAGATTAGGCATCGCAAGGGAAGGCTGTAGAACTGGAGGATTCACCAGGGTCGGCTGCAATACCGTCTGAATGTGGTTCGTCGGCTTGGGAAATTCCGAAAAAATCGGCTGCACGCCCGGATAGCTGAGTCCTTCTTTGACAGAAGCAGGTGCGTTCACCTTTGAATCATTTTCCGACTTTTTCTCGGTACTCTTTCCGGTATCGGCGCCAAGGAGAGGAAAAAAGAGAACATTCATGTCATCGGCGTCAAGAATCACCGCTTCTTCCAGCCGGGGACGTTCATCGATGCTGGTGATCATCGGGATGGAAACCATGCCGGTGAAAATGGATGCGTGGACAACAAGCGACCAAACGATGCCCTTGAAGGGCCAGTAGTGGTAGTCCAGGTTTGCCCGGCCAAACAGAGGAGGGCCAGAGCGCCCGGGGCGAAAACCCGAGGGATATAACCGCTGCCGCAAATCGTTCACTGGTGGTACGACCGCAATAAGTTCAACTTCACCTTCCGAAAGCCGCCACTGCCGTCTGCTGTAGGCGCGGTCTATGACCGCGCGCTTTTCTTCTCCAGCAAGCTCTGGGTGGCGAGAAATCGTGCGCGGTCATAGACCGCGCCTACAGCAGACGCAAATTCAAAGTGAGTAACTGCCTTTACTTCGCTCACAGTGCAGATGTCAACCGCTGGTACTCTAAGATGCTGCCGGGATTAACGCAAGTCCAGCATCATCAACTGAGTTGAGGAATCTATTGGGATGGACTGGTTCCGGGGAAAACTTCCTGTCGAACACGTTGTCGTTCCCGGTCCATCTGTTCCGCAGTCGCTCCCAGTATACCGAGAACATGCTCGGTCATCGCAAGGGCCACTTCTCCTTCGCCTGCAAACACGGCGTCAGCCCCGGCCTTGAGCATGCCATCCGTTTCCCGGAGGTAACTGGCGCGTGCCAGAACGCGCATGGTGGGATTCGCTTTTCGAGCAATTCGGATGATTTCCGCATTTTGCTCCGTCGTGGATGCGGAAAGGACGAGAGCGACGGCGGTGCCTATCCCCGCCGCTTCCAGGATCTCCAAATGTCCGGCATCTCCGTAAACGGCATGCCGCCCCTCTCGGCGGGCGCGGTGAACCGTTTCCAGGTTGGTCTCAACGATGACGGGTTCGATGCCTCCGTCGTGAAGCAGTCGCGATACGGTTTGTCCGATCGGCCCATATCCCACCACGACTGCCCGAAATGCCGCGGGGTCCGCGGCCGGAACGCTCACTGACTCGGGAGATCGCGCCTTGCGATTCAATGCCCGCCATAGGTTCGGCCAACGGGACAGGAAGGTTTCCGTCCAGTTGATGGTCTTGTACTGCAGAGGATTCAGCGTCAGCGAAACGATGGACGCAGCGACTATCATGTTTGAAGCTTCGCCCGGAAGAATGTTCAACTGACTCCCGACAGTGGCGAGAATCAGCGAGAACTCACCGATCTGAGACAGAGCCAGGGCAACGCCGGTGGCGATCCTCGAGCCATACCCGAGGAATACCACGATTACAAAGGCCACGATCGGTTTGGCGATCAGGACGATGCCAAGTGTCAACAACAGCAGTACAGGGGATTCCATCAATGCCATCGGATCCAGAAGCATCCCCACGGACACAAAAAAAAGAACAGAGAACGCGTCCCGCATCGGTAACGCCTCGGATGCGGCACGGAAACTGAACTCAGACTGCCCGACAATCATTCCGGCAAGAAATGCGCCGAGAGCCATGGATACTCCGAAACCCAGCGCCGATCCGATTGCGATGCCAAGAGCGAGCATCAGGACCGTAAGAGTGAACAATTCCCGCGACTGCGTTGCCGCGACACCTGTGAGGATGCGGGGAATGACTCTTCCACCGATGATGAAGACGAAGCCGACGAGGATCGCGAGTTTCGCGACAGTCGTTGCAAGGATCCGTGCAATCGATAGGCTCTCGCCGCCGGAAGCCGAAAACACAGCGGGCAGCAAAACCAGAACGATGACGGTGAACAGGTCCTCAACCAGTAACCAGCCCACAGCGATTCGTCCCGTCGGGGTTTGCAGCGCGCGGTTATCCACGAGAACACGCGTGAGCATAACCGTACTGGCGACCGACAGTGCCAGGCCGAACACGAGGCTTGCGCCCCACGTCCAGCCGAATTCGCGTCCCGCAATAGCGCCGAGCAAAGTGGCTGCGGCGCTCTGGCCGAGCGCTCCCAGGATGGCGACGTGCCGGACCGCCATCAGGTCCTTCATGTGGAAGTGAAGGCCGACACCGAACATCATCAGGATGATCCCGATCTCCGCAAACTCACTGGCCACATTGCGGTCTGCCACAAAGCCGGGGGTATAAGGCCCGACGATAAGCCCCGCCAGCAGATATCCGACAATCGGCGAAAGACCCAGGCGCTGCGTAACGAATCCCAGCGTCAGCGCCGCCGCGAGACTGTAGGTTAGAGTCAGGAGAAGTCCGGATTCATGCATGATGTGAGCCAACAAGATACCCGAGATTTACCGACAACACCGGCAACAACTTCAGCGAGGGTCTGCTAAAGTCACACCTAACGAAGGGGAAGTTGATGCTCGATCCGAAGTTGATTCGTGAGAATCCCGATCTTGTGAAGGAAGCGACCCGCGTGAAGCGCGTGGGTTCTCCTGAAATTGTGGATGCGTGGCTCGTAGCCGATGCAGCTCGAAGAAACGCGCAGGCACGATTCGATTCGTTGCGAGCCGAACAGAACAAGCTCGGCGAGCAGGTTGGCAAGTTGAAGCGTGAGCTCAAGGGGCAGAGCAGCCCGGAACTCGAAGCGCTACTTACTTCCGCTAATGGCATCAAGGAGGCGCAGGAGACGCTCAGTGCGGAGCGGGCGCGGCTGGAGTCCGAAGTTCAGGCTCTGATGCTTCAGTTACCGGCTATTCCGGATCCGACATGGCCTGTTGGCAAAGACGAAACTGAAAACGTGGTAGCTCGAACCTGGGAGGATCCGTCCCATCCTCCGGTCCACCTTAAGGATGGCTTGAAGGACCACATCGTCCTCTCGAAAGAACTCGGCATCGTCGACTTTGAACGCGGAGTCAAGCTGGCGGGGACGCGGAGCTACGTTGTCCGAGGGTTGGGTGCGCGCCTCTATTGGGCGGTACTCCGATTCGCTCAGGAAAGCCTGATTCAACGTGGCTATGAGCAGATGGTCGTGCCAGTGCTTGTGAGCGAACAGTGCATGATTGGGACGGGATACTTCCCGACTGGAAGGGAACAGGCCTACATCACGCAGGATGGCAGTGCACTGGTCGGTACCAGTGAGGTGCCGCTCGCGAGCTTCTATGGCGATGAAATTCTCGACCTTGAACGCCCGATCAGGCTGTGCGCGCTCAGCACATGTTTTCGACGGGAGGCCGGTGCGGCCGGCAAGGACACTGCAGGACTATATCGCGTTCATCAGTTCGACAAGGTCGAACAGGTTGTCATTCACCGCGCCGACGACGCCGAGCACATCCAGCTTCACGAAGAGATCATCGCCAACGCCGAAGCAATCCTGCAGGCGCTGCAGCTTCCCTATCGTGTGTCCATGAATTGTACCGGTGATATGGGACAGGGCAAGTGGCGCATGTACGACATCGAAACCTGGATGCCCAGCCGGAACGGCTACGGAGAGACGCACAGTGGAAGTGCTCTTCGCGATTTTCAGTCAAGGCGGCTTAATCTGCGTTATCGCGAAAAGGCTGCCGGAGGAAAGGGGGAGACTCGATTCTGTTACACGCTGAACAACACCGCGATCGCGTGTCCGCGTGTCCTGATTTCCATTCTTGAGCAGTATCAGAACGCGGATGGCAGCGTGACAGTGCCGGAGGTGCTTCGGCCGTATATGGGGGAGTCTGTAATTCGGTAAGGACCCGTAAATCTCAAATCCTGAAATCCGAAATAGCAAATTGGACGGCGTGAACGCTCAGCCTGGTCCAATTTGCTATTTCGGATTTCAGGATTTGAGATTTACGGGACCAGTCCTGTCCGTGATCCAGCCCATGATACGAGGGCTATGCGAAACGCAACCTCAACAGATGCTCCCAATTTGTTTACACCGGAACTGTTCGACGGAACCGAGTCGCTGGATATTGTCGTCGCTGGCGCGGAGAAGTCCCCTGAGATACTGGCGCGCAATTTTGTGCGCTGGTGCTGGAGCTTTGGAACGGAATTCCGTAATAGCCCGGACATCACAAATCTTCGCTCGTGGCTGCGGAACGAAAAGCTGGACCCCTCGGCGGCTGAAGAGGTAGAGATCCTTCTGGAGGCGCGCCGCCTCTTTCTGAAGAGAGTAGAGCAGGCAGTTCGAAAGGCGGATGTCCCTAAAAACAAAGATTGAGGCCCTTCGCGATCAGATTCGCGACCATCAGTACCGGTACTACGTCCTCAATCAGCCCACGATCACCGACTTCGACTTCGATCAGATGCTTCGCGAACTCGAGGAACTCGAGCGCGATCATCCGGAGTTGATCACACCGGATTCACCCACCCAGCGTGTCGGCGGCATCGCCGCCGGTGCGTTCCCGACACACAATTTCAGCCAGCCGATGCTGAGCCTGGACAACGCGTATTCCGTGGAAGAACTAAGGGAGTGGCACGGCCGTGTCCTCCAGCTTGCCGGTATGGATTCGGTGAAATACACGGCGGAACTCAAAATCGACGGCCTCAGCATCGCTCTCCTGTATGAAGATGGCATCCTGGTAAAAGGCGTGACCCGAGGGGATGGCCGGATTGGTGAAGTTGTGACCGCCAATGTTCGAACCATCAAGTCCATTCCGCTCCGTCTTCGCAAGGAGACTTCGATCGAAGTCCGCGGCGAGGTTTTTCTCAGCCTGAAAGCATTCCGCCAGAGCAACGAAGAAAGGGAGCAGGCGGGACAACCCCGATTCGCAAACCCGCGCAACGCCGCTGCTGGATCATTGAGGCAGTTGGATCCAACCATCGTTTCGCGGCGCTCTCTTGATTTCTTCGGTTATAGCCCAATTCCTTCTCGCGCCAGGCAGTCTGAAAATCTGGCGTGGATCGCGGAACTTGGCGTGAAGGTGAATCCGCACCACAAGCTTTGCCGGTCGATTGAGGACGTTGAAAAGTTCTATGCCGAATGGGAGGAGCGCCGGGATTCTCTCGATTATGAAATCGATGGGCTTGTCGTAAAAGTGGACGATGTGAGCCTGCAACAGAAGCTGGGATCTACCTCAAAGGCGCCGAGATGGGCCGTTGCGGTGAAGTTTCGGCCGCGGCAGGCCGAGACGAAACTTCTCGACATTGACGTGCAGGTCGGTCGGACGGGGGCTCTGACTCCCAGGGCTGTACTTGAGCCTGTCGCACTGGGAGGCGTCACAATCCGTCACGCCACTCTTCACAATGAAGACGAGATCGAACGCCTTGACCTGCAGATCAATGATCGCGTGCTTCTTGAACGCGGTGGCGATGTCATTCCGAAGATTGTCCGCGTCGTGAGCCGGGCGCCCGACAGAAGAGAGTTCGTGGTGCCAGACCGGTGCCCGGTGTGCAAAGGCGAGGTGTACCGGCCGGAGGGCGAGGCGATACGGCGCTGCATCTCTCAAACGTGCCCTGCGAAGCTGAAGGAATCTTTACTGCACTGGGCCGGTCGGAAGGCCATGAACATTGATGGCCTGGGTGAAAAAATCGTGGATCAACTCGTGGAAAAGGGAATGGTGCGCGACGTTTCCGATCTCTATCGGTTGCAGGCCGCCGAACTGGAAGAATTGGAGCGCATGGGCAAGAAATCGTCGGAGGCGTTGGTGGCGGAAATCGACGCGAGCCGAAAACTCGATCTGGGTCGCCTTCTCTTCGGCCTGGGCATTCGCCATGTTGGAGAACGAACTGCTCAGTTGCTCGCCGAGCACTTTGGCTCCATGGAGGATCTCCGTAACGCGGGACCTGAGGAACTGGAACAAGTGCATGAAGTCGGTCCGGAGATAGGGGAGAGCATTCGTCGATTTTTTCACGAAGAACAGAACGGCAAGTTGATTGATCGGCTCCGTGATTTTGGCCTTCCCATGAAATCCGCAGTGCAACGGGAACGGCTGCCTCAGGTACTGGCGGGGAAGACCTTCGTCATCACGGGAACGCTCGAGGGCCTGACCCGTGAGGAAGCAACGTCCCTGATCGAACAGCGCGGCGGTCGTGTGAATTCTTCTGTCAGCAAGAAAACCAGCTATCTTGTTGCGGGCGTGGATCCGGGTTCCAAACTCGATAAGGCTCGTGCTGCCGGAGTTCCGATCATCGATGAGCAGACACTGCGTGGAATGCTATAATCCCACGATGCGAATCCGGCTTTTATTCTGCCTCGTTGCTATCGTGTCGCTTGCTGGACTGCTGGTCGCGCAGGCCCCCACCGTTCCCCCTGCCGACAGGCAGGAAGGCGGCCAGATTGTCACCACCGTCGTGGACGTGCCCCTCATGGTCTCGGTTGCGGACAACAAGGGCAAGCTCATCACGAATCTGACAAAGACCGACTTCAGGATTTTTGAGGATGACAAGCCTCAGACCATCAAAAGCTTCACGCGGGATACGGATCTTCCTCTGAGTATCGCGCTGCTGGTCGATGCCAGCGGGAGCATCATCGAGCAACTCAAATTTGAACGGGCTGCCGCGACGGATTTTTTCTTTAACACGGTGAAGAGAAAGAAGGATCGCGCAGCCGTTATCGCTTTCGATTCCATCATTTCCATCCTCAGTAACGAGAGTGCAGACGGCTTTTATGACGACCCGGAACGTCTGGCGGACGCCGTCCGAAAAATAAAGGCTGGCGGCGGGACCTCCGTTTATGATGCCGTTTATGGTTCGGTACAAAAAATGCTTTCAAAGGAAAAGGGAGAGCGCCGAAAACTGGTCATCCTTATTAGTGATGGTGACGATACGGCCAGCAAACTGTCTCTAACAGAAGCGATCGAAATGGCACAACGGCACGACGTAACGATTTACGCCATCAGTACCAACAAGACGTCAGACACGAAGAGCCGCTCAAAGGTTCAGGGAGACGACGTTATTCAGAAGATGGTCGACGAAACTGGCGGAAAAGCCTACTTTCCTTTGAAGCTGGATGACCTGGCAGCCGACTTCCAGAGGATCGGAGATGAGCTTCGATCTCAATACATAATCTCGTATACGCCAACTAACCAGAATCTCGACGGAACGTACCGTGAAATTCGCCTCGAGATGTCGGACAAGAAGTACAAGGCGCGCACGCGCCGCGGTTACTTCGCGTCGAAGGCAAACTAATCGTGCGCTTAGCAATTACCTGTTTTCTCGTAGTGCTGTTGTCCGCAGGGATCCTGTTCTCCCAGTCGGGGGTGCAGGCGCCGCACCGTCTCGAAGTCAATGTCGTACAGGTTCCGTTGCTTATTACCGTGACGGATAGCACGGGTCGGTTGATCACAACATTGAATAAAGAAAGCTTCA
>Ga0207428_10006978_pt1 | contig 10350 bp, 6 predicted proteins | sample RhiMethybrSRZTD1_FD_187600 | JGI IMG/M metagenome (GOLD analysis project Ga0207428, IMG submission 187600) | Populus rhizosphere microbial communities from Tennessee, USA - Rhizosphere MetaG P. TD hybrid SRZTD1 (SPAdes) (version 3) | ecosystem: Host-associated > Plants > Roots > Rhizosphere >... | reverse complement strand
GCGCGCGACTCGGCGCGGGGCTTCGGCGAGTTGAATGTTTCAATCGAAGAGGAACAATTGCGCCGGCTCGCCCGCCATACGGGCGGTGACGCTCGGACGGCCTTGAATACGCTCGAACTCGCGGTCATTTCGGCAAGTTCGGTCGAGAAGGACGGTCAAAATGGTCGCGTCATAACCGACGACGACCTGAGCGAGGCTTTGCAACGCGCCTCGGCGCTTTACGACAAATCGGGCGAGCAACATTACAATCTGATCTCGGCTTTCATCAAATCGATCCGCAATTCCGACCCCGACGCGACGCTCTACTGGCTGGCCAGAATGATCGAAGCCGGCGAAGATCCGATGTACATCGCGCGCCGGATCGTTCATCATGCCGCCGAAGACGTCGGCCTGGCCGATCCGCAGGCGCTCGTTCTGGCCGCTGCGGCCGCGCAGGCGACGCATCTGATCGGACTCCCCGAGGCCCGTCTGACACTGGCCGAAGCGGCCGTATATCTCGCCCGCGCTCCCAAATCGAACAGGGTCTGTGTGGCTTACGAGGCCGCCGCCGAAGACGCCCGCGCGACGCAAAGCGAACCCGTGCCGCTCCACCTTCGCAACGCGCCGACCGGATTGATGAAGGGTCTCGGCTACGGCAAAGATTACAAATACGCTCACGATTATGAAGAAGGCCGCAGCGACATGGTATGCCTTCCGGAGAAATTGAAGGATCGGAGATACTATCAGGAAGATCAAACATCCTGAGAAAGCGCAATAAAGATGTGAGATCGCGGAAAGGGTAGCGCACACTCGACAGTTTGCGACGCTTCCTCGATAAGCCCTCTGCCTAGATCGGTTTTCAATTGCGTATATGGGATCAGCAATTGGTGTTTGCAGCAATAGAACGCGGATAGAGCGGATTGGCGCTGATCTTTTTTGGCTTTATCAGCGATGATCCGCGCCCGTCCGCGCCATCCGCGTTCTATTAACCCGTACACTGATCTGAAAACCGCCCTAAGCAGCGCAAACTCGACCGCTTTGCGCTACCCTTTCTACAAGACACCCTAAACACAAAGACAGACAACGCTCAACACATACACTTCTATGGCAGCTCAATACGATTTACGAGGGAAAGTCGCCATCGTCACCGGCGCGGGCTCCGGCATCGGGCGCGCGTCGGCCGTCGCGCTGGCGCGCAACGGCGCGGCGGTCGTCGTCAACTATTTCAAAAATGAAAGGGGCGCGGCGGAAACCGTGGCTGACATCCAGTTGATGCGCCGCAACGCGCTGCTGGTCCGCGCCGACGTGACGAAGCGGCCCCAGGTCGCGCAGATGATCGTGGACGCGCTGGATAATTTCGGGCGAATAGACATTCTGGTCAACAACGCCGGAAGCATCGTCAAACTGATGCGCATCGAGGACTGCGGCGAGGAGGTCTGGGACGCCGTGATGGATCTCAATTTGAAGAGCGTCTTTCTCTGTTCGCAGATGGTGGTCCCGTATATGAAAGAGCAGCGCGGCGGACGGATCATCAACATCTCGTCGCTGGCGGCGCAGGTCGGCGGGCGCGGCGGGTCGTTGCCTTACGCGGCGGCCAAGGCCGCGGTCAACACGCTCTCTAAGGGGCTGGCCAACGAATTCGGCCAGTACAACGTGACGGTCAACGCCGTCGCTCCGGGCATCATCCTGACTCCGTTTCACGACCAATTCTCGCGCCCCGATCGTTTGCAGGAGGTCATTAATGCCACGCCGCTCGGACGCGCAGGCTCGCCGGAGGAGGTGGCCGAGTTGGTGGCCTTCCTGGCTTCGGATGACGCGAGCTTCATTACAGGCGAGGTTTTCGGAATTGACGGCGGGAGATGATTAACCGCCAAGACGCCAAGGTCGCCAAGAGGGAATTGGGGGAACGCAAGCCATAGTATCTCGTCATGCCATCCCCACTCCTCATTCCCCAACTTCCCTTTCTTCTCTTGGCGTTCTTGGCGTCTTGGCGGTTGATTCACTCCAACTCTTTGACCCTCGGCACGGCCAACGCTACTCCGATGGCAAACAAGACGATGACCGCGCCTCCGGCGGCCATCGCCCACTGCGCGCCGTGATGTCCCCACCGCCATCCGATCAGGTCAGCCAACGCGCCGATCAACAAGCCTCCCACTGGCGGCAGCCCGATGAAAGCCAGAGCGTACATGCTCATCACGCGCCCGCGCATCTCGTCCTGCACCAGCATCTGCAACAGCGTGTTGACCGTGGTCGTAATGCAGACCATTCCGGCGCCGACCAGCGCGAGGAAAATGCAGGAAAGCGCGAAGTTGCGCGACAGCGCGAACGCCGCCACCGCCAGCCCGAAAAAGACGTTTCCGGCGAGCAGCAATCGGCCGCGGCGCCGCGAATTGCTCAAGCTGTAAGCCATCGCCAGCGCGCTCAGAAGCGCCCCCACGCCCATCGCCGCCCATAACCGCGACAGCCCTTGCGCCTCACGATTCAAAACGTCGCGGGCGAAGACTGGCAGGAAGATTAAGAATGGCCCCCCGCAGAGGCTGATCACCGTGGCGACGCCGAGCAGCGCTTGCACGCGGGGCCGCTTGCGGACGTAGCGAATACCGGCGACCATTTGACGCCACATCTCGCGCGCGCCGAGGCTGGCCGGCGCGCCCCAGGGCGGCATCCGCAAAAGCCACAGCGCGGCGATCACCGCTAAAAAGCTGGCGCTGTTAAGGAAATACCCCCCCGCGATCCCGATGACGCCGAACAACAATCCGCCGATCGTCGGTCCGATGATGCGCGACAAGTTGAATTGCGCGGAATTGAGCGCGACCGCGCTCGGCAAATCCTCGCGCCTGACCAGGTCGAGCATCAGCGCCTGGAACGCCGGCGTGGCCAGCGTGGACGAAAGTCCGCTGACGAAAGTGATGGCGATCACATGCCGGAGTGACAATCCTTCCCATAACTTCCAGTCGCGCAGCAGGACCAGCGCTCCCAAGGCGGCGGCGTTGAACATGTGGACCGCTTGCGTGGCGATCAGCAGTTTGCGGCGGTTGAACAGATCGGCGTAGACGCCGCCGAAGAGCGAGAAGGCTATCTGCGGAAACGAGCTGGCGAACGAGACGAATCCGATCAGCGCGGTTGAAGCTGTCAACTCGCGCACTAACCAACCCTGCGCGACCGTCTGCATCCACGTCCCGATGTTTGAAAGGAAAAAGCCTATCCAGATGAGGCGATAGTTTGGGTAGCGTAGCGCGCGGAAAGTCCCGCCGAAGATGGGTTCAGTCTTTTCTCCGACGGCGGCGCCCCTTACATCATCCGACACTGTCTCCTGCTTCACGACTCCGATCTTGCCACAGCGTTACGACTGAGACCAGTGGGTCCACGTCTTTCATTTTTCATAATATCCGCCTGACGCTTATGCGGATATTATTCCGGCGTTGCGGCGATTTCCCCTGAGGCTTCGGCTTCCCTTCTCTCCTTGAAGTGTTCGACGATCATCTCGGCCTGCTTCTGGCCGACGAATGGCTTCAATTCGGCGACCGTCGCCTCCGATACGCGCTTCAAGCTCCCGAAATTTCGCAGCAACCGCTCTTTCAATTTCTCGCCGACGCCAGGAATCGAGGTCAGCTCGGATGTGAAGTCGCGCGTCGCGCGTCGCTGCCGGTGGAAGCTTACGGCGAAGCGGTGGGTCTCGTCACGGATCATCCTGACCAGCCGCATCACAGGCGAAGTCTTTTCCAGAAAGATCGGCTCGTCTTCCCTGCCCTTGAGGAGCAGGTGGCTGATCTCTTCGTGACGTCCGCGCGGTTTGACGATGCCGGCTATCGGCAGGTCGGCCAGTCCCAATTCGTGCAGCGCGGCTGCGGCTGACGACAGTTGTCCCTTGCCCCCGTCAATGAAGACCAGGTCAGGCAGTTGTTTCTCCTCTTTCAACAGCCGCGAATATCGCCGGTAGACGGCCTCGCGCATCGAGGCGAAATCGTCCGCGCCTTCGACAGTCTTGATGATGAACTTGCGGTAATCCGACTTCTTCATCTCGCCTTCTTCGCAAACGACCATCCCGGCGACGTTATCGGCGCCCTGGATGTTCGAGATGTCGAACGACTCGATCCGATGCGGGTACGACGGCAGCCCCATGGTCTCCTGCAATTCGGCCAGGACCTTAGACCAGTCGAGCTTGATGACGCGGAAGCGCTGGTCGAAGCCGAGCTTGGCGTTCTTCTCGACCAGGTCGATCATCTCGCGCTTCTTTCCCCTCTGCGGGTCGAGTATCTGCACGCGCCGCCCGCGCTTATCGCCGAGCACCTCTTCGAGCGCCTCGCGGCTTTCCCAATCGACCGGCACGTGAATCTCCAGCGGCACGTAATTGCCGATGGTGTAATACTGCTCGAGCACCGCCCCCAGGAATTCGGCCGGGTTGAAGCCTTCGACCGGGATGTCCTCCCAATAAAATTCTCGCCGCCCGACGACACGCCCCTCGCGCATTGTGAACAAGTGGAGCGACAATTGATGCCCCTCGCGGTAATAACCGAAAATATCGATGTCGAGATCGAGCGTCCCCATCATCTTCTGGTGCTCGCTGAGCGCGCGAACGGTCTTGAGCAGATCGCGGTATTTCGCCGCCTGCTCGAACCGCAGCTCTTCAGAAGCCTTCAGCATTCGCGTTTCCAATTCATCGGCCAGCTCTTTGTCCTTGCCTTCCAGCAGCAATTTCACATCATCGACCGCTTCGCGATACTGATCGGGCTTGCACAAATCCTTCTGGCAAGGCCCCATGCAGCGTTTGATCTGGTACTCCATGCAGGGCCGACCCGCGCGCCTGTAAATTTCATAAACCTCGTCCGAGCACGTGCGCAGTTGGAATTCGCGGTTGACGAGCGAGACGGTCTTGTCGGCCAGCGACGCAGGCAGGTAAGGGCCGTAATAGGCCGCGCCGTCCTTCTCGACTTTGCGCGTCTTGAAAATGCGCGGGAACTCCTCATTGATCGTGAGCTTCAGATGCGGGTAGGCCTTGTCATCCTTGAGCATCACGTTGTAGCGCGGCCTGTGGCGCTTGATCAGGTTCGATTCGAGGATCAGGGCTTCGGCCTCGGTGTCGGTGACGATAAATTCGACATCAACAATGCGCGCGACCAGTTCCAGCGTCTTGGCGTCCATCGCGCGCGAGTTCTGGAAGTACTGCCGCACACGGTTGCGCAGGTTCTTCGCCTTGCCGACATAGAGGATCTCGCCCTTCGCGTTCTTGTGAAGGTAACAGCCGGGGACGGTTGGAAGATTCTGTAACTTCTCGTCTAGCGTCATACATTGAAATTATGAACGACAAGCGAGAAACCTTGAAGGGGGCGCATTACTCCGCTTCCATTCGGCGCCGGGGCGTTCAGGGCGTCGGAGCTCTCTCTTTTGTTCTTCTCATGCGGCGCCTCAACCCGATCACCGCAAAGAAGGCGATAACAACGGCTCCGATGGCCAGAATCTCACCCAGCCCATAGAACCAATTCGCCCACGGCGATCCGGGCCGCGCCCCTTTGATTTTGGCCGAACGCGGGTCGTCTTCGGGCCAGACGATTCGCACAGTTCCGCCTTTAACCAAACCAGGCGCGCTGGCGGATTCGACCACGTCGACGGCGACTACGGGCTGATCTCTGCCGTCCGGCGTGAAGCTGAGCTGGACGATGTCGAAAGGCCAGGGCAGTTGTGAGCTACTGCGGCGGGACGAATACTCGGTGATGTGACTCACATCGCTGATGACCGCCGTCGATTCCCGCCATGGGCCGCGAGGGCTGCGCGAAAAGCGGTCCCCGATGAGCGAAAACGTAGACCTGTCTTTCAGCCGCGCGAACTTGAAGACTTGCCCTAAATCCAGCACGCGCGCCTCGACCGTCTGCCCAATTCGCAACGCGTCGAAGGTCGCGGCGTCGCATCGAAGCCCGATCGGCGTGGGAATGTTTTCGCCGGGCGACTGGTATTCGACCTGTACCGAGAGATTGCGGCGCCACGAGCCGTTCCTGTTAAGACTGATCGTGTCGCTCTTATCCACGACTTTGACCGGCGTGATGATTCCAGCGGCGTCCAGGTAGAGCGATCCGCCCGCAAGCGCAGCTACAGCCAACGCGACCAGCAGCCAGAGCGGGATCAACTTCCTCCCCGCAACCCAATTCACCAGACGCGACAACCAGTAGAGCGCGGGCAGAATGAAGAGGAGGCCAAGGAATAGAAAAATTCCGCCCTCGACAGTCATCGCGTCTCTCCTTCAGTAATCATAACCGCCATCCAATTTGCTTTTTACGTTTGTCATTAGCCAGGAGTCCGGCAATGTGACCGAGCTGACACGCGGCGCATTGTAACGGCGCTGCCCGGTCATCGCAACGGCGGCGCAATTGCATTGCGCCCTGGCGGCGCGGCAGTGATCACGCGCCGGCGATCGCTATGGCGATTGATTGACGCAGGCGATCGTGGCCCAAAATCCCGCCTGCGTGAATGAATGCCGCTCTAAAATGGCGGCGGTGTTAGCGAGATACTTCGACGGTTTAAGGTTGTGGCAATGGCGCGCCCCATTAACAGAGCGGGTAATGACGCGGGCAATTGCGGCGCGTCAACGCATAAGTCTGTTCCGTATTCTCTCCCGCGCCTCGCCATCAGCGAGGCGCGGATCGAGCGCGACGGCCCGGTCGTAATCGGCCCTGGCCCGCGCCAGATCGCCCCGCTCGCGCCAGACGAGGGAGCGATTGAAGTAACCGATCGCCGACGCAGGATTCAATTCGATGGCGCGATTGTAATCGGCCAGCGCGCCTTCGAGGTCCCCTTTGGCCAGCCGCGCCGCGCCACGGTCGCCCCAGGCTGCGACGAAGTCGGGCTTGAGCTTGATGGCCTGTGTGCGGTCGGCGATAGCGCCGTCGAAATCTCTCATGCGGTAACGCGCAGTACCGCGATTGTAGTAGGCTTCCGCGCGCTTGTGATCGAGCATGATGGAACTGTCGAAATCGCTTACCGCGCCTGCCAGATCATCATTGTCCATTCTCGCCAGTCCGCGATTGTTCCAGGCCATGGCCAGCCGCGAGTTGAGTTCGATGGCGCGGGAGCCATCGCTGATCGCGCCGGTCAGATCGCCAGTGACGTAGCGAATCCCGCCGCGATTGGCCCAGGCTTCGGCGAGACGAGGATCGAGTTGAATCGCGCGGTCGTAGTCGGCGAGCGCGCCTTCGAGATCGCGTTTCTGACTCCGAGCCGAGCCGCGGTTGTAAAACGCCAAGGCCAAAGTCGGGTCGGAAGCGATGGCGAGATCGAAATCGGCGATCGCTCGATCCAACTCCCCTTTTGAGATCCACGCGGCGCCGCGTTCGAGATAAGAGGCCGCCGTCGCGGCGCGCGAGTTTTGAGCCCGCGTCGTCGCCAGACAGCAAAAGATTGACTGAAGGATGATGAAAGTTGTCAGTACGCTTCCGCGCTTCATTAGTCTCCCTCCCCTGAAATAAAATGAAGCCGCTGACGAACCAGCGACGGCAAACGCCAGCAGCTTCATCGGCGCAATCTCTTCATCGCGCCTCACTGCCTCATGCGGAAATTGGGGAGAAAAACTGCAACCGCCTCGTAATTATTTTCAGCGACGCGCGTAATTATTTTCAGCGGCGCCGACTTTACGGCTGCGCGCGTCAGCGGGCGCCCGTTCGATGCTGACGCGCGTCGCCAAACCAGCTTGCAAGCGGCAGGAAAATATCCAAGGAACTTGATCCATCAGATTTTCCTGTCCTGCATTTTTCTGTTTTCACCAGGCGGCTCACAAAAATGCGGCGCCGAGGCTGAGCGAATAACCAGAGATTGTGCAAAATACCGTATGTCGGAGCAGAACCTACACGAAGTCTCCCAATTGCTTCTGGCCTGGAGCGAGGGCGACAGGGCCGCGCTAGACCGCCTTGTGCCCCTGGTCTACGCCGAGCTTCGCCGGTTGGCGAAGAGCTATATGCGCCGCGAACGCGCGGGCCAGACGATGCAAACTACCGCGCTCATTCACGAAGCCTACCTGCGGTTGATTGACGCCGATCATGTGCGGTTGGAAAACCGCGCCCATTTCTTCGCAGCGGCGGCGCGGGTGATGCGACAGGTGTTGGTAGACCTCGCGCGCGAACGCGGCAGCCGCAAGCGAGGCGGTGAGGCGCGCCGAGTCCAACTCGATGAAGCGATGGCGGTCGGCAAACAACACGACGAGGGGCTGCTTGCGCTCGACGAGGCGCTCGGCGCGCTCGCGCAAATCGATCCGCGCAAAAGCCGGGTGGTCGAGTTGCGCTTCTTCGGCGGGCTGAGTGTGGAAGAGACGGCCGAGGCGCTCGGCGTCTCGGCCGAGACCGTTCATCGCGACTGGCGATTGGCCAGGTCGTGGTTGTTGCGCAGACTGCGCGGAGGAAAGCCCGATGTCTGAACGTTGGAAACAGGTTGAGAGTCTTTACCACGCGGCGTTGGAACGCGAGACGGCGACGCGCGCGGCGTTTCTGGCCGAAGCCTGCGCCGGCGATGAAGAGCTACGCCGGGAGGTCGCGTCGCTGATCGCCTACGACGGCCAGCCCGCCAGTTTCATCGAATCGCCCGCGCTCGAAGTCGCGGCCCGTGAATGGGCCGATGAACCGTCTTCTCTTCTATCCCAACCTCCGGCAAAGGCGCCGTCACAGATAGGCGCTTATCGAATCCTGTCGCCGCTCGGTCGCGGCGGAATGGGCGAAGTCTGGCTCGCGCGCGACACGCGATTGGGCCGCAAGGTCGCCGTCAAGCTGCTGCCCGCCGAGTTCACCAGTCAACCCGAACGCGTGCGGCGCTTCGAACAGGAGGCGCGCGCGGCCTCGGCGCTCAACCATCCGAACATCGTCACAATTTATGAAATCGGGGAAGTCGAGGGGCGGCGCTTCATCGTCACCGAGTACGTTGAGGGAGAGACATTGCGCCATCGCATGCGGCGGCGGATCGGTCTGACCGAGGCTCTGGAAATAGCCTCGCAGGTGGGCGCCGCGCTCCACGCCGCGCATGAGGCCGGAATCACCCATCGCGACATCAAGCCGGAGAATGTCATGGCGCGCAAGGATGGTCTGGTCAAGGTGCTCGACTTCGGGCTGGCGAAGCTGATCGGCGGGAGTGGGGAATGGGGAGATAGGGAGTGGGGGAATGGAGAAAAACCACATTCCCCATTCCCCACCCCCCACTCCCCGCTCCCTTCACTCACCACGCCTGGGATGGTGATGGGGACGGCAAGCTACATGTCGCCAGAGCAGGCGCGCGGGGAGAAGGTGGATCATCGGACGGACATATTTTCGCTGGGTGTAACGCTGTATGAAACGCTGGCCGGGCGCAGGCCGTTCGAGGGGGCGACGGCGAGCGATGTGATGGCGGCGGTGCTGATCAATGAGCCCGTCCCGCTGGTGGAGATCGCCCCGGAGCTTCCAGTCGCCTTGTGGCGGATCGTGCGCCGGTGTCTGGAGAAGGATCCGGAGCGGCGATTCCAGTCGGCGGGCGATCTCGCCTTTGCGCTGGACGAATTGAAAACGTCGTCTGGTTCCAGTCCAAGCGTGAAGGTCTCAACAGAAGCGCGGATCGCGGCGCCGTTGTTAAGTAGTCTCGGCAAAGGATGGAGACGTTGGGCCCTGGCGACGGCGGCGACAGCCTTGACGCTTGCGGCCTTCGTCGTGGTCGTGTTTCAACTGTGGAGCCGACCGGAAGAGAAGCTGGCCGTTAGTTTTACTTTCGGCTTACCTGATAATTGGGAGTTCCGGTGGCATGATTCGCCGGCTGTCTCGCCGGACGGGAAGTATATCGTCTACAGCGCATCCCCGGTTTCGGCCCAAAGTCGAAGCGAAGCCCCACTCTGGCTGCGTAGTCTGGACTCAGCCAAAGCGAAACCTTTGCCTGACACCGAGGGGGGGGGTTCGCCGTTTTGGTCGCCAGACAGCCGCTTTGTCGCATTCTGGGCCAGGGGGCGACTACGAAAAATTGACGTGTCGAGCGGAACCGCCGTGACAATCTGCGAGGCTGGCGGCTCGCTCCCTGGCAGTTGGAACCTACAAGGCGTGATTCTCTTCTCGCCAGACTCCAGACTGAGCCGTGTCGCGGCCGCCGGCGGACAGGCTGTCGCGCTAAAACCCTTCGCCGACGGCGAGACGGGCCAATTCAATCCCCGCTTTCTGCCCGATGGGAAACATTTCCTCTATTCCTCACAAAATAAGGACCGGCAAAATGACGGGATTTACGTCTCGTCCCTCGATGAAGGCGCGCAGCGGAAGCTGATCTTGAGGGGCGCGGTTTCCGCGGTCTATGTTCCGACGGATCATCTGCTGTTCACCAGAGAAAACCTTCTGATGGCGCAGCGATTCGACCTCAAGCGACTCGAAGTCACTGGGGAGCCGGTCC
>Ga0207428_10006977_pt1 | contig 10350 bp, 8 predicted proteins | sample RhiMethybrSRZTD1_FD_187600 | JGI IMG/M metagenome (GOLD analysis project Ga0207428, IMG submission 187600) | Populus rhizosphere microbial communities from Tennessee, USA - Rhizosphere MetaG P. TD hybrid SRZTD1 (SPAdes) (version 3) | ecosystem: Host-associated > Plants > Roots > Rhizosphere >... | reverse complement strand
TCGCCGGTCAGCGCGACGTAGTCCGCGCGGTCGATCAGCAGCGCGCCATGCTGGCGTGCGTAATCGCGAAAGATGCCGGCGACCACGACCGGGTGGTTCCTGCCCGAGATCGGGAGCTCGAGCCGTGTTCCAGGCGCCAACCCGTAGAGGTCGACGACCGCTTCGCTTGCCCACACGCCAATCGGGTCGCCGGCGCGCCGCTCGTAGCGCTCGCCGATCATCGGGAACGCCCTCGCGGCGCGATCGCGCGCGATCAGCGCGAGCGGCGGCTTTGCCGGGTCGAGCACCATCCGGCCGGTGCGCAGGAACTCCGCCCGCGCCACCTGCGGCAGCGCGCGCACGCGCGCTTCGAAGCCCGGCTCGAGCTGCGCGGTATCGCCCGCATGGCTGGTGCGGAAGTAGAGCTCCGCCGGCAGCACATCTTCCAGCCATCGGTGCACCGACTCGCGGAACGAAGCGACCATGATCGCCATCGCCGCCATCAGGGAGAAGCTCGCCACGATCGCCGCCAGGCTCACCGCGGCCTGCCCGGGCGCCGCCTGCAGCTGGCCCACCGCCAGCGCTACCGGCGGATTGGCCGGCAGGCGCAGCATGCCGAACAGCGCCTGCGCGACCCTCGGCACGAGCGCGATCGATCCGAGCAGGACGCACGCGATGGCGGCGTAGCCGAACAATGGCAGGTCATCGACCGGCCCGAGCTGCGACAAGCCAGCGCCTGACGCGAGCAGCAGCAGCCCCGGCCAGAGTGGAGTGACGCGCTGGAACAATGTCTGCTCGTCGCCTGCCTTGAGCGCGCGCGCCGGCGGCGTGCGCGCCGCATCGAGCGCCGGCAAGAGCGCGCCGATCACGGAAACGGCCACGCCGGCGACAAAGTAGGCCGCAGCGCCCGGCAGCGAGATCCGGACGTCGGGCGAAACCCCCCGAAACATACCGGCGCCAAGGTCCGCCCCCGCCGCACGAACCGCAGCGAACGCGACCGCGTAACCGAGCGCAAGACCGAGCAGCGCGCCGATGGCGCCTAGCAGCGCGGCTTCGGCGAGCGCGAGCCGCGCAATCTGGCGCCGCTTGAGCCCAAGGACGCGCAGCAGGGCGTGCTCGCCGCGGCGCCGCGCCATCTCCAGCGCCTGCGCCGAGAACACGAGAAAGCCGCCGGTGAAGAGGGCCACCATCGCGAGCACGTTCAGGTTCACGCGATAGGAGCGCGACGGGTACGCGCTCGCCTCCTCCAGGCTCTGCAAAGGCGTGGCATGCACGCCGGGCGGTAGCGCCTCCCGGATACGACCGAGCGTCTCTTGGAGATCCGCCCCCGGCTTGAGGCGCACGTCGATGCGATTGAGCTGCCCCAGGCGATCGAAGCGCCACTGCGCGGTGGCGATGTCGGTCAGCGCGCTGATGCCCCGCAACGAAGGAGCCGTGCCCGCGACCTTGAGCTTCACGGTGTGCTGGCCCGCGACCAGCTCGAGCACGTCGCCTTTCGCGAGGCCAAGCGTGTCCGCGGCCGCCATCGACAGAAGAACGCGGTCCGGTGCGAGCAGCTCGGCGCGGCCCTGCTCCGCGAGCTGCGGCTGCAGCAGCGCCGCGCGCAGGATGTCGATGCCGGTCAGCGTGATCGTGCGCTCGCCGCCGGCGATGCCGGCCTGCAGCTCGAGCGCCGGGCTCGCCACCGCCACGCCAGGAAGCTGCGCGATGCGCGGATAGAGCGCTTCCGGGAAGCCGCTGCGCGCGCCGCGCACTTCGAGGTCGGCCTCGCCCGCCAGCGAGCGCACCGCGGCCGCAACGTCGCTCACAGCCGCGCGGTTGACCAGATGCACGCCGTACCCCAGCGCCACGCCAAGGGCGATGCCGGCAATCGAGAGCGCCATCCGCCCGCGCGCGCGGCGCGTACCGAACAGGAGCAGAAGCCTCAGCACCGGCTTACTATACTGCGCACATGAAGTGGCTCTTGCTCACCTTCGGCCTGATTGCCTTCCCGGCGGCTTCACAGGAGCCTCCCGCCTGGTTCAGCGACTCGCTGCTCGAGCTGCGCGACGACGTGGCCGAAGCCGCAAAGCAAGGCAAGCGCGTGATGCTGTACTTCGGCCAGGACGGCTGTCCCTACTGCAAGCAGCTGATGGAGGTGAATTTCCGCCAGGCCGCGATCGCCGCCAAGGCGCAGAAGAACCTGGTCGCGCTGGCGATCAACATCTGGGGCGACCGCGAGGTGATCTGGATCGACGGCCAGAGCACGACCGAAAAGCGCCTGACCACGATGCTCAAGGTGCAGTTCACGCCGACGCTGCTGTTCCTCGACGAGCAGGGCGGCGTGGCGCTGCGCATGAACGGCTACTACCCGCCCCATGAGTTCGACGCTGCCCTCGACTATGTCGCCGGCCGGATGGAGAAGAAGATCGCGTTCGCCGACTACCTGAAGTCGAAATCGAAGCCCGCGGCGCGCGCGACGCTCAATCCGGCAAGCTTCTTCCTGGCGGCGCCCTACGACCTGCGGCGAACGCCGGGAGGCAAGCCGCTGGCCGTGCTGTTCGAGACCTCCCAATGCGCGCAATGCGACGAGATGCACAGCGTCGCTTTCAAGCGACAAGGGGTGCTGGCCGAGCTCGCGAAGTTCGACGTGGTGCGGCTTTCCTTCTCCAAGGCCGAGGCATTGACGGCGCTGGACGGGAGCAAGACCGATTCAGCGGCCTGGGGAAAAGCCCTCGGTGTAGGGTATGTCCCGGCAATCGTGCTGTTCGACGCCAGCGGACGCGAGGCTTTCCGTACCGAAGCGTACCTGCGGCCCTTCCATCTGGCGGGCGCGCTCGATTACGTGTCGAGCGGCGCCTACAAGCACGAGCCTTCGTTCCAGCGCTTCCTGCAGACCAAAGCCGACGCCATGCGCAGCCGAGGGGAGCGCGTGGACCTCTGGAACTAGCCGCGCGGATAGCGGCTTCTTGTGCGAAGGATCAGCGTGCGGGGCTTGCGCGCGATCCTTCTATCCATATGCCTCGCGGGCGTCGCCGGCTGCCAGCCGCTCGCCCTTTCGGTGCTCGGCGCCGCGGGCGGTGAAGCCCTGCGCTACAGCTACAACGGCGTCACCTACCGCACCTTCACCGCGCCCGCGGCCGACGTGAAGCATGCCTCGCTCGAGGCGCTCGAGCGCATGGGCATCGCCTTCGAGTCGTTCGACCGCTTCGATTACGGCGAGCTGATCTACGCGCGCGCCGAAAACCGCGCGATCCAAATCGAGATCGAGCCGATCAGCCCGCGCGCGACCCGCATGCGCATCGCGGCGAAGAACGGCGGCTTTTTCTACGACAGCGCCACGGCGAGCGAGATCGTGGCGCAGACCGAGCGTTCGCTCGCGACCGCCGGCGCGGCGCGCGGCGGCACGGTCAACTCCAGCTCCAGCTTCTAGGGTTTGAGAGGCAGCACGTCGCCCTCGCCGGCGACGCTGGTCGCCGCTTCGGGCTCGCGCGCGAGCAGGCGCTCGAGGCGCGCGATGTGGCGGCTCTCGTCGTGCGCCATCTCGGCGGCAAACGCGCACATGGTGTCGTCGTCGGTGTGCTCGGCGACGTCGACGAAGAAGTTCTGCGTGCGCCGCTCGCTGGAAATGGCGAGCAACAGCGCCTCGCGCGCGGTCTTCGGCGCGCGCACCACGTCCGCCTTCGCGCCCATGAAGTGCGCGGCGTATTCCCAGGGGAAGATCTCGGGCATCTCGCGCCCCGCGGTGCCGATGGCGAGCACTTCGTACTGCTCGCGCTCCTCGCGGCCGATGCTCTCGAACTCGTCAGCGACGTGATCCATGCCGGCATCGCGCATGTAGCGCTCGAGCTCGGAGAACCGCTTGGTGGCTTCCCGCTCCAGGATCAGCGCGTGCGCGTACAGCTCCTGGAGGTTCCGCGGTAGAAGACGCATGCCCATGTCCGTAACCCTATTTGGTGCAGGTTACGTAGGGCTACGGTGCAGCACGCTCCATCATGGGTCGAAGGTCCTAATCACCGCACCCGGACCGGACTGTCGCCGAATATATTTCTCGCCGTCGAACACGCGTAGTCCGTTCACCCACACGCCGTGCACGCCGCGAGGCTTGCGGATCATCCTGCTGCCGCCGCCAGGAAGATCGGCCACTCGTTCCAGACCGCTGATTCCTACCTGCGCTGGCTCGAACAGCAACAGGTCCGCCCACTGGCCCGGCGCAATGCGGCCGCGTTTCGGTATGCGGTACTTGCGCGCCGGGTCGCTCGTCAGGCGGCGCACACCCTCCTCCAGCGTGAACGTGCCGGTCTCGCGCACCCAGTGCGCGAGAAAGTGCAGCCCGAATCCCGCGTCGCAGAAATAGATCAGGTGCGCGCCGGCGTCCGAAAGCGCCACCACGCCGGCCGGATGCTTCAGCAGCGGCGCCACCCCCCGATCGTCGTTCTGGTACAGCTTGGCGACGAGCTGCGTATCGAGCGGCAGGTCGAACACGTACTCGAGCGGATCGGCCGCCAGCCTGGTGACCGGCACGCCGTCCTTCTCGACCTGGGACCAGTCGCCGTAGAACAGGATGCCGGATTTCGGATTGCGGAAGTTCTCGCGCAAACGCTGACGGAACGCCGGATCCCGGTAGATCGCGGCGCGCTCCTCGGGCCCCGCGGCCGTGACCCGATCGAACGCGTCGTGCGAATAGAGGAGATACGGCTCGCGCAGGGTGAAGTCGAACGAGAGCGGCTGGCAGGTCGAGTGGATGTAGAGCTCGTGGCCGCGGGCAATCGCCGCCGCGCAGCGCTCGTAATACTCGAGCGCGCGCTCCGGATTGGCCTTGTTGTACATGGTGAGCACCGTCACCATGAACGCCGGCCGGCCGGTCTCGGCCGCGATCGCTTCCATGTACTCGGGCGTAGCGCGCGGGCCCGTGGCCATTACGAATATGCCTTTGCCGAATTCCTTGAGCACCCCGACGAGCTGCTTCAATTCATCGTCACTGGCGATGGTGGAAGGCATCGGCCGCCCGCCCCAGCCGCTGTGGTTGGGCGAGAACGACGAGGCAAACCCGGCGGCGCCCGCGCGCATGGCATCCCGCACCAGCGCCTGCATCCGGCGCATTTCGTCCGCGGAGGGATCCTTCTTCTCTGACGCGGCTTCGCCCATCACGGCGGTGCGGATGGTCGAATGCTGCGCCAGCACGCCGACGTTGGCGTAAGGACCGACGCGCCCGAGCGCGTCGAGGTATTCGGCGAAGGTCTCGAACTCCCAGCGCGTGCCGGCCAGCAGCGCTTCGAGGTCCATGCCCTCGACCACCGACAGGTTGCGCATCACCGTTTCGCGCTGCGCCGCCGGGCACGGTGCGATGCCGAAGCCGCAGTTACCGAGGATGGCCGTGGTGACGCCGAGCGCGACCGACGGCGAGAGCGTCGGATCCCAGGTGATCTGCGCGTCGTAGTGGGTATGGACGTCGACGATCCCGGGCATCAGGTGAAGGCCGGACACATCGAGCGTTTCCTGGGCCGGCTCGTCGCTCTTCCCGACCGCAACGATCCGTCCATCCCTTACGCCGACGTCAGCCGGAAACGCCGGCGCGCCGCTCCCGTCGACGATTGACGCACCGCGCAACAAAAGGTCCAGCATTTCCGCAAGCTACCAGATATGATTTTTGAATGAAAAAAATCCTCGCCGTCGGGTTCGCGTTCGCCGCCTCCCAGGTCTTCGCCCAGGCCGGCTTCCCGCCGCCGCCGCCGAAGGTCAGTCCCGCCGCCGGCGTGATCGACATGCACGTCCATTCCCATCCGGACGTATTCGGCCGCAACATGGACGACATCGACGTCGCCACCCTCGCCAAGGCCAAGGGCATGCGCGGCATCGTGATCAAGAACCACATCAGCGAGACCGCGAGCCGGGCCGCGCTGGTGATGAAGGTCGTGCCCGGCATCGAGGTGTTCGGCGGCATCGTCCTCAACAAGGCCGTCGGCGGCATCAACCCGGACGCGGTGGAGTGGATGCACCGCGTCTACGGCAGCCGCGGCAAGATCGTCTGGCTGCCGACCTTCGAGGCCGACCGCCACGTGAAGGTGCTGTCGAAACCCGATGCGCGCGGCCTGGTGGTGGCGCCCGGCGGCCAGGTCACGCCGGAGATGGAGGCGATCCTCAAGATCATTGCGCGCGAGAACCTGGTGCTCGCCACCGGCCACGTGCATCCCGAAGAGATCGTCGCCGTGGTGCGCCGCGGGCGCGAGCTCGGCGTGAAGAACATGCTGATCACCCACGGCTTCACCAACGTGCCGGGCCTCACCATGGCGCAGGCCAAGCAGGTCGCCGACATGGGCGCGGTGATCGAGGTGTGCTTCCTTCAGTTCCTCGCCGGCCCGAATGCGCCGCTCGCGTTCCTCACCCACTGGACACAGGTCAACGCGAAGAACGTGGCCACCGCGGTGAAGGAGATCGGCGCGAAGAGCCTGATCATCTCCTCCGACCTGGGCCAGAGCGCGAACATGACCCATCCCGACGGCATCGAGGCGGCGATCGCCGCCATGAGGAAAGAAAACATCTCCGACGCCGACATCGACGTGATGATGCGCAAGAACCCGGCGCGGCTGCTCGGACTCGCGCAATAAGAAAGGGCCGGCTCCTCGCGGAAACCGGCCCCTGTCTTTGCTGCTTACTTGCTAGCGACTAGCGCCGCGCGAAATCGCTGCGGCGGTTCTGCGCCCAGGCTTTCTCGTCGTGGCCCTCAAGGCGTGGACGCTCCTCGCCGTAGCTGATCGCCTCGAGCTGCTCACCGCGCACGCCCATCAGCATCATCAGCTTGCTCACCGACTCGGCGCGCCGCTGGCCGAGCGCCAGGTTGTACTCGCGGCTGCCCTGCTCGTCGGCGTTGCCTTCGATCGTCAGGCGGGCGCCCGGGTTGGCCTTGAGCCAGCGCGCGTGGCTCTCGACCAGCGCGCGGTACTCGGGCTTGACGTCATATTTGTCGAATTCGTAGTACACGCTGCGCTTCAGGTCCGGCGACTGGCCGACCGGCGGCACGGCGTTGCCCACCTTGCCGCTGCCGACGTTGGAGCCGGAGCGGGCACCCGTATTGGTCGACGAAGTGCTGGTCGACGAAGACGAAGCGGCGGCATTGGGATCCTGCTGCGAATCGGTGGTGGCGCAGCCGGAAAGACCGGCCAGCCCAAACGCGAGAACAGCAAACGAAAGTTGTTTGATCATTGGTCTTACCCCTTTCCTCCGAGTAAAAAGTTTTAACGAACCGCCAGCCCTTAGGGGTTGGCCATGGCTGCGATCCTACTCCCGTCCGGGCTAGAACTGCCAGTAATATGCCTCACTAAATGCCTGTTTTCGTGAGAATCCTTGCTGCTCTCGCGGTTACCCTGATTGTTCCTGCGGAGGCTTTTGCCGCCAGCGGTGAGGAGATTTACCGGCTGCGCTGCGCCCTATGTCACGATAGCGGCGCCACCCAGGCCCCGCGCGTCAGCCAACCGAACGACTGGCGGCAACGGGTGGAAAAAGGCCGTGCCGCCCTCCTGCGCTCGGCGCTCGAGGGCGTGCGCGATACCGCCATGCTGCCGCGGGCCGGGTTTGCCGATCTCCCCGATAACGATGTGGCTGCCGCCGTGGATTACATGTTGGGGACCTTGAAGCTTTCGATCCCTGAAACCGGCAAAGAAACGCTCACTACTCAGCCCCTACGGCCTACGGCCAATGTGGATGATGCAACGCTGGTCGCGAGCGTGACCGAAGCGTTGCGCACGCGTGTCCTGCCGCGTGCGAAGGTCGAAGGCGCGCGTGTCGGCGGCATCACCGTGGAAGCGCGCGACGGGCGCATCGCGTTGCGCGGCATGGTGGACAGCGCTCAGGTCATCCGCGCCGCCGAGGACACGACGCGCGGCGTTGTGGGCGTGGTGGCGGTCGAGAACCGCCTGATCGCGGCCGACCTGTTCGAGCACGACTAAAATTACGCGGTGAACAAGCCAGGTTTGCCTTCCGGCAGCAACTTCATTCGCCAGATCGTCGACACCGACCTGGCGAACGGCACCTATTCGCGGGTGCAGACGCGCTTCCCGCCGGAGCCGAACGGCTACCTGCACTTCGGCCACGTGAAGTCGATCTGCCTCAATTTCGGCATCGCCGAGCAGTACGGCGGCGCCTGCAACCTGCGCTTCGACGACACCAACCCGGAGAAGGAGGAGCAGGAGTACGTCGACTCGATCAAGGAAGGCGTGAAGTGGCTCGGCTTCGACTGGGGAAAGCAGGACCTGTATGCCTCCGACTACTTCGGCAAGCTGTACCAGTTCGCCGAGGCGCTGATCAGGGCCGGCAAGGCCTATGTCGACAGCCAGAGCGCCGAGCAGATGAGCGCGGCGCGCGGCAGCTTCACCGAGCCCGGCAAGGACTCGCCGTGGCGTAACCGCACCGTCGACGAGAACCTGTCGCTGTTCCGCGGCATGCGCGACGGCCAGTACAAGGACGGCACCCACGTGCTGCGCGCGAAGATCGACATGCGCTCGCCGAACATCAACCTGCGCGACCCGGCGATGTACCGCATCCGCCACGCGCATCACCATCGCACCGGCGACAAGTGGTGCATCTACCCCACCTACGACTGGGCGCACGGCCTCTCCGACTGCATCGAGGGCATCAGCCATTCGCTGTGCACGCTCGAGTTCGAAGACCATCGCCCGCTCTACGACTGGTTCAATCAGCAGGTGGCGGAGGCCGGCCTGCTGCCGGGACCGACGCTACCCAAGCAGATCGAATTTGCTCGCCTGAATCTCACCTATGTCGTCCTGAGCAAGCGAAGGCTGATCCAGCTGGTGGATGAGCACTATGTCGACGGCTGGGACGACCCGCGCATGCCGACGCTCGCCGGCGCGCGCCGCCGTGGCTATACGCCGGAAGGCTTCCGCCTGTTCGCCGAGCGCATCGGCGTGTCCAAGGCGAACCAGCTCATCGAGTTCGCCATCCTCGAAGACTGCATGCGCGAGCACCTGAACGACGTCGCGCCGCGCCGCATGGCGGTGCTCGAGCCGGTCAAGCTGGTGATCGACAACTATCCCGCGGACAAGGAAGAGCTGATGGACGTGCCCAACCATCCGCAGAAACCGGACTGGGGCAAGCGCCAGGTGCCGTTCTCGCGCGAGCTGTGGATCGAGAAGGACGATTTTCAGGAGAACCCCGAGAAGGGATACTTCCGCCTTTTCCCCGGCAGCGAAGTGCGGCTGCGTTACGGCTACGTGGTGAAGTGCGTCGGTATGAAGGACGGCGTCGTGCATTGCACCTACCACCCGGAGTCGCGCTCAGGCTCGCCGACGGCCGACAAGTTCAAGGTGAAAGGCAACATCCACTGGGTGAGCGCGAAGCACGCCTACGCCGCCAAGGTGAAGCTCTACGATCGCCTGTTCAAAGTGCCCGAGCCCGGCAAGGAGCGCGATTACATCCAGGACCTGAATCCGGAATCGCGCAAGATCGTCGACGCGAAGCTGGAGCCCGCCCTGCGCGCGGGCGGGCCGGAAGCGCGCTCGCGCCAGGTGTACCAGTTCGAGCGCCACGGCTATTTCGTCGCCGACTACGACGAGCTCACGTTCAACCGCACCGTGACGCTGCGCGACTCCTGGGCTACGGCAAGCCAGCCACCGAAACGTCCTTCGGGTAAGTAATGGTGTAGTCGGCGGCGAATTTCAGCGTTTCGCCCGGCGCGAGCACGCGCTCCCACGCCACCACGCCGCGCCGGTCTTCCCAGTTCAGGATCTTGGTCTTCGGCTCGAACACCGATTCGACCGAGATCTGATCGGAGACCGCGACCGGCGAAGGCTCGAGCACCAGGAGATCCACCGCGGTCTTGTGACGGCTGGTCACGGTGTACTGGTCGGCGATCTGCCGCTCGTTGCGCTGCCCGACGATGCCGGCCTTGCCGGTCCGGTTCTTGATCCGGTTCACGGTCACCACCATGCGGTCGTCGCGGCCGAACGGCAGCATCAGCTTGTCCTTGGCTTGCGCTTGCCAGTGCGTCGACCCGATGTAGGCGCCGTCGCGATAGAGCTGCACGTCGCCGGGCAGCCAGACGCCGTCGGGCCGGTCGGCCTCGGCGGTGACCATGCCCGCAGGATCGCGCCGCGGCACCACGCGCACCTTCTGCTTCACCTTCACCCATTGCTTGGTGAGCGAAACGTTGACCTGCCGGCCGTCGGCCGCTATGTCCACCTTGCCGGAGACGTCGAACTCGGTGGCGTACTCGGTGTTGAATTCGGTGATGACCTGCGGCGCGTCGGCGCGCTTCTCCAGCGCGCGCGCCGCCGGCGCCTGCGCGACCAGGCCCGATGCCGCGGTAGCGTCGCGCAGCTCGTTCGCCTGCGGCGACAGGATGACGAGCTGCCAGGTGGCCGGGTCGACGATGGTCGC
>Ga0207428_10006972_pt1 | contig 10356 bp, 4 predicted proteins | sample RhiMethybrSRZTD1_FD_187600 | JGI IMG/M metagenome (GOLD analysis project Ga0207428, IMG submission 187600) | Populus rhizosphere microbial communities from Tennessee, USA - Rhizosphere MetaG P. TD hybrid SRZTD1 (SPAdes) (version 3) | ecosystem: Host-associated > Plants > Roots > Rhizosphere >... | reverse complement strand
ATACGGAGTCGTCGCTCCGGCCCGAAGACGAGCGGAAGAACTGACGGGCCAGGCATTCGCGCACCTGCGCGCTCTGGCCCAGCGCCGTCGCCAGCGCGTTGCTGTCGGCATAGGTCCCCGCGAAGTCGCTGGGAAACTCCGGGCTGCTGGCGATCGTCGTGTTGCTGGTGGTGTTGGTGCTCATCGGCCCGCTCGGCCCCAGGTGCCTGTCTTCGAGCGTTCCCGCCGGCGCGCCAGCCACAGCCTTTCGCTGCTTCCCCATCCCGTCGAACAGCTCGAAGGCGAATCCGATCTGATCGATGGTGTTGTGGCAGGTGTTGCAGGCGGCGTCGGTCGCGTGGATGTCGAAGCGCTCCCGCGTCGACTTCGTCGGATCCGGCGCGGGCGGCACGACCTGGATGTTCAGCGACTGCGGATCGGGCAGCTTCATGCACGCGACCCGGCGCATGACCGCCACGCCGCGAAGCACCGGGGCCGACTCCTGAGCATGCGCGAACACGGACAGGAAGGCGGCCTGGTTCAGGATACCGAGGCGCTTGGGCAGGCTCGTGTGCGCGGTCGCGCCGGCCGACGTCGCGCCGTAGACGCCCGCCAGCCCGGTGTCGACGATGCTCCAGTTCGCGCTCATCAGCTCGCCGACCGTCCCGGTCGATCGCTGCACCACCTCGTCGATGAACTTCTTGGTCTCCGTGTCCATCGACGTGCGAATGGCGGAGGTGAATTCCGAATAGAGCGTGGTGTCCTTCGCGGTCTCCATGATGCGGTCGACGCCCAGCCACTCGCGCACCACGCGCACCATGCGATCGCGCCCGGCCTGCACGCCGAGCAACCGCCGCACCTGGGCCTCGCGCCCGTCCGGCGTCCCGAGCGTGGTCATCGCCGTCTGGAGCGCCGAATCGGGCGGCCCCCCGGCGACCAGGTACGACAGGTTGGTCGCCAGCTCCTGGGGCGTCAGCGTGATCGTTCCGGTGCTGCCAGGAGCGCCGAGCGCGGTGAGATAGAGAAACCCGGGCGCCTGCAGGATCGCGCGCGTCACCAGGTCGATGCCTTCGGCGTACGTGCCAGGACTGGCGGCGCCGATCCGATACACGGCCATCAGATCCGTCGTCTCGGAGCTCGCCACGGGGCGCCGAAACGCCTTGGCGCCGAAGTCATTGATGTACATCGTCGCGCAACTCTCGGCGTTAGTCGCCGTCGGGCTGGCGCAGCCCGCGGGGACCAGCAGCTTGTTGGCGGTCCGGGCCTCGGCGACCAGCACCAGGGCCGCGTCGTCCAGCGCCTTGGCCATGACCGGATCGATGCGCTGCGCGTCGTTCAGCGTGTAGCCGGCGAGCTGGCGCGCGTCGGGCGGGAACGTCGTGCTGGGCGTCTTCGTGGTGCCGAGCAGCGCCTGCACCGAGGCGTCGTACTCCGCGTTGGTCATGCGGCGGATGCTCGGCGGCAGCAGGACCGTGCCCCCCGGCGTGCTGACGCACGCGCCGTTCGTGCAGGTGCCGTTGCAGGGCCGGTTGCAGCCGCCGCAGTGGTCGTTGTCGCTCATCACGTCGATGCACGCGCTGCCGCACAGCATCTGGCCGGCGGCCGAGCAGCCGCAGACGCCGCCGTTGCACACCGACCCGGCGGGACACGCGTTGCCGCAGGCGCCGCAGTTGAGCGCGTTCGTCATGACCTTCACGCACGCGCCGCCCGCGCACGCTGTCTCATCGCCGGCGCAGCTAGACTGGCAAGAGTTGTTGCTGCACACCTGCGCGCCCGCGCACGCGCTCGTGCAGGTGCCGCAGTGGCTCGCGTCGGAGGACACGCAGGTCCCGTTGCAGGCGAGCAGGCCGGCGCTGCACTGGCACTGGCCCGCCTGGCAGGTCTGACCGGCGCCGCAGGCGATGCCGCAGGTGCCGCAGTTCTGCTGATCCGCCGTGAGGTCCTTGCACTCCGAACCGCACTTGGTCTGGCCGGCCGAGCACCCCGGGACACTTCCGCCGGCGCCGCCATTGCCGCTGCCACCGGGGCCACCGGTGCCGCCTTGGCCGGGTCCGAACTCTCCACGACCAGCGCAACTACTCAGCAACCCAATCAGGACCGACCAGAGCAAGAAGCTCTGTCCGCGCAAAGCCATTCTACGAACAGAAACGATAGGTCGAGCTTCAGTCACTCCGCAATAATTAAAGTGCCCACTCCAGCTAATAACGATCACTCCAAGCCCGCAATCAGCAGACGATGAGAACTTTTTGGATGTGCATGCAAGGTCTTGGCGGCGTCAGACCTACATTTCCCGACGGAGACACAGATGGCGGTCGATGTCCGCCGAGCCGTCGCTAGCCGCTCTCGCGCGAAGCGCGAGAGTGCGGCTACCTGAAAAAACAATAGTCGCACTCCGCGCCTGCGGCGCGGAGCGACTAGGTGATCGGATTACGTGAGCTGGTTTCGCGATAGCGCGATTTCAGCCGAGTTTGATCAACGTTCGGCGCCGATGTCGCGCGCGAGCAGATCGTTCACCGCCGCGCGCGGCGGCTTGCCGTCGTGAAGCACGGCGGCGACCTCGCGCGTGATCGGCATCTCGACGCCGAGGCGGTCCGCCGCATCGCGCGCGATGCGGGCGGTGCCGACGCCCTCCGCGATGTGCCCGAGCCGGCCGAGGATATCCGCCAGCGCATCGCCGTGCGCGAGCGCCAGCCCGACCTTCCGGTTGCGCGACAGGTCGCCGGTGCACGTCAGCACGAGGTCGCCCAGCCCCGCCAGCCCGGCCAGCGTCAGCGCCCGGCCGCCCATCCGCTCCGCGAGTCGGCCCATCTCGGCGAGACCGCGCGTGATCAACGCCGCGCGCGCGTTGTCGCCGAAGCCGAATCCGTCGCAGCAGCCCACGGCGATGGCGATGACGTTCTTGAGCGCGCCGCCCAGGCACACGCCGGTGACGTCGTCGCTGGTGTAGATGCGAAGTCCATATCCGATGGGACCCTGGGAGGGTCCCATGCCCCCCGCGACGGGTCCCGCCGGGCGAAGCCCGTCGGTACCCACGCGATCGCCGCCCAGGCAACCCTGTACGGCGGCGCCCAGCGTACCGTCGTTCGACGCCACGACCAGCGCCGCGGGCAGCCCGCGCGCGATCTCCTCGGCGAAGCTGGGCCCGGACAGCACGCCCACGCGCGCGCCCGGCAGGCTCGCCGCGATCACGTCGACCATCGTCGCGCCGGTCCCCGGCTCGAGCCCCTTCGAGGCGCACACCACCATCGGCGCCGTCCCCTCCGTCATCGACGGCGCCGCCGCCCGCAGCGTGTCCCCGACGTACGCCGACGGGACCGCGACGATCAACATGTCCCGGCCGGCCACGGCGCCGCCGATGTCGCTGGACACCGCGACCTCGGCGGGCAGACGAAAGCTGGCGACCGAGCGCGGGCTGGTGCGATCCCGGGCCAGCGCATCGGCCGCCGCGCGATCGATCTCCCACAACACGACGTCGTGTCCGTGCCGGGCGGCGATGCCGGCGAGCACGCCGCCCCACGCGCCGCCGCCCAGTACGGCGACGGACAGGCTCATCTCACGTCCCCGCGATGCGGACCCGGTTGCGGCCGGCATTCTTGGCGGCGAACAGCGCGCGATCGGCGGCCGCCAGGACCAGCGCCGGCTCGGCGCCGTCGTCCGGGAACGACGCCACGCCCAGCGAGATGGTCAGCTTGCCGCTCGGCTGCGTGCTGCCGAACTCGAACGGGAACTCGGCGACCTGCGCGCAGATCCGCTCCGCGACCTCTTTCGCGGCGGCCTTGCCCACGTCCAGCAGGATGATCGCGAACTCCTCGCCGCCGTAGCGGGCGACGACGTCGTTCGCGCGCCGGCCGTGCTGCAGAATCTTGGACACGCCGCGCAGCGCATTGTCGCCGGCCAGGTGGCCGTGGCGATCGTTGTAGCCCTTGAAGTGATCGACGTCGATCATCAGCACCGACAGCGGCAGACCCGTGCGGTTGCTGCGCTCCATCTCCAGCGACAGCCGCTCGCGGAAATGTCGGTGGTTGTAGAGGTCCGTCAGGCCGTCGGTGATCGCCAGCTCGGCGAGGCGCGCGTTCAGCGTCTCCAGCTCGCGCGTGCGCTCGACGACCTTCTCCTCGAGGGACGAATTCAGGGTCGCCAGCTCGGCGTTTTTCGTCTGAAGCTCGCGCAGCAGCTCGGCGCGCTCGCGTTCGAGGCGGAAGCGCGACAGGAAGTTCTGGATCGTGAGCCGCAGATCCGGCTCGTCCCACGGCTTCGGGATGTACTGATCCAGTCCCGCCTTGTTGATGGCGTAGACGACCGCATCCAGCCCGGCCTGCCCGGTGAGCAGGATCTTCACCGTCTGCGGGCTGCGACGGTGGACCTCCTCCAGCAGCTCGACGCCCTTCATGCCCGGCATGATCTGGTCGGCGATCACCACCGCCAGATGTTCGCCGTCCTGCTGCAGATCCTCCATCACGTCCAGCGCCTCGCGCGCGTTCTTGGCGACCGCGATGTCGCACTCGCCGCCGAAGCGCGCGGACAGCTGCTGGCGCAACGCCGCGAGGATGCCCTCCTCGTCGTCGACGCAGAGGATGTGTTCACGAAATTGTACGGGTTGCGGCATCAATTGACCTGCTCCCGCAGAGCCAGCGCGCCGGCGTCGATCGCGCCCGGACCTTCTATCGGCAACTTGACTTCGAAGCGCGTGCACCCCGGACGGCTGTCCACCCGGATCGTCCCACCGTGTTTCTCGACGATGCGCGCGGAGATCGACAGGCCCAGGCCTGTCCCCTCGCCCTTGGCCTTCGTCGTGAAGAACGGTTCGAAAATGCGCGCCGCCACCTCGGGCTCGATGCCCGGCCCGGAGTCCTGGATCGCCACCTCTACGTCACCTTTCTCCACCTTTGTCTCGATCAAGATCTCGCCCCGCCCGTCCATGGCCTGGATCGCGTTGTGGATGAGGTTGGTCCACACCTGGTTGAGTTCGCCGACGTACGCTGAGATCGGGGGCAAAGCCCCGAATGATCTCCTTACAGTAACGCCATCCTCTCCATACTTCAACTGATGCGACAGGATGATCAGGGTGTCCTCGATGCCTGCATGTACGTCGACGCGCTCCAGCGGCGCCTCGTCGAGACGTGAGTAGCGCTTCAGCGCGCCGACGATGCGGCGAATCGCCCCGATCGCCGTCCGGATCGTGCCGGCGGTCCGGGCCAGGAACGCCAGCTCGCGCAGGTAGCCGACCATCGGGGTCAGGTTCTTGTCGCCCGCCAGCGCGCGCAGGTCGGGGGCGACGCGCTCGCCGATCGGGCCAACCTCCGCGAGCAGCGACGCCGCCTCGTTGCCGCCGACGGAGTTGGCGAGCATCGCCTTCAGGCGGCGCATCCGCTGGCGCGCCTCCATCGACGTCGACAGCGGCGACGACATCATCTCGGCCACCAGCCCGTCGACCAGCTTGAAATAGTCGGTGACGGACCCGGGCGGCAGCCCGAGCTGGTAGAGATCGTGCGCACACTGGCTCAGACGCCGCACCGTCTCCTGCACCGCATCGACCATGCCCTGAACGGCCGCGGCGGGCGAGTTCACCTCGTGCGCGATGCCGGCGACCAGCATGCCCAGTCCAGCCATCTTCTCGGAGTGAATGAGCTGTCCCTGCGCGGCGCCCAGCTCGCGCAGCGCCCGCTCGATCTCGGTGTTCGCCTTCTCCAGCTCCGCGGTGCGGGCGCGTACGCGCGCCTCCAGCACCTCTGAAAACGCGCGCACCTCGGTGTACAGCCGGGCGTTCTCGATCGCCGTCGCCGTCTGGTCCGCGAACGTCACCAGCAGGCGCAGGTCGGCCTCCCCGAACGGCGCCTCGCCCAGGCGGCCCACGACGATCACGCCGACCATCCGTTCCTTGATCGTCAGCGGCGCGGCGATCACCGGCCCGCGCAGCCCCGGTCCGGCGGCGTGGTCCATCAGCTGGGGATCGGCCTCGACCGCGGGCGTGCGGCGCGGACGGCCCAGGGCTGCCACGGCGCCCGCGAGCGGCGCCAGGCGCTCGCCCACCGGATCGCCCGCGACGGCGCGGACCACGAACGACGGCTGCTCGCCCACGCGCCCCTCGACGGCGAGCGCGATCGCGACGGTCTTGCCGCCGAGCACGTTGAGGATCTCCGTGATGACCGCGCGCAACACCTGGCCAAGATCGACGACGCTGCTGACGGCGCGCCCCACCTGGTGGACCGTCACCAGCTCGCGCACGCGCGCCGCCAACCCCTCCTGATTCTCGCGCAGGCTGCGGGTCATGATGCGGAACGCCTCGGCGACGTCGCCGATCTCGTCGTCGGTATCGACCGCGAAGCTGGTGTCCAGATCGCCGCGCGCGATCGCCAGGGCGCCGGCGTGCAGGTTCTGCAGCGGCCGGGTCATGCGCCGCGCGAGCACGTTCGACAGCACCATCGCCAGCAGCAGCGCCGACAACGCGCCCAGGATCAACGCCGTGCTCGCGCGCCGGCGCGCGGCGGCCAGCGGTTCGCGATCGACGGCGACGCCGAGCAGACCGACCGCGCGCCCGGTCACGTCCTGGAGCTGGCCAAGCGCGACCGAATAGGGATGGCTCTCGACCTCGAGCGGCACGACCGTCGTCCCGGTGCCCAGGCCGGCGGTGGTGAAATCGTTGGGCAGCTGCGGGCCGGCGAGCCGCGCGCCCGTGGCCGCCATGAAGGTCGACGCGTTTGGATCACCGGCCGCGTAGACCACCACCTCGCGACCCGCCCCCAGCGCCGCCTTCAGGCGATCGACGACGGAGCCATCGATTCCCTCCGTGACCACGGCCGCCCCGAGCATTCGCATCGCCGGATCCACCAGCGGCAACGCCGCGCGCACGACCAGCCGATCGCGCGCCCGCTCGACGCTGACCGTGCGTTCGTAGCCGAGGGCGCGCAGGATGACGGGCGAACGGTCCGATGGTTCCAGCGCGCCCGCCGCCGCGCTGGGCGCGTCCTCGCAGCTGCCGTGGGTGCAGCGGGCGATGACCCGGCCCGCGGCGTCGGTGGTCTCGAACAGCGCGCTCGGCATCTTCAGCGACAGCTCGCCCAGCCGCTGGCGCGCGGCGTGCGGCGCGGTCGCCTGCGCGCGCAGCAACCCAACATCGTCGCCCAGCTCCGCCGCGCCCGCCGCCAGGTGTTGCACCTGCTGCAGGAACAACCCGCGCGCCACCTGCAAACCGCGAACGGCCTCGAACTCGATGCCCTGCTCGACGCTGGAGAAGATCAGCGCGACCGCGACGACCGACACGGCGATGACGGGGCCGAGGGCCGCGATGATGAGGACGGCGGACAACCGCCGCCGCAATCCGTGCCGCCGCATCACCGCGCTCACCGGCAGGGACCAGACGCTGGCGCCGCGTCCCAGCCACTCGGCGGCGCGGAAGATGCTCGACTGCCGCATGTTGCCGCTCGACGACCTCAGGCGGCGCAGGCTGCTGGACGAGCCTTTGCCCGATCCGCGGCCCGACGACTTTCCACTCTTCACATCGGGGTTGCTCTTCCGGTCGGGCCGCCCCTTTCCGTCGGGGCCGCCCTTCCCTTCTGCGCTCATGGCGCGTGCTCCGCCCAGCGGTAGAGACCCATCGCCGACGGCTGCACCACCAGCCCGCGCAGCGTCCCGCGCTGCGCGAACACGACCTTGGAGTGCGCCAGCGGCACCCACGGCACATCGATCGCCAGGATCGCCTGCGCCTGCGAGTACAGCCGCTCGCGTTCGGTGCGCGCGGTCGGATCTTTGGGATCGGTCGTGCGCTGGGCCATGCCGATGACGTCGTGAAACCAGGCGTTGCTGTAGAACGCGATGTTCGACGGACGCGTCCCGGTGGTGTTGTCGGAGTCGAGCAGCGTGTAGAGGAAATTGTCCGGGTCGCCGTTGTCGTTGAACCAGCCGTGCAGCGCCAGATCGTGTTCGCCGGCCCACAGCGCCCGCTGGTGATCGGCGGGCTCGCTGACGATGACGTCGACGGAGATGCCCACCTCGCCGAGACAGCGCTTGATGATGCCGGCCACGCGCGCCGGCGCGGGCATGTATTGGCTCGCCACCGACGGCGCGAACAGCTTCAGCGGCGCCTCGCGATCGCCCTGCCAGCCCGCCTCGCCCAGCAGCTTGCGGGCGCGCGGCGGATCGTAGGGATAGGTGACGACGTCGGAACGCGCGCCCCAGACGTTGGGCGGCAGCGGACCGATGGCCGGGATGCCCAGGCCCTGATAGACGAGCTTGACCATCGCGTCGCGGTTCACCGCGTGCGCGATGGCGCGGCGAATGCGCAGATCGTTGAGCGGCCGCCGCTGGGTGTTCATCGCCATGTACGAGACCAGCGTCGCCGGCGCCATCGCCAGCCCGAGGTCGGGGTTGAGGCGGACCAGCGGCAGGTCGTCGGGCGCCAGCTGCTGGATCACGTCGGCCGCGCCCGATTCCAGCGCCTGCAGGCGCTGGCGCGAGTCGGCCATCGCGATCAGCACGAGGTAGCGCGTGTGCGCGCGTTCGTCCCAGTAGTCGGGGTTGCGTTCCAGCGTGATGCGGTCGCCCGGGATCCATTCGACGAAGCGATAGGGCCCGGCGCCGACCGGGTGCCGCCCGAAGTCGCGCTTCCACTTGCGCACCGCCGTCGGCGACACGATCGCCGCCGGACCCATGGCCAGGTTGGCGAGAAACGGCGCGTACGGCCGGTCGATCTCGAACTGGACGCGCAACGGCGTGGCGGCGCGGACGTGCCGGATGTTGTGGTAGGCGCGCGTCCAGACGAAGTCGGCCTCGTGCGCCGGGTGTTCCGGCACAATCTGCCGCTCGAACGAGAACACGACCGCGTCCGCGTCGAACGGCGTGCCGTCGTGGAAGCGGACGTTGGGCCGCAGCTCGAAGGTCCAGATGGTTCCGTCGGAGCTGACCGTCCAGCTGGTCGCCAGATCCGCTTCCGGCTCGAGGCGCCCCGCCGAGAACCGCACCAGCCGGCCGTACACCTGTTCGGCGACCTCCAGCGATTCGATGTCGCTGGTGCGCGCCGGGTCCAGGCTGACGGCGTCGGTCGGCCGCGCCACCACCAGCCGGTCGGACGACGCGCCGCCCTTCCCGCCCTGGCAGCCGCCCCCCCCGACGACGACGACGGCGAGCATGCCGGCTACCGCCCACAGGCTCCCCCGGACCGCGCCGGTCACCGCGATCCCCCTCGCCCCGGTGCGCCGAGGCGGATCCGGATCTCCTCCTGCTCGGCGCCGTCGACGCGCCGCAGGTCCGCCGCGACGTCCGCGTATTCGGCGGGCGACACGCGCATGATCGGCAGCTCGGACTCGCGCCGCAGCACGAGCACATTGGCATGGTCGCCGCCGCGGCTGCGAAGCCGGCGATCCTCGAGGAAGCGATAACCGCCGGCGCGCGTGATCACGACGTCCTTGCGCAGGCTCGCTTCGTCGATGCGCGCGGCCCCTGGCAGCTCCACCGTCGCGGTCATGCGCGTCGGCACGTCGAACCCGAGCATCAGCGCCGTCGCGCGCTGCGGTTCGGCCGCGAAGCGGCGCCCAGGTTGCGACCGGAAGAAGGTCGGAGCGATGCGCATTTCATCCGCGCCCGCCGCGCTCCGGCCCGTCGGGACCGCGAGGCGCGCGCTGGAGAAAGAATACCGGACTCGCGCCGTCCCGAGGGCGCCGGCTTGGCTCTTCTTGGGCAGGTCGATCTCCAGATCGCGCAGCCGCGCCCCCGGAAACTGGAGGCCAAGCCAGCGCTGCTCGAAGTCTTGACGCAACCGCGCGCGATCGGCGCCGAACCGCTCGAGCAGCTCCGCCCACTCCAGCGCCGGCCAGCCGGCCAGCTCCTCGGTGGCGACCGCCACCCCGCCCCCCTGTTCATCGAGGCGGATGGTCATGTCGACGACGCGGCTGTCGTGGGCGGACGTCTTGCGCGCGATGCCGAAGTCGCCGTCAGGAACCCGCAACATGCGCGCTCCGTCGAGGCCCGGCGGGATGTAGCCGAACGCGGCGTGGCGCAGGCGCAGGTCGGCGTAGACGAACACCGGCTTGCCCGCGACGCCGACGTCCAGCTCGACCAGCGCGTCCGCGAAATCGTCCAGCTCCTGCGGCGGGGTCGGCGCGGCCGCATCGGCGACCAGGCGCGAGCGCGTCAGCACCGGGCGGGCCGGGAGGTCCAGCAGATCGGCGAGCGCCAGCGCGAGGGCGGTCCGGCTGCCACGGCCGCGGGCCAGGGCGAAGCTGGCGGGATCGGCGAGCTCGTCGGTGGCCTCGATGTTCTCGGTCACCCAGTCGACCATCGCCGCCGCCAGCGCCCGCTGACGGCCCGGACCCGCGGGGACCTTGTCGCGAAGACGGCGTGCCTGCTCGTGCAGCTCGGGCGACGCGCGTAACGCCTCGTGGA
>Ga0207428_10006971_pt1 | contig 10357 bp, 8 predicted proteins | sample RhiMethybrSRZTD1_FD_187600 | JGI IMG/M metagenome (GOLD analysis project Ga0207428, IMG submission 187600) | Populus rhizosphere microbial communities from Tennessee, USA - Rhizosphere MetaG P. TD hybrid SRZTD1 (SPAdes) (version 3) | ecosystem: Host-associated > Plants > Roots > Rhizosphere >... | reverse complement strand
CATCGGCGGGTCGCGGAGGGAGGCGGGCCCGGCCGGATCGACCTCCATCCGTGCCCGGCCGAACACGTTGACGCGATCGCCGGGTCTGACCAGCACCTCCTGACAGCGAATTTCGCGATCAGCGAGATCGTCACCCACCCGTGACGACGCGACCTCGTGCAAGAGCTTGTGCGCGGGCGTGATCAGCACGCCCCCCGGCAGGTTTGTCCATGCGGCGTCAGCCGGATCCAGCGCGATGAATACCGGTCCGTCGACAGCCGCCGTCCCCGATTCGTCCGTCACCAGAAAAGGAACGCAGTCGACTGACTTGAAGACCGTTCGCCAGGTACCACCCAGATCCCGCTCCTCGATGACGGTGCTGTATCCGATGCAGGGTTCGTGGCCGAGAGGCGACGTCAGCAGCGCGGCGCGCGGTGCGCCGACGCCCATGATCCGCGCCCGCTCGCCCTCCACCAGCGCGGCGATGGCCGTCGGCCTCGAGCTTTTGAGCCGGTTCAGCAATACCTTCCGCTTGTCGGGCTCGTTGCGCCGCGAGTAGGCCATCAGCGCCAAGTCGAGCGCCAGCGTCGCGATGACGCCGAGGGCGATCGTCAGTCCCTCCACCCTCGCCAGAATACCCTCTAAGTGACGGGGTTCTCCTCGTCGATGATCAGGACCGGCTCCTGTGCGATTCCCCTGATGTGGTTGACCATCGGCCGCTCGCGGTACGAGGCACGCGCCGTGGGATCGGCCTCCATCACGGGCCGGCCGCCGACGCTGACTCGATCGCCGGGCATGAGCAGCGTCTCCTGAACGCGCAGACGGGTGTATCGGAGGGCGTCACCTGGGGCGGCGGACCCCATTTTTTCCTGCAGCCGGGCGAACGCCGACGGCGCCAGGTCCGCCCAGACCGGCTCCAGGCCGAGACGATAGGGACCTTCGATGACCGCCGTCCCGGTACCGTCAGTCAGCGTGAAGTCGCCGCAGGCTTCCCGCTGAGCGAGGAGGTGCCGTCCTTCAGGAGTCACATCGTAGTTCGAGGGCGTGAACACGGGCTCGTTGCCCTCGATGACCACCTTGAATCCGATGCACGGGCGTCCGCTGACCGGCGACGCGACCAGATCACCTCGGGGCGACACCACCCCGGTGATCTTCGCCGGCTGATCCAGCTTGAGCGCCGCGATCGCGGTGGTCTTCATGCCCTTGAGCGCACGCTCGCGTCGCCGGGCGTACGCCCGCTGCCAGCGGGGCCCGTAGACGCCCACGAGCGTCAGCACGGCCGCCGCCGGAACAAATATCAAGATGGGATCCATCCGCCGACGCTCCACCGTCAGCTCGGCGTGATCATATCGTGCGCCACGATGACCGGCGCGTCATCCGAACCCGTAATGTGATTGAGCATCGGGGGATCGCGGAAGCGTCAGCCGACGCCGATGCGCGCGATCGGGCGGATCTGCGCCTCTGGCGCCAGCTCCTGGAACGACAGCACCGCCAGGCCGGGGTGGTCCGTCTCCACCAGCCGGCGCACGTAGCGGCGGATCTCGACGCCGGTCAGCAGGACCGCGCCGTTCGAGCCCTCCGGGCCCAGCGCGCGCCCGACCGCGCCGATGATGTCGCGCGATATCTGCGGCTCCAGCGCCAGGTAGCTGCCGGTGGCGGTCTTCTGGATCGCGTCGCGGATCGTGTCCTCGATCATCGGATCCAGCAGGTAGGCCGCGAGCACGCCCGCATCGCCCGCGTATTTGTAGGTGATCGCGCGGCGGAGGGCGACGCGGACGTGTTCGGTCAGCGCGACCGGGTCGCGCTCCTGCGGCGCCCACTCGGCGAGGGCGCCCAGGATGTCGCGCAGGTTGCGCAGCGAGATCCCCTCCTCGACCAGGCGCCGCAACACGTCGGTCAGCAGCACCGGCGAGATCAGCTTGGGCACCACCTCGCGAACCAGTGCCGGGTGCGTCCGCTCCAGCGCGTCGAGCAGCCCCTGCGCCTCCTCGAGCCCGAACAGCTCGTGGCCGTAGCGGCGCACCAGCGCCAGCACCGCGTCGCCCAGGCGCGCCCCCGCGTCGCTCCACGCTTCGCGCGGGATGTCGCCCCGTCCAAGCGGGACCTCGTTCAGGCGGATGACGAACGCCGTCGGCGCCAGCCCGGGCACCGCCGCGCGCAACCGCACGACCGGCAGCGGCAAGCCCAGCTCGGCGAACAGACGCTCGCGCAGCTGCGGCACGATCTCGGCGACGAACGGGCCGGCGTCGCCCGGCCCCCGCGGACCCACCAGCGCGCCCAGCTCGCCCGCGACCTCGACCGCGATCGGCGTCAACACCGGCGCCGGCGCGCCCTCACCCGCGGCGCGCGCCGCCTGTGCCCGCCCGGCCGGCGTGGCCCCCGCGGCTGCCGCCGTCGCCGCCGCCGTCGCGTCGGCAGTCCGCGCCGTGCGAATGAGGCGCCACGCGATCAGGCCCAGCACCGCAGCCAGCGTGATGAACGGGATCCCGGGCAACCCGGGAACGATCGCCAGCAGGACGAGCAGCCCCGCCGCGATCGCGATCGCCTTCGGCTGCGCCATCACCTGCATGCCGATGTCGCGGCCCAGGTGGCCGCCCTCCTCCTCCGAGGCGACGCGCGTGACGATGATGCCGGCCGACGTCGAGATCACCAGCGCCGGGATCTGCGACACCAGCCCCTCGCCGATCGTCAGCACCGTGTACGTCCGGGCCGCGGTCGCGACGTCCATCCCGCGCTGCAGGACGCCGATCACCAGGCCGCCGACGATGTTGACGGCCAGCACGACGATGCCGGCGATCGCGTCGCCCTTGACGAACTTCATCGCGCCGTCCATCGACCCGAACAGCTGCGATTCGCGCGCCAGCGCCGTGCGTCGCCGCCGCGCCTCGTTGTGATCGATGTGCCCGGCGCGCAGCTCCGCGTCGATCGACATCTGTTTGCCCGGCATCGCGTCCAGCGTGAAGCGCGCCGCCACCTCGGCCACGCGCTCGGAGCCCTTCGAGATGACGATGAACTGGATCATCGTCAGGATCAGGAACACCACCGCGCCCACCACCAGGTTGCCGGCGACGACGAAGTTGCCGAACGCGCGGATCACCTCGCCCGCGTCGGCGCGCAGCAGGATCAGCCGCGTCGCGGACACCTCCAGCGCCAGCCGGAACAGCGTCGTCAGCAGCAGCAGCGTCGGGAACGTCGCGATCTTCAGCGCGTCGCTGACGTAGATGGCGACCAGCAGCAGCACCACCCCGGTCGCGATGTTGACCGAGATCAAGAGGTCCAGCAGCGGCGTGGGCAGCGGGACGATCATCATGCCGACGATCGCGACCACCAGCCCAGCCAGCGCCAGGTCGGAGTACCGCGACAGCAGCGTGCGGACGTCACCGGCGCGCAGCAGCGCGACGATCCCTTCATCCCCCCCACCCCTCGCGACGGTCAAGACGTCACGCCGCCGGGAGCTGGTCGTTCTTCGCGGGGCTCTGCCGCATCGTCCGGACGCTACACCCTTCGTGGCGGCTAGACCATCCAGCCCGGAAGATCCCGCGCGCACCGCGTTTATCCTGCGCCGGGAGGGACGATGGGACGGAACCGCTGCGTCGTGGGATTGCTGGCGATGGTGGGCTTGGCCGGCTGTCCGCCGCCGTCCAACCTGGTCCCCGTTCCGAAGCTCGCGCCGCTCGACCAGTCGACGACGCAGGCGCTGGTTGAGGGCGTGCAGGCGGGGGCGGGCCTTTCGATCTGGGACAGCGGTGGTCGACTCGTCGGCCTGGCGATTGGCGCGGGGACACGCACGCGCGTGGCGCTTGTGCGTCCACTCGTCCCGGGCGAGCTGCTGGTCGCCGTCCAGACCGTTGCTGGAAGGAACAGCCACGCGTCGCCCCCGGTCCGGGTCGAGCTCAACTACCCGACCTACCACTTCGATCGCTACCGGACCGGATGGAATCCCTACGAGAGACAGCTGACGGTCGCGACCGCGCCCAACTTGCGCCTGATCGCCAGGCTCGCGGTCGACGGCCCCGTGCGCGCGCAGCCGCTCTACGTCGAGCGCGTCGCGGTCCCGCACGGGACGCCCCGCGACGCGTTGATCGTCGCGACCGAGAACGACACGGTCTACGCGTTCGACGTGAGGATGGCCAACCCGAGCGCGCTGCTCTGGCCGCCGCGCCGCTTGGTCAGCGGCACCGAGGTGCCCGCCGACTTCAACAACGTCGGCGGTTGCGACGCGCAGCTGGGGGTCAGCGCCACCCCGGTCATCGACCGGACCACCAACACGCTCTACGTCACGGCGCTGCTTCAGCGGACCGCCGGCAGCTCCGCGCCGCTGCTGTTTCGTCTTCACGCGCTCGATCTCGCGACCGGGAAGGATCAACCCGGCAGCCCCGTCGAGATCACCGGCGCGACCGTCTCGCTCACGAACGCCGCCGGCGCGCCCGTGCCGTTCAACCCCAAGTGGCTCGGGAACCGACCCGGTCTGCTGCTGAACCGCGGCGTCCTGTACGTCGCGTTCGGCTCGCATTGCTACGACGCCGGAGATTATTTCGGCTGGGTGCTGGCATACGACGCCGACCTGCCCGGCACGCCGGCGTTCCTCCGGCAGCTCGGAGTGTTCAATACGGCTCCGGATCTCCCCGTGACCGGAAGCACCGGCAGCGGCCAGGAGCGTGCCGGGATCTGGCAGTCGGGTTTCGGGCTAGCGGGCGACGAGCAGGGCCACGCCTACCTCGTGACCGGCAACGGGTCGTTCGGCGGTAGCGCCTACGGAAACAGCGTGCTCAAGCTGGCGCCGCCGCCGTTCACGGGTGGGGCAATCCGCCGCGCCGACTCGTTCACACCGTTCAACTGGGCGCACTACAACACCAGCGATCAGGATTTCGGCTCCGGTGGGGCGATGCTCATCCCGGTGGATCCGGTGGGAGGAAAGCGCACGCTGATCGCCGCCGGCAAGCGCGGAACGGCCTACCTGATGGATCGGGACGCGATGGGCGGGCACGTGAGCGCGGCCCCTGACGCCGTCCTGCAGACGGTCGATCTCGTACCGACGCCGGCCACGGACGTGGTGGCCGGTGGACCTGCGTATTACCGGGGGCCGTCCGGTCCGGTGGTCTTCTTCGGAATCGGGCGCGCGCAGATGCAGGCGTACCGCGTCCAGGCCAACAACCTCCTCGCTTTGCCGCCGATCAAGAGCTCGATCACGATGCCGAGCACGTCCCCGATCCCGGTGGTCTCGTCGAACGGCAGCACGGCGGGAACCGGCGTGGTCTGGGTCGTCTCGCATCCCGGCAGCATGACGGGGACGATGCTGCTGCAGGCGTTCGAGGCGGAGAACGTGAACGCTCCACCGCTGCTCGGGACGGGCCTGAAGGCGGGGAGCTGGGTTCCGGTTCCGATGCATTTCGGCGGCAACTCGTTCCAGGTGCCGACGGTCATTCACGGCCGGGTCTACACCGGCGGGAAAGACGAGGTCAGAATCTGGGGGCTTTGAGGACGGTCTCGTTCACACGGCCGGGGCCAGATCGTTCTTGGCCGATTCGCGGCCGATCAGCCAGAGCAGCAGGATCGGAAACGGCGTGTAGAACACCAGGTAGAAGATGACCGTGCCGATGTTCTGCACGCCGGCGATCCCCTGCATGACGTCACTGGAGGCCGAGTTCATCCCTTCCAGCATCTGCTTCGTCACCGCCTGCGTCTTCGGCAGGATGATCTTTACCTGCACCCAGATCTGCACGGGCAGGTACGCCAGCGCCGCCGCCGCCCAGGCGACGGCGAACCGCCGCGCCTGCGCCCGGCGCTTGTAAAGCATCCAGCCCACGATGATCAGCGTGATGGCCAGCGCGAGCATCGCGAAGCCGGTCAGGTAGGTGTACAGCTTCAGATCCTCGGTCAGGCGGCCGAGCTGCGCGAACGTGGCGCCGACGTCCGGGTCGCCCTCGCGGCGCGGCAGCCCCGAGAACGCCTTGCCCATGCTGCCCATCATCTGCTTGGAGAACGGCGCGCTCGCCAGCCCGACGCCCGTCATCAACACCTGGATACTGCCGAAGATGATCGCCAGCACGCCCATCACCACCGGGGTCTTTCGCATGACCCGAACGGTACTATTTTCGCGAAATCTAGACCATCCAGCGCGGCAGGCGGCCGGCCAGCACGGTGTCGACGCCCAGGAAGCGTCCCGGCGGCGCGGCCACGAACAGCACGCACACGGCGCCCATCAACAGCGCATTTCCGGGCGGCACCAGCCCCTGCCCGCCGGCGAACGCGAAGCCGAACAACATCAGCGCGCCCAGCGCCGCGCCGATGCGCGTCAGCACGCCGAACAGCAACGACAGCCCGACCGCGACCTCGCCGATCGTGACCAGCGACCCGAAGATCTTGGGATGCGCATGCGCCGCCTTCACGAGCGGCAGGAACAACGCGTACGGCTTGTCGTCGGCGAGCCAGCGGCCCAGGGTCGCGGCGAGCGGATCCCCGTGCAGCCAGTTGCCCTGCAGCTTCCCCCACCCCTCGAGGAGCAGGATGATCCCGAACAGGACGCGCAGCGGAAACAGGTAGGCGACCGGGAAGCGCTCGGCCATGGCTCAACGTTAGCAGGGCTGATGACGTTTCACGAATTGTCGTGATGCGACCGGCGGGCGACAAATGTTAACGTCGCTCCGTGGCGGAGACCAAGCGACCCACCAGCCCGGCGGCGGAAGAGATCCTCGGCCTTTATTTCCCGGTCCTCGACCACGGCTTCGTCTCGCTTGTCGACTACATGGGCACCGACGAGGACATCGAGCGGGCGGCGCGCGTCAGCTACGGCTACGGCACCCGCAAGCAGAGCGCGACGCGCGGCCTCCTGCGCTATCTGCGGCGGCACAAGCACACGACGCCCAGCGAGATGGTGGAGCTGAAATTCCACTGCTGCATGCCGATGTTCATCGCGCGCCAGTGGATCCGGCACCGCACCGCCTCGGTGAACGAATACAGCGGGCGCTACTCGCTGATGCCGATGTTGTTCTACACGCCGGACGAGGCGCAGCTGCAGACGCAGAGCAAGCGTAACAACCAGGGCCGCAGCGGCCAGGCGGTCGACCGCGCGCTCTTCGACCAGGCGCAGCAGCGCTGGACGGACGTCCGCCGCGCCAGCACCGACGCGTACAGCTGGTTGACGGGGAACGAGGTCGCGCGCGAGCTGGCGCGCATCGACCTGCCGCTGTCGACGTACACGCAGTGGTACTGGAAGATCGACCTGCACAACCTGCTGCACTTCCTGACGCTGCGGGTGGACGCGCACGCGCAGTGGGAGATCCAGGAGTACGGGCGCGTGATGGCCGGCATGTTGAAGCGCGTCGCGCCGCTGTCCTACGAGGCGTGGATCGACTACGACGTCTGCGGCACGCACGTCTCGCGCGCCGAGCTGGCGGCGATCCGCGCGCTGGTCGGCGTCGACGGCGAAGCGTTGCAGGGCAAGAGCGCGCGCCTCGATCGGGCGGCGCTGGAGGGCCACGGCCTCGCCAAGCGGGAGATCGACGAGCTGCTGGGCAAGCTGGCCCCGCCGCCGGCGGCGCCTGACTTCCAGCTGGACGTGGCGTCCGCACGGTCGGCCGAGCACTTCGCGGAGCGGTTCGCGGCGGCGGTTCCGAGCGGCGAGAAGCCCACCGAATAGCGGCGGCGCATCCTGGTGCGGCCCCCTCACTAACCCTCTCCCGCTTCGCGGGGCGAGGGGACCGGATCCTGGCGGGGATGCTGTTGAGTTTTTGACGGTGCCGCCGCTCGGACCCGCGCTGGTCGCGTCGTCCCGCGGACTCTGGTGGCGGCGTCGGGCACCCGTGGCTGGCACGCGGGTTGCGACGGTCCCGCGCATGCGGTTCAGGCACGAGGTTTCCGCGGTCATCACCGGGCTCGTGGCGGCCGCGCTCTTTCCGGCCTGCGCCTTGTTGGATGACGGCCCGACGGACATCAGCGACCTGCCCACGAAGGAGGTGCACTTCGTCCGGGCCGTCACGGCCGCCGCCGGCTTCGAAGCCCAGATCGGCTCGCAGGCGCTCTTGCAGGGAACGCCCTGCCCCGTCCTGCGCGACGACGCCTTCGCGCGGCTGAACGGCGCTCCCCTGCCTCTCTTTCGCGGTTCGAGCAGACCGTTCAACGGCGGCGAAGAATACGAATGCGAGCCCCCGTCGGTCGCGGTGAGCCGCATCGACGTGCGGCCGCCATGGCACATCGAGATCGGCGACCCCTCTCAGACGATCGCGATCACCCTCGACCCCGTCGCCGACAACCCTATCGAGTTCCTGCCCCTCGAGGGAGCCACCATCACGTATCCCGGCGACGCGTTCGTCGTGCCGATCGCGTACAAGCACGAGCCTGAGACCGCTGTTCTCGTGACGGGCTACTTCGAATTCACGGGCTGGTCTGGCGCGTGGGACGGCGCTCTCGGAGCCTCCGACGTCAGCTTCCCGAACGACGTCGGTTGGCACCAGACGCCCGGACCGGCGCGCGTCCGTCTGATCGCCGAGACAGAAAGCCCGATCCTGCGGGCCTGCGAAAATGCGACCTGCTTCGGCTGGGCCGGCTTCAATGGCCCGGTCACCACGCGTGACTACGCCGTCACCCTCGATTGCCTATATTCCTTCTGCCTGTAGAGGGCGCTAAACCGCGACCAGCTCGCGGATCACGAAGTCGCCGTTCTTGTCGACGCCCAGGCGGCCGCCGGCGTTGTCCTTGTCGTGGCCCCAGACCAGCAGCCAGTCCTCCGTGACCGCGCGGGTGAACAGCGTGCGTTTCGTGTCCACGGTGCGGGCGGGGTCGAGGTCGTAGGACATCACCCACGGCAGCTTGACGTGGACCGCGGTCGGGACGACGTCGCCGAGGAACAGCGCCTTGGGGGCGCCCGGATCCCACGCGCCGATCAGCACCGACTGGTGGCCCGCGGTGTGGCCGGGCGTCGGGATCACGCGCACGCCGGGTACGATCTCCGTCTCGCCGTCGACGAGCTGCAGCAGGCCCGACTCGCCCAGCGGTCCGATGTTCTCCTGCAGGTAGCTGGCGCGGTTGCGCTCGTGCGGGTGGGTCGCGTCTTCCCACTCGCGCCGCTGCACGACGTGGCGCGCCCGCGGAAACACCGGCGCCAGTCCCTTGCCTGACGTCGAGAAGCGCGTCGCCCCGCCGCTGTGGTCGAAGTGCAGGTGCGACATGATGACGAAATCGATGTCATCCGCTGACAGCCCGGCCTCGCGCAGCGCGGCGCCGATCGAACGGTCGTGGTCGATGCCGTAGATCTCCTTCAGCTTGGGCGAAAACTTGTCGCCGTTGCCGGTCTCGACCAGCACGCGCTTGCCCGCGACCTCGATCAGCAGGCAGCGCGTCGCGTATTCGCAGCGGTTGAGCGCGTCGCACGACACCAGCTTCGACCACAGCGTCTTCGGCACGACGCCGTGCATGGCGCCGCCGTCGAGGCGGAAGTTCCCGCCGTTGAGCATCGTCAGCCGCGCGTCACCGATGGTCAGCACGGGCGGATCCTAGCGCCTGGCACGCCGTTCGCACGATTGATTGACGCAGACGGCGCGGAAGTCCTCGACGCGACGGCCAACGGGCTCTACGCACGCTTCCATCGTGCACATCGCCCCGGCGCAGCGCGCGTCCCAGGCAGCGTTCGCGCGCTTCGATATCGCGAACGGGCCGGTGCTCCCCGCGCACGCATCACACTCGCAGCAACAATCGAGATCGGTTCTACGGATCGTGCACTCATCGTCGGTGACACAAGCCAGATCCGCCGGCATGACCCAGGCCGTCTTCGCTTCGCTGGTCCGGCACCCGGCCGCCGAGGCGCACAGCACCGACAGCAGCAGCAGCGGCACGACCGCCGGGCGACGACCGCCGATCACGGCGTCGCGGTCGGCGCCGGCTGAGGCTGCGCCGCCGGCGGCACCGCGACGCCGATCGGGATCGGCGGCTGGGGCGCCTTCGCGTCGCCGCCCGTCGCGGTCACGACCGGCTTCGTGTAGTCCGCAGGCGTCGCGGTTGGCACGGCGGTCGGCGCGGTCGCCACCGATACCGGCGGCGCCGGCGCCGGCGCCGGCGTCGCGGCGGCGATCGCGGTCTTCGGCTTGTGGCTGATGATCCAGTCCGCGACGCGGGCCACGTCGCCGAAGCGGGTCAGCTCCCCTTCGTCGCCCAGGAAGGACATGTAGATCGTGCGCCCGTCGATCTTCGACGCCACCACCAGGCAGTAGCGTGCGAAGTCGTTGTAGCCGGTCTTTCCGCCCAGCAGCTGCACGTTGCTGCGCGCCGCCCGCCGGTCGGTGTTGATGTACCGGATCGGCGGCTTCCCGACCGGGTGCGCGTCGTATTCCGGCCGGTGCGTGATCGGCCCCAGCACCGGGTGCGCGATCACCTTCTTCAACAT
>Ga0207428_10006967_pt1 | contig 10362 bp, 9 predicted proteins | sample RhiMethybrSRZTD1_FD_187600 | JGI IMG/M metagenome (GOLD analysis project Ga0207428, IMG submission 187600) | Populus rhizosphere microbial communities from Tennessee, USA - Rhizosphere MetaG P. TD hybrid SRZTD1 (SPAdes) (version 3) | ecosystem: Host-associated > Plants > Roots > Rhizosphere >... | reverse complement strand
GCGGTCGGCCTCACAGACATTCCTGTCTTCCTGCACGGAATCGTCCTTTCGGCCGTTCCCGCAGACGTCATGCGGCTGTTCGTGGCGCTGGCGATCTTTGCGGGCGCGGCCGCCGTGGTCGTGGGGCTGTTCGTCTTCCTCGACGTGCTCGAGCACTACGAGGAGCGCGGGCCCGTGCCGGGCTAGGTCTTCGCTCTCTCGCGCCCGTCGAGCCGGATCGTCCAGGGCTCGATCGAGTCGACCACGAGATGCGTCCCGCTCCAGGGGTCGCGTGCCCAGGTGGCACGGACCGCGTCCTCCGACTCGGCTTCGACCGCGTGCACGACGCGCCCGTCGTCCGACACCGGCCCGCCCAGGAGGATGAACCCCTCCTCCACGAGCGCGTCCATGTACTCGGCATGCTCCTGCCAGCCGGTCTGCTCCTCGAGCGGCCTCCCGGACAGCCACTGCGGCCCCGCCTGACGGAGGACGACGTGGAACATCGCCATGCCCGGAGTTCTACCTGGGCGGGCGAATGGCCAGCGGCCGGTCGAACTCGAGGTAGCGGTGGGTCATGAAGTGCGCTGCAGCGGTCATGTGCAGGCGGAGCGGCCGGTACGTGCTGCGGTCGACCCAGGCGGTGAACCAGGCGGGCGTGCTCGGGTTCGCGAACGAGACCACCCAGACCGGCCGTCCGTCGACGCGCCCGTCACGCAGGACGTAGGCGTTGGTCGCGCGCGAGCCCCACGCGGGCTGCGGGACGCGGAGCGCAGGGAGCTGCTGCGAGCGGCGCCACGGAGCGCCGGCTCGATCGCGGTCCCAGCGCCGCTCGCCGAGCACGATCGCCGAGGCACCGCCGCGGATTCGGTACTCGAGCTCGTCCGGAGCCTGAAGCTCCCACGTCGTCAGCAGCCCGCCTTTGGGCCCCGAGCGCAGCGACTCGAGGTACACGAGGCTCTTCAGCGCCCGCGTGACACGGGCCGCGCGGGCGACGATCGCGGTGCCGGGTCGCGGCTTCGCAGGCAGGTCGAAGACGACCGGCTTGCTGCCGCTCGGACGCACCACCACGCGCGACGCGCGCGGCGCCGGAGCCGAGTAGCAGCCCGCCCCGCACGGGTGCGCCTGAACGACCCGGGGGCCGGCCACGAAGGAGACCTTCAACCCGGAGAGCGGCCCACCGTCAGGAGAGAGCACCGTTGCCGTCAGGCGCCCCGGCGTGACCGCGAGCGCGACCGCCCGCGACCCGGACTCGCCCCCGAGCACGAGCGCACCCCGCGGGGGCGGCGGAGGGTTCTCGACCCCGACCGTGAGCCCGCTCTTCGAGACCGACCCGCTGGAACACGCCGTCGCGCCGGCAGCGAGCGCCACGGCGCCGGCGAGAAGCGGCTTCCACACCTCGAGAACGCTAGCTAGCGCGAATGGAGAGCTAGCAGCGAATCCCGGTCTCGCACGTCCTCAGCACCACGACCCCGGGGAGGCCGCCAGCCGTCGCCGGCGCGGTCAGCCTGATCCGCACCGAAGAAGCGTCGTTCGCGTACCTGGTCTCCCGCAGCACCCGGCCTACGTTGACGCGGTGGACGAGGTCGTACTCACCCGGGGTATAGCCGATGAGGTCGATCGACTGGCCCTCCTTCGCGGGAATGTAGATGTCGCCCCAGCCGACCGCGATCCCCTCCAGCAGCCGCTTCGCGCGGCGCTTGTTTCGGGCGCAGTCGGTCCCCCGGAGCGGCCGGGAGGCCGCGTGCCCCTGGGTGGAGAGTGGCGATTGGTGGTCGCTCGTCAGGCAGAAGCCGCTCTTGTGGTCGCGCACGATCTGCGTCCCGTCCAGCGTCCTCAGCTCATAGCGCTCGAACGGCTGCAGGTGCCAGTGGCTGTGGGAGGGGCTGACGTTGTAGCGCAGGCGACCCACCGCGTCGATCCGCCGGACCCCTCCTCCGCGCAGCTGAACGAGCTGCGTTGCGCGCATCGTCCGCGCGCGCAGCGTCGCGCGCTGCCCTTCGACGAGCAGCGGGCCGTACCCCACGTTCTCCACGCTCGACGTGAACACGAGCAGCGGATGGTGATTCGGCGGACCGCCTAGGCGAACAGCGACCGCGAGCGGCGGCCGCTGGTCGAGGTCGGGCAGGAGCAGGCGAGGCACCTGGCTGACGCTCCCGACCGCGCTTCCGGAGCACGCCAGCGTGCCAAGAATCACCCCCGCGATCCCAAGGCGATGCCGCATTCATCCTGTAGATACCCCGTCCGAAGACGCTCGCATCCCGGACGCGAGCGTTGGCCCAGCCGCCGGTGCTCGTGGTCGAGGACGCCTAGCGGCAGTCCCGACGGCGACCTGCGCTGGGGACACGTTCGTGGACGCAACCTGGACGTACACCGCTCCTTGAGCTAGCAGGAACTGGGGGAGGCTCCTGCGCCGGGGAGCCTCCCTCCCTTCCACAGGCGCATCGAGCGACGCGTGGCCGCGCGGGTCTCCGGCGTTTACGTCCGCGGATCCGTCTCGCGGGCGACCTCTTCCGCGTCGGGATCCTGCTTCTCGACCACGAAGTAGCTTGGCTGCCGCGCCACGACGCGCTCGATGTCGGGGATTTCATGGCCGGGCGCCACGGCGAACTGGGTCGCGTTGGCGCGCACTGCCTCGTACTCGTCCACGGTCATCGCGACCTGCTCCGTACAAGCTCGGTCACCGCACTCGCAGCTGAAGTTGACTGTGGCTGGGGACTCGCCCGCGAGGAACTTCTCGGCGACCTCGGCCACGCGCTCGTTCACCTCCCGAAAGAGGGCTTCGTTGGCCCCGAGCCGCTCCTCCCGCGCTCCCACCGGGCGATTGTCTGCCGTAGCGGCTGGCGTTGCAAGGTTCGGAGTTGGCGAGCGGGGAAGGTCCTGTGAGCAAACCGGCCCGCGTAGGGGAAACCGTGGTGCAGACGGAAGATGTCTTTCGCAGTGCGAACGAGGAGATCGCCGACCTGGGGCGCAAGCACGGCTGGCGCTTCCCGGTCCCGTTCCTCTGCGAGTGCGCCGACAGGCGCTGCTTCGCCCGCCTCGAGCTGACGCTCGAGGTTTACGAGCGCCTGCGCTCCGATCCCCAGCGCTACGTGACCGCGCCGGGGCACGAGATCCCGGCGGCGATGGTGATCGAGCAGACCGGGAGCTTTGCCCTGGCCGAGAAGCTGTAGGCGGGCCGGAAGGATCCGCCCGGCATCCGCGCGGAGGCGTGCGGGTGGGCTACGCTGGAGTCAAGCGGTCCGCTCGTTCTTTCCGCCAGACCCACGCGATGTGCGTTGAGAGGACGAGAGATGCAAACCCTCACCATCGAGGCCGTGACCCCGGACACTGCGTTTGCGCTCCGAGAGGCGCTGTCAAGGTTCCGTGCCGAGCTGCACGTGACGGAGGATGGGCGGAGCTACGTGAAGGTCACGCTCGGGCAGAGCGACCTCGAGATTGTGGAAGTCCTGAATGCCATCGAGGACTACGTGACGCAGCGAGCCACCGGTCCAGCGAGGATCGCGTCCAACGGACACAAGTACGCGTTGCACGCCGTGCCGCCATCTCAAGCGGTCGACTGAGGCATCTCGCCACCGGCTGCGATGCTTCGTTCTGGCTCGATGCGTCCGACGCTGCGCGGCGCCCAAGAGCCGCCGAGCGCCGTGCTCACTTCAAGAAAGCTAGCGGGTGCGGGTGGTAGCTTCGGTGCCGAGGTGGTCTTCAAGCAGCTCGTGGACGACGATCTCGGCTGCGCGTCCTACCTGATCGGCGACGAGGCGGCCGGGGAGGCCGTGGTCGTGGATCCCGCGTACGCGATCGAGCCCTACCTCGAGGCCGCCGAGGACGCGGGCCTAAGGATCGTGCGCGTGATCGAGACGCACACGCACGCCGACCACGTCTCGGGGCACGGGCGCTTTGCGCTGGAGTACGGGCTGCCGGTGGCGATCCATCCGCTCGCCGAGCCCGAGTACCCGTCCGGGCCAATCGAGGACGGCGACGAGGTACTCGTGGGCTCGATCCCGATCCGCGTGCTCCATACGCCGGGCCACCGCCCCGAGCACTGCTGCTTCCTCGTCGAGGGACACCTGCTGACCGGAGACTCGCTGCTGGTCGGCGACGCCGCCCGCCCCGACCTCGCGGTCGAGGCACGCGAGGGCGCCGAGGATCTCTTCCGCTCGCTCGAGCGGCTGGCGGGCCTGCCCGACGAGACCGAGATCGACCCCGGCCACACCGGCGGCTCGCTCTGCGGCGCGAGCCTCAGCCGCGAGCGCGTCTCGACCTTGCGGATGGAGAAGCTCTCCAACCACGCGCTCGCGATCGAGGACGTGCAGGAGTTCGTGGCGCACTCGACCGGAATCGCCGCGCCGCGCCCGCCGACGGTCGAGCGCGTGGTCGACCTCAACCGCGGGCCGTTCCTCGCCGCGCAACCGCCGCTCGAGCTCCTCGACTCTGTGCAGGGCCAGCTACTCGACGTGCGGCCGGCGAGGGAGCACGCCGCCGGCCACGCCCACGGTGCGATCAACATCCCGCTCGAGGGCGGCTCGGTCGGGACCAAGGCGGGCTTCGTCCTCGACCACGCCACGCCGGTGACGATCCACGCGCGCTCGCCCGAGGAGGCGGCTGATGCTGCGCGCCGCCTCTATGCGGTCGGGCTGCTAGACGTCGCTGGCTACGCGATGGGGCTCGAGTCATCCGAGCACCTGGAGCCCGTCGGGATCGACGAGCTCGAGCGCCTCGTCGCGGCGGACTCGGTCGAGGTGGTCGACGTCCGTGAGAAGGACGAGCGCGACGAGGGCTACATCCCCGGCAGCCGGCACATCCCGTACCGGCTCATCCGCGCGTTCCGGGACGAGCTCGACAACGGGCGTCCCGTCGTCACGGTCTGCTCGAGCGGCGCGCGGGCGGGAGTGGCCGCAAGCGTGCTGGCGGCCGAGGGCGTCGACGCGCGCCCCGTGCTCGACGGCGGCATCGACAACTGGCAGGAACGCGGCAACCAGGTGACGGCCTTCCGCCGCTGCGGCTCAGGCTGACGCGGCCAAGAGCGCTTTTCCTTCGGCAGTCCACGCGGTCGCGCGGAGCTGCGCGAAGACAGGCAAGGCGAGGTTCAGCTGGCGATCGGCGCTCGCCCTGTCGCCGGCCTCGACGAACGCCTCCGCCGCCTTGAGCCGCGCGTAGACCTCGTCGGGGACCGTTCCGATCCCGGCGAAGACGTCGGCCGCGCCGACGAGCTCGCCCGTGGCGATCAGGCGTGCCGCGTGGTGCCACGGCGTCTCCCCGATCGCGCGCTCGTCGAGCGCGTGAATCACCTCCGCGCTGCGGCCCAGCTCCCGGAACACCCAGGGCGACGCCGAAAGCTCGATCGGCTGCCGGATCCCCGTCGCGGTCCATGCCTCGACGAGCTCGTTCGCGAGTGACTCCGCGGCCGCTCGTTCACCGGCGACCAGCGCAGCTTGAGCCTCGTACGCGAGCACCGGGTTGATCGTCTGGGGATCCTTGACCGGGCGCGATCGCTCCGTCGCGAGGCGGGCCTCCGCGAGCGCCTCCTGTGTTCGGCCACGCGCGAGCAGGATTGCCGAACGCACCGCCCTGCACGGGCCATCCATGTAGTGGCCCGCGGTTCCTTTGATCGTTTGGAAGTAGTCATCGATGGCCGCGAGCGCGTCGTCCCAGCGGCCCTCCCAGTAGCAGTGGAAGGTGTGCTCCGCCTCCACCCAACGGATGAACCCCCGCACGCCCAGGCGCCGCGCGAGCGTCCGGCTCAGCTCGTGAAGCTCGCCGGCGCGGCGCATGTCACCGAGCAGCACGGTCATCCACGTGAGGTTCGCCGCCGCACCGATCTCCTCGTGGGAGTGTGCGGCGGCCGCGATCTCCATCGCCCGCTCCAGGTCGGCGACTCCGCCCGGATCGCCGGTGGCGATCCGCGAGACTCCGAGGGTGTTGAGATTCCGCGCACGGGACGCCGCGAGGTCGAGGGTCTCCGCCAGCCGAAGCGACTCGGAGGCGAACTCGATCGCCCGCGGGAAGTCGTCCGCCATCATCGACGTGCGTCCGAGCTCCTGCAGGACGAACGCCTTGGCCGGCGACGGCCCGCGGTCGGTGACGAGCTCACGGGCGCGCTCGAGGCCTTCCAGCCCCGCGTCCGTGTCCCCGCGGTTCAGCCAGATGCCCGCGAGCCGGGCCTGTGCCTCGGCGGCGGCCTCGACCTTGCCGGCGCGGAGCAGGCCTTCCGTCGCATCGAGGAGCACCGAGTCGTCGAGCGCGGTGTCGTCCACGCGGCTTCGCGCGTAGGCGAGCAGGAGCTCCGGACGCTGCTCGTCGTCAGGCTCCGAAAGCTTCAGCGCAGCTTCGTACAGCCGGGCCGCGGCCGGGAAGGCTCCCAGGGAGAGCGCCCGGTCACCGGCGTCGCGCGCGGCCGAGCGCGCGCGAGCAGCGAGCTCGGCGGGCGCCTCTGCGCCGGCGGCACGGCGCAGCTCGAGCGCCTCGAGGTAATGGTGAGCCAGCATCTCCGCGTGATCGTCCGGGCGCCCGAGCTCCTCGATCCATGCCGCCGCGCGCTCGTGCCGCTCGGCCCTTGCGCCCCTCGGGACCTGGCCGTAGGCGACGTCCCGGACGAGCACGTGCCGGAACGCGTACTCATCCTCTCCGCCGACCGACGAGCGCCGCTCTCGCCGCACGAACTCCTTGCGCTCGAGCGCGTGCAGACGCTCTTCGCCCTCGCCGCGCTCAAGCCCGCCGACCGCGCAGGCTGCGCCGAGCCAGAAGACCTTGCCGAGTACCGCTGCGTCCTGTAGGAGCTGTTTCTCGGCGGCCGGGAGCCCGTCGAGCCGGGCGGCAATGATGCCCTGGACGGTCTCGGGCAACGGGAGGTCAGCTCGCGCGCCGGCCTCCGCGAGTAGTCGCGCGAACTGCTCGGCGTAGAGCGGGTTGCCGCCCGCCCGCGCCAGCAGCGAGGCCTGCACCTCCGCCGGGAGTACCGAGCGCTCGAGGAGGTTCCCGAGCAGGCGTGCCGTCTCCTCCTCGGAGAGCGGCGAGATGGAGAGCGTCAGTGCGTTCGACTTGCCGCCTCCCCACCCGGGCCGTCGCTCGAGCAGCTCGGGGCGGGCAGTGCAAACGACGAGCAGCGGCACCCCGGAGCTCCAGTCCACCAGGTGATCCACGAAGTCGAGCAGATCGTCGTCGGCCCAGTGGAGGTCCTCGAAGACGATCACGGTCGGGCGCTGGTCGGCGAGGCCCTCGAAGAACTGCCGCCAGGCTGCGAAGCGCTCGGCGCGGTCGCCGCCCGTCTCACCCTCGGCGGCGATGCCGATCAGCGGCCGCAGGCTCTCCAGCACCAGCGTCGGGCTCTCGACCTGCAGGCCCTCCACCGCCTCGGCGAGCTTTCGCTCGGCTTCCGCGGGCGAGTCGCTGTCGAGGATCCCGGCCTGCGCCTTCGCCATCTCGGCGAGCGCCCAGTAGGTGATCCCCTCGCCGTACGGGAGCGAGCGGCCCTGTCGCCAGAAAATGAGCTCCTCCTCCGCGTCGGCGACACGAGAGAGCTCGTAGACCAGGCGGCTCTTGCCGATCCCGGGGACGCCGACGAGCGTCACGAGCTGCGGCGAGCGCTCCTCCCGGGCGCGCGCAAGCGTGTCGGTGAGGAAGTCGAGCTCGCGCCGGCGGCCGACGAACGCAGCGCCCGTCTGGTCGACGTCCACTCCGAACCGCGAGCGCGCCTCGCGCGCCTCCCAGACGGCGACCGGCTCCGCCTTTCCCTTCGCCTGCACAGGCTCGGCGTCGCGGTAGTCGATCCGCTGCCGTGTAGCGCGGTAGGTGGTGTCGTCGACGAGCACGCCGTTCACGGGCGCGGCGGTCTGCAGTCGCGCGGCCGTGTTGACGACGTCTCCCGCGACCATCCCTTCGCCTTCGGCGGGCGAGGCCCCGAGCGTGACGAGCGCCTCTCCGGTCGTCACGGCCACCCGCACCTGCAGGCGGCCGTCCTCGACGATCGAGTCCCGGATCGCGAGTCCGGCCCGCACCGCGCGCTCCGGGTCGTCCTCGTGGGCGACCGGCGCGCCGAAGACGGCCATCACCGCATCGCCGATGAACTTCTCGACCGTGCCGCCGTGCCGTTCGAGCTCGCTTCGCAGCCGCGCGTAGTACGGCGAGAGCGTGGCGCGCACGTCCTCCGGGTCGAGCCGCTCCGCCTGCGAGGTGAAGCCGACGAGGTCGGCGAAGAGCACGCTGACGACCTTGCGTTCCTCGCGCGCCTCCCGCGACGCGGGCTCGAGCCGCGTCCCGCAGGCGGAACAGAAGCGCGCGTCGGCCGGGTTCTCCCTCCCGCACTCCGGACAGACGAGCATCGGGCTAGCGCAGGCGCTCGACCGTGTAGCCGAGGCTGCGCAGGGTCTCGAGCAGCACCGCGCAGTGGTGCTCGTCGCGCATCTGCAGGGTCAGCTCGATCTCGCTCTCGTAGACGGGCACGTCCATGCCCTCGCGGTGGTGCTCGACCGAGACGACGTTGCCCCGTTCCTGTGCGACCAGCTTGAGCAGCTTGAGCAGCTCCCCGGGGCGGTCCTGCACCCGGCTGCGGACGACGAGGTACCGGCCGGCGGTGGTGAGCCCGTGCCGCATGACCGAGATCAGCACCGTCGGGTCGATGTTGCCGCCGGAGAGGAGCGCAACAGCGGGCCCTTCGCCGCCCGCCTTGCCGGAGAGCAGCGCGGCGACACCCACGGCGCCCGCGCCCTCCACCACGAGCTTCGTGCGCTCGAGCAAGAGCACGATCGCCTCGCAGATCTCGTCGTCGGTCACCGAGATCAGGTCGTCGAGCACGTCGTCCAGGATCGCGCCGGTCGTCTCGCCCACCTGCTTGACCGCGATCCCGTCGGCGATCGTCGGCCCGTCCAGCCCGGCCTGCACGCCGACGATGCGGATCCCGGGCTTCAACGCCCGCAGCGCAAGCGAGATCCCCGAGGCGAGCCCGCCGCCGCCGACCGGGATGACGACGGTGTCCGCCTGCGGAACCTGCTCGGCGAGCTCGAGACCGATCGTCCCCTGCCCGGCGATCACGAGCTCGTCCTCGTACGGATGGACGAACGTCGCGCCGGTCTTGTGGACGTACTCCAGCGCCGCAGCCAGCGCGTCCTCGAAGCAGGTCCCGGTGAGCTCCGCGTTCGCGCCGTAGGTCTTCGTCGGCTCGACCTTTGCCATCGGCGCGTCCTGCGGCATGAACACCGTCGCCTTGACGCCCTCCTCGCGGGCGGCCCACGCCACCGCCTGCCCGTGGTTCCCGGCACTCGCCGCGACCACGCCGGCCCGCCGCTCCTTGTCCGAAAGCGTCGCGATCTTGCTGACGGCGCCGCGGATCTTGAACGAGCCCGTGCGCTGCAGGTTCTCGGCCTTCAGCGAGACCTCTCTGCCGAGTCGCTTCGAGAGCGTCTCCGTCCCGTAGACCGGCGTGACCCGCGCGTGGCCCTCGAGGCGGGCTCGCGCCTCCTGGATCTCGCTAAGGCCGGGTGCCGTCTTCGTCTTCAAGCTTGAACACCTCTCTCATGATCTCCCGGACGGCCGTGAGCGGGTCAAGCTTGCGTGACTGCACCTCGTCGAGCAAGCGGCGCAGCGCCTCGTCGTCCGCGACCGCCCGCTCGAGGTGCGCCTTCGCGCGCGCCGACGCGACCGCGAACACCTCGCCCGCGAGGTTCTCGCGGCGGCGCTGCTCCAGCAGCCCTTCGCTCTCCAGGAACGCCCGGTGCGCCTCGACCTGCTCCCAGAGCGTGTCGACGTTCTCGCCGCGCATCGCCTCGGTCAGGACGATCGGCGGCTTCCACGGGCGCTCCTTGTCGAGCGAGAGCACCGAGCGCACCTCGTTCAGCATGGTCTTGGCAGCCGGGTGGTCCATCTTGTTGATCGCGATCACGTCGGGGATCTCCATGATCCCGGCCTTCAGCGCCTGAATCGAGTCACCCGAGCCCGGCATCAGCACGAGCACGACCGTGTCCGCGATGCCGATCACCTCGACCTCGCCCTGGCCGGTGCCCACGGTCTCGAGGAAGACGAGCTCCTTCCCGGCGGCGTCGAGCAGCAGCAGCGCCTGCAGCGTCGCCTCGGCGAGGCCGCCCTGGTGGCCGCGGCTCCCCATCGAGCGAATGAACACCTCCGGGTCGAGGAAGTGGTCGGCGAGCCGGATGCGGTCCCCGAGCAGCGCGCCCTGCGAAAACGGGCTCGACGGGTCGACCGAGATCACGCCGACGGAGCGGCCCTGCTCGCGCACGTGGCGCACGAGGGCGCTGATCAGGCTCGACTTGCCGACGCCGGGCGGGCCGGTGACGCCGACGGCGTAGGCGCCGCCGGTCTCGGGGTACAGGTCGCGGACGAGGTCGTACGCGAGAGGCTCCGAGTTCTCGACAAGCGTGATCGCGCGGGCGACGG
>Ga0207428_10006965_pt1 | contig 10362 bp, 6 predicted proteins | sample RhiMethybrSRZTD1_FD_187600 | JGI IMG/M metagenome (GOLD analysis project Ga0207428, IMG submission 187600) | Populus rhizosphere microbial communities from Tennessee, USA - Rhizosphere MetaG P. TD hybrid SRZTD1 (SPAdes) (version 3) | ecosystem: Host-associated > Plants > Roots > Rhizosphere >... | reverse complement strand
GAACACGGTCGCCGTCGTCTCCGACGGGACCGCGGTGCTCGGGCTCGGGAACATCGGCCCCGAGGCCGCGATGCCGGTCATGGAGGGGAAGGCGCTGCTGTTCAAGGAGTTCGGCGGCATCGACGCGTGGCCGATCTGCCTCGCGACGACCGACCCGGACGAGATCGTCGCGGTGTGCACCGCGCTCGCCCCCGGCTTCGGAGGGATCAACCTCGAGGACATCTCCGCCCCGCGGTGCTTCGAGATCGAGTCCCGGCTCGACGCGGCACTCGACATCCCCGTCTTCCACGACGACCAGCACGGGACCGCGATCGTGGCCCTCGCCGCGCTCGTGAACGCCCTCGAGGTGGTCGGCAAGCGCCTCGAGGACGTTTCCGTCGTGGTCACGGGCGTCGGCGCCGCCGGCGTGGCGACGACCGAGGCGCTGCTCGCCGCCGGCGCACGGAAGATCGTCGGCTGCGACCACGAGGGCACGCTCTACGAGGGCCGGCCGAACCTCCCGCCGCACAAGGCGGCGTACGCGGCGCGAACGAACCCGGACCGGCTCGCCTGCACATCCGACGAGGCCCTGGCCGGAGCGGACGTGTACATCGGCCTCTCCGTGCCGGGCGCGGTCAGCGCCGAGGGCATACGCAGCATGGCCGGGGGCGCCATCGTCTTCGCGATGGCGAACCCGACGCCCGAGGTCGACCCCGAGGCGATCCACGACGCCGTCGCCGTCGTCGCGACGGGCCGCTCCGACTACCCGAACCAGATCAACAACGTGCTCGCATTCCCCGGCGTGTTCCGCGGCGCGCTCGACGTCCGCGCCTCCACGATCACCCCCGAGATGAAGGTCGCGGCGGCGCGTGCGATCGCCTCGGTGATCCCGAAGGACGAGCTCGGGCCCGAGTACGTGATCCCGAGCGTCTTCAACCGCGACGTCACCCCGCGGGTGGCCGAGGCGGTGGCGGAGGCGGCAGAGCAGGCCGGCGTCGCGCGGCACCCGCGACCCCACGCCTCGAGCCCGGAGGAGCGATGAGCGACCAGGAGCCGACCGAGGTCACGCCGCCGGCGCCGCAACCGGAGCCGGAGCGGGAGCCGAGGAGCGAGGCCGCCCCCGAGCCGGAGCCCACGGTCGTCGTCGGCCCGCCGTCCGCCGCGCGCCCGCGGCGCCTCGAGCGCAGCCGCGAGGACCGGGTTCTCGCAGGGGTCTGCGGAGGCCTCGGCGAGTACCTCGGCGTCGACGCGGTGCTCATCCGGATCGCCGCGCTCATCCTGGTCTTCGCGGGCGGTGCCGGGCTGCTGCTGTACGGGATCGGCTGGATCGCGATGCCGGAGGCCGAGGAGCGCGAGGAGGGCGAGCCCGCCCCGGGCGCGGCGCCTCCGGCCGTGACCGTGGGCGGCACCTCGGGCGCGGTCGTCCTCGGGCTCGTGTTCGTCGTGCTCGGCGCGTTCTTCCTCGTCGACGAGATCTGGTCCGACTTCCTCGCCTGGAAGTACGTCTGGCCGGTCGCGCTGATCGCGGTCGGCGCCGCGGTTCTCGTCCGCGCGCGTCAGTGAGCGGGCGCGCCGGGCTCGGCGTCGTCCTGCTCGCCGCAGGGGTGCTGTGGCTGCTCGCGGCGACGGACCTCGTCGACCTCTCCTACCGCGTCGCCATCGGCATCCTGCTCGTCGTCGTCGGCCTCGCGATCGCGCTCAGCCGCAGTCACCGTGGGCCGCTCGTCGTCGTGGGAGTCCTCGTCGTGCTGCTGGGCGTCCCCGCGCTGTTCGTCGACAACGACCTGTGGACCGAGGGCGTCGGCGACCAGACGTTCGCTCCGGCCGCGTCCGAGGACCTCGAGCCGTTCGAGCACGGGATCGGGAAGCTGACGGTCGACCTGCGCACGCCCGGCCTCGAGCTCGACGACCGGACGGTCGAGGCGAGCCTGGGGATCGGGGACCTCCTCGTCCTCGTCCCGGCGGAGACGGACGTGAGGGTCGACGCCCACGTCGGCATCGGCAACATCCAGGCCCTCGGGCGGGAGGAGGACGGCATCGACGCCGAGCTCGAGCGGATCTCGGGCACCGCCGGGGCGCAGGAGGTCGAGCTCGAGCTGGAGGTCGGCATCGGCTCGATCCGCGTCGAGCTCGAGGACTGACCCGGCCGCGCGGCTACTCGTACGCGATCGCCCGCAGCGGGTCCAGCTTGGAGGCCCGCCGCGCCGGGAACACGGCGGCGATGATCCCGACCACGATCGCCGCGATCACGAAGACGACGATCTGCGCCACCGGGAGCGAGAACACGAGGAAGTCGACGCGGACGATGAGCAGCGTCGCGAGGACGAGCCCGAGCACGATGCCGATGGCGGCGCCGATGAGCGCGGTGATGATGCTCTCGTGCCGGATCATCCGCCGCACCTGCCGGCGGGTCATGCCGATCGCGCGCAGCATCCCGATCTCGCGCGTCCGCTCGAAGACGGTGAGCACGAGCGTGTTCACGATCCCGAAGAGGCTGACGATCACGGACAGGGCGAGGAGGACATAGAGGATGTTCAGGATCGAGCTGAGCCCCGAGATCTGGTTGTCGATGAACTGCCCCCGCGTCTGCGCCTTCGCGTTCGGGAAGTCCTCGAGCGCCGTGTCCAGGGCGGCCTGGTTCGCATCGGTCTCGCCGTTCTCCATCTTCACGAACGAGTAGAGATTGCGTGGCTGCGGCACCTCGCTGTCCCAGACCGCGGACGAGATGGTGACGTTGCCGAACGGCGAGCCGCCGGTCGGCGGGTCGAAGATCGCCTGGATCGTGAACGTGCGGCTGTTGCCGTTCGGGAACGTCAGCTGGATCCCGTCTCCGACGCCGAGCTCGTTGTCCTCTGCGTACCCGTCGTCGACGAACGCGCCGTCCTCCCCGAGCGTCCGGAACACGTCCTGCGAGCCCTCCGTCCAGTTCACGTCGATGACCTGCTGCATGCCGGGGTCGACGGCGGTGATGAAGTGCACGTCGTCGTCGACGAGCGCCTCCCCCGTCCTCACGTTCCCGACCGCCGTGACCCCGGGCGCCTTCGCCGCCGCCTCGGCGGCGTCGATCGGGATCGGCGAGAAGTTGTTCTGCGCGGTGATGGCGTAGTCGCCGGTGAAGAGGTCGTTCACGGCGCCGCGGAACGAGGCGACGAGGCCCGCCGCGAGCGTCGCGACCAGCGTGACGAGCGCGAGGCCGATCATCAGCGCCGCGGCGGTGGAGGCGGTGCGCTGCGGGTTACGGCGCGCGTTGTCGCGAGCGAGGGCACCCGCCACGCCGAAGAACCGCGCCGGGAACCACCCGAGCACCTGCGCCAGCGGGCGTACGAGCCGCGACGAGAAGAACGCGACGCCGAGGAAGACGAGCAGCGTCCCGATTCCCATCCAGGCGAGGACCTGGGTCGTCCCGAGGCCGTCCTTGAAGATGCCGTACGCGATCGCCGCGAACCCGAGGGCCGCGAGGACGGCCGCGCCGACGCTCCGGAGGCGCCGGAAGCGCGGCTCCGGCAGCGTCGCTCCCTCACGGACTGCCGAGACCGGCGGGACGCGCGTCGCGCGGATCGCCGGACGCAGGCTCGCGAAGAGGGTGACGAGGATCCCCACGAGGAGCGCCACGATCGCCGTCCGCGGCAGGAAGACGATGCCCGTGTTCGGCAGCGTGAAGCCGACCGCGTTGAACAGGCGGAAGAGGCCCTTCGCGAGCAGGAGGCCGAGGAGCAAACCGACGATCGAGGCGACGATGCCGACGGCCAGCGCCTCGACGACGATCGAGCCGAGGATCTGCTTGCGCGAGGCGCCGAGCATGCGCAGGGTGGCGAGCTCGCGCGTGCGCTGGGAGATCGTGATCGACAGCGAGTTCGCGATGACGAACGCGCCCACGAACAGCGCGATGCCCGCGAACGCGAGCAGGAACCCGCGGAAGAAGCTGATGAACTCGTCCGTGCCCGATGCGTCCTCGCGCACCTGCTGCTGGGAGGTCCTCACCTGCGTCCCGTCCGGCAGGATCGCCTCGATCTCTCGCACGAGCTGCGCGTCCGTCACGCCGGGCTTCGCGGCCACCGGGATCTCGTCGAGCTGCCCCTCCTTCTTCATCAGGCGCTGCGCCGTCGGGAGGTCGAAGCCCGCGAGCGTGGCGCCGCCGATCGTGAGCCCCGAGCTGAACTCGATGATCCCGGAGACGCGTAGCCGCTGCACGGGCCCCTCGGCCTGGACGCCGACGGTGTCCCCGACCTCGAAGTCCTCCTTCTGCGCCGTCGGGAGGTCGAAGCCCGCGAGCGTGGCGCCGCCGATCGTGAGCCCCGAGCTGAACTCGACGATCCCGGAGACGCGGAGCCGCTGCACGGGCCCCTCGGCCTGGACGCCGACGGTGTCTCCGACCTCGAAGTCCTCCTTCTGCGCGGTCGCCTTGTCGACCACGACCTCGTTCGCCCCCGGCCAGGCGCCCTCGACCAGCGTCAGCGGGTTGAAGACGGAGTCCCCGTTCGCGATCGAGAAACCGAGGTTCGGTGCTCCGCCGTAGACGACCGCCTTGCCGTCCTCGCCGATGAACTGGGTCGCGTCGCTGTCGACGCTCCCCTCGGCCGCGGCGACGTCGGGCAGCTCCTGCACCTTCGACAGGAGCGACTCGTCGAAGGTCGGCGCGCTGACGCCGCTGTCGTCGCCGAGGTCGAAGGCGGACTTGCCGGAGATGACCGCATTCGACCCCTGGCGGATGTCGGTGAAGATCTTGTCGAACGCCTGGTCGATCGAGTCGGTGAGGACGTACGTGCCGCTGATCATCGCGACGCCGAGGACGACCGCGAGTGCCGTGAGCACGGTCCGCAGCTTGCGGCCGAGGAGGCCCCGGAGCGCGAAGCGGGTCATTCGGCGAGGTTACCCTGACCCCTGCCAGCCCGGTCGGGGGCGCCGGTGCTACTCGTACGCGATCGCCTCGAGCGGATTCAGCTTCGCCGCTCGGCGGGCAGGCATGATCGCCGCGAGGATCCCGATGACGATCGCCACGATCGTGAGGACGACGAGCTGCACCCACGGGATCGCGAAGCGGACGTCGAACTCGGAGAGCGCGCGGTTGACGAGGGCGGCGAGGAAGATGCCCAGCGGGAGCCCGATCGCGGCGCCGATCAGCGCCGTGATGACGCTCTCCTGGCGGATCATGCGGCGCACCTGCCGGCGCGTCATCCCGATCGCCCGCAGCATCCCGATCTCGCGCGTCCGCTCGTACACGGAGAGCACGAGGGTGTTGATCATCCCGAAGATGCTCACGAACACCGCCAGCGTGAGCATCACGTACAGGAACGAGATGAACTCGTTGAAGTCGGCGTCCTCGCGCTGGATCCACTCCTCACGGGTCTCGAGCTGCGTGTCCGGGAAGCCCGCGATCGCCTGCTCCAGCCCGGCACGGCTCTCGTCGGTCGGATCGCCGTCGACGTTCGCCCACGTCCAGCGGTTGCGCGGCCGGTCGTAGAGCTGGTCGAAGAGCTCGGTGGAGACGTTGACGCTCTCGAGCAGCGGGTAGAAGGGCGGCGGCTCGAAGGTCCCGACGACCTCGACGCGCGCCGTCCGGTCCGCGATCGAACGGATCGTGATCGTGTCTCCGACCTCGATGCCGTGGTCCTCGGCGAAGTTGCTGCTCAGGACCGCGTTCTCCGTCCCCAGCGTCGCGAGCACCGCGTCGTCGCCCTCCTTCCAGTCGAAGACGTAGGCCTCCGCGATCGTGTCGGGCTCGATGCCGCCGATCTCGGCCGTGTCGTCGTCGACCTGGCCCGCCTCGGAGCGAACGCTCGTCACGACCTCGGGGACGGACGACTCCGCGAGGGCGTCCCCCGCGGCGACGACGAAGGGCGTGTACCCGTCGCTGGCGGTGACCACGTAGTCGGCGATCACCTGCTCCTCGATCGCCTCCCGGTTCGACGCCTTCATTCCCGTGGTGAGGGTGGCGATGAACGAGACGAGGGCGATGCCGATCATCAGCGCGGCGGCCGTGGCCGCCGTCCGGGACGGGTTTCGTAGCGAGTTGCCACTCGCGAGCCGCCCCGCGGCGCCTCCGGCTCGACGTGCAGGGAGGCCGATGACGGCCGCGAGGGGCCTCACGAGGTGCGACGAGAGCATCGCGACGCCGACGAAGAGGAGCAGCACGCCGGCCGCGATCGAGAGCAGACGGTCGCCCGTGCCGAGCTCGTCGGCGAACATCGCGCGCGCGAGCGCGAGGACCGAGCCGACGACGAGGAGCCCGGCGATCCAGGGCGTGAAGCGATGGAACCGCCCGTGCGGCAGCGTCGCGCCCTCGCGCACCGCCGAGATCGGCGGCACGCGCGTCGCCCTGATCGCGGGGAAGAGGCCCGCGAGCAGGGTGATGCCCATCCCGACGGCGAGTGAGACGACGACCGTCCGCGTCGCGAAGACCCGGTCGGCGGTCGGCAGGTCGACGCCGAGGCTCCCGAAGAGTGCCTCGATCCCCTCGGCCAGGAGCAGGCCGAGGGCGAGGCCGGTGAGCGACGCGAGCAGCCCGATGACGAGCGACTCGAGGATCACCGACGCGAGCACCTGACGCCGGGAGGCGCCGAGCGTCCGCAGCGTCGCGAACTCTCGGGTCCGCTGGGCGACGGTGATCGAGAAGGTGTTGAAGATGACGAACGCGCCGACGAAGAGCGCGATGGCGCCGAACGCCAGCAGGAAGTAGCGGAAGATGGACGTGAACTCGCCGACCTCGTCCGCCTGCTCGTCGGCCTCCGCGCTCGCGCTCACGACCTCCGCGTCCCCCGGCAGGACCGGCTCGATCGCGGCGACGATCTCGTCCTCGGAGATCCCCTCCTCGGCGGCGACGGAGATGGCGTCGAACTGTCCCTCGCGCCCGAGGAGGTCCTGCGCCGTCGGAATCGTGAACACGACGAAGCTGATCGCGCCCAGGCTGTCGAGGTCCCCGTACCTCGCGACGCCGACGAGCTCGAAGGACCGCTTCGGCTGCAGCGTGGAGATCTCCACCGAGTCACCGACCTCGTACCCCTGCTCGTCCGCCGCCCCGGCGTCGATGACCACCTCGTTCGCGGCGGCAGGCCAGCGACCCTCGTAGATCGTGAGCGGGTTGAACCGGGAGTACGCCGGAGACGTGTCCAGGCCGAACCCGAGCGTCGGGAAGCCCTCGGTGTTGGCCGACTCGCCCTCCGGCGTGAGGAGCTTGGTCGAATCCTCGTCGATGACGTAGCCCGACGCGAGGGCGACCCCGTCGACGCCGCGTACGTCCTCGAGGAGCGAGGCGTCGACCGGCGGCGTGGGAGGCTTCTCGCCCTCGATGGAGATGTCGAGGCCCTTGCCGGTCACCACCGCGTCGGTCCCCGCGTACGAGTCGACGAGGAGGTTCGTGAACGCGCGCTGGACCGTGTCCGTGAGGATGTAGGTCCCGCTGATCATCGCGACGCCGAGCACGATCGCGATGCCGGTGAGCGCGGCGCGCAGCTTGCGGGTCATGAGCCCGCGAAGGGCGACCTTGGTCATGTGGCGGCCCGGGTCGTCTCGATCAGGCGGCGATCTCTTCCATGACGGTGTGGATCGTGTGCGCGTCGCACTCCTTGAGCTCGCGCACGATCTCGCCGTCGGCGAGGAACAGGATCCGGTGCGCCATCGCGGCTGCGCGGGGGTCGTGCGTGACCATGACGATCGTCTGCCCGTACTCGTCGACCGAGCGCCGCAGGAGGTCGAGGATCTCCTGGCCGGTCGCGGAGTCGAGGTTCCCCGTCGGCTCGTCCGCAAAGAGCACGGTCGGCCTCGACACGAGCGCGCGTGCGATTGCGACCCGCTGCTGCTGGCCGCCGGAGAGCTCCGACGGCCGGTGCGAGAGCCTGTCGCCGAGGCCGACGTCGTCGACGAGCTGATCGAACCAGCCGTCCTCCGGCTTCTCGCCGGCGATCGTGAGCGGCAAGAGGATGTTCTCCTTCGCGTTCAGCATCGGGAGGAGGTTGAAGAACTGGAAGACGAAGCCGATGTGCTCGCGGCGGAGCTTCGTGAGAGCGTTGTCGCCGAGGGTCGTGATCTCCTGGCCGGCGAGCTGCACGCCGCCGGACGTGGGCTTGTCGAGACCGGCGAGGATGTGCATCAGCGTCGACTTGCCCGAGCCCGACGGGCCCATCACGGCCGTGGCCTTGCCCGGCGCGATGTCGACCGAGACCCCGCGCAGCGCGTCGACGGCCGTGTCGCCCTCCCCGTACCGGCGCGTGAGGTCGCGTGCGACGACGACGCCGCCGTTCGAGCTCTCCATCCTCGTCCCCCCTTCCATCGCGGTGGCTCGGAAGGCTACAGCCCGGGGGCTGGCCGCGCACGCGCGGATCGGGCAGAGTGCGGCGGTGGACCCGGGCACCGAGATCCGGTTCGCGCTCGAGCGGACGCGCGACGAGACCGACGGCCTCCTGAAGCCACTCTCGGACGAGGCGCTCTCGGCCCCGGTGCCGGAGCCGGGCCTGCCGCTCGTCTGGGTGCTCGCGGACATCGGCCGCTTCGAGGAGCTCTGGCTGCTCCGCAGCCTCGACGGGCAGCCGCCGCTCGCCGAGCGGCACGACGACGTGTACGAGGCCCTGAGGGCCGAGCGGACGCGAGCCGGGCGCCCCGTCACCCCGCGGGCGAGCGACGTTCGCGCCTACGTCGACGACGTGCGCGAGCGAGCGCTCGAGGCGCTGGCACGGACCGACTTCGAGGCACCGGACCCGCTCCTCCGCAAGCGCTTCGTCTTCGGCCTCGTCCTCCAGCACGAGCTCCAGGCGCAGGAACGCCTGCTGCAGACGATCCAGCTGCGGACGGAGGTCGAGTATCCGGGGCTCCGCGACGCACCGCGCGACCGCGCGCCGTCCGGCCCCGAGGAGATCTCCGTGCCCGAGGGGTCGTTCACGCTCGGCGCCGTGGACGAGCCGTGGGCACTCGACAACGAGCTCGTCGCTCACGAGGTCGACCTGCCCGCGTTCCGCATCGACCGCCTCCCCGTGACGAACGCCGAGTTCGCGCAGTTCGTCGCCGACCGCGGCTACCGCTCGCGGCGGGCCTGGAGCGACCCCGGCTGGGAGTGGCGCGAGCGCGAGGGCGTCGAGGCGCCGCTGTACTGGGAGAACGGCGACGGCTCGGAGCGCATCCGCTTCGGCCACCGTGAGCCGCTACCTCCGGACGAGCCGGTCCAGCACGTGTCCTACTGGGAAGCCGAGGCGTTCGCCCGCTGGGCGGGCAAGCGCCTGCCGACCGAGGCCGAGTGGGAGCGCGCGGCGGGCTGGGATCTCCGGCGCGGCAAGATGCGCTTCCCCTGGGGCCAGGAGTCGATGGGGTACGAGGCGAACCTCGGCCACCGCCGCTTCTCCCCCGCCCCCGCGGGCTCGTACGGCGGTGGCGTGAGCCCCGTCGGCTGCGTGCAGATGGCCGGCGACGTGTGGGAGTGGACGTCGTCGAGCTTCCAGGCCTACCCGGGCTTCCTGCCCTTCCCCTACCCGGAGCTCTCGGAGATCTACTTCGGTGACGAGTACCGCGTCCTGCGCGGGGGCTCGTGGGCGACGGACCCGATCGTCGCGCGCACGTCCCTCCGCAACTGGGAGGACCCGGGCAGCCGGCACGTCTTCGCCGGCTTCCGCTGCGCCCGGGACGACTAGCGCATCAGGGACGACGCCTCGGTGAGGACGTCGCCGAGGATCCCGGTCATCTCGTCGAACTCGGCCTGCCCCGCCACGAGCGGCGGCGAGATCTGGATCACCGGATCGCCACGGTCGTCGGCGCGGCAGACGAGCCCCGCCTCGAAGAGCGCGTTCGAGAGGAACCCGCGCAGGAGCTTCTCGCACTCATCGTCCGAGAACGTTGCGCGCGTGTCCTTGTCCTTGACGAGCTCGAGCGCGTAGAAGAAGCCGGTTCCGCGCAGGTCGCCGACGATGGGGAGCTCGAGGAGCTGCGCGAGGGTCGAGCGGAAGGCGTCCTCGCTCTCGCGGACGTGCTCGACGATTCCCTCCCGCTTCATGATCTCGATGTTCTTCAGCGCGATCGCACACATCACCGGGTGCCCGCCGAACGTGATCCCGTGCGAGAACATGCTCGTCCGCTCCAGGAAGGGCTCCATCACGCGGTTCGTCGCCACGACGCCCCCGATCGCGGCGTAGGAGGAGGAGAGACCCTTCGCGATCGTGACGAGATCCGGGCGGATGTCGTACCGCTCGGAGCCGAACCAGTGCCCGACGCGGCCGAAGGCCGTGATCACCTCGTCGGCCGAGAGCAGGATGTCGTAGCGGTCGCAGATCGCGCGGACGCCCGCGAAGTAGCCGGCGGGGGGCGTGAAGGCGCCGCCGGCGTTCTGCACCGGCTCCATGTGCACGAGGCACACCGTCTCCGGGCCCATCGCGAGGATCGCCTGCTCGAGCTCGTCGAGCAGGT
>Ga0207428_10006964_pt1 | contig 10363 bp, 9 predicted proteins | sample RhiMethybrSRZTD1_FD_187600 | JGI IMG/M metagenome (GOLD analysis project Ga0207428, IMG submission 187600) | Populus rhizosphere microbial communities from Tennessee, USA - Rhizosphere MetaG P. TD hybrid SRZTD1 (SPAdes) (version 3) | ecosystem: Host-associated > Plants > Roots > Rhizosphere >... | reverse complement strand
GCACACGCCGCTGACCTGGAGCTGCAACGCGCGCGTCGACGGCCTGCGGCGCGAGCACTTCGAGCTCATGGCGGCGGCCGGCTGCGTCAAGATCGACTTCGGCGTCGAGAGCGGCAGCGAGCGCATCCTCGAGCTGAACCGCAAGCTCGTGCGGCGCGAGCAGGTCGTGCACGTCTTCGCCGAGGCGCGGCGCGCGGGCATCCTGCGCACGGCCTACCTCATGCTCGGCAGCCACGTCGACGAGACGCCCGAGGAGGTCGAGCAGACCGCGGCGCTCGCGCGGGAGATCCGGCCCGACTACATCACCTTCACGGTCGCGTGCCCCTACCCGGGCACCGAGCTGTGGGAGGAGTGCAAGCGGCGCGGCTACCTCGAGCTGATGCTCTCCGGCCGCCCCGACTGGAAGCGCTACGGCTACTACCCCGGGCTGCCGCCCTGGCGCTTCACGCACTTCACGCCGGCGCAGATGCTCGAGACGCAGCGGCGCTTCCTGCGGCGCTTCTATTTGCGGCCCTCGTTCGTGGTGCGGCAGCTCGCGAGCGTGCGCAGCGCCGCGCACCTGGGCGCGCTGGTCACGGCGGGCCTGGACGTGCGGAGCTTTTTGGCGGGCGAGAAGTAGCCCGGACAGCCACGCCGGGACGTCCGCGCCCGGTTGGCCGTCCAAGGTCGGTCGGTGCCGGACGCCACGGGCGCGGTTGCGCCTCTCCCGGAGATCCCTCGATGCTTGCCCTGAGCCTGGCGCTGCTGTTGGCGGCAGCTCCCCTCGGCGGGTTTGGGCCACAGACGATCCAGCCCTGCAATCTGTCGTCGGCCTCGGGCGAATGGACGGCGCGCACCGACCCCAGCTCGAAGCGCGGCGATGGACCGTCGCACATCAGCGTCTGGCACGGGGCCGAACGCGCGTGGGAGGCGGACGTGCCCTTCTCCTATTGGGACGCGCAGCTCTCCGATGAGGGACAACTCGCGGGCTACGCCTTCACGGAGGGCCGGATGTCTGTGGGGGCCAAGGGCGAGTTCGTGGTCGCCCTCTTCGGCCCCGACGGCCGCGCGCTGCTCGAGGAGCGGCAAGCGCTCACCTGGGCCAAGCATCCCGACTTCCCACCCAATCCCTATCCGCTCGGACTCTTCCTCCAGCCGGCGCTCGACCGCTTCGTCCTGCGCGTGGCCGACGAGGACTGGAACCGCCAGCAGGAGTCGTGGTGGACCTACCGGCTCACGACCGGCGAGCTGATCGGGAAGATCCAGCCCAAGGAGCGGCTCGAGTCGCCGGGCGGCGTCGTCCGCTCGATCGACGCGCGGCGGGTCCCCGGCACGCCGCTGACGCTCGTGCAGTGGTACCAGTCCGGCTCGCGGTCGCGCGAGGAGTTCGAGCCCGGCACGCGCTTCATGCTGCTCGACGCGGACTGGAAGCCGGTGTGGACGCTCGAGCTCGCGCGCGACTACGCGCACGCCGACGAGGCCGAGGCCGACCGGCTCCGCGACGAGGCCTGGGCGCACGGCGGCATCCTGGCTGCCGATGAACCGGGACGCTTCGAGCTGCGCCACGTCGCCGCGCAGGAGCGTGTGAGCTACGCGGTCGAGGCCGATCCGGCGTCGGCGAGCGGCTGGACGGTGCGCGAGCTGACGCGCTCGCCGTACGTGCCCACGGTCGCGAAGTCCGACGAGTGGCCGTCGCTCGAGCTGCGCAAGATCGCCTCGGTGCCGCTGCAGGCCGGCCCTCGCCCGGCAGCCGGTCCCGTGCACGACGTCTTGGCCTTCGACTTCGACGCCGTGGGAGCTGTCCGCTTGGTGCGAAAGGAATCAGCCGGCGGCTACACGCTACTCACGATCGCGCCCGACGAGAAGGTGACGGAGCAAGCGCGCGTCGACGAGCTGGCGCCGGGCGCCGAGGGCACACGCGCCTGGGACTGGATCGAAAACGAGCGCTGGTTGCTCACGCTCTCGCCCTTCGGGGACGACGTCGTCGCTCGCGCCTGGTTCGTCGATGCCGTCACCGGCTCCGTCCGCGAGATCGAGGACTTCGGGGTGCCGTCGGTGGGCACGGTGGGGCGATTGCCCGACGGAGGCTTCGCGCTGCACGGGAGCTTCATTCATCGCTCAGCGGGCAGCGAGGTCTTCGCCGCCTTCGACGCCTCCGGCCACCGGCTCTGGAAGCAGATCGAGTCGGGAGACGATGGCAGCGAGGAGAACATCTCCAGCGCGCAGGCCCTCGGAGTCGATCCCGACGGCTCGCTGCTCCTCTTCGGCTCCGATCGTCGCGTGCAGTTCTTCGATCGCGACGGGCGCTTCCAGCGCGCGGTCAAGCTTGGCGGGCTGGACAAGGCCGCGTACCTCGCAAGGTTTCGAGTCGAGCCCGCCGGCACTTGGCTCGTCTTCCAGTCCTCGTTGAAGGACGGCGGCCGATGGCACCGCTTCAACCGCGACGGAGTCGAGCTCGCGAGCTTCGGGGTGAACGATGCGGACGGCACGCCGGCCACCCCGCGTGGCCCCGAGCGCATCGATCCCGCCGGTGGCCTCTGGTGCACGGATGGGCAGGCCCTGTTCAGGCTGGACGAGTCGGGTGTTCTGCGTCCGCGCTTCGGCAGCGCGCCCGATGCCGACGTGCTGGAGGAGCCGGACTCGATCCAGTTCGACGACAGCGGTCGTCTGGCCGTCGTCGACCGGCGATCGCATTCCATCCACTTGTTCCGAGCCAGCGGCGAGCGCGAACGGGTCCTCCATCCCGACCCCGGAGACTTCGAGCAGTCCTGGTGGCTGCAGGCCTTCGCCTCCGCGGCGGACGGACGCCTGTTCGTCCCCAGCGGGAATGTGTGGGACCGGAAGGAGGCTCGCTTCCTCGAGTTCGCTCCCGATGGCCGGCGCGTGGGCTGGGCGGAGCCCGGGGGCGATCTGCTCGCCTTCCGAGCCGACGGGGGACGCTGGGTGGCGAAGGGCGCGAGGTTCTCGGCGTGCAGCGTCACCGCCTTGAGCCCGGCCGGTGCGGCCGAGGTGTCCTTCGCTCGCCGGCCGAACGGCGACTTCCATCTCGCCATCGACGCCATCGACTGCCGGCCCGACGGATCGCTCGCCGTGCTGAGCGGCGCCGACGACGATCGACTCGAGCTCGACCTGTACTCGCCCGCCGGCGAGCCGCTGCGCACGATCGACCTTCACGCCGCGGGTGGCCGCTACTGGAACCGGCTCAGCCAGAACGAGCGCTGGCTCCTGGTGAGCTCGTTCCACACCGAGGCCCTGCTCGTGCCGCGCGACGGCAGCGCGCCGAGCCGGGTGCGGGTGAACGAGGGCAGCCGCGACGACGGCTGCACCTTCACGCTCTCGCCCGACGGCGCCGAGCTGTGGTGCGCGACCTGCGAGCCGCTGGCCCTGCACCGCTTCGCGCTGCCCGAGCCGCGCTGACTCCGGCCGTCAGGCCGCGCCGCCCCGCAGCTCCCTGGCCCGCCGCATCGCGGCCTGCGTGCTCGTCAGGCGCACGGGTTGCTCGAGGAACACATCGTCCGCGTGCAGCCGGGTCAGCAGCCCGCAGCGCTCGAGCCGGATCTGCAGGTCCTTGCGTACGCCGGCCAGCAGCACGTGCACGCCGCGCGCCTGGAGGTCGTCCACCAGCCGCTGGAGGGCCAGCAGCCCGACCGCATCCGGCGTGCGGGCGCGCTTCATGCGCAGCACGACCACGCGTGTGCGGTCCGTGACCCGCGAGCGGATCGCGTCGAGGTGTCGCTCCAGGCTCACGGCCGAGCCGAAGAACATCTCGCCCTCCAGGCCGAAGACGAGCGTCTCGGCGGGCGTCTCGTCCTCGGGCAGCCGCTCGCGCACGTGGTCGCCGCCGGCGTCGACGAACTCGGTCAGCAGCATGTGGCCGGCCCGCGGCACGGCGAGCAGGAAGGACATGATCACGCCGATGAGCACGCAGAACTCGATCGAGATCGCGAGCGCGGCCAACGCCGTCGTGATCAGGATCGCCGTGTCGAAGCGCGAGGCGCGGAGGTGGAAGCGCAGCTCCTTGACGTTCACCATGCGCACCGCGGTCAGCATGAGCAGCGCCGCCAGCGCCGAGCGCGGGATGAAGCGCGCGTAGCCGCCGAGCGTGGCCATGGTCAGGCCCACGGCGGCCGCCGAGATCACGCCGGCCCACTGCGTGCGCGCGCCGGCCTGCTGGTTGATCGCCGAGCGCGTGAGCGAGCCCGAGCCCGGCATGCAGGAGAAGAAGCTTCCGCCCAGGTTCGCCAGCGCCTCCGACAGGCACTGCTGGTTGAGGTCGAGCCGCTGGCGCGTGACGGCGGCGATGGCCTTGGCCATCGAGATCGCCTCGAGCAGGCCGAGCAGCGCGATGGCCAGCGCGCTCGAGGCCAGGTCGTGGATCCAGGCGAAGTCGAAGCGCGGCAGCGCGGGACGGGGCAGCCGCGTGGGGATGTCGCCGACGACCTTGACGCCCTGCTCGTCGAGCCGCAGCCACGCGGTGGCGGCGGCCATCGCGACGACCGTGATCAGGAACTCCGGCAGCAGCGGCCAGCCCAGCAGCCGCTTGATCAGGCGCAGCACGAGCACGAGCGCGATCGAGGCCGCGCCGATCCACAGCGTCGGCCCGTGGATCGCGCCGCCCTCCGTCAGCGAGCGCCAGAAGCGCACGGCGAAGTGGGCGTGCACGTCGCCGACCGCCGACTGGCCGAGCAGGTTCTTGAGCTGGTCGAGCACGAGCAGCACGCTGGCCCCGAGCGTGAAGCCGACGATGACCGAGTGCGAGATGTAGCGGGTCAGGTCTCCCAGGCGCGCCAGGCTGATCGCGAGCTGGATCGCGCCGATCAGGAAGGCCAGGAGCACCGCCGCCTGCACCGCCTCGCCCGCGTTCGCGAAGCCGCCGATCGCGCCGAGCAGCGCGATCGAGATCGCGTTCGTCGGGCCGTTGATGAGCTGGCGCGAGGAGTCGAACAGCGCGCCGATGGCGGTCATCACGATCGCCGTGTACAGGCCGTACTCGGCCGGCAGCCCCGCGATCATGGCGTAGGCCATGGCCTGCGGCACGGCCACGGCCGCCACCGAGAGGCCGCCGATCAGGTCGGCACGCAGGTCGAGCGTGGAGTAGCGGCGCAGGGCGTCGAGGGCCGGCACGCGACGGGACAGGGCGGTCGCGCCGCGGCCGGGAGCCGTGTCGATGCCAGTGCCCACCGGTGGGGAGACTACCTCGGCGGGCTGCTGCAGACGCGCGCGCTTTCCGGCATGCTCTGGCCGTGCTCGTCGCGACCTGGAACGTCAACTCGATCCGCGCGCGCCTGCCGGCCGTCGTGAAGTGGCTGGCGCTGCGCCGGCCCGACGTGGTCTGCCTGCAGGAGATCAAGTGCGTCGACGAGCAGTTCCCCTGCGAGCCCTTCGAGGACCTGGGCTACGCCTGCGCGATCTTCGGGCAGAAGACCTACAACGGCGTGGCGATCCTGGCCAAGGCCGGCGTCGAGGACGTCGTGCGCGGCCTGCCCGGCGACCCGGGCGACGTCGAGTCGCGCGTCATCGCCGCCACGGCCGGCGGGCTGCGGGTCGTCAACGCCTACGTGGTCAACGGCCGGCAGGTCGGCCACGAGAAGTACCACTACAAGCTGAGCTGGCTGGCGCGCCTCGCGCGACTCGTGCAGGCCGAGCGCGCCGCGCACGAGCAGCTCGCGGTGGTCGGCGACTTCAACGTGACCTTCGACGACCGCGACGTCGCGCGGCCCGAGGCCTGGCACGAGCAGATCCTGTGCAGCACGCCCGAGCGCGAGGCGCTGGCTGGCGTCGTGGCGGCCGGCGTGGCGGACAGCGTGCGCCGCTTCACGCAGGACAAGGGCCCCTACACCTGGTGGGACTTCAAGACGCGCGGCTTCGAGCGCGGCGACGGCCTGCGCATCGACCACGTGCTGCTCAGCCCGGAAGCGCTGGAGCGCTGCGAGCGGGTCGACGTCGACGTCGAGGTGCGGGCGGCCAGCGGCGCCTCGGACCACGCGCCGGTGGTCGCCTCGCTGCGCGACGCCTCATGATCGCGGCCTGTCCGCCGCGACCGCACCGCCCCGACCGCAGCCGCCGCTGACGATCGTGGGCGCGGGCCCGGCCGGCCTGGCCGCCGCCCTCGTCGCGGAGACGGCCGCACCGACGCTGGAGCAGGCGCTGTAGAATCCGGCCCATGCCGAGCCTGTCCTCGATCACGCTCACGGACGCGGTCGCCCTCTCGCTGCGCGCCTCGTGCGAGCAGCCGATGGACTTCGCCGGCCGCATCCGCGCCGGCCACACCGCCATCTCGGCTGCGGTGGTCGAGGGCTACGACCTGTCCGCGATGTGGCGCGAGTCGGATCCCGACAAGCGGCTGCCCGGCCGCTACCGCCGTCACCAGGTGGTCACCGACGAGCGCTTCGGCTTCACGGTCGTCGTGCTGCTCTGGGAGCCGGGCGCGAGCACGCCCATCCACGACCACGAGACCTGGTGCGTCTTCGGCCTGCTGCAGGGCGACCTCGAGCTGACGAACTACGCCGTCGTGCTCGACGACAAGGTCGGCCCGCTGCACCTGCGCGAGGTGGGGCGCGAGATGCTGCGCACCGGACTCATCGGCGACAACCGCGACCCGAACACCGAGGTGCACCGCGTCCGCAACACGGGCGCGGAGCGCGCGATCTCGCTGCACGTCTACGGCGACGACCTGACCAAGCGCACGCTCTTCAACGGGCGCGGCCTGATCGTGGACGGCAAGGAGAAGTGCTTCGCGTTCCAGGGCTCACCGGCCTACTGAGCGCGTCGGTGGGCCGCTGCGCGGCTGGCTCGGGGTCGGCTCCGGCCCTCTCATTCGCCCGGTCCGAACCTACGCGGCAGTCACTGAGTCCACGGAGCACCGGGCTCATAGGAGGGCCTGCGCCGAACCCCGGCCGCGCCGCGCAGCGGCCCCGCGCGACGCGCACAGCCGACCCGACGAGCACCGGCACGACAGGCGACTCGCTGCATCTCGAGCACGTCAGCCGATTCGAGGTCCGATCGGGGCGTGCCGGAGTTCGGGGCCGCGGAGCGGCGCGGCCGGGGGTGCTCGGCCCGACAATCTGCAGCCGGTCGGTGTTGCGCCGTCATCGATCCCACGAGATCCACATCCGTCCTGGCGCAACACCGCAGGCGAAGCCGTCGGGCCGACGCACCCCCGAGCCAGCCGCGCAGCGGCCCCTCAGGCGTCGCCGAAGCGGCCGGCCGCGGCGTTGATGCCGTCGGTCAGGTTCTCGAAGGAGTCGACGGTCGCGTCACGCGAACGGGTCCAGCCGTCCTGCGAGACCTGCTTGACGTGGAGGAGATGGTCAGCGAGCGCGTCGCGCTTCTCCTGCAGGCCGGCCAGGGCGTCCTCGATCTCGGCCTTGGCGCCGGCCGCGGAGCGCGCCGAGCGCGCCTTGAGCTCGTCGAGCTGGCGGTCGAGCAGCGTCATGCGCGCCGTGAGCTCCTGCACGAAGGCCTCGCGCTGGTCCTCGCCGTACGAGCGCAGCGCGGCCAGCGCCTCGACCGACTGCTGGCGCGCGTGCGCGGCCGCCGCCGAGTCGCCGCAGCCGGTGAGCAGCGGCGCGATCGCGAGCAGCAGGGCGGCCGGCGTGATTCTCATTCGAGCAGGTCCGTGAGGTCGAAGCGGCCGTCCTCGCGGCGCCGCAGCACGAGGCGGTCCACGACGTCGTCGCCCTCGATCTCGCCGTAGACGTGCGGGAACAGCTCGCCACCGCGCGAAGCCTCGAGCTTGAGGCGCTCGCCGAGGGCTGCCGGGTCGAGGCGCAGCAGGGTGACCTCCGCCGCCTGCGGGAAGTGCAGGTGCAACGTGCCCGGCACCTGGCGGCCGAAGGAGCAGTGCACGAAGCCCTCGCCGCCCGGGCTCGCGGGGCGACCGGCCGTGGTCACGTGCCAGATGGCCTCCATCCGGGCCCAGGATGCCACCCGGTCGAGGCCGTTTCACGACTCCTTCGCATCCGCGGCGTCCTGCGCGACAATCGCGCCCGCCATGCCGCCCGTCCGCGACAGCGTGCGACGCTTCGACGACCGCGCCGGGGATTACGTGCGCGCGCGGCCCGGCTACCCCGCCGAGGTCGTCGCGCTGCTCGAGCAGCACGGGCTGCCGCGCGGCGCGACGGTGGCCGACATCGGCTCGGGGACGGGCAAGCTGTCCCAGGTCTTCGTCGCGGCCGGCCACCACGTCGTCGGCATCGAGCCCAACGACGAGATGCGCGCCGCTGCGCAGGCGCTGCTCGGCGGCGAGGGACGCTTCCGGCAGCAGGCGGGCCGCTCCGACGCCACCGGCCTGCCCGACGCCTCGGCGGACGCGATCGTCGCCGGCCAGGCCTTCCACTGGTTCGAGCCGGTGGCGACGCGGCGCGAGTGGGTGCGCATCCTGCGGCCGGGCGGGCTGGTCGCGCTGATCTGGAACGACCGCCGCCTCGCCGGCTGCCCGCTGCTGGCCGAGTACGACCGGCTGCTCACCGAGCACTGCACCGAGTACGGCGAGGCGCTGCGCCGCTCGCCGGCCGAGTCCGCGCTGGCCGCCTTCTTCGCACCCGGCGTCATGCGCGAGGCGCGCTTCGACAACCGCCAGCGCCTCGACTGGGAGGGCTACCGGCAGCGCGCGCTCTCGGCCAGCTACGTGGCGCGCGAGGGCCCGGCGCACGACGCCTTCTTCGCCGCGCTGCGCGCGAGCTTCGAGCGCCACGCGACCGGCAGCGGGCCGGCCGCCGTGGCCGAGCTGCTCTACGATACGCGCGTCTTCTGGGGGACGCTGCCGCCGCGCTGAGCGAGCGCCGCGTCGAGGCGCTCGATGATCAGCGCCGACCAGGTCTCGAGACGGCCGCGCTCGGTGCGGGCCAGCTCCTCGAGCTCGGCGCGGCCGACGAAGTGACCCTCGAGCATGTCCGCCTCGCGGATGCCGACGTCCGGCCGCTCGCAGCGCGCCACGTTGACCAGGCCGAAGTGCACCGAGCCCACGTCGCTCGCGTCGTCGTTGATGATGCCGACCGGCGCCAGCGCGTAGGGGCAGCGGATCTCGATCTCCTCCTCGAGCTCCCGGCGGCAGCCCGCGTCGAGCAGGTCGCCGCCGCTGCTCGCCGCGCCGCCGGCCGCGCCGCCCGCCGCGCCCGGCACGACCCCGTCGATGGGGTTGATGTGCCCGCCGACCCCGATCGACAGCTTGCCGTGCAGCCGCGCCTCGCCGCCCTGGGCCAGCCGCCGCAGCAGCAGGACCTGCTCGCCGTGCAGCACGAGCGTGTAGGGGATGATCTGCTTGAAGCTGCTGTCCTGCTCGGCCTGCCGCCGCTCGAGGAAGAAGCCCCGCTCGCGGATGCGGCGCGTCCACTCGGCCACCGCGTCGGGCTCGGTGACGAAGCCGTGCGGGAAGGAGCGGTCGAACAGGTCGTAGCGCTTGACGACGTAGACGAATTCCATGGTTGCTATGATGCCCGGCTCGCGTGCTCCTTGAAATCTCGGGATCCTGAGTCGCCAGGACGACCGCCGTTCGCCGCTTCCAGCCCCCATGGGGGAGCGGCGGAGGGAGGAAAGTCCGGGCTCCACAGGGCACGGTGGCGGGTAACGCCCGCCGGTCGCGAGACCAGAGACAGTGCAACAGAGAACAGACCGCCTCGACGGGGCAACCCGTCGCGGTAAGGGTGAAACGGTGCGGTAAGAGCGCACCAGCGAGGTGAGCAACCGCCTCGGCTTGGCAAACCTCACCGGGAGAAAGCCCGAATAGGCAGGGATGACGCGGCCCGCGTCGCTATGACCTGCGGGTAGGGCGTTCGAGGCCGTCAGCGATGGCGGCCCTAGAGACATGGTCGTCACCCGCTCTTCGGAGCGGGGACAGAACCCGGCTTACGGGCGGCTCAGGATCCCACTTTTCCTTCGATGATCTTCGCCCTTGACGGTTCGTCGGGAGCGGGATAGCTTCCGTTCGGTTCATCGAAGTCGCGACGCGCAGTTGGGTGGGTGTCGCGAGCTCAGGTCGGGCAGCTCCTCTCGTCTGCAACAGGGTCTGACATCGTGAAGTCTCGGGCAGAGGTCAAGATCGTCGTCGGCAGTTTCGCCCTGCTCATGGGCCTCGTCGTTCCGGTGTCCGCCGCGGTGCTCGACTCGACCACCAGCGCGCCCGAGCCCGCCGTCGCCGGCTCGACGACCGCCAACGCCTCCTTCTTCGTGCACGACGCTCCGCAACCCCTGCTGCTCATGGCGCTTGGCGCCCTCGTCGTGCTGATCCCGGTGACGCGCCGCGCCCTCCGCTCCGAGACTCCGCCGCAGGGCTGAGGGTCTGAGCGCTGGCGGTCTGGGCTGTCGGCCCGGGGACTCGCGCTGGCGGTCTGGGCTGTCGGCCCGGCGAGACGCCAGGGGGCGCTCGCGCACGGCTTCGCGCCCT
>Ga0207428_10006962_pt1 | contig 10363 bp, 10 predicted proteins | sample RhiMethybrSRZTD1_FD_187600 | JGI IMG/M metagenome (GOLD analysis project Ga0207428, IMG submission 187600) | Populus rhizosphere microbial communities from Tennessee, USA - Rhizosphere MetaG P. TD hybrid SRZTD1 (SPAdes) (version 3) | ecosystem: Host-associated > Plants > Roots > Rhizosphere >... | reverse complement strand
CCGCAAGGCGAACGGTTCCATCCCGAACATGGGCAGGCGTGTGGCGGCGGCGAACCACCTCGGCGAGCTGCTGACCCGGTCGACGGCGAGGCGGATCAAACGCTCCGACTACCAGCCGCTCGTCGACGCGTCCGCCCGCTGGCACGAGGAGATGGTCCTCGACGGCGTACCGGCGCCGGGCGAGGGACTCGCGATCCCGCACGAGCTGACCGACTTCCAGAAGGACTTCCTCGGCGCGAAAGCAGACCTGCTCGCCGCGCGGCGCCAGCTCGACGCTGCCGGCAAGGCCGTTTTCTAGCCAGCTCTCTACGAGGCGGAGAAGGAGGGATTCGAACCCTCGAGGCAGGGATTCTCCCCACCTAACGCCTTAGCAGGGCGCCGCCTTCAGCCACTCGGCCACTTCTCCGCGAGCGGCACAGGATAGCCGAGCCTTCCGGCCGCTACCCTGTGCCGCGTACCTCGGAGGGGTGGCAGAGCGGTCGAATGCGGCGGTCTCGAAAACCGTTCGGGGCGGTTTCGTCCCGCGAGGGTTCAAATCCCTCCCCCTCCGCTCCACAAGCCGAAGCCCGCTCTGCTAGGCGGGTTTCGGCGTCCCGGGCTTCCGCGCCGAGTTAGTGCACGAAACTGCTGGGGACCGTCCGGAACTGGCGCCGGCTGCCGCGAACCTGGACCGTCTCGTCCTCTCGTTCTCAAGTTTCGCAGCCTTCTTGCGGCGTAGACGACGAGTCTGCCTCGGGGCCCGAGGACCCAGGCCCCGCGCCTCCACGAGAGACGTTAGAGCAGGAGATCACCGCCGTTAGGCGTTTGCGTCAGGATGCGCCAGTTGTCGGTCGAACCACCACTCGTCGGGGCGCTCCCCGGTTGCCTGTGAGGAGCTCGTGAGCCTCGTCTGGGCAGGCCTCGTCGTCGCGGCCGTCACCGTCGTCACCGTGACGGCGATGCTGCTCGTTCGCCGAGGTGCGCCGGCCGGAAGCTATTTCGAGGACGGTGACCGAGCCGCTGGGGTGTTCGGGGTGCTCGCAACGGGGTTCGCCGTGCTGCTCGGGTTCGTCGTGTTCCTCGCGTTCGAGAGCTACGACACGTCGCGGAGCGGCGCCGAGACGGAGGCGCAGATCGTCACCCAGCAGTTTGAGACGGCGCAGCTCTTCCCGGTCGCCGCGCGTGCGCCGCTCTCAGGTGCGCTCGTCTGCTACGCGCGCACCGTGATCCACCAGGAATGGGCGGAGATGGAGGCTGGCACGCTCGGCGACAAGGCCAATCCGTGGGGCGTCGTCACGTTCCGCATCCTCAGGAGCGCCGAGCCGAGGTCCGCCACCGAGCAGGCGGCCTATGCGAAGTGGCTCGACGAGCGCTCTGACCGCGAGCAGGCGCGCACCGATCGGATCCACGGCGGCGAGGGAGTGATCCCGGTGCCACTCTGGATCGTGCTGCTGCTCACCGCGGGCGTCATCTTCGTGTTCATGTTGTTCTTCGCCGACAGCGCCGAGCGCGTCATCGTGCAGGCGACGCTGATGGGCGGCGTTGCGATCGTGATCTCGTCGATGCTGCTGCTCCTGTGGTTCCTCGACAACCCGTACCACGCTGGAGTGGGTGGACTTCGGCCCGTTGCGATGGAGCGCGCGATCCGGATCCTCGACCAGGAGGCGGCGGAGGTGGGCGGGAGGTTCAGGATCCCGTGCGACGAGCGGGGGCTCGCGCGTCGCTGAGGCGACGGCGGCAAAACGCTCGCCGGCGGTACCGGGGCATCGGCTTCCTGCACACCCACTCACCCGCGGTGAGGCGTCGTCGTCTCCCGAACAGCACCCCGGCGAGGTGCAAAACGATCCCGTCGAGCGATATAACCCGCTGAGGTAGCGGCCACCACCAGGGCAAGGACAACGTGATCCAGCAGGACCCCGCATCGCCCGCTGACAACCCGTGACTGCGTCCGCGATCGTCGCGGAGCATGAGGCCATCCAGGCGATCCGTGCGGACTCGCCGATTCTCGCCCGGCGCAGCCCGGTGGTCGCGATCGCGATCGCAGGTCTCCTCGCCGCCGTAGGAGGGGGCCTTCTCCTTGCGACGAGCGACCACCTTGTAGACCCGACCACGTACGGATTGCAGGTCGCCGCGATGACCGTTGGAGCCGTCGCGGCGGCTCTCTACTGGTTCGTTCGGCGCCCGGGGAATCGACTCGGATTCGCCCTGCTTGCGTTGGCGGTCGCCACGGCCGTCATCTCGCTGCAGGGAGCAACCCAGCCGCTGCTCCACAGCATCGGCGTGTCGGCCGATTCGGCCGTCTTCCTGCTCGTCTACTACGTCGTCTTCGCATTCCCGGACGGTCGGCTCGGGCGATTGGAAACCGTGATCCTCGGGGCGTGGGTGCTCTACTTCTTCGCAGCGGTCGTCCCCTGGCTTCTGTTCACGCCCGTCATCTCGGGCGGCGCTCCACTTGCCGGCTGCAACGCCGCGTGCCCCACGAATGCCTTGCTGATCGCCGATCGGCCGTCGATCGCCGAGCCGTTCGGCGCCGACATGTCGTGGGGAACGATCGCGATTGCCTCCGCAACCCTCGCGTGCCTGCTCTATCGCCTTGCGACGGCCACTCGGCCGCGAAGGCGGGCACTCCTGCCCGTCTACATACCGGCAGTGATGCTCACCGTTCCTGCCCTGATCTTCCACGGAGCCGTGGTGAGGCATCTCGATCTCAGCTCGACGACGCTGTCCTTGACCAAGTGGTCGCTCACCGTCGGTTGGATCGCGCTCCCGTACGGATTCCTGCTGGCGGCCATGCTGGCAACGCTTTTCGCCGCGGCTGCCCTGAAGATGATCGTCGGCAGACTGGTGGAAAACCCGAGCGCGCCTCAGCTGCGCAGGATCCTGGCCGATGCGCTCGACGACCAGTCGCTTGAGCTCGCGTTCCCGGTCGACCGCGCCGGAGCGTTCGTCTCTTCCAGCGGCGGACGTGTAAGCCCGACGTCGGCGGACGGCCGTTGGGCGACGCCGGTCGAGCGGAACGGTGAGACGCTCGCGGTGATCGTGCACGACCAGGCGCTGGAGTCCGACCCGGAGCTCGTTGCTACCGCGGGGCAGGCGCTGCTCCTTGCGATCGAGAACGGCCGCCTGATAACCGAGCTCGAGTCGACGTCAGCGGAGCTCCGTGCTTCACGCGCGCGCGCCGTGGCGGCAGGAGACGCGGAGCGCCGCAGGATCGAGCGTGACCTCCACGACGGAGCGCAGCAGCACCTGGTCGCGCTCCGGATCAAGGTCGGTCTCGCCGACGAGCTGTCGGACGCGGATCCGGCGGCTGCCCTACGGCTCGCCGACCTCGGCACCGAGCTCGAGGAGATCCTGCAGGAGCTGCGCAATCTCGCCCAGGGCTTGGAACCGCCAGTGCTCCGCCAGTTCGGGGTTCGCGAGGCTCTGGCCAGCGTCTCACGGCGCGCGACTCCGCCGGTGCGGTTCGAGGCGGCAGCGCTCGGGCGCTATTCCGAGGACGTCGAGTCCGCGGTCTACTTCTGCTGCCTGGAGGCCCTCCAGAACGTGGGCAAGCATGCCGGCGTCGGCGCACACGCCGTGATTCGCCTGTGGGAGCACTCGGACCAGCTGTCATTCGAAGTACGAGACGACGGGGCCGGCTACGACGCCGAGCGGGCCCGGAGCTCGGGACAGGGCCTCGCGAACATGTCGGACCGCATCGCCGCACTGGGTGGAACGCTCGTGCTCGAGTCCGCGCCCGGCCACGGCACCAGCGTTCAGGGGAGGATTCCCGTCCCGACCTGACCACGTGGCCATGCGGTCAGGCGCTACGCCTCGGAGCGGCGGTGGTGCTCCGCCCACAAGCGCCGCAGCGTCGCGGGCCCGAAGTCCTGCTTACGGACGAACGCCGCGGCACCGCAGGTCGCGAACCCGTCGGGAAGGCTCTCGAAGTCCGCTGTCGAGATCAGCACGGTCATCGCGTCGGGGCGTGAGACTCTGAACCGCCGCGCTGTCTCGAGCCCGTCGATCCCCGGCATGCGCAGGTCGATGAGGATGAGATCGGGATCGAGGCTCTCTGCGAGCGCGAGCGCCTCCTCTCCGGACGTGGCGTCGCCCACGTGTTCGAAGCCCATGGTCGCCTGGACGACCTCCCGCGCGACGTCCCGGAACACCGCGTGGTCGTCCACCGTCATCACCTTCACGGTTGGCGCGTTCAACGCGGCGTCCCGTTCATGTGTCTCCATCTAGCCTTGGGCGTAGCTCGATCAGGCGCCTCGACAAGCCCTGTCGGCGTCCGCTAGACATTCGTCCACGGCGCACGACCTCGCAATGGCGCCCGCCGGTGTCCGGCGGGGTGTCCGCATGCATGTGCCGGGTGATGTGTCCACGACGATCGGCGCCGAACGCCGATAATCGACGTCTCGTGCCCATTCGCGTCCTCATCGTTGACGACAACCTCGTCGTGCGGGAAGGCCTCGAGCAGGTGCTCGCCGGCCAGCCGAACGTCGAAGTCGTCGGCTCGTACACCGACCTCCCGTCGCTGCTCGAAGCCGTCGAGGCCGATCCGCCAGACGTCGTCCTGACCGACATCCGCATGCCTCCGACGTCGACCGACGAGGGCATCCGGGCCGCGACGATCCTCCGGGAAACCCATCCGTCGGTCGGCGTGGTGGTGCTCAGCCAGTTCGCCGAGCCGTCCTACGCGCTCGCCTTGCTGGAGTCGGGCTCCGAGGGTCGCGGGTACCTGCTCAAGGAGCGCGTGCACGACCGCGCACAGCTCACGACCGCGCTCGAGACCGTCGCGGGCGGCGGCTCGGTCGTGGACCCCAAGATCGTGGACATGCTCGTGGCGGAGAACACGCGAGCCGAGCGCTCCCCGTTGGCCGAGCTCACGCAGAGGGAGCGCGAGGTCCTGGCACAGATCGCGCAGGGTAAGAGCAACAGCGCGATCGCCGACTCGCTCGTGCTCACGAAGCGCGCCGTCGAGAAGCACATCAACTCCATCTTCTCGAAGCTGAATCTCTCCGACGCCGAGCAAGCCAGCAAGCGGGTCAAGGCGACTCTTGCCTTCCTTTCGGAGGAGCGTGTGATCGGCGACTGAACCCGCCGCCGCCGGGTCGTCCCGGTGGGCGCACCCGCAAGAAATCGGATGCGCGCACGACCCCAGATCTCCGTGCGGGCGTCATTGTCGAGCCGCCGACGGTGCGTTTGACTCGCGGCAGTACCGACCGATCGCGCCGAGCTCGGCGCGATCCGCTCAAGCGCTCGCACGGAGCGCAGAGAGGAGTCGTAGGTGTCCGACCTGATCTCCCGTGACGTCCTGCCGATCCCGGACCACCCGTATGAGGGCGAGCTCCCTCTGGACGCCAAGGATCCTGAGGCGAAGTTCCCGCCGATCGAACCGCTGCTGCCGCCGGCCGGTGCACCGAACGTGGTCGTCGTTCTGCTCGACGACGTCGGGTTTGCCGCCTCGAGCGCGTTCGGCGGGCCGTGCGCCACACCGACGGCCGAGCGGCTGGCCGCGAACGGCCTGAAGTACAACCGCTTTCACACGACGGCACTGTGCGCTCCGACGCGGGCCGCCCTGCTGAGCGGTCGCAACCATCACACGGTCGGGATGGGGGTCATCACCGAGCTCGCGACGTCGGCACCCGGGTACAACTCGATCCGCCCCAATACCTGTGCGCCGCTCGCGCAGACGCTGCTGCTGAACGGCTATTCGACGGCGCAGTTCGGTAAGTGCCACGAGGTGCCGGTGTGGCAGACGAGCCCGATGGGTCCCTTCGACGCCTGGCCCACCGGGGGCGGCGGGTTCGAGTACTTCTACGGCTTCATCGGCGGGGAGACGAACCAGTACTACCCGGCGATCTACGAAGGGACGACTCCTGTCGAGCCGGACAAGACGCCCGAGGAGGGCTACCACTTCACCGAGGACATGACCGACAAGGCGATCGATTGGGTGCGGCAGCAGAAGTCGCTCATGCCAGACAAGCCGTTCTTCGTCTACTACGCACCGGGAGCGACACACGCTCCGCACCACGTCCCGACGGAGTGGTCGGACAAGTACAAGGGTCGCTTTGACGCGGGCTGGGATGCGTTGCGCGAGGAGATCCTTGAACGGCAGAAGGAGCTCGGCGTCGTGCCGCCCGATACGGAGCTGACCGCGCGGCACGAGGAGATCCCGGCCTGGGACGAGATGCCCGACGAGCTCAAGCCGGTGCTCGCGCGGCAGATGGAAGTCTACGCCGGGTTCCTGGAGCACACGGACCACCACGTGGGCCGGCTCGTCGACGCGCTCGACGACCTCGGCATCCTCGATGACACACTCGTCTACTACATCGTCGGGGACAACGGCGCATCGGCCGAGGGCACGATCAACGGAAGCTTCAACGAGATGCTGTCGCTGAACGGCGCCTCGGCGCTCGAGACCGCCGAGTTCATGGCAGGTCACATCGACGCTTTCGGCACTCCGGCGGCGTACAACCACTACGCCGTCGGCTGGGCGCACGCGATGGACACGCCCTACCAGTGGACGAAGCAAGTGGCCTCCCACTGGGGCGGCACGCGCAACGGCACGGTCGTGCACTGGCCGAGCGGCTTCGACGCGCGCGGCGAGATCCGCTCGCAGTTCCATCACGTCATCGACGTCGCCCCGACGGTCCTGGAGGTGGCGGGTCTGCCGGAGCCCTCGGTCGTCGACGGCGTCGAGCAGCAGCCGATCGAGGGCGTGAGCATGAGCTACTCCTTCGACGATCAGGCGGCCGCCGAGAGGCATCTCACGCAGTACTTCGAGATGTTCTGCAACCGCGGCATCTACCACGAGGGTTGGACGGCGATCACGCGACACTCGACGCCGTGGATGTTCCACGCCGAGATGCCTGCGCTGGCGGACGACGTCTGGGAGCTCTACGACACGACGACGGACTGGAGCCAGGGCCACGATCTCGCCGCAGAGCTGCCGGAGAAGCTCGCGGAGCTCCAGGAGCTGTTCCTCGAGGAGGCGCGCAAGCACAACGTGCTTCCGCTCGACGACCGGCGCATCGAGCGCTTCAACGCCGACCTCGTCGGTCGACCGGAGCTCGTGAAGGGGAACTCGCAGATCCTCTTCGGCGGCATGGGCCGCCTCACCGAGAGCAGCCTCCTCAACACCAAGAACAAGTCCCATTCGGTCACGGCGGAGATCGTGGTCCCCGACGCGGGCGCCGAGGGCGTGATCATCGCCCAGGGCGGTGCCTTCGCCGGCTGGAGCCTCTACACCCGGAACGGGCGTCCGAAGTACTGCTACAACCTGCTCGGCCTGCAGCGGTTCAAGGTCGAGGGCGACGGCGTGATCCCGCCCGGGGAACACCAGGTGCGGATGGAGTTCGCCTATGACGGCGGCGGCCTTGCCAAGGGCGGCACGGTCACGCTCTATCTGGACGGGGCCGAGGTCGGTGAAGGCCGTGTCGAGGCAACCGTCCCGATGATCTTCTCGGGGGACGAGACGGCCGACGTGGGAAGCGACACCGCGTCCCCGGTCAGCGACGACTATGACGACAAGGACAGCGTCTTCACGGGCACGGTCAACTGGGTGCAGATCGACCTCGGCGAGGACGCCGAGGACGCCGACCACCTGATCACGCCCGACGAGCGCCTGCGCGTCGCGATGGCGCGGCAATGACGGGCTTGACGCACGCGGGGACCTTCACCCCCGGGTGGTCGCCCGGCTCACCCCGTCGAGTCGTCAACAAGCGGGCGAGACTCGACGCACTACAACCGGAGGTGACCTGATGGTTCTCGCAGCAAATGGAGTTTGGCTCTGGGCGACTCTCGCGATCGTAGTCTGGATCGCGATCGCCTTCTGGCCGGCGCGTGTCGCGGGCCGCAAGGGCCACAGCTTCTTCGGCTACTTCATCTTCAGCCTGGTCTTCTTTCCGGCGGCCCTGATCGTCGCCTACATGGTGTCGGACAGGACGACGGCCGCAGTTGCATGACTGACGCGGGTCGAGTCACAGACAGTCACCAACGCCTTCCGAAGGGGGTTTCATGACCGACATCACCACCGAGGCGGCAGCCCAGGAGAGGGATCTCGACTCGCTGGGTCCCGTCGACTACATCGTCGTCGAGTTTCCGGCCGGAGCGAGCAACTTCACGGGCGAGATGTCCGAAGAGCTCCTCAGGCTCGTCGACGCCGGAACCATCCGCCTGATCGACATCCTCATCCTGACCAAGGACGCAGACGGCTCGGTCGACGCCATGGAGCTCTCCGACATCGACGAGCTCGGCGACCTGCAAAGACTCGAAGCCGAGCTGGCGGAGCTCCTGGCCGCGGAAGACGTCGAGCACCTTGCCGCCGCCATGGAGCCGGGCAGCACCGCCGGCGTGCTCATCTGGGAGAACCTGTGGGCCGCGCCGTTCGCCTCGGCAGCGCGGCGGTCGGGTGGCCAGCTGATCGCCAACGGACGGATCCCGATTCAGGCCATCATCGCCTCCATCGAGGCGGATCAAGCGACAGCAAGCGAAGGAGCCTGAAATGCCCCTCAGACCAGCACGCGTAGGACGAGTTGGCGTCATCGGTGCGCCGGTGGCAAAGACCGCGGTGGTGGCCAAGGCCGTCTCGCCCGGCCCCTCGCCGGTTGCGAAAACGGCGGTGGTGGCTGCAGCCGTCACACCCGGGCGCCGCAGGCGGATCTAGCCTGTCTGCCGCGATCGATTGGGGAAGCACCGCCGCCGAGCGGAAGGCGTCCTACCCCTGCGAAGAGTTCGTCCCGGGCGCCACCCTTGCGGTGTTCCGGGCGATCGACATATCTGCGCCCGTGCCTGTCGTCTTCAGGTGGCTGTGCCAGCTCCGTGTAGCCCCCTACTCCTACGACCTGCTCGACAACCTGGGGCGGCGCAGCCCCCGAGAGCTGACGCCCGCTGCGGACGAGCTGGAGGTGGGGCAGCGGATCATGACCATCTTCTACCTGGCGTCGTTCGAGCGCGACCGCCAAATGACCATCGTGTGCGATGGGATTGGCAAGAAACTCCTCGGCGACGCCTCGAGCACATACACGGTGGTCCCAGCGGGGGACGGCTCGCGCATGGTCTTGAAGCTGGCCTGGATCCCGCCGGGCGGCAGGCTGCTCGGCGCCGTCTACCGGCCGATCCTGCCTTGGTTCGACCTCTTCATGATGCGCAAGCAGTTCCTGACTCTGAAGCACCTGGCGGAGGAGACCGCGGCGCCCCTTGAGCCGGGGGCGGCCCGGGCGTAAGGGTCTAAACCGGTCCGGAGGGAGCCGGTGCGGGGCCAGGATCGGTCGATTTTCTTCGCCTGGCTCGCCCTTTGCCGCAATATGCTCGGGAGAAGATGGCTCGTCGCACCGTTGGTCCGCGCCGCTCCGACTCGCCCCGGTCGTACCTGCGCCCGACACGGATCATCGGTGGCCTCAGTGTGCTCGCCCTTGCCGGGGCGGTCGTCTGGGATCTCACCAACGACGAGTTCTGGTTCCGCCACACGCTTTTCACGGCCCTCGTCGCGAGCTTGATCGTCGTCGCCGTGACGGCGGCGGTGCTCAACGAAGTGCTCGAGCGTCGACAGCGCGAGCGCTGGTCGGTGCTCGCGCAGTACGCACTGTTCGACTTGGTCCGCACCGCTCGACTCGTGTGGACCGGTCTACTCGAGCTCGCCGGTCTCGCTCCGGACGAAGAACTCGACGACGGGGTGCTCGCAGCCGGCTCCGAGGCAGTACTCGATACGCCGCGTCTTGCCGCGGCGATCGACGAACTGCTCGCCAGCGCTGACCGCCGCGAACAACTCCACCGGCTGATCGCCAGGCTGCTCGCCCACGGCGAAGAGGTGCTCGGACGCTGGGCCAATGTGATGGTCAACTCGGGCACGTACGCGGAGATCGTCGATCGCCACGTCGAGCTCTACAGTCGTCTGTACTGGTGGGGCAGCGTGCTCGACGAATCGGACCCGCTCGAAGAGCACCTGAATCGGCCGAGGCTGAGCCGTCTCAGCCCAGCGACCCAGGCGAGCGGGCCGATCGAGGACGAGTGGCTACGCGACAATCTCGTAGCTATCGCGCAACTCGCGGAGTCGCTCGATCGAAGCTCGTTCGAACTCGCGATGCGGATCGTCCCGTTCGAATGGTGGGCAGCGCAACTGCCTGACCGACCTTCACCGGATCGAAATCACGGGACATAGCGACTACCGAAGCCAACCTCGGCTGCTGGGTGTATGACTCCGACCGTGGGCTTCGCCGCAGCCGCCGGCCGTTACGAGGAGATGACTTACCGCCGCTGCGGGTCTAGCGGCCTGAAACTGCCGGCGATCAGCCTCGGCCTCTGGCAGAACTTCGGTCACGAGCGCCTGTTCGAGACGTCGCGCGCGATTCTGCGCCGCGCGTTCGACTCTGGGATCACCCACTTCGACCTGGCAAAC
>Ga0207428_10006961_pt1 | contig 10364 bp, 5 predicted proteins | sample RhiMethybrSRZTD1_FD_187600 | JGI IMG/M metagenome (GOLD analysis project Ga0207428, IMG submission 187600) | Populus rhizosphere microbial communities from Tennessee, USA - Rhizosphere MetaG P. TD hybrid SRZTD1 (SPAdes) (version 3) | ecosystem: Host-associated > Plants > Roots > Rhizosphere >... | reverse complement strand
TCAATCGTCAGAGTTGTCCCCCAAGTGTCACCGGCCAGCGGCAGGTGATTGATCGCGCTGACCGACTCGACGCCCGGCAAGGCTGTCAGCCTGTCCGTCAATTGCCGATAGAACGCTTCGCGCGCCAGCCCCACATATTGCGACGCGCCCGCCAGCGAGACCGTCATCGTCATCACGTTGCGAGGATTGAATCCGGGATCGACCGCCTGCAGCTTCAAAAAGCTATTCATCAGCAAGCCCGCGCCAATCAACATCACCAACGCCAGCGCGAGTTCGGCGACGACCAGCGTTTCGCGCAAACGGCGGCGTCCGCCCGATGTCCCGCGCCCGCTTTCTTTGAGCGTCTGATTCAAATCGGGCTTTGACGCCGCGAGCGCCGGGGCAAGACCGAAGAGCAAACTGGTCGCCAAAGAAACCGCGAGCGTGAAACCGAGCGCCGCCGCGTCAATCCTGATTTCATTCAGGCGCGGCAAGCGGACGCTGAAGCTGCTGCTGTTGCCGGCCAACAGCGTCGTCAGCCAATCAACGCCCCACACGGCCAGCAGAATTCCGACGGCCGCGCCGCCGAGCGAGAGCAACAAGCCCTCGGTCAATAATTGTCTGACGATGCGCCATCGGCCGGCGCCCAAGGCCACGCGAACCGCGGCCTCCCTTTGCCGGGCCGCCGCGCGCGTCAGCAGCAAACAGGCTACATTCGCGCAGGCGATCAACAGGACGAATCCGACGGCGCCCGACAAGACCAGCAACGCCCGGCGAATATTGCCGACTACTTTCTCATTCAACGGGTCTACGCGAATGTTGAGGCCGGTGTTGGCCTCCGGGTAAGCCAGCGCAAGTCGCTTATTCATCGCGTCAATCTCGGCCTGCGCCTGCTGCAACGCCACACCCGGTTTGAGCCGCGCAAAGACCCGCAATGATTCCCCCCCCCGGCGTATCGTCGCGCGAGGACGCAGATCGAGAGGCGCCCACATCTCCGCGCGCGTTGACCAGAACGGCGGAAATTGAAACCGCGCCGGCATCACCCCGACCACGGTGTAACTTTCGCCGCTTAACATAAGCTGCCGTCCGATGATATTCGGGTCGCCGCCGAACGCTCGCTGCCAGAGCTTGTGGCTCAGCACCAGCACGTGATCCTTGCCCGGCCGGTAGTCATCCGCTTGCAGCGTACGCCCCAACAACGGCTGCTCGCCGAGCAGGCCAAAAAGCCCTTCACCCATCCGCAACCCGGAGATCGCTTCCGGTCTGTCAGCGCCCGTGAGCGCGCCACCCCATGCTTCCGCCGCCGCCATCTGCGCGAAGCTCTGACTTTTATCGCGAAAATCCAGAAAGTTCGCGGGCGAGACCGGAAATTGACTATTGTTCAAGAGCGTCACGATCTGTTCAGGCTCGTGATAAGAGAGCGGTCGCAACAGGACGCCGTTGACGACGCTGAAGATGGCCGTGTTCGCGCCGATGCCCAGGCCGAGCGTCAGGACGGCGATCAACGTGAAGCCGGGGTTCTTAAATAACATTCGCGCGCCATAACGCAGGTCTTGCCAGAGCGTTTGCATAATTCCTCCAAAGCAGATGTCGGATGCCAGATGCTAGATGTCAGTGTTAGATGCCAGTAGAGGAGCGATGCCAGAGCCTCTCCACCGACACCTGACACCTGACATCTAGCATCTGGCATCAGGGACATTCATTCCACACGCAGCGCCACCATCGGGTCCACCTTCGCCGCCCGCCGCGCCGGAATCCAGCAGGCGAACAAGGCGACAAGCGTCAACGACAAGGCGATAACGGCATAAGTCATCGGGTCAGCCGCCGTCACGCCGAACAACAATCGCCTCATCAACTGTGTCAACGCCAGCGCCGCGCCCGATCCCAGCGCCACGCCCGCGAGCGTCAGTTTCATTCCCTGCCCGATAACCATCTTCAACACGTCTCCGGCGCGCGCGCCAAGCGCCATGCGAATGCCGATCTCGTGCGTTCGCTGCGCCGCGGCATAGCTCAGTACGCCGTAGATGCCGACGGCGGCCAACACCATCGCCACCGCCGCGAAGACGCCGAGCAGCAGCATGGAAAATCGCTGTTGCGCAATGGAGGTTGAGACCCGTTGCTCGAGCGTCCTGACCCCGGAGACAGGCTGTTCTTTATCAATGCTCAGGACCTGGTTGCGAATCGCCGAGGTTAGATTGGTCGGGTCGCCCGCCGTACGCACAACCAGCGTCATGAAAGAGAAAGGCTGTTGCGTGTATGGCTCGTAAGTCTGCAGTGTCGTGTCCTGGTCCAAACCATAATGCTTCACATCGCCGACGATGCCGACGATCTCCCGAAAAACGGTCGGGCCGTTAGTGACGTGAATGCGCTTGCCGATGGGGTCTTCGTTCGGGAACACCCTCTTCGCCATTGACTCGCTGATGACGGCCACGCGCGTCGAATTTCTCGTGTCCTGCTCAGTGAACACGCGGCCCCGGAGCAGCGGAATGCCCATCGCCTTGAAGTAATCGGCGCTCACCGCATAGTAATTTGTGCTTTGGCCCGCGCCCGGCGGCAGAGGAGGTCGGCCCTCAATCACGAAGCCCAACACGTAATCGCCGCCCAGAGGCACGACATTGCTCGCGCCCGCCGCCTGCACGCCCGGCAGGGCCCGCACTTTTTCAAGCAATTGCTGAAAGAACGCGGACTGCTGGTTTTCTTCGGGGTACTTCCTGGACGGCAGCGTCACCGACGCCGTCAGAGCGTTGTTCGGGTTAAAGCCTGGATCAATCCGCTGCAGGCGCCAGAAGCTTTTGATCAATAATCCCGCGCCCACCAGAAGCAATAACGCCGACGCCATCTCCAAGACGACCAGCGAGCCTCGAACGAATTGACGTCGCCCGCCTTCAGTCGCCCCGCGCCCACCGGCGTCTTTTATCGTCTCAGTCAAATTCGGCTTGGACGCCTGCAAGGCGGGAACCAGCCCGAAAATCAAGCCTGTCAGCAATGTGACGGCGGCGGTGAAAGCCAGCGCGCGACCGTCGAGCGAAACATCACTCATGCGCGGCAAGTTTTGCGGCGCCAGCTTCAGCAATAAGTCCGTTCCCCATTTGGCCAGCAACAATCCCGCCACCCCGCCCGCCAGGGCGAGCAGCGCGCTTTCAGTAAGTAATTGGCGTACGATCCGCGCCCGCCCCGCGCCGAGCGCAGTGCGAATCGCGATTTCTTTCTCCCGCCCGGCGGCGCGCGCCAGCAGCAAGTTCGCCACATTGGCGCATGAGATCAACAACACGAAAGCCACCGCGCCGAGCAGAACGAGCAAGGCGGTTTCGACGCTTCTGACGATGAATTCCTGCAACGGAAGGAGCTTCACATTCCAGCCGGCGTTCGCGTCAGGGTACTCCTGGGCCAGTTGTCCCGCGATCGCGCTCATTTCCGATCGCGCCTGTTCGAGCGTTGCGCCAGGCTTGAGCTGCCCGATTGCCGACAGGAAATGTCCGCCGTGATTCTCGGCGTCCTCCGGAGTAAACCCCATTGGCGTCCACAACGCTGTCTCGCGTCCCCCGAAACTAAAGGTCGCGGGCATCACTCCTATCACCGTATAAACCCGGCCACTGAGCGTGATCGTCTGGTTTATTATTTTCGGATCGCCGCCGAACCGCCGCTGCCACAATCCGTGACTAAGAATCACCACGTTGTTACGGCCCGGTTGGTCTTCTTCAGGGAGAAAATCGCGTCCCAGTTCCGGTTTTGCGCCGAGCATCACCAAAAACCCCTCGGTGACGCGCATGCCGCTTAACTGCTCCGGGTCGCCAGTTCCGATCAGGTTAAAAGACGGGGCGGTAATGGCCACCAACCGCTCGAAGACCGTATTCCGCCTCTTCCAATCCAGGAAGTTGCCAGGCGAGACAGAGAACTCAGGGAATTGTGGGATTTTCGTTTCGCGAATCATTATCAGCCGCTCCGGTTCCTTGAACGGCAGCGGTCGCAACAACACCGCGTTGACGACGCTGAAGATCGCCGCGTTCGCGCCGATACCCAGCGCAAGTGTGATAACGGCGATCGACATGAATCCAGGATTCTTCAACAACATTCGCGCGCCGTAGCGCAGGTCTTGCCAGAGGGTTTTCATCATTTCTCCATGAGAAGATGTCAGATGTCAGATGTCAGTGAGAGAACTTTGCCGCCACTCTTCTACTAACATCTGACATCTGACATCTGACATCTGACATCTGACATCTGACATCTATTCGGTTCTGAGCGCGACCATCGGATCAACCTTCATCGCCCGCCGCGCCGGAATCCAGCACGCCAGCAACGCTACTGCGATGAGCAACAGCGTGATCCCGATGAAAGTCAAGGGGTCGGTGGCTCCCACGCCGAACAAGAGGCTCGACAGCACGCGCGTTAAAGCGAACGCGCCCACCAGTCCGATCAAGACGCCGGCGACGACCAGGAACATTCCTTGGCCGACGACCAGCTTCAGCACGTCGCGGCCTTGCGCGCCAATCGCCACGCGGATGCCGATTTCGCGGGTGCGGCGACTGACGGCGTAAGTCATCACGCTGTACAATCCCATCGTCGTAAGTATCAACGCAAGCAGGCCGAAGCCGGTCGCCAGTCCCGCCGCGAGCCGCGGCCCCCAATAGGCATAGGCCAAATTCCGCTCGGCCATCTGCAATCCGAAGACAGGCACGCGCGAATCCATCTGCGCGATTTCACGCCGCACGCCGCCGGCCACCGCTTTCAAATCGGATGAAACATTTGCGCTGACCAGCAGCGTCATCTGCGAGTTGTAATCATTCTGATATTCGGGCACGAAAATGTATGGGCGTGGACTCTCATAAAGATTGAGGTAGCGGCCGTCTTTGGCTACGCCTACAATCTCCAGCAGCACAGTATCATTTCCCCACTCCCAAAAGCGTTTGCCGAGCGCGTTCTGCTCGCCGCCATAGAATCTGCGGGCGAACTCCTGATTGACTATTGCGACCTTTGGGGCGTCGATATTGTCGTGTTCGGTGAAATCGCGGCCCAAAACCAGCTGCGTCTTCATCGTCTCGAAATATTTCGGAGCTACGACGTTGGCGTTGATCCACAATCCTTGCCCCGGCGGCGGCGGCGGGTCGCCTTCTTTGACTATCGGGCCGCGCCCCGTGTCGTTGTCGCCGAGCGGGAGGAAGAGCGCTAACGAGGCGGCGCGCACTCCGGGTTGCGACTCGACGCGACGCAGCAGTTCGCTGTAAAAGCGCTTGCCCTCCACATCGCTATAACCGAATGGGCCCGGATCGAGACGCATCGTAATCAGGTTCTCGGCGCTGAAGCCGGGGTCGGCGTTCCGGACTCGGCTCAAACTCTTGAGGAACAGTCCGGCGCAGACCAGCACGATGATAGAGATGGAGATCGGCCTCGGCCTGCTTCATCGTCACGCCGGTTTTGAGGCGTCCGAGCAGGTTCAGGTTCCTGACTCCACGGTTCGTAGGCCATTCCTTATAAGCGCCGAGCGCCGTTTGCATCATCAGTGGAACCCAGAAATCCTGACGGATGGCGTACTTCACCCCCTCGAACGATGGCGGAGCCACGCCGACGACTTTGAAAGGATTGCTATTCAAGTAAACAGTTCTTCCGACAATACCCGGATCGGAGTTGAAACGCCGCTGCCAAAGGACGTTCCCAAGGACGACGACAGGATGCGTATCAACCGTGCGATCTTCATCGGGGAGGAAGGCTCGGCCCAGAGCCATTTTCACCCCAAGCACATCGAAGTAATTGCCGCTGACGACCTCTCCCCAAATGATCTCGGCGCGGGCGCCGGCGCCGTCCGAGCGGCTCGCGCTGTCGCTAATCCCGGCGGAAATCATCTGCCACGCCAACAGCCCGGAGAAGACTTTGTTCTGATCGCGCAGGTCGATGTAGTTCAGATACGAAAAGTTATTCCAGACTTCGGGGTCTTTGCGACTGCCCCAGAACGGCTGTACCAGTTCTTCGGGGCGATCTACAGGCAGCGGGCGAATGATGAAGCCGTTCACTGTGCTCAGCACCGCTGTATTAGCGCCGATGCCCAAACCAAGCGTGAGCGCGGCGACCAAAGTAAACCCGGGTTTCTTTAATAAAATTCGCGCGCCGTAGCGCAGGTCCTGCCAGATCGTGTTCATAAGCATTTTCCTCAACCAAACAACCTGATGGTCTTTGAAAAATAGATGCGACAATCGTCGCCCGCATTCGCGGACTGGGATAACGAAATTGAATAACCAAGCAGCGTGCCACTTTCTTCGAACTGCATAAATCCTTGAATGACGTGATTTGAGATGAAGCTGACGAATTAAGGTAGGGGCAATCTGTCCGCTTTTGGGATCGTCTTTTCCCAAAACCGAAGCGGGATGGCGTCGGACAGCGAGCGTGGCCCCGGAGTAGGCTACTGGCTGGAGCCACGCTCGCTACCGCTCGCGGTACTGACTCGGCGTCGCAACGCTTGGTTAATCTATCAATGTCGCGTGCAGTAACAACGACATCTAACTCATTTCGCTCCTAACAGAGGTTGAGAAATAGACTCTATCGCAAGCTACAAACATCTCGCCCCCGCCGGGACTGGAATTTCAAAATAGACTCTAAATCAGACCACGTAACATTAGTACAGAGAGTTCAACCGCAGAGAACGCCGCAGGCGCGCCGCAGGACGATCAAGACAGTCCTTCCTCTGCGTACCTTTGCGTCCTCCGCGGTTTGATGTCCCAATACTGGATGTCATGATTTAGATTATCAGGAACGGATCGCAGTCACTCGCAGCGAAGCGCGACTATCGGATCAACCTTCGTCGCCCGCCGCGCCGGGATGTAACAGGCTAGCAGCGCCACTACGGCCAGCAGCCCGGCCACGCAAACATACGTCAGGGGATCGGACGGCGCGACTTCGAAGAGCAGACCTCGCAACAGGCGTGTCATCGCAAAGGCTCCCAATAGCCCAACCGTTACGCCGACCAACGTCAAACGCATCCCCTGACGGAGTATCCAGCGCAGAATCGCGCCTGTATCGGCCCCCAGCGCCAGGCGAATCCCGATCTCGCGTGATCGCTGGCTGACTGACCAGGCCATCACACCATAAATGCCGATGCCCGACAGAAAGAGCGCGAGCGCGCCGAACAGGCCGATCAACTGCGCCGCGAAGCGCCGTTGCGCCAGTGAAGCGGAGATCAGGTCTTCCATTGCGCGCTCGCCGAAGACTGGCAGGTCCGGGTCCACTGCCTGGACCTCGCGCCGCAACGCCTGTGTCAATCCGGCGAGGCCGGCGAGGCCGGCGACATTGGCTTCCGCGCGGATATAGACCGCCATGGCATAGCCTGGATTTTGGAGAATTGGCAGATAGAGATGGGGTTGATCGGGCTGATCAAGGCCATCGGTCTTGATATTGCCCACGACTCCGGCAATCGTCATCCAGGGAGCGTTCGACCCGCTACGACCAAACTTGATACGCCTTCCGACCGGATCTTCATTCAGCCAGTAACGACTCGCCATCGCTTCATCAATCAAGGCCACGCTTGGGGCCTGGCGCTCGTCGCTCGCGGCAAAGAAGCGCCCGCGCACAAGCGGCGCGCCTAGAACGCGAAAGTAATCAGGGCTAACGGCCGACACCTGAGCGCGCGGCGGATTGGAGTCGTCGCCCGGTTGAGATTCGATAGTGAACTCGTTGGAATTATGTGGGCCGATCAACGGAACGCCATTGCCCGCGCCAACCGCAGCGAATCGCACACCAGGCAGCGCGCTTGTGCGGCGCAGGACTTCCCTTACAAAAGCGGCGCGTTTCTCCGGAGGCCGGTACGGATCGAGGTCCGGGTTGTTAGGCACTGGCAGCCAAATGCGAGCCATCACGACGTTGCGCGGATCGAAGCCCGGATCAACTTGCAACAATCGCCAGAAGCTACGAGCTAACAGGCCCGCCCCGATCATCAGCGCCAGTGACAAGCCGAACTCGATAACGACTAGCGCCCCGCGAAAACGGTGGCTCCTGTCGCCGGCGCCCTGGCCGCCTTCCTTCAAATTGGGAGCCATGTCGGGACGTGACGCTTGCAACGCCGGGACGAGGCCGAAAATGACGCCGGTCAGGATGGAAACCACAAAAGCGAAGCCCAGGACACTGCTGTTGAATCCGACCTCGTGCAGACGTGGAATGTCGTCTGGGGCAAATCCGAGCAGCAACGTAGGCGCCCAGGCCACCATCAGAAGCGCGACCGCTCCGCCGAGCAGCGCCAACAGCAGACTCTCGATGAGTAGTTGCAGGATCAACCGCCCGCGTCCGGCGCCGAGCGCCAGGCGAATCGCCATCTCGCGCCGCCGCGCCAGGGAGCGGGCCAGCAGTAGATTGGCGATGTTCACGCAGGCAATCAGCAGAGCCAAACCCACGGCGCCCATCAACGCCAGCAGTGTCGCCCGCACATTACCGACCAGTTTCTCGCGCGCAGGCAGCAGCCGCACCATCCATCCCGCGTCCGCCGGATAATCGTTGGGAAATTGGCCGCGCAGGTTTGCGACGAATGAATCGAGCTTCAGCTGGGCCTGTTGAACGCTCAACCCTGGTTTCAGTCGCGCAATCGCCCCTGGCAGTATCCGCCGGGCCCGCGCCGGCGGGCCAAAAGGGTTGGCGGCAAATCCGGCCGTCGCCCACATCTCCACTTCATTACGCAAGGTCTGAGCCGGATGTCGAAAGCCAGGCGGCATCACGCCGATGATCGTATAGATATCGCTGTCAGCGCGCACCTTCCGTCCGAGGACATTCTGATCGGCTCCAAACAAGCGTCGCCACAATCCGTCGCTGATGACGACCCCCTCAGCGAAGCCGAGCGCCTGATCCTGCGGCCCGAAGACGCGCCCCAGTTGAGCGCTTACGCCGAGCAACGAAAAATAATTTGGACTTACGGCGAGCAGTTCGATGCGCTCGGGGCGGTCGGACCCCGTCAGGTTGGCGTCCACCGGCCAGACGGCCGAGATCTGTTCGAAGACGTCGGATCGCTCCTGAAAATCTCTCAGTTCGTCAACCGACATTCCGACATCTTCAAGTTGACGTCCGGTCAGATCATCGCGCGCCAGAACAATCTGTTCCGGATGCGGGAAAGGTAACGGGCGCAGCAACACCGCATCCACCACGCTGAAGATGGCTGTGTTGGCCCCAATGCCCAGCGCCAGCGTGAGAACGACGACAATGGTGAAGCCGGGTTTCTTCAATAACATTCGCGCGCCGTAGCGCAGGTCTTGCCAAAGGTCTGCGATCATATTGTTTCCCTCCAGAAGATTCAGGCTCACGTCCCGGGCCGCGCCGGTCTTAGCGCGGCGACGCCGATTCGTGAACGGAACCACTCCGCCCGATGGCGCATGGCTTCATCATTCAGTTCGTGCCCGCCGTCCCACCATTTGATCTCCTTCGGTTCGCCGCCGGCCCGGAAAAACTCCAGGGCGAGTTTCTCCGGCACATTCGCATCGTGCCGCCCGAACTGGAACAGCGTCGCTGACGGGGCGGCATGTCCGATGTAGTGGATCACGTCGAAAGGGGCGGTCGTTTCAATGTATTTGTCCAATTGTTCTTTCGTGAGAGAGGCTCGCAATCGCTCCAAAGCGGGTAGCTCGCCTGAGCGCCAGAAATCGCTCAGCCGCGCCGCCGTCCCCATCAGCGCGTAAGCCTTGATCCGCCGTTCGACGCCCGCCAGGATTCCGCCCAACGTCGCGCCGAAGCTGAAACCGACAAACCCTAACCGTTTCTCGTCTACGTCCGGCCGCGTCGCTAGCAAATCAACGCCACGCCGCAGGTCAATGATGGCCTGGATGTAGGTCCCGCGATCGTTCTCAGGCTCGGTAAAGACGAACATCCTACGCCGCCAGTCCGCAGGCCGCGTCGACGGGTCGTCAATCAGAAGCGACACGGCCCCGACTCTGGCCAGCGTAAGCGCCTCTGACAGGAAGGACTTTCTATCGCCTCCCGCCGGGTGCGCGAAGATGATCCCCGCGTGGCGGCCTTTAGTCGCGGGCGCGACCAGGTAAGCCGTCACGCGGCCTCCCTGCGGGCGGGCGTAAGAGATGTCGTAGACCTTCGCGCCTTCCCGTTCTTCAACCGAATGCTCCTTTACGTCGAGTGGCGCGCGCCGGTCGTAATCGAACATTCGCGCCAGTTCTTGAAAATGGGGAATCTGAGCCGAACCTGGCTGACACAGGATGATCAGAAATCCGAAGAGTCCCGATAGCTTCAAGATATTTTTCAAGGACATAATTTTCCTCTTCGCTCCAAGCGCGATGAGTTTTAAATCGAAACAGACAGCATGGGGACAGAAGAAGTAGACAGGATTCACAAGATTGATCAGGATTTGCAGTCAAGATAACTATCTTTTCGGTCTTCATCCTGAAAAATCCTGTCAATCCTGTCTGAAT
>Ga0207428_10006960_pt1 | contig 10365 bp, 10 predicted proteins | sample RhiMethybrSRZTD1_FD_187600 | JGI IMG/M metagenome (GOLD analysis project Ga0207428, IMG submission 187600) | Populus rhizosphere microbial communities from Tennessee, USA - Rhizosphere MetaG P. TD hybrid SRZTD1 (SPAdes) (version 3) | ecosystem: Host-associated > Plants > Roots > Rhizosphere >... | reverse complement strand
CATCACTACCACCATCGGACCCGCCATCACTACCACCATCGGACCCGCCATCACTACCACCATCGGACCCGCCATCACTACCACCATCGGACCCGCCATCACTACCACCATCATGTCCTTTCCCATGTTCTTTGCCGCTATCAGAGGCATTATCTGAATCAGCAAAAACGTAACTGCTCAATGATAGTGGAGAGGAGGAAACCGACAATACTAAAATGAATAATGTAAAGTAAACAAACAAAAAATTCGGCCTAACGTAACTATTCATGAACTTATCCCCTCTCAAGCATATTTCAAGTTATCTAAAAGTTTATTACAATTAAATCTTGGACGTATCTTTTATTTTGCCTTGTCCAAGTTTAAATAAGAATGAAAGATATTAGAATTTGACGTGGATTTGCTCTAATTAGCTAGAAATTCTAAAAATGCCGTGAAAAACCAAATTCGTCCTTCTTTATTCATTCCCAAAAATGGATTTATTGAACTTTCATGAATTAAATCCAAATCCTTATGACAGTAGAGATGTTGAAGTTTATGCATGAGTGATTTGAGCAAATTATGTAACGGAATTTTTGATATAGATGAAAAGATAAGATTTGTCGGAATTATTGATGAGATGGGAAAATTGATTGTAGGAGAAATGAAAAAGGGATTGCCATCTTTGGAAAGAGATGATGGTTCAATTAGGCTTTATCTTGGTTATGCCATAAACAATGTCCTAAGGCGTGATTTTGATAATGTTTTTGGTAAAGTTCTTTTTACATTTTCAGAAAGAGAAAAGATAAAGCTCTTGACGATTCCAATGAATGACAATTTACTACTCGTTTCTATGGATATATCATCCGACCACGATGAATTAATAAAAAAGATATTGAACACTGTGAACAAACTAATTAGATCATAGGGTATACAAAGATAACTTGGATACATCAAAATTTTTTATTTGTGAAGTTTGATACTAATATCGTTCACATTAAAGAACTCATCTAGAGCATAGAGATTGTAAGGATACTACAATACTAAACCCATCGTATCTCTAGTTGCACTTAATTTTTAACCCGGTTTCGCGTTGATTAGAATATCCCTTATTTTTCTCTTTTCCCACCGCATCAGGTATACTATTCCAATGACCAAAAATATTTCGACTGATTTGGCCAATATGCCGGCAATATCTACATTTTCTGCCTTATTATCTGGAGATAGTGGTGGTGCAACGATTACCGAATACGCATAGAGCCCTATTAGAACAGAAGTTCCAACAAGTCCGAAAAGATTCAAGGCAAGTCTTTTCTTGTAATGACTCAAAATAAGATCCGGATTGTTACTAGTATAAGTATCGGAAGAGAAATTGATCAGGATATACAATATTCCATATGCTATTTGAGCTCCCGCTGCAGCCATTAGGAATATTGAGTAGTAGATTTGCAAAGAGCCATGTTCCGGAAAAATCGCCAGGTGTACGAGTCCTCCTGCTATAGCAACTAACATGATTATATATTTCACGGTTTCTTTTTCTGGTATCGTATCCGATCTCTGATTTCTTCTCTTAAGATATGTTTTACCTAACACCGATCCAAGAACTATGATTGGGGTCAAGATTGAAATCACCAGAAGGGAGTTTCTGACCGGACCCCAGGAATCTGAGATAGTAACATTAAAAATAACACGTTTACAATCACAACCCGCGATACTCGACAATATGGATCTTGGGGGATCTAATTTATCATGATTCACCATCTTATCGTCATTGGCCACACTAAGCACTATTTCATATGAACCTGGATAAGGAAAGACGTAATATAGGTTGAAATCACCAATATCTTGGAGTGTCCAGGGGAATCCCTTTACTCTTTCGCCGGTACTTTCTTGATAGATTTCGACCATTGTTTCAATATTGTATACATCCTTTCCATCAAAGTCCTGTACACTGAATGTTATTTGCGTGGGTTGATTAGGCCCCGCATATTCCGGATCGAGTGCCATATAAGGATAGTATTTTCCCATTCCATCCCTGTTTGATCCACCATTGTAATGGGGAGTGTGAGAAAGATGGGCAAATGTAATAAAATGCATAGTAAAACTCATCATTAATATAAATAAAAATAATGGTATCATGATATACTGCTTTTTCAAATTATTAGCAATGAAAACTAGCACAGCAGTTTCATATAAGTCGTACTTGATTCGAGAATTGGAAAATGTGTGAGTCTTGTGGTTCTATATATGCAGTCTATGAATTAGAAAAGGAATCACAGATAAAAGACGTTGTTGAAACTACTGGTAACCCATTTGATTTAGGAAAGGATTTCTGGGAATTGATTCAAGGAAGGCAAGAAGAAAAGCAAGGAAGGCAACAGACATATTTGGAGATATTAACGATCCTGATCTGAAAAGAGAATTAGCAAGTGGTCAAACACGATTAATATCTTATTCTGAAAACTAATATGCAGTGATCAGTTATTTCACGTTCCCTCCTCTCTCATTGTTCTGCATCTTACATAGAATTATTGTCCACAAACAACGTAATAGACAGTAAATTCATACTGATGATTCTAAGTTAGTAAAGGCTCGCAATTCTTTTTTATTTAAATTCATAATTCAATTTATGTCAACCACGACCGCTAGACAAGTCAATCAAATTGAAAGAGAATTTAACACCTTTATGATCTACTACGACAGTGTAGATCTTGGCGATCCTGCCAGCGTTGGGACCAAATGTGTGGCAAACATATTGTGTTTCAATAATCAGCAACAAGCGGGAATCCTCAGATTTCATGAAAGTCAACCGACGCCTGTTAACTCTTACCGTGGAACGCAACCAAACGCTATTCCTCTGATTAATTATCATATCTCGAGGTTTAATGATATAATCAATATTCTTCGGTCTCATAAACAACTTGCGCTTTCGTTTGACCTCGTTAGATTAGAGGGAGGACTGGCTAACATGAATTATGAACCTATAGGTTAACAGTCATAATAAGGGAAACTCTGCGAGATTTAGATTTTATTTCAGATGTGCGAAGGGATACTATTATTAGCATTGATACAAGAAAAGCAAGAAGGAAGTCAAGAAAGAAGAAAGAAATGTTTGAGGATATCAATTACCCAGATTTGAAAAGAGAATTGGCTTCTGGTCAAACAAAACTAATATCATATACCGAATCATAGATTATCGACAAATACGCGTGAACTGATTTTGCCGCCAATTAGGTCTCAATGCATTAGTTATTTATGAGTCGTAAGAGAATTTCGAATTATCTTATGTATCATTTTTCGCTCAACTCTTAAGTATGATTTTAGTTACAAACATGGTTGACAAAAGAGTTGGAATAAGTGGATACAATTGATCGCTCTAAGATTAAACTTACCGTGATTGCGGCAATCGTTCTTAGCAACCTTCTATTGCAGGTCGCAGTTCAAAGGGGGTGGGCTGCTGTTATAGAATGTCCAACGGCTGACCTAATATGCAATGGAACAACTGCCGATGACGTAATTTACGGAAATTCAGGCACCAACATTATACATGGACTAGCAGGTAACGATTACATATTTGGCTCTGGGTATACAGGTGATTACATCTACGGTGATGACGGTAATGACGTTATGATAGGATCAAAGGGCAACGATGTCTTACAAGGAGGAAAAGGAAATGACAAGTATGACGGGGATAGTGGTGATGATTCCATCTACGAGGACGATAGGAGTGTTGGTTCCTTTGATAATAACAATGATATCATGTCAGGCGGAGAAGGTAGTGACTATTTGAGATCGGGATGGGGCGTGGATAGCATTAATGGTGGACCCGGAAAGGATTACACCTATCCGAATGGCTATAATCGCGATTTTTCTTATGATACTGTAAACTGTGGAGAGGGGACAGAAGATTACTTATTCCTATTCTTTTCCGGAGATGGTGAGACTGCTACTAATTGTGAAATCCTCTGGGATCAAGACCGCTAGATCCTCTTCATGTGGTGAAATGATTATGAATCTTGGAGGAATAACGGAAAATATCGCAAAGAGAAAATATTATGGTATAGTCAGGTTTTTGGAAAGGACAAAGCACTTGAAATGGTTAGCGATAGAATAAAAGACACACTAGAACCGAAAGAGAGAAAGGAAAAGCAAAAGGAAATTAAGCGCTCTATCAACCTGCTAAGAATTTATACCAAGGACTTGGACAAGGATGAATACAAGAACATTGAATCAAAATATCCTTTATTGTGGGATATACTAATGAAAGTAGTAAAGCCCGCATTTCTGAAAAGACCCCAAAATGATATGAGCAATGCTTTTTAATTTCTATTGAGCATAATAGACAGCAAAACCGTTTTTTTGTTGTCGGAGTTGCCTTTTTGCATTGCAAGTGGGCTTTCTACCATAACCACCACCTGTTTTTTAAAAAATAAAAAATTTAGAAATTCTAACGTCAAAACTAGCACTCACTTTGTATTGGTAATAATCGGATTACCCCACTTAATCTACTTGCATGCCGTCATATTGGACATGTCCATTAAGAAAATTATTTCGGAGGTGAAAAAATGAGTATTTTGTTGCATCGCTCGCGACCAGTAGAAAAGTTGGAAATAAAAACGAAACACGCCGAACCAAAGACTTCTTCTATCCTGCTTATATCGGTTGCAATTATTTTCAGCGTAGTTCTGCTAATGTATGTCGGGATATTATTCACTGAAAGTTCAATGAAAGCCTATTCCACATGCAGAGGGGAAATAGTAGGATACGAACAAAGAGGACTATATACTTCTGCTGAACAATTCAAACTGGCATTGTCATACTGTGGGTCTACATAAGTTATTTTTTTTTAGATGGTTTCTTACGCACGGGTAAAAGTTAGAAATTCTAAATTCAAAGATGAAGTTTATGCTGAGTTTAAGAAAAATTATATCAGCAGTCTTTTCACTTCTTTCTCTATAAGTTGAATAAGTCATTAAGTGTAAAAGAATATCTTGCGAATTTTCCTCATACTTCTTTTAGAAATAACCAAGATAACGTAATAAGACAAATCTGTGAGGCCTTTAATTCCGGTTGTAAATACGTTATATTGGAAGCTCCCACCGGATTTGGCAAAAGTGCAATTGCAATGACCGTTGCACGGACACTTGGTTCCAGCTTTGTATGTACTGCGACTAAGGATCTTCAAACTCAATACACAAATGACTACGGGTTCCTAAAAGTTGCAAAAGGAAAAAACAACTTTCAATGTAGGGTAAAGGAAGATTTTGTGGAAGCAGGAAAATATCTTTGCACTTCATGCAACTCAAGATCTGAAATTGAGTGCAGACACACCACTGTTGATTATGGGCCATGTCTATCTGATGAATCCATGGAGGGGGCAGGTTGTAGATACAGAACTTTCATAAATGATTACAAGATTGATAATAAAGAAAGAAAAAATGAAAGCATCTTTATCAGTAGAGAAAAATTAGAAAATTATGAAACTGAGTATTCAAATTGGATTCATCTAAAGAACTTTGATATTCCACGACAATGGAGTCCCTGTTATTATTTTGATCAGTTATTTCAAGCTTTAAAGGCAAGCCATTCTATATTTAACTACTCTATTTTTTTATCGTTACTAGCCAATAAGAGTATGATTCAGCAAAGAGAATTACTCGTACTCGATGAAGCACATTTACTTGAAACTGAAATCATAAAATTCAGAGGACTTTCGATATCAAAGAAACGGTGGAGAAGATATATTAATGATTTTAAGATGATCGACTATGGCTTCGATTTGAATGGCTGGCTAGGTTTTCTTATAGACTTAGAAAAAACTATCCTTACGCTCATAGGATACGATTCTCTGGTAAATTCCCTTGTAATGGAACGGAAAATAAAATATGGATATGATTCAAAAAGCAAGGCAAAATCTAAAAACAAAAGAATAGTAAGTGCCTCGGAATTATTTGAAGATGACGAGAGTCTTGAAATAGATATAAAATCCGAAAATAAAAAACACTTTCAAATAGACAAGGAAATATTGATTGATATTGTACAGGATATCGACAAGCTTACAAGGACCATAAATAATATTCTTTCAAATCCAAAAAACTGGATAGTCTCAGAGGTGCAAAAGGAAAACTACGACGTTCTACGGGTAGAATTCAAGCCTTTGGATGCCTCCAAATATATTAGAACTATTGTTGAAAAATGTCCAAAAACACTAATCATGAGTGCAACCATTCTAGATCATAGAACATTCGAAAAAAATCTTGGACTGGATACTGGAGATGATAGAACCAAATTTATACAGATTCAATCAGACTTTCCAATTGAAAATAGACCAATTTTTCCTCTAAGTGTAGAATATCTCAATTTTAGTAATTTACAGCAGACGGATGTCAAGACAAAAATATCTCGTGCGATTGATAACATAATGCATATACATAGTAACGATAAGGGTATAATCCATACCACTTCATATGAACAGCTAAATTTTATCAAAGCGAACCTTTCAAAAATGAATTCTAGGAGACTGATATTGACAGACCCTGAAATCCAAAGGGATGAAGTAATTAAAGAACATATTGACAGCAAGAAACCAACTGTTCTTATTTCTCCCTCATTACATACAGGTCTTGACCTGAAAGATAACTTATCTCGATTTCAGATAATTACCAAAGTCCCTTATCCCAACATAGCAGACAAATGGACTTCAGAGAAGAGGAAGATAAATGAGGAATGGTACTATTGGCAGACAGCGCTGAGACTAGTTCAAGCTTATGGCAGATCTATAAGATCTAAGGATGATTGGGCAAAAACATACGTTCTGGATGCGGCTTTTAATTATTTTGTGAGGATGAATGTCAACATACTGCCAAAGTGGTTCGTATCTGCAATAAGAACTGAAAGATAATCGTTGGATTTAGAAATCACAGGATCAACGACATAACTTTGTTTTCTAATCAATCGCTTTCTATATAATAGTTTTATCTTGATAAGTTTTCGTGATCATCATAATTAATTTACAAATACCGGCACTACTGCAGAGTAACTATTGGCTATTAACCTTATTTTCGAGAAATAATAATATAGGTTAATTTTAGTGCCATTAAATGCCATACTGAAATAACCTTACAAGAACTGACATATTCATATATTTGATTACCTTGCAATCAAATTATGGTAACTTTCCACACGGCTAGAAAAATAAATGCTCCCGTTTCTGAGGTTTGGAAAATACTATCGGATGTTGACAGAGAGCCAGAATTTTGGCATGGCACTAAATCAATTAGAAATTTAAGCAAAACTGAAAAAGTAGTTGAAAGAGAAGTTGTAATTGCATTCAGAAATTCAACATGTAAAGAAAAAGTCACAATTGAGCCCATGAAATCCATAACTACTGACATTATAGATGGACCGCTAAAAGGAAAGAAAGTAGTTTTATTGAATCCGGACGGCCAACACGCAAGTATGGTCAACGTAGAATGGGACATTAGATTGTCAGGTTTTATGGGAGTTTTTTCAAAAATGGTACAAAAGCATATTCTTGAAGGTACTAATCAAGCCCTCGAAAGAATCTCCAAAGTCACAGAAAAATAACAATACTTTTTTTAGATTCAGTTATATAGATCTTTATTACTTTGTGAATGTTAGCCTTGTTGAAACATTTATTAATATTTCTAACTTATTCATAACTGGGTAGACAAATGAATCCGGCTTTAGATTAATTTGAATTTTGATAAATTTTTTTTTGCGCCCAAGATTGCATTTATGTTATTTAAGTCGTTTCAATAGATCATCAACATTTGAGGAATTAATAACATCAATCTTTTCTGCCCATCCCCTTCTTGCCTGACCTACGCCAAATAATAGGTAGGCAAAATGGATGGGATGATGTGCATCAGAATTTATTGCAAGTTTCACGCCATTGTTTACTGCCAAACGGATATGTTCGTCCCTCAAATCTAATCTATTATAATTAGAGTTGATTTCCAGAATAGTTCTAGTCTCACATGCAGTATCAATTAACTTTTCAATATCTATAGAATATCCTTCCCTTTTGTTTATCAATCTGCCCGTAGGATGAAATATAATATCCACACTTGGGTTTTTTGCCGCCTTGATGAGCCTTTCGGTTTGAATCTCCTTTGACAGGGAGAAATTTGAATGTATAGACGCTCCAACAACATCCAGCTTGTCGAGTATATTATTTGGTATATCCAGGCCACCATCTTTGAGAATATCAACTTCGACAGAACTCAAGATCCTAAACTTGGTACCAGTTAAATCTTCGTTTATAACATCGTTTATTTCTTGTATTTTATCGATTTGATTTAACAGTTGGTTCTCATTCAAACCATTCGCCAATCGAAGACTCTTTGTGTGATCGGTAATTGCAATGTAATTTAGTCCAAATTTTTTTCTTGCATGTAATGCCATATCTTCTATCGACATAGTACCGTCAGTATTATCAGTATGTGTGTGAAGGTCTCCTTTCAGATCCCCGTAATCTATTAGGTCTAATTTATGGTTCTGATCCTTAGAAAAGAATTGAATTTCGCCTAGATTTTCCCTAAGTTCAGGTGGGATATATTGAAGCCGGAGGTTTTGATAAATTTCCCTTTCATTAGTACCACCAATTTTCTTTCTTTTTTTATCGAATAATCCCCATTCATTAAGATGTAGACCCATTGAAATTGCCAGGTTACGCAGAGAAATATTATGTTCCTTATTGCCAGTAAAATATTGGCAAGCAGATCCGAAACTTCCTTCTGGAACGACTAGCAAATCCACATCTATTCCGTTCCGAAGTTCAACGAATGCTTTTGTCTTGCCTTGACCTTTAATTTCCTCAACCTCAGACATCATTACAAAAAAGTTGATTACTTTTTCTGGTTCATCTGTTGACACCACAATGTCAATATCTCCAATGGTTTCTTTCATCCTTCTGAAGGATCCTACGACCGCGCAATGAATCACACTAGCCTGACCTGTCAACCGATTTTCAATTTTTTTAATTAGTGGAAAAATATCTCCCAATAAAAACCTGCTATTATCTACTTTTGATAATTGAATTGTCTTGAGTATTTTTTCTTCTTTGATCTTTGAAAAGCCTTTTAGTTTGGCAATTTTTCCTTCTGATGCTGCTATCTGCAGCTCTGATAAATTCTTGATTTTCAATTTGTCGTACAATATTTTTATCGTCTTTGGACCTATTCCTTTCATGTTAATAAAATCAGAAACTCTGATTGGCATTTTCTTTCTTAATTCCTCATGGTAAGCAATTTTGTTTGACTTGATTAGCTCCTCTATTTTTGAGGAAATGGCACTTCCTATCGATGGTAAATCTCTAAGACCCTTAATTCCATTTTTATTATATATCTCTACAACACTGGTGGACAAACCTTCGATCATGTCAGCAGCCTTTTCATACGCTCTTACTTTGAAGATAGTATTGGGATCATCTTCAGTTATCTGAATAAGATATGAGATTTCGCGCAATATTTTAACAATTTCGATGTTCTTCATTTTACATTTGAGGAGATAATATGTAACCAAAACGTAATAATAAATCTAGTCTTTACCGTGCCTGACTGGAATAAAATGAACTTGAAGTGTTTTTTCCATATAAGTTAAATTGTATTAAGGTGTCATATCTGTCATGATTGAATTAGGATATGATTATCCTCTATACAGACCGCCCTCTGAAGCTAATTCGGTTATTTTCCAGGTTACTTTGGGATGCTCATTTAACAAGTGTTCATTTTGTAATATGTATAGAACCAAAGAATATTCTGAGAGGCCATGGGAAGAAATTAAGAATGAGATAGATCTTGTTTCAAAATCGTATCCGCAAACTGAAAAGATCTTTTTAGCGGATGGAGACGCTTTAAACCTCTCTACATCAAGATTAATCCAAATATTGGATTATCTAAAAGGAAAATTTCCAGACCTAAAGAGAATTTCGTGTTATGCCATGCCAAAAAATCTTCTTCAAAAAAGTTCCGATGAGCTTAACCTGCTTAATAGTCGAGGTCTGAATATGTTTTACGTTGGCATAGAAACTGGACACGATATAGTTCTGAAAAAAATTACCAAGGGGGCCACTGCAAATAGTATTATTGATGCATGCAAGAGGGCCAAAGAAAGTGGATTTATTCTCTCATGTATGGTAATACTGGGCATCGGAGGGAAAAAATATTCTGTAGAGCACATCAAGGAAACAGCTAGAGTAGTTAGTGAAGTTTCACCAAATTTTCTGGCCGCGTTAACTCTAATTCTCGAAGATGGTGTATACGATGAGTTTATGCAAAAATTTGGCGAAGAGTTTGAACCGTTGGACGATACTTCCATACTGGATGAACTTGAAATACTGGTGAGTAACATTAAACCATCTGCATC
>Ga0207428_10006958_pt1 | contig 10365 bp, 10 predicted proteins | sample RhiMethybrSRZTD1_FD_187600 | JGI IMG/M metagenome (GOLD analysis project Ga0207428, IMG submission 187600) | Populus rhizosphere microbial communities from Tennessee, USA - Rhizosphere MetaG P. TD hybrid SRZTD1 (SPAdes) (version 3) | ecosystem: Host-associated > Plants > Roots > Rhizosphere >... | reverse complement strand
TGACGCCGCCGCTTCGACGCGTCGGGATTCTTCGAGTAATACCCGAGCACGTAGTAGTCGCTGGTCTCGGCGTCGATCCGCTTCAGCGCCTTCGAAAAATCGTTCTGGTTGACCACCGCGATGCCGCCGGTCTCCTCGGCGATCACCCGCAGGCTGTCCTGCGACTTGCGCACGTACTCGTTCCACTGCTGCGGATCGACCTGCTCGTCGATGTCGCCCATGCCCACCAGCCCGCGCGGATCGATCGTGTACATCGTCACGTTGGCGCGGTTCGCCTGGCGCGTCAGCTCGCCGAGCTCGCGCGCGAGATCGGCGTCGGCGAACACTTCGCTCTGCTTCTGCTGGTTGGTCAGCGGATCGTTGGCGTTGGAGCCGTCCTCGGTCGACTGCCGCTCGTTGCGGCGCATCTCGTTCTGCGCGAACGGCGACGATGGATCCATCAGGCCGAGCCGCGCGTCCTGGAACGGGTTGAAGTCGTAGCCGTCGCTCACGTAGATCAGCGCCTTGCGGCGGTTGGTCACCGAGTTGAGGTTGTTCAGGAGATCGTTGACCGTCGAGAACGCGACGTGCGCGCGATACCGCACTTCGCTCGGCCCCTCGGCGCCCGACGGCCCGTTGATGATGTCGGTCGGCTTCAGCTCGTTGCCCGCGATCTTCTTGATCGCTTCCTCGAGGCGCGCCTTGTCGTAGGTCATGTCGATCGCGATCGATGACGGCCCGCTCGAGACGATGCCGAACATGTCGCCGTCGTGGACCAGCTCCTTCGAGATCTTCTTGAACAGCTCGCGCACCCGGCCGGTATTGTGGAACTGCAGGTGCAGATCGTCGACGAAGAACAGGAAGATGCGCCCCGACACGTCGGTCTTCGGCCGGCTCGGCGGCAGGATGATCCCTTCCGGCGGCGGTGGCGGCGGCGGCGCGAGCACGTTGGTGACGCGTCCGCCGGTGACCACGGTCATCGACGAGATGTCCTGCTTCACCCCGTCCTCGTAGATCTCGAATTCTTCTTTCTTCAGATCGGGGATGAAGTTCCCCTTCTCGTCGCGGACGATGATGTCGCTGGTGACGAGATCGACCTGAACTTTGAAGGTCGGTTTCTCCTGCGCCGCGGCAGCGCCGGACGTCGGTGCGGGCGTCTGGGCCGAGAGCCCCGCTGTGAGGGCCACGAAAAGAGCAGTGGTCCCGAAACCGTTATTTTTCAAAATCATATGGCGGAATTATACATCGCTGAGGGCCCGGCGGGCGGCCCGTGTAATCGCAGCCGTTGCCGCGATCGTGGCCGCCAAACCGCCGAGCAGTAACGCGTAATAAGACGCATTGCGCGGCACCTGGGCCTGCCCGGTCAGGGCCAGCGCCTCTCCCGCTACCTTCCCGCCGTAGGCGTACACGAGCGTCGCCGGGATCATGCCTGCCGACGCGACAACGTAGTCCACAAGCGACACCGTCGTCAGCCCGAGCGCATAGTTCAAGAGATTGAACGGCACGAGCGGCGACAGCCGCAGGAAGAAGACGATGCGGCGACCCTCGGCGCTCACCGCCCGCTCGACGGCGTCGAACCGGGGCATCGAGGCAAGCCGGCGCGCGACCATGTCGTGAAACGCGTATCGAGCGAGCAGGAACGCGGCGGTCGACCCGGCCACGGCACCGGCGAACGCCAGCGCGGCGCCCTGCATCACGCCGAATACCGCGCCGGCGGCAATCGTCAGGACCGATGCGGGGAACAGCGCGACTACTGCGCAGGCATAGATGAGAACGAACGCGGCGGGCGCGGCGGGCCCGAGGCGCTGCACGCGGGTGACGAGCGTCGGCAACTGCGGCGCAAGATCACGGCCGGCCCACCAGGCGACGATCGCCACGGCCACCAGAGCGGCGGCCGCGCGCATGCGCCGGTGCGAGGCCGGCGGCGGGCTCATTCTTCGTCTGGCTCTGGAATCTCGGGATCGTCAGGCTCGTCGAACGACGCCGCTTCACCTGGCGCAGCGGATTCGGGCGACGCCGCGTCGCCGGCGAACGAAGGAGCCGGCGGACGCTTGCCGCGCCGGCGGCGGCGCTTCCGGCGCAGGCTCTCGGCGGTCGAGGCGACGGCGGGCGCCGGGGTGACGGGCGGGGCCTCGCGGGCTTCGGCCTCCGGCTCGCCGGCGTCTGCAGAATCGTCGGGCTCGTCCGGGTCTTCAGCAGCCGCCGACGCGAGCGCCTGCTTCGCGGCGCGTTCGACGCGCCGGCGCTCCCGCCACTTCTCGGCGTCGGCGGAAGGGATCGGCGCCTCGAGGATGGCGCGCCAGTCGAAAGTCACGCCGGGATTCTGCGCCTCGAGCGCGCGCCGTACGCTTTCGTCGAATGGCTCCCGGCCGACCTTGATGTCGGGCGGCGATCGGAACCAGTAGAGCACGCGCTGCCGCACTTTGCCGCGCCGGTTGGTGACCGGCTCGACGAGATAGAAGTGCTGATACCCTCGCTTGTCGCGCGTGAAGCGGAAGAACGCCACTTACCGTTTCTTCTTCCCTTTTGGTTTGGCGGCCTTTGCAGGCTTCGCGGGCTTCTTCGGTTTCGCGGCTGGCTTCGCCGGTTTCGCTTTCACGGCTCGCGGCGCAGCTTTCTTTTCGTGCGTCGCGGCTGGCTTTGCGTGTGCCGCGGCGGGCTTTGCGTGTGCCGCGACGGGCTTTGCGTGTGTCGCGGCTGGCGCGGGCTTCGGTCTTGGCGGCGCGACCTGCGGTTCGCGGCTGCGGTGAACCAGCGTGAAGCGCGGCTCGTCGCCGACTAAGTGATAGCTCCAAATCTCCGACACGTGAATCTGGTTGTCGTCGCAGAGACGCCGCGCCACGTCGACCATGTTCGCCGGGACGTAGAGGTGGAACGCCGCGCGCGTCTTCGCAAAGTGGGCCCACTGCGCCAGCGCTTCCAGGTGATTGACCGATTCGCCCGTCTCGACCTCGACCACGGTCTGCAGCTTGTGGCCGCGCTCCTGCGACATCAGCACGAGGTCGGGATACAGCGCGCCGACGCCGGTGCCGACGCTCGAGTTCTGCTCGTTGCCCGGGTTCATCCCCGCTTCGTGCTTGCGACGAAACCTGGCGTGAAGCAACCTGATCAGCCGGTCGTGTTCCAGTTGCTCGCGGACAGGCCGCACCAGAATCGGGCTCAACGAGTGCCTCCAAGCGGTTGGATCCAGAGCAGCAAAACGCGAGAGTTTAGCATGGATAGTTCAGGATCCAACGAGCCTGAGCCGAGGATTCCGTTGAGCCATCGTAGGTTACAATACCTCGTGCCAGCGGCGATGACAGAGCGCACGGCGTCGAAGATCCTGATCGTCGACGACGACGAGGGGGTGACCCAGACGTTCGCGCGGATGCTCCGGCTCGAGGGTTACCAGGTCCGGACGGCCGTGAGCGCGGAAAAAGGGCTCATCGAAGCTGAGCAGAGCCACCCCGACGCTATCATCCTCGACCTGCGCATGCCCCTCGTCGACGGCCTCGGGTTCCTCCGCCGCCTGCGCGCCCGCCACGATCAACGCGAAACCCCGGTCGCCATCGTCACGGGCGACTACTTTCTCGACGATTCCGTTTCGACTGAATTGCGCGAGCTTGGCGCCGAGCTCCGCTTCAAGCCGCTGTGGCTCGAGGATCTCGTCGGCCTCGCCCGCAACCTCCTCAAGGTGACGCACTGATCGACTCGGCCAGCCGATTTCTCAAAGCGTGCCGACGCCAACCGGTGGATGCGACGCCTGTCTGGTTCATGCGCCAGGCCGGGCGCTACATGAGCGAGTACCGGTCGCTGCGCGAGCGCTATTCGCTGCTCGATATCTGTCGTACGCCCGACCTCGCCACTGAAGTGACGCTTCAACCGGTGCGCCGGATCGAGGTCGACGCGGCCATTCTCTTCTCCGATCTGCTGCTGCCGCTGGCGCCGCTCGGCATCCCGTTCGACTTCGTCCGGGGCGAAGGTCCGGCGATCGAGACGCCGCTCAGAAACGACGACGATCTCGCGCGCGTCCATCGGTTCGAGCCGCGCGAATCGCTGGGCTATGTGCTCGACGCGATCCGCCAGATCAAACGCGCGCTCGCCGCGCGCGTGCCGCTCATCGGCTTTGCCGGCGCGCCGTTCACCCTCGCCTCGTACGCGATCGAGGGAGGGCATTCGACAAACTTCGCCTATACCAAGTCGCTGATGTACGGCGCGCCGGCGGCGTGGCATCGCTTCTGCGACCTCCTCGCCGAGGTCGTCGGCGACTACCTCGTCGCGCAGATCGACGCCGGCGTCGACGCCGTGATGGTGTTCGATTCGTGGGTCGGCGCGCTGAATACCGCTGATTATCGCGAGTTCATCCTGCCGCACACCAAGAAAATCTTCGACCGCGTCGCGTCGCACGCCGGCGATCGCGTGCCGGCGATTCACTTCGGCGTCGGCACCGGATCGATTCTCGCCGACATGCGCGATGCCGGCGGCGACGTCATCGGCGCCGACTGGCGGACGCCGCTCGACGACGCGTGGGAGCGGATCGGTCCGGATCGCGCGATTCAGGGCAACCTCGACCCGACGCTGCTGCTCGGACCGCTGGAGCGCATCTTCGCGGCGACCGACGAGGTCCTGGCGCGCGCCGGCGGCCGTCCGGGCCACATCTTCAACCTCGGTCACGGTATTCTTCCGTCCACGCCGGTGGAGCACGTCCAGGCGCTCGCGCGATACGTTCACCAGAAAACGCGCCGCTGACGCGGCGCGGCAACCGGCAGCCCGCAAACGACCGAGCGATCGATGGCAAAGACCGGCGTGCTCCTGATGGCCCACGGCACTCCCTCGTCGCTCGACGAGATGCCCGAGTACCTGCGCCTCGTGCGCGGCGGCCGGCCGCCGTCGGACGATCTCGTTCACGAGATGCGCGAGAACTACGGCGCCATCGGCGGGCGATCGCCCCTGACCGAGATCACCGAAGCGCAGGCCGCGGCGCTGCGCGCGCGGCTCGGCGACGCGATCCCCGTCGAAGTCGGGATGCGCAACTGGCATCCGTTCATCAAGGACGGTCTGGCGCGGCTGGCGGCGATGGGAGCCACGCGCATCATCGGCATCCCGCTGGCGCCGCAGTTCTCGACTTTGAGCGTGCAGAAATACATCGATGCCGCAAAGGCCGCGCTGCCGCCCGGCGTCGCGTTCGAAGCGGTGGAATCGTTCCACGCGCACCCGCGGCTCCTCGATGCTTTTGCCGACCGCGTCCGCGCCGCCGCGCCCAAGCCCGACGAAGCGGTCATCTTCACCGCCCATTCGTTGCCGGCGCGGGTGATCGAGGCGGGCGATCGCTACGCCGATGAAGTGGCGGCCACCGCGGCCGGCGTCGCCGCGCGCGCCGGGATTGCCACCTACGAGGTCGCGTATCAAAGCGCCGGGCGGACGCCGGAGCCCTGGATCGGCCCCGAGATCGGAGCGGTGATCGACGATCGATCCGCGACCTCGCGCCGTTTCCTCGTCGTGCCGATTGGCTTCGTCTGCGATCACACGGAGATCCTGTTCGACATCGACATCCAGGCGGCGCGCACCGCGCGCGAGTTCTCCACCACGCTGCGCCGGACCGAATCGCTGAACACGTCGCCGCTCTTCATCGCGACGCTCGAGGACCTGGTGCGCGCGAGGCTGTAGCCGATGTCCTCGTTCGACGCGATCGTCGTCGGCGGGGGAATCGCCGGGCTCGCGGCCGCTTACGAGCTGTCGCAGGGCGCGCTCTCGTTCACCGTGCTCGAGCGCGCACCCCGCGCCGGCGGCGTGATCGTCACCGAGGCGATCGAAGGCTTCACCGTCGACGGCGGTCCCGACTCGCTGCTGATTCAGAAGCCGGCGGGCATCAAGCTCTGTGAAGAGCTGGGCCTCGGCGATCGGCTGGTGGTGACCAAGCCGCCGCGCCTCGCCTACATCCAGCGGGGCGGCCGCCTCCATCCGCTGCCGGCCGCGTCGGTGCTCGGCATCCCCACGCGCATCGGCCCGTTCGCGCGCACGAAGCTCTTTTCCTGGCCCGGCAAGCTGCGCATGGCGGCGGAAGTCGCCGTGCCCGCGCGGCGCGACGACGAGGACGAGTCGATCGGGGCGTTCATCACGCGGCGCTTCGGCGCGGAAGCGAGAACGTATCTGGCCGAGCCGCTGCTGGCCGGCATCCACGCCGGCGACGTCGATCGGCTGTCGGTGCGCGCGTTGTTTCCGCGCTTCGTCGAGGCGGAGCAGAAACACGGCAGCCTGCTTCGCGCGTTCCGCCAGCCGCCGCCCGCCGCATCCGGTGATTCGAAGCCGAGCCCGGCGATCGAGGGCGCGTTCAAATCGCTGCCCGGCGGGCTCGGCGAGATGATCGAGGCGCTGGTGCGCGCGATCGGCGTCGGCAAGGTGCGCACCGGCACGAGCGTGTCGGCGATCGACGGACGAGGGCCTTTCACGCTGCGCACCGCGTCCGGCGAGCTGTCGGCGCGCGCCATCATCCTGGCGACGCCGGCATACGTCACCAGCGCGCTCACCCGCGATCGCGACGAGGAACTGTCGCGTTTGAGCGGCGAGATCCGGTACGCGTCCGCCGGCACCGTCGCGCTCGCCTTCCGCCGCGAGGCGATCGCTCACCCGCTCTCCGGCTCCGGCTTCGTCGTGCCGAAGGTCGAAGGCAGCGGCATCCTGGCCGCGTCATGGCTCTCATCCAAGTGGCCGCACCGCGCACCCGAAGACCACGTGCTGCTGCGCACCTTCGTCGGCGGCGCGCGCGATCCTGAAGCGCTCCAGCGATCGGACCAGGAGCTGGTGGCGCGATCGATGGCGGCGCTGACCCCGCTCGTCGGGGTGACCGGCGAGCCGCTCTTCACGCGCGTCTACCGGTTCGACCGCGGCAACGCGCAGCACGAGGTCGGCCATCTCGCACGGATGGCGGCGATCGAGCGCGCGCTGGCGCGGCATCCCGGGCTCTTTCTGACCGGCAGCGGCTTTCGCGGCGTCGGCATTCCCGACTGCATCGCCGACGCGCGGGCGACGGCGAAACAGGTGATCGCATGGCTGCAGCGGTAACGCGCTGCTACGCGACGCCGCGATGGTTGGCGTATTTTGGTACCTCCATCGGCATCGTGTTCTGCGCCGTTGCGGTGGTCGCCGGCCAGACGCCCGAGGTCGCGCGGCTGCTGCGGCAGATAAAAGACGCCGACTCCGAACAGCTCGCGGTATCGGAGGAGGACGGCCGCTTCCTGCGCGTCATCGTCGCCGCCACCGGCGCGAAGCGGGTGCTCGAGATCGGCGGCGCCTACGGCTACAGCGCGATCTGGATCGGCCTCGGGCTGCGCGAAACCGGCGGGCGCCTGACCAGCATCGAGTTCGATCCCGCGCGTGCCAGAGTCGCCGCCGCCAACGTCAGGAGCGCCGGCGCCTCCGACATCGTCACCGTCATTGCCGGCGATGCGTTCACCGAAGTGCCGAAGCTCGCCGGCCCGTTCGACCTGGTGTTCGTCGACGCCTGGAAGCGCGACTACAAGCGTTTTCTCGATCTGCTGCTGCCGCGTCTTTCGCCGCGCGGCCTCTTCCTCGCCCACAACGTCGTCAACAAGGAGAGCGAGATGCGCGATTTCCTCGCCGCGATCAAGAATGATCCGAGGCTGCTGACGACGATCGTCGCGCCATCCGGCGAAGGCATCTCGATCTCCTACAAGCGTCCATGAGGCCCGTCCACATCATCGGCGTGCCGCTCGATCTCGGCGGCGGCCGCCGCGGCGTCGACATGGGGCCGTCGGCGATGCGCATCGCCGGCCTCGACGAGCGGATTGCGGCGCTCGGCTATCCGATCGTCGACAAGGGCGACCTGCCGGCGCCGATCCCCGAGACGCAGGAGCTGCGCGACGAGCGGAAGAAGTACATCCGCGACATCGCCAAGGTGTGCCAGAAGGTCTATCAGTCGGCGCTGTCCTCGCTCGACGAAGGCGCGATGCCGATCGTCCTCGGCGGCGATCACAGCATCGGCGCCGGCTCGGTGGCCGCCGTCGCCGACTGGGCGAAGCGCGAGCGGCAGCTGCCGATCGGGCTCCTCTGGGTCGACGCCCACGGCGACATGAACACGCCGGCCACGTCCCTGTCGGGCAACGTGCACGGCATGCCGCTGGCCGCGCTCCTCGGCAGCGAGCCGGCGGAGCTGGCGCGCATCGGCACGACCTCGCCGAAGGTGCTGCCGGCGCACACGGTCCTGGTCGGCATCCGCAATCTCGACGAACGCGAGAAGGTGGCGGTGCGCGATTCGGGCGTGCACGTCTTCACGATGAAGGACATCGACCGGCAGGGGATCGCGTCGATCGTCGAGCAGGCGGTGCAGCTGGCCGGCGCCGGCACCGCCGGCATCCACGTGTCGTTCGACATCGACGTCTGCGATCCGCTGATCGCCCCCGGCGTCGGCACGCCGGTCAAGGGCGGGCTCGACTACCGCGAAGCGCACATGGTGATGGAGATCGTCGCCGACTCGGGGCTGATTACCTCGCTCGATCTGGTGGAGGTGAACCCGACGCTCGACGTGAGGAACACGACGGCGCAGCTGGCAACCGAGCTGACGCTGTCGGCGCTAGGGATGAAGATTCTGTGAGTTCGACTCGGCGAGCATCTCTTCGAGCGTCTCGACCAGCAGCACCAGCGAGTACGGCTTCTCGATCAGCCGCGTGCGCGGGCGCAGACGCTCGAGCTCGGCCGACTCCGACGGCACGCCGGAGAAGATGATCACCGGCACGTCTGCCGGCGTCGAGACCACGACGTCGCGGCCGGAGCCGCGGCGCAGGCGCAGATCGACGACCGCCGCCACCAGCTTGTGCTTCCGCAGCATCTCGAGCCCCTCGTCGGAAGTCTCGGCGGTGACGACGGCGAAGCCGTGCATCTCCAGAAACTTCACGAGCGGCCGACGCACCGAAACGTCGTCTTCGACCACCAGCACGAGGCGCGCGCCATCTTTGTTCATATGGTCCTGTCGAATCCGAGCGAGGCGTTCCAGTATAGATCGGCGCCACCGATCGCCGTAGTACAATGCCGGCCTTTCTTTCCTACCGAGTTCCGCTGCACGGCGGACGCGCATGACCTGGTAGCTCAGTGGTAGAGCATCTGACTTTTAATCAGAGGGTCGCGGGTTCGATCCCCGCCCGGGTCACCACCTCTCACTTCGTTCGAGCTGGTTGACCCACGCAGGCCTCAGCCACGCGGCTCCGCCCTGCCGGCTCGCCGTCGTGGACGATCCCCGCCCGGGTCACCAGCCGTCGCTCACCTTGACAGCGCAGCGTGAGGCTCCGGCTGGCAAGCCACCCTTCGCCGCACGGCAAGTTCAAAGTTCGAATTTTGAAGTGCAAAGAACGCGGAAGAAATCGACCGCCTGGTTACTGTTCTGCGCACCACCGCACCGCCGGAACCGTCGGCGGGTTTCGGAACCGTTACGACAGAATTTGCCGGGTCCCGACCGAATCGTAAGCGGCAGCGGCTAACTCGCTGAAAATGGCCGCGATCCGGCCGGCACGCAACGGCACACTTTGCGCATCACCGCCGTTCATGGATCCTGCAACTTCGCCGGTCGCCGCACGCCCCACGGTGACATTCCAGGACGGGCTCGGCGAACGTCATCACGTCGTCGATCGCGTCCGGAATGAGCCGCTCGAAATCCTCTGCCTGAAGAGCGAGCTCACGGCGGTGCCATCCTTTGAGTTTGCGCTGCGCGAACGCGTCAGCCACCTGTCGGCGTTCCGCCACGCGTGCTACGCGCGCGTCCGCAGCGTGGAGCGGCTGAAAAACCCCGCATCGACGCTGGCGCTGGTCTCCGACAGCACGCCGGGCGTGCGCCTCTCCGACCTGCTGGCGTTCGCCGAGAAGAGCGACGTCACGCTCGACATCGACGCCGCCCTCTGCCTGCTGCGTCAGATTGTCCCCGCCGTGGCGATGCTGCACGAGAACGCGCCCGAGATCGCGCACGGCGTGATCTCGCCCGAGCGGATCATCGTCACGCCGAGCGCCCGCATCGTCGTCGTCGAGCACGTTCTGGGATCGGCGATCGCCGAGCTGAAATATTCGGCCGAGCGGTATTGGAAGGAGTTGCGGGTCGCGGTTCCCGAGTCGGCGCCGCCGGTGCGATTCGATGCGCGCTCCGACGTCATGCAGGTCGGCGTCATCGCGCTGTCGCTCGTCCTCGGCCGGCGCCTGCTCGACGAAGAGATGCCGGGACGCCTCGGCGAGGTCGTCGCGTCGTCGTGGGCCAATTCCGCGCGCGGCGGCCTCGAGCCGCTGCCCGCGAGCCTGCGCGCGTGGCTGATGCGCGCGCTGCAGCTGGAGCCGGGCAGCCAGTTCGACTCCGCCGCCGAGGCGCAGGAGGAGCTCGAATACGTCCTCAGCGAGAGCGACTACCTGGCC
>Ga0207428_10006957_pt1 | contig 10366 bp, 9 predicted proteins | sample RhiMethybrSRZTD1_FD_187600 | JGI IMG/M metagenome (GOLD analysis project Ga0207428, IMG submission 187600) | Populus rhizosphere microbial communities from Tennessee, USA - Rhizosphere MetaG P. TD hybrid SRZTD1 (SPAdes) (version 3) | ecosystem: Host-associated > Plants > Roots > Rhizosphere >... | reverse complement strand
CGTAGCGGCGGATGTAGAAGTCGTAGCGATTGCCGTGCCCGACAAGGGCAAACCGCAGACGATCAGCAGCAGGGAAGGCTGACCACAGACGACCAGTGACAGCGAAGTCCTCAGCGGGCATGTCGACGGGCGGGAAGGTGAGATGGAGCGTTCGACACCCGACCAGCGCGATGCGCTTGTCGAGAAGCTCCCGCCTCGCCAGCGCCGCATTGGGATAGCGCACCGTCAACGTCGTGACCGGTTGCGCTGGCGAGCCGTTGACCCCGGTCCACGATGCGCCGCCGATAGCACCCTTCACAGCCAGGTGGGAGAGAGGGGAACACCGAGCCGGGTCACTGCGTACCGAGCGGTCCGGCGAAAGCTCTGAGACATCGACGACATGTGACAATCCGGCACGCTCGGAGGGACGAAAGGTTTCCAGCGCGACCGTCAGGCGCTCGGCTCGCACCAGCCGATATCGATCCGCCCACCCCTGGATCGTCAGCCCGGTCGTGATCTCCACACCGAGCCACAGCAGACCCGCCACCAGAACTGCCGCGACGATGCGCAGCGTACTTCGACGGGCCCGCACGACCACTTAAGCAGACTAACTAGCGTGCTAAAGGTGGGCGGAGAGATCAAGTGCGGCGGGCGGTCCCGACGTTCGTGCGTACCCACGAAACGATCTCACTCATCGTGGCGCCCGGAGTGAACACCTCCGCGACGCCCATCTCCGCCAGCGCCTGCCGATCAGCCTCGGGAATGATGCCACCGCCGAAAAGCACGATGTCGTCGGAATTGGCCGCCCGCAGCAGATCCTTGACCTTGGCGAACAGCGTCATGTGAGCGCCGGACAGGACTGAGAGTCCGATGGCATCGGCGTCCTCTGCTATGGCTGTCGCGACAATTTGCTCCGGCGTTTGGTGCAGTCCTGTGTAGATCACCTCCATGCCCGCGTCACGCAGCGCGCGGGCGACAACCTTGGCGCCGCGATCGTGGCCGTCGAGGCCGGGCTTGGCAACGACAATTCGCAGTGGAGATGAGGACGACTGCACATCCGATTCCACGACGCCAAACCTACTACTCGGTAATATTTTGTCGTGGGGACCAGTGCCGATGGGGCCATCTCGGTTGCGGGGCTCTCCCGCGTCGTAGCACTGGACCTATCGAGGGTCGCGTCGGGCGTAGCCATCGAGGCGGCGTGGGCGACAGCTCACATGCTTATGTATCCGCTCGGCCTGCTCTCACCGGCTCGCACCGCCCACGGGCGGCGGCACGATCTTCGAGGCCTCAATCCCGAGCAACGTGGACTCTTCCATCACGGCGTAGACGCGGCCGAGACGCCGATCTTGCTCGTACACGGGATCATCGACAACCACGCAATCTTTACCGTGATGGAACGCGCGCTCCGTCGTCGTGGCTTCCAAAGGCTCTCCACCTACGACTACGGCTTGCTGACCCACAACATCCCGCAGGCCGCCGCACGCTTGGGCGAAGCCGTCGAGGAGCTCTCGGTGGCCACGGGCTACGAGCGGATCCACGTCATTGGGCACAGCCTTGGCGGCCTGATCGCTCGTTATTACGTGCAACGCATGGGGGGCGACCGCCACGTGCACACTCTGGTCACGCTCGGCACACCTCATCAAGGCACCCAGCTGGCATTTGCAGCGCCACTGTTACCGCTGGTTCGACAGCTGACTCCGAATTCCTCAGTGATCCACGAGCTGACCGAGCCGGCACCAGACTGCCGTACTCGATTCATCGCATTCTTCAGTGATATCGATCATCTTGTAATACCAAGTCGCAACGCACGGCTCGACCACCCTGACCTCAAGGTGCAAAACATCGAGGTACGTGGCGTCGGGCACCTCTCAATGCCCAACAACGGACGGATTGCCTTCACCATCGCGGAAGCGTTGCGTGAACTTGATCCTGACGGAACACCGAGCACGCCCTAACACGTGCGCTTGTCAAATAAGTTGCGCCCATCCGGTGGAGCGTTGAGGTTCCGTTATCTGCTTGTTATCTTTCTCACGTTGTCTGGCCTGCTTCGGGGGTCCAGTCACAGACGGAACGAGATCAGACAAACGGTTGGCGTCTCGTCCAGGTTGCATTCAGCATTCTGGGCGCGTTAACGGGTTGCGGCCCGATGACGTACCGACGCCGACAGATGAGGGATGAGGGAGCTGTCCGGGGAACAGCGAACCGAACGCGAGGGATATCCAGACGCCAGCGCTGAACCCCCGCCCGCTGCGGGCAGGGGGTGGCTCTGGCACGGATTCGCGGCACTAGGCATCTCTGCTTTGGGCCTTGCCGTTGCGGCGGCAGTCAGCCTGACGACCGATGCACAAACAACGCGTGACATGTCCGCCGTTCCCGACACATCGCCGACGGTCGCGTCAACACCTGTTGAGCAGATCGGAAAGAAGCGGGCGACCACAGACCCTGCACTTGCTGCTTTCGGTGGGCGCAAGACCGCCACGACGAATCGCCCGAATAGAAGTGCCTCGGTACGCGCCGCGCTGGTTGAAGAGCAGGCTGCGCAACGAGATGAGCTGCTGGCCAAGACCGCTGACGAGATCAGCAGAGCAGCCCAGTCAGCGAGCAGCGGCGCTCGGCAGAAGGAACTCAAGCTGGCAGACCGAGCTAGCCGCGAAGCGGCAGCCCGGATCGCGGATGAAGCCCTCCGTCGAGCGGTCGCAGCGCGAGTGGCGGCGGCAAACAAACGGCAGGCCGCAGAGAGTCAAGCGAATACTCCGGAGGCGGGATCGTCTACGTCAGTTCCTGGAAACGGCAGCACGGGCAGTGGCTCGGGCGACAGCGGATCCAACTCCGGCAGCGGCAGCGGCTCCAGTGGCTCAAGCGTTTCGCCGGTGCCCGGAGCCGTTGTCGGCGCCCACTTCGGCGAATACGGATCCTGGTCGAGATACCACACGGGGCTGGACTTCCGCGCGGCGTACGGCACCCCGATTCGTGCGGTCAAGGCCGGGGTCGTGCTCTATGCCGGCAACTCCGGTGACTGGGCGGGCAACCATGTCGCCATCAAGCATGCCGACGGCATGACCACGATGTATTCGCATATGTCATCCATGGCCGTCCACGCGGGCCAAAACGTGCATGCTGGCGATGTCATCGGCCGCGTCGGCGAGACCGGTCGCGCCTTTGGCGCCCACTTGCACTTCGAGCTCTATCCAGTGGGTGTGAAGTACGGCGACGTATACAAGGCGATCAATCCGCAGCCCTGGCTCGCGTCCAACGGAGTGACTACGCACTAGATTTCTTGAGCCGCGCGGGAAATCGCGATGCTCGCAGGTGGGTTGCACAGACTCCTTCGTCCCGTTCGGAGACCTTCGTCACATCGCGCAAAAAGACACGACGGAACTTATCGAGATCGGCTTGCGGCCCGTTACAGATCCGTTATTGTCGACGACAGCGTCCACCGTTTGTCACAGAACGCGGGCCTCCAGCAGCAGGCGATCCACCGACTTGTACTGCGGCAGAGGCAGGACTCGGGGAACCTGTCGTCGTACGAGGAGATTTGGAGTGCCAAGCTCGTCGTCGGAGCGTATGCTCGCGCGCCGCGTCCTCATTGAGGACATCCGGAAAGACAAGAAGACGTGGCTGCGCCATGGAGTAGCCGCGCTTGCAGTTTCCGTGCTGGGGCTTGGCGTAGCCGGGTCAGTGGCCTTGACCGGTGCGGCTCAGCACACGACATGGACAGCCACGGTCGCGACCACCGATCTTGCAAAACAGACAAGCCGCGGAGCCGAGCGCAGTCGACTGGACCCGGCGAAAGTCAAGAGCCTCGCCGACCAGCGGGCCGAGTTGCTCAGCAAGATCGATTCGGAGGTTTCCGAGGCCTCCACAGACAAGTCAGCCAAAGCGCGCGACAAAGCCCTGGAAACAGTCTCCGACGCGACCCGCAAGCAGGCGGCACTGCTCGCGCGCGGCAGGAGTGCCCCGACCAACCGGCTCCCGTCGGCCCAAGACGGCAACTCCAACTCCAAGGGTTGCCTGCCGGTCGCAAGTGGCTACAGCATCGCTGCCCGGTTCGGCCAGGTCGGCCCGTGGGCGAGGTACCACACCGGCTTGGACTTCTCTTCTCCTGTCGGTACGCCGTTGCACGCCCCCGCCGCGGGCGTGGTCACCAACGCTGGAATCGGACCTGCCAGTGGCTGGGCTGGCAACTATGTCGCAATTAAGTACCCGGATGGCACACACACATTGATGGCACACATGTCGACCGTCTCCGTCAACGTGGGCCAGGCCGTGTCGGCGTGCCAGCTTGTCGGCGCTATCGGGCTGACCGGTAGAACCTTTGGGCCGCACGTTCACCTCGAGGTCTACCCGGCGGGTGTGACCCCTGGCGACATCTACAGCGCGATCAACCCAGTTCCGTGGCTCAACGCCCACGGCCTCAACCCATAGACCACATAGCGACGCACGCCCCCCTTGTCCGAACCCAGTTGAGTTCCAACTCAGCTGGGTTCGGGCACTTCAGCTACAGCTTCTCCAGCGGTGCATGGCGCACGGATAGCCGCTTGAGGCCAAGAGACCCGAAGTCCACATCAGCCATGGGCTTGTCGCGATCGCCCGAGGTCGCGACGACGGTGCCCATGCCGAACGTCGTGTGCAGCACCCGATCCCCAGCCGCGAGCGATGGAATCTCCCGAGGTCGCGGCCGGGCACCGTACCCAACCGTGTTCCGCCATTCTTGATTGGTGGCAGTCGCGGAGGTGTTCCGCCAACTCGTGACGGCGGCTTCAGTTCGCCGCCAGTCGATCAGCTGGCTGGGAACCTCGTTGAGAAACCGACTTGGTGGATTGTGCTGCGGAGAGCCCCACGCCGACCTGGCGATCGCGCGAGAGATGTAGAGCCGCTTGCGAGCGCGTGTGATGCCGACGTACGCTAGCCGGCGCTCTTCGGCCAGTTCGTTGCCGCTGCGCTCCGCAATCGCTCGCTGATGGGGAAAGACGCCGTCCTCGAAACCGGTGAGGAAGACGGTGTCGAACTCGAGGCCCTTCGCCGTGTGGAGGGTCATCAAGGTGACGACGCCGGCAGCTACCTTGTCCGGAGTATCCGGAATCTGGTCAGAGTCCGCGACGAGTGCCACACGCTCCAAGAAGGCGCCCAGGGAGGCATCGGGCTGCGCCGCCCCAGCGGCCAGGTCTGCCTCCGGATCAAGCGCCGCGGCGAGGGTCCCTTCAGGATCGGTGGGCGCATCGAGGTCATCCGCAAGCCCCACATCGTCCAGTTCGTCCTCAGGCACAGTGAGTGTCGCGACGCCACTGACGAACTCGCGCGCGACGGTGATCAACTCCTTGAGATTCTCCAGGCGCGTCTCGTCCTGCGGGTCGGTCGAGCCGTGAAGTTCGGCGAGATAGCCCGACTTGTCCAACACACTGGTCAGGATGGCGTCAGCCGGCATGTCTGCGGCAACCATGGCCTCGTGATCGTCAAGAAACCTCGCGAACGCCTTTAGCTGGTTGGCCGAACGCGAGGCCAGCCCAGGAATCTCATCGACTCGACGCAACGCGTCACCGAAACTGATGCTTTCTCGCGCCGCGAGGTCGGCCACGGCCGCCTCGGCCCGGTCGCCGATTCCTCGCTTGGGAACGTTCAGGATGCGGCGCAATGACACATCATCGGACCGGTTGGCGATGGCCCGCAGGTATGCAATGGCATCACGCACTTCGCGCCGCTCGTAGAAGCGGACACCACCGACCACCTTGTACGGCATCCCGACCCGGATGAATGCTTCCTCGAAGGCTCGCGATTGAGCGTTGGTTCGATAGAACACTGCTGCGTCGCCGTAACGATGTCCGCCAGCCTCATTGAGACGTTTGATCTCACCGGCCACGAACTGCGCCTCGTCATGCTCGGTGTCAGCGACGTAGCCCACGAGCCGCTCACCGTCACCGGCATCGGACCACAGATTCTTGGGCTTGCGATTCTCGTTGCGCGTGATGACGGCGTTGGCTGCGTTCAAGATTGTCTGGGTCGAGCGATAATTCTGCTCGAGCAAGATCACTTTTGCGCCGGGAAAGTCGGATTCGAAGTCGTTGATGTTGCGAATGGTCGCCCCGCGGAAGGCGTAGATCGATTGATCGGAATCGCCGACCACCATGAGCTCTGGTGGGTCGACAGCAACGATGCTCGGGTCCGGTTGTGAATCGGCCGCGCAAAGCTCTCGAATCAAGACGTATTGGGCATGATCAGTGTCTTGGTACTCATCCACCAGCACATGCCGGAAGCGGCGTCTGTACTGCTCGCGAAGATCGGGAAAGGCCTGCAGCAGATGCACTGTCGTCATGATCAGATCATCGAAATCCAGCGCATTAGCCCTGATCAACCGGCGCTGGTATTCCCGGTAGGCCTCGGCATAGCTCTCCTCAAACGGCGAGCCCGCTCGTGAGACCGCCGATTCATGATCGACCAGCTCATTCTTGCAGTGGGATACCCAATTCATGATCGCCCGCACCGGGAACCGCTTCGGATCAAGATCAAGATCGTGAGCCACCAGCTGCATCAGGCGCTTGGAGTCGGCATCGTCGTAGATCGAGAACGTCCGGGACATGTTGAACCGGCCGATCTCGGATCGCAGGATACGAACGCAAGCGGAGTGGAAGGTGGAGACCCACATCAACTTGGCACGGTTTCCGACAAGGTCCATGACCCGCCCGCGCATCTCCGCTGCTGCTTTGTTGGTGAATGTGATGGCGAGAATCGAGCCGGGGTGGACCCGGCGCTGGCTCACCAGATAGCAGATTCGGCGGGTAAGCACCCGGGTCTTGCCCGAACCCGCACCGGCCACGACGAGCACCGGGCCGCCCTCATGCAGCACCGCTTCGCGCTGTGGAGGATTCAGGCCCTCGAGCAGCCGTTCGGCAGTCAGTCGATGAGGGGTCACTCGATCGGGGGTCAGTCGGGCCGGCTCGGCTTGCGTCGTGCTCGTCATAACGCAGCCCACCTTAGTGTCGCGCAACGACAGCGTTGACGATTGAGCCGATCGCGCACTACCGAAGCTCGCAGCTCCTGCAGCCTTTTCACTCCCGTCAGCGTAAATTGGTCGCCATGGCGCTGCCGACGATCTCGCTTGGGACATTGCTCAAGCGCCTCGTGCAGGCGGTGCTCGCGGTCCAGGGTGCCACGCTGGTCGCCCTCTTCATCGTTGACCATCGCCGCAAGAAACTCCGCAAGCCAGCGACGTTCCCGCGGCTTCCGCCCCGATCAGTGACCGCAGGCACCTCCGAAGTCACCGTCTACACCTACGGCGAAGATCTCTATCGCGACATGCTCAATGCAATCAGCCAAGCAAAGTCGCGGATCTTCTTCGAGAGCTTCATCTGGAAGGGCGACGCCATTGGTCAAGCGTTCAAGGACGCGCTGATCGATGCGGCCAACCGCGGGGTCAAGGTCTATGTCGTCTTCGACGAGTTCGCCAACCTCGTCGTCCCTCGCTCCTTCTTCGACTTCCCCACGAACATCGCCGTACGCCGGCATCCGCTGATCGCTTCCGGGTTCCGGTTCCCGCGCAACACCGGCCGCGACCACCGCAAGCTGCTGGTTGTCGATGACATCGTGGCGTTCCTAGGCGGCTACAACATCGGGAGCCTGTACGCGACCGACTGGCGGGATACCCACGCCCGCCTCACCGGCGACATCGTGTGGGACGTCCAGAACGCCTTCATTGATTTCTGGAATCTATGGGCCGGGCGCAATCGAGCCGCGCTGCCGGACTTCGGCAGCCCGACCTGGCAGCCAGACATTCGCATCCATCGGAACATACCGCGCAACATGGTCTATCCGATTCGTGGCATGTACCTGGATGCCATCGACCGCGCGTCCCACCACATCTATCTCACCCACGCCTACTTCATCCCCGACACAGACGTCCTGTCTTCTCTGATTCGCGCCGCACGACGCGGCGTCGACGTACGGATCATCATTCCGGCAGAGTCCAACCACATCGTTGCTGACTGGTTGTCCCGCGGGTTCTACAGCACCCTGCTGCGCAGCGGCGTGCGCTTGCTGCTCTATCAGGGCGCCATGGTGCATGCGAAGACGGCCACTATCGACGGCCAGTGGTCGACGATCGGCACGGCGAACATTGATCGCGTGAGCCTGCTCGGGAACTACGAGATCAACATGGAAGCCTTCAACCGCGATGTGGCAAGGCAGATGGAGGAGATCTTCGAGATCGATTCCACGAACACAGTTGAACTCACTTTGGAAGACTGGCAGCGGCGGCATGCCATGGTGAAGTTCTCCGAGACGGTGCTGACGCCGTTGCGACCTCTTCTCTAGCGCGAGCCTTTGACCGTCCCAGCTGAGTGGGTCACGCCTTAGCTGATTCCAGCGCAACCTCGATAGCGGCATCGCTCCGTCTCTTGGCTCGGGGAGGCGATCAGCTAGCTCCACGCAGCGGGGTTGGCCACCAGCGCAGCTACGGGCTTCGGCATCTCGCCGGCAACGACATGGGCGAGCGTAACGCTCTCCAGAATCGCCCGCTCCGACGCGCGCAACGCGATCCAGACCTCCTGAAGGGCAGCAGCCGACCCGATATAGGCCAAATTCTCCGGTCGACTACCGCGCACATTCGCCAGCTCGCCATCCAGTGCCCGGATCACATCCGCGATGCTGATCGCGTCAGCTGCCCGCGCGAGCCGATAGCCGCCCTCGGGGCCGCGCTGACTGCGCAGCAGGCCAGTACGACGCAGCTCTCCGAGGATGCTCTCCAGGTACTTGTTGGGAAGCCGTTGGGCCTCCGATAGCTGCTCCACGGTCCGCGGGGCGTTCGCTGCGGCAAGCTCCGATAACGCCCGCAGCGCGTAGTCCACTCGAGCCGAGAGCCTCATCTGCACAGAACCTTCATGGCACAGTAATTTCCGGTCACGACCTCACCTCACGATCGACCTTACTGCCATAGAACTGCCAATGCGCCGTTCGCGATCGTCAGGGCGCCGATCAACCCCCAAAGCCCGCGTGGGATAGTGGCGAACTTCCGATTCTTGGCTACCAGGACGACGATCACCATCGTGATGATGAGCTTGATCGCGATCTTGACGTGGTTCACCGGTTCTGGTCCGAGCTCTTCCACGACGACCAGTGCGAGGCCCGTAAGCAGAAGAATGAACGACCCGTTCAGCATCGACGCATTGACCTCGGGCTCTTTCGCCCTGAGTTGGATCAAAAAGCCACCAAGTAGCGCGGCAAAACCGATCAGGTGGAGCAGCACCAAGATCTGATGCGCAAACTGCATGGCCTGACACTAATGGCCGTGATCGGCCAAATTCTCGATCTCCGCTCGCGCGGCGCTCTTAGCGTCTAGCGACGCCCGCAGAGAGTTGTCGAAGGCGCTAAACGAGGCGTCTATCCGTTGCCCACCGGGTGAGCTGGTGGCGGTTGGAGAGCTGCAACTTGCGCAGCACGCTGCTCACGTGAGTTTCCACCGTCTTGATCGAGATGAACAGCTCCTTGGCCACCTCCTTGTACGCATAGCCGCGCGCGATCAGCCGCAGCACCTCCCGCTCACGCTGGGAGAGTCGGTCGAGGTCCTCATCGATGGTCGCCAGATCAATGGACCCAGAGAACGCGTCCAGCACGAACCCTGCAAGCCGCGGTGAAAAGACCGCGTCCCCTTCGGCGACTCGGCGGATGGCATCGATCAGCTCATTACCACTGATCGATTTAGTGACGTAACCGCGGGCGCCGGCCCGGATCACGCCAATGACATCCTCGGCTGCGTCTGAGACTGATAACGCAAGGAACTTCTGGTCGGGATTCTTCTCGTGAACCTTGCGGATGACTTCCACACCTCCGCCACCAGGCAGGTGCACATCAAGCAACACCACGTCGGGGTGAGTCTGAAGAATGACGGCGATGGCCCGGTCGGCGTCGGCCGCCTCGCCGACGACGGCTACCGAACGGCCGATCTCGGCCTTGACCCCGGTGCGGAACATGGCGTGGTCATCGACGATGACCACACTGTACGGCCCCCGCTCGGCGGGAGCATCTTGCGAGGTCGGCTGCTTGGTGGTCTCAGTCATCTATTGATCTCCAGTCGTACTTCGGTGCCATCACCCGGTGCTGAACGAATCGTTGCGGAGCCACCGTGCCGCGCCATGCGGTCGATGACGCTGCCCTTGATCCCCAGACGGTCCTCGGCGACCGCCTCTACGTCGAAGCCCTTTCCGCGGTCACGGACGAACACCTCGACGGATTCCTCATCCACCTCGGCGTAGACGTCGATCTTGTCCGCCCCGGAGTGTTTGGCTGCATTGACCATGGCTTCGCGCGCAGCGCGGACCAGGGCCTGAATCGCGTCGGAGGTGTCGCAGTCGCCGACCGTCACAAGCTCGATGGGCACGCCTCGTTCATCTTCCAC
>Ga0207428_10006956_pt1 | contig 10367 bp, 8 predicted proteins | sample RhiMethybrSRZTD1_FD_187600 | JGI IMG/M metagenome (GOLD analysis project Ga0207428, IMG submission 187600) | Populus rhizosphere microbial communities from Tennessee, USA - Rhizosphere MetaG P. TD hybrid SRZTD1 (SPAdes) (version 3) | ecosystem: Host-associated > Plants > Roots > Rhizosphere >... | reverse complement strand
GAACGCCTCCATGAAGGAGTCGGACACGCCGCGCACCATCTTCACCTCTTCGATGGTGTCGTAGGTGTTGTCGTGCGCCCGATAGCGATCCGCGCGCGCGTCGTATTTGTAGTCCTCCGCCCCGGAGGAACCTTCGGGCGAGAACATCTGGTCGTCGGCGTCGGCCCAGTCGATGATCGCGCGCGCCACCTCGGGGCGGGTCATGAACTGGCCGTCCTTGTCGGCTTCCGAGAACAGCCGATCGAAGCGCCGCGAGAACATCAGGCCATTGAGCAGCCGGAAGACGGTGAGCTGGCGGTTGCGATCGGGGGTGACGCCGGAGCCGCAGGCGATGTCGATCTTGCCGTCCTCGGAGGTGATCTCCGCGTCGAAGCTGCCGGATTTGAGGCCGAGGCCCTTGATGCCGGCCGTGTCGATACCGACCAGGCTGCCGAGGCTGGCGACTTCGTCCTTCGAGCCGCTGAAGAAACCCATCAGCGGGCCGGCGTAGTCGGTGATGCGCAGGCTGAAGGCCATCGCGCCCAGGCCGCCGAGATCTCCCGCGCCACCAGAACCCGATTTCGAACCGCCCAGCGCCTGCTGCAACATCTGCTTCGCCTGGTTCATCGACGGATCGATGTAGCGCTGCTGGATCTTGATCAGCAGGCGGGCCAGGTTCACCGCCGAGCGCGCGAGGTAATGGGCGCGCAGCTCGTCGCGCGCGTTGGCGGCCTGTGCCGCGTCCACGGTGGTCCCGTAGGTGAACTCGCTGACCAGCGAGATCATGAGCGCGAGCCAGGTCAACACGACCAGCATCGCGACGCCGCGCTCGCGGCGGTTGAGCGGCGGGCGCCGCGGGTGAAGTCGCGAAAAGAGCCTCATCTGGGCGCCGTTGGGGCGGGTGCCGCCGGTGAGCCCATGCCGGCCGCCGTCGGGGCGGGCACCGAGGCCGCTGCCGGCCGATAGCTGACCTTCTCGGTCATCTGGATGCGGGCGTCGGTCGAGTACGACACCTCTTTCCCGCGCTCGTCGACCACGGTCAGCAGGATGCGGACGTGCGTCGGCAGGTAAGCCATGCCGCTCGCGTCGAGTGTGCTCCACTCGGTCGCCCACTCCTTCTTCCTGTGGTCCCAGAACGCGAACTTCACCCGCGCGACGTCCGGGCAGAGGATGTACGCCTCGCCGGGCAGCGTGCGCGGATCCTCGGCCTGCAACCGGCGCGTCTCGCGGCGCATCAGGTTCAGGATCCGGCGGTCGTCCGGATCGCGCGCGCCGAAATAGGTGATCAGCGAGGTGTCACCCTCGGCCGCGCCGGCGCGGAGGCGCTGGTGCGCGAAGGTGGAGAACGTCAGTTCGTCGACATCGACACGCGACGACGCGACGAACAGGGTGCGGCGGTGCGCGATCGCCGTGTTTTCATTGTCGGACAGGTAAGCCATCTCGATCTCGCGCGCCATGCGCATCAGCGCCACCCGCACCGAGTGCGTGCGCTCCTGCTCCGACTGGACGGCGCGCTTGCTGTTCGCCGTCTGCGAGAACGATCCCCACATGATGGTCGTGATGAACGTGAAGAGCGCCAGCGCGAGCATCAGCTCGATCATCGTGAAGCCTGATGATGTGCGTCTGGGTCTCATGGCTTGAGGCCACCGATGCCGAACGGGTTCGAATTCAACGGATTCCGGGGAACGTTCGGGTTCGTCTGCGGTGTGCCGCCCGGCGGCGTCTGCGCGCCCGGCGCCGCGCCCATCCCGGCCGCCCCCATGCCCCCGAGCATGCTCTTCTCGATCTGAGACGGGTCGGTCAGGTACTGAACCACCTCGATCGACTGATTGCGGCGCCCGTTCTCGTCCCAGAACACGCGCACCGTCACCTTGCGCACCGACTCCTGCAGCCCGATCCGGATCGGCTCGATGAACGCGCTCATCATCCCGCCCAGGAACCCCGTCATCATCTGCATCGGATCTTTGCTGTCCTGGCTGGCGTTCTTCGCCGCGTCCTGCGTCTTCTGCGTCATGTCGGTGGGCAGCTCGATGCGTTCGATGCTGGTCTCCCAGCGGTACTGCTCGTAGCCGTCGGCCTTGAACGTTCCCTTCGCGTTTTCGGTGTCGCTGCTGAACCCGTTGTAGAGGATGTCGTCCTCGATATCACTCATCTTGTTGCGCGCGAGGAACGTCGCGGCCGTCGTCAGCTTGGCGTGGTTCGTCGCGCGAATGTTGTTGGTCACGATCTCGAGCAAGATGACCAACGTCGTCGCCAGGATCGCGACCGCGACCATGATCTCGAGCAGGGTGAATCCGGCCGCCCGCCGCCTCATTCGGTCACCCGTCGGCCTTCGTCATCGGTGCGCGCGCCGGGGGGCAGAACCTCCTTGTTGTAGATGCGCACGCGCCCCGTGATCGGGTGCACGACCAGCGAAAACACGGTCTTGCCCTCCCGGTCCGCCATCGTGACGATCGCCGGCTCGGTCTGTCCGAGCGGAAAGAAGTACACGTAGCCGCGCCCGCTGGTCAGCGGTTCGACGACGCGCGGGGTGTAGACGCTCTGGACCTTCGTCTTCTTGAGCTTCACCGGCTTGAGCGCCATGTCCTTGAACGAGGCGAACCGCGCGCGCTTGGGCCGGAAGTCGCCGACCTCCAGCTTCGACAGGTCGAAGCTCGAATTGGCGGACACCCCCTTGCCGCTGGCGGCGGCGCGTGAGTCTTGCTCGCGCTTCCTCGCCGCCTCCTCGTCGTCCATCGCCTCCTTCTCCTCGCGCACGCGCACCTGCTGCTCCGTTTCCTCGCGCGGGATGAAAAAGCGGTCGTCGGAGACCTCGGCCCAGTACGTGCCGGTCTCCATGTCGATGACCAGCCGGTGGATCTTGCCCGTGGTCGAAGCGCGATCGAACAGGTAGCGCATCGCGCCCGACAGCTGCGTGGTCGCCTCGCGCAGATCCGCCTTGCGCAGCGATCGAAACCCCTGCACGGACGCCCCGAACAGCAGCGCGACGATCGCGAACACGACCATGATCTCGATGAGGGTGAATCCCCCCGTCGTCGATCGCGGCGGTGCCGCTATGGCTCGGGCGCTGCGCATTTCACTTCGCGACGTCGCGCGGCCCTACAGCTCCCAGGATTTTATGTCGTCGGCCGTACCGTCTTGCTTGTCCGGCCCCGACGAGCTGACGTCGGCGCTCTCCGGATCCTTCTGACCGGGGCACCGCAAGATGAAGTCCTTGCCCCACGGATCCTTGGCCCCTTGCTTGGAGACGTACTTCTGCCCGACCAGGTCTTCCATGCTGCGCGGGCAGGTGTTGTTGTCGATCATGAACTGCGTGACGCCCGACAGGACCTCGGTGACGCGCTGTTTGCCGATCTTCACCTGCGCCTTCTTGAAGTTGTTGAACACGACGACGCCGACGCCCGCGCTCAGCGCCGCGATGATCGCGATCACGATCATGATTTCGAGCATCGTGAAACCGGACGAACGATCGCGGCGCTTGCGGTCCCGCTGGCGCGCCTTCTGCCACACATTTTTCAGATAGCGAATCATGGGATCCTCCTGTGACTCCTTGCTATTGGACGAAGTTCTGCATGTCGAGAATGGGTTGCAACACCGAGAACACGATGAACACGACGATCAGCGCCATGAGAACGATGATCGCCGGTGACAGAACCGTCGTCAGCCGCGCGACCTTCCCTTCGACGTCGCGTTCGTAGGCGCCGGCGACGTTTTCCAGCATCGCCTCGAGCTGCCCCGACCGCTCGCCGACCGCGACCATGTGCACCATCATCGACGGGAACTGACCCGACCGCTTGAGCGGCGCCGCGATCGATTCGCCCTCGCGGATCGCGTCGCGCGCCTCCTCGACGACCTTCTCCAGCACGGTGTTGTTGAGGACCTTCTTGACGATCTCCAGCGCGTTGAGCACGGGCACGCCCGCCGCGAGCATGGTCGCCAGGGTGCGCGCGAACCGCGCCACCGCGATGAAACGCACCAGCGGGCCGATCAGCCAGATTCGCAGCTTGAGGCGATCGAAGAACGCGCGCCCCCTCGGCCGGCTTCCCCAGCGCTTCACGCCGAAGTATCCGAAGATCCCCGCGGGGATGAGCAGCCACCAGAAGGTGCCGACGACATCCGACACGAAGATCAGGACCTCGGTGTTCCAGGGCAGCGACTTGTCGAGGTCGTCGAACACCGAGGTGATCTTCGGGACGACCACGACCATCAGGATCCCCATGACGATCGACCCCAGCACCATCATCAGCACCGGGTAGGTCAGCGCCCCCGTCACCTTGGCGCGCAGCGCGTTCTGCGCGTCCATGAAGTCGGCGAGACGCAGCAACACCGCGTCCAGGTTGCCGGCCGCCTCGCCGGAGCGGACCATGTTCACGTACAGGTCCGGGAAGATCTTCGGGTACGCGGCGAACGTCTCGGCCAGCGACGTCCCCTGGGTGACCTTCTCCCGGACCTCGACCAGCACCATCGCCAGCTTCTTGTTGTCGGCCTGATCGCCCAGCGCCGCCAGCGCCTCGGCCAGCGGGATGCCCGCCTTGAGGAGCGTCGCGAGCTGTCGCGTCAGCACCGCCACGTCCTGCGGGCGCACGCGCTCGAGCAGGCCGCCGAGATCGATCTCGCGCTTGAAGAACGGGACCTTCTCGCCGCTCGCGACCTTGACGCCGCCGCCCGGACGCCCACCGGCGCCGCCCAGCACCTCCTTGTGCTCGGTGACGAAGATGCCGTCCTTGCGCAACGTCTGGCGCAGATTCTTCGGCCCGTCGGCGTCTTTGGTGCCGCCCACCGCCTTGCCGGCGTTGTTCAGTCCCTTCCACGCGTAGACAGGCATCGCGCTACTCCACGTCCTGCGTGGTGATCATCAGGACCTCGGCGGTGGTGGTCATGCCGGCCAGCACCTTCTGCGCGCCGTCCTCACGCAGCGTCCGCATCCCCGCCTTGATGGCGTGGTTCTTGATGGTCTGCGCGTCCGAGTTCTTGATCGTGAGCTGGCGGGTCTTCTCGTCGATGATCAGCAGCTCGTAGATCGCCGTTCGCCCCTTGTAGCCCATGCCCAGGCAGACCGGACAGCCGCTTTCCTTGGCGCGAAAAAGCATCCCGGGCGGCGGCGCCCAGGCCTCGTCGCCCTTGAATTTCACCCGCCGCGCCGCGCCGCGCGTGAACGCGGCCGGGTCGATGCCGATGCTCGCCAGGTCCTCGTCGTCGGGCTTGTACAGCTCGCGGCATGCGACGCAGACGCGCCGGACCAGCCGCTGCGCGAGCAGCGCCATCAGCGACGACGCGACCAGGAACGGCTGCACGCCGAGGTCGACAAGGCGCGTGATCGCGCCGGCGGCGTCGTTGGTGTGGATCGTCGACAGCACCAGGTGGCCTGTCAGCGACGCCTGGATCGCGATCTCGGACGTGTCGCGATCCCGGATCTCGCCGACCATGATGACATCCGGATCGTGGCGCAGGAACGAACGCAGGCCCGCCGCGAACGTCAGGTCGATCTTCTCGTTGACCGCGGTCTGCGAGATGCCGTCCAGCTGGTATTCGACCGGGTCTTCGATGGTCAGGATGTTGAGATCCGGCGAATTGATCTTGGCGAGACAGGCGTAAAGCGTCGTCGTCTTGCCCGAACCGGTGGGCCCCGTCACCAGCATGATTCCGTGGGGCTTGTGAATCAGCTCGTCCATCTGACGGAGGTGATCGTCACCAAATCCGATGTCGGCAAGATCGTGCAGCACCGATTCGCGATCGAGCAGACGGATGGTGATGCGTTCGCCCTGCTTCACCGTCGGCGCGGTCGCGACGCGCATGTCGATGTCCTTGCCGGCGATCTTGCGGCGGATGCGTCCGTCCTGGGGCAGCCGCTTCTCGGCGATGTTGAGCCCCGCCATGATCTTCACGCGCGAGATGATCGATGGCATGAACTGGCGCGCCGCGCGGCGCGACTCGTACAGCTCGCCGTCGATGCGGTAGCGGACGATGGTCTCCTTCTCGCCCGGCTCGATGTGAATATCGCTCGCTCGTTCCTTGACGGCGTTGAACAGCAACGAGTTGACCCAGCGGATGATCGGAGCCTCGTCGGTGATCTCGAGGATGTCGACCAGCTCCTCGCTGCTGCCCTCGTCGTCCTCGGTGTCCTTGTCGCCGAGATCGCCGCCCTTGTCGGCCTTGCGCCCGTAGACGTCGTTGATCACCTCGAGGATCCGCTGCGACGGCACCAGGAAAGGCTGCACGTCGAGGGAAAGCTGCATGCTCAGGTCGTCGAACGCGCCGATCTCCAGCGGGTCGCCGGTTGCCACCATCGCCGAATCGCCCTCCCGTTTGACCACCAGCAGCCGGTGCTGCTTGGCGAAGCCGATCGGGATCGACGTTGCCAGATCGATGTCGACGTCGGCCGTCTTCAGATCAGGGCTGTAGGGGATCCCGAGCTGCTGCCCGAGCACTTGCAGCAGATCTTCCTCCGTGATGACGCGCATCTTGAGCAGGATCTCGCCCAGGCGCCCGCCCTCCAGCTGCTGGGTGGCGAGCGCCTGTTCGATCGACTCCTGGCTGAACGTCGCCATCGCCCCAGGCGTCTTCGCCTTGAGCTCGAGTAACAGTTCACCGAGGCGCTTCTTGGCCACTGCGCGCTCCTCAGGGTGCCGGCACGGGGGCGGGTGCAGGGGTGGGCGCGGCCGCGCCAGCGGCGGGTCCAACCGGGAGCTCGACTGGCCCGGATTCGTCCTGCAGCTGCCGCTCGCGCAGGTTCTGCAGCTCCTGCGCCTCGGACTGGACCTCACGCGCGACGCGGTTGATCTCCTCGAGCATGCCGACCTTCTTGCGATACGTGATGTTGGCGTCGAGGGCCGGCCGGTCCTGCCCGCCGTAGCGCTCGATGAACTCCCGCCGCTCCTTCATCTTCTTCTCCAGCACGCGGCGCAGGTCCGACATGTCGCTGATGACGTAGGGCGTGAGCGCGATGATGAGGTTGGTCTTCACGACCTTCTTCGTCGAGCTGCGGAAGAAGAAGCCGAGGATCGGGATGTCGCCCAGCAGCGGCACCTTGGTGACGCTGTTGATCATCTTGTCGGACATCAGCCCACCGATGAGGATGGTCTGCTGATCCTTCGCGACGACGATCGTCTTCGCGGTCCGCTCCGACGTCGAGGGACCGAGGTTGCTGGGGCCCGGCGCCAGCTCGGAGATCTTCTCGTCGACCTCCAGACGGACCATGTCGTGCTCGTTGACGTGCGGCGTGATCTTCAGCTCCAGCGCGACCTTCTCGCGCTGCACGTTGGGGAAGAAGCTGTTCAGGCCGCCGAAGCCGGGGATCGGCGCGGCACCGCCGGGCGCGGCGCCGCCGCCCAGGCCGAACGTGCTGACCGGGAATGGCACGCGCGACCCGACCGAGATCTCGCCGTCCTCGTTGTTCATGATCAGCAGGTGCGGGTTCGACAACACGTCGACGTCGCTGTTGGTCTGCAACGCCTTGATGAGCACGCCGAACGAAGGGATGTCCAGCGTCGCCGTCGACGCCGCGCCGAGGTTCTTGGCCTCGTCGGGATCCAGCACCGGTCCCAGCACACCGGCCAGCATCGTCTCGGTCAGCGCGCCCGCCGGGAACAACGTCTTGGCCGGGTTCAACCCGCCGACCGCCAGGCTCTGGTCGTCGAGCCCGGGGATGCTGAACGGCTTCGCGCCGTGGAACGACGCGCCCAGCTCGCGCGACTTGTCGAGCGTGACCTCGAGGATCATCGCCTCGATGAACACCTGCTTGCGTGGCGAATCGAGCCGCGCGATCACGCGGCGCACAGACTGGTAGTCCTTCAGCGAAGACACGATGATCAGCGAGTTCGTCGGTCGATCGAAGTTGATGCGGACCTCGCCCTCGAACAGCAGGTTCTGAATCCCCTGGGCGGCCGCCCCCGGTGCCGGTGCCGGTGCCGCCGGCGCCGGCGTGGCACCGCCTCGCGACCGCGATCCGCCCCGGCCGCCCTGGCTGATCGAGACCTGCACGCCCGTGACCGAGCCCAGCGTCTGCGCCAGCTCGTCGCAATTCGCGTTCTCGCAGTAGTAGACGTGAATGCGCCCGTCGCCGCCTTCGATCGGCCGGTCGAGCTGCTCGACCATGCGCTTGACCCGCTGGTACGAACGCTCGGTCGCGATGACGATCAGCTGATTCGAGCGCTCGTCCGGGATGATCTTGGAGATGATCATCTCGGTGGTCAGATCACCGACCTTCGGCCGGCCCGCCCCCGCTGCCGCCGGGGGAGGGGCCGCCCCGCCTTTTTTTCCGGCCTGCTGCACCTGGAAGATCTCGCCCAGCTTCTGGGCCATGTCGGTGGCGGCGGTGTTCTTCAGGCTGATGATCCAGACCTTTTCGCCCGCGCCCGGCTTGTCGATCTCCTGCAGGACCTTCAGCATGCGTTTGATGTTGGACGCGAGGTCCGTGATGATCAGCGCGTTCTGGGGCGCGAACACGACGATGTCGCCCTGCTCGCCCTTGATCCGGCTCAGCACCTGCGACACCTCGTTCGGATCGACGTACTCGACGTGGACCAGGCGGGTCACGTAGCTCTCGCTGCTCGGAACGTCGGCGTCCTCGCCGTAGACAGGGATGCCGCCCATCGTCTTGATCTTGGCGGTCTCGACGATGCGCTCGAACCGGCCCGAGTGCTCGACGGTCAGGCCGGCTGAATCGAGCGCCCCCAGGAACAGCCGGTACGCCTCTTCGGGCGTGATCAGCTCGGGCGCCACGACGGTGACCTTCTTGCTGTTGGCCGGAATGGTGCCGGGCAGCAGGAACTGCTTGCAGGTGATCGACGAGATCCAGGCGATCAGATCGCCGAGCTCGGTGTCCGGCTTCAGATTGAGCTTCACGATGCGCTTGCCGGACGGGAACTTCTTGCAGGTGTTGAAGTCCTTGTCGCCGATCAGCTGGTTGGCGCCCGAGACGCCGGTCGTCCCGCCGGGCGGCGTGCCCGTGGGCGTCGTCGACGGCGTCCCGGACGGCGTGGCCCCCGGCGTGGTCGACGGCGAACCGGGCACCGGGGGCCCGGGACGGGGGCCCCGCTTGCCCCCGAGCAGCCCGGGGACGCCCGGGATCGGGGACGTCCGGGGCGTGCCGGGCGCCGGGGGCGTCGTCGCACCCGGCGGCGTCGGAGCCGATTCGCCCGCTTTCACCCGGACAGGCTTGCCGTCGGGCCCGGTCACCACCGCCGCGCGCAGCGGGCTCGCGCCCAGAAGGATCGCAACCACCGCCGCGACACGCTCTTTTGTTCGTCTTTTCATCGGATGTTGTAGTCCTTGGTGATCTTCTGTCCGTTGCGTTCGATGGCGACCGAGAGGTGATTCGCCGTTTTGAGCTTTGTGTACGCGAGCAGCGCCTGATCGGGGCTGGTCATCTCGAGGCCGTTGATGGCCGAGACGACGTCGCCGTTCAGGAGGCCGATCTTCGCGAACGGGCCGTCGGGGCGGACGCTGAACAGACGAAAGCCGGCGGGCTTGCCGTCGCGCGTCTCGGGAACGATACGCGCCCCCTTGGCGAGCGCGCCCATGTTGCCCAGCAGCGAGTCGACGGTGGCGCGCTGCACCTCGTAGTTGTGCTCGCCCAGCTTCTTGATCCCCTTGTCCAGCTCCGCGGAGAGCGGATCGGTCGAGGGCGCGGCGGCCACGGCGGGCGCGCCGGCGGGCGGCTGCGGCCGGTCCAGCAGATCCAGGTACTCGCGTCGCCCACCCCCGAAGTCGAGATAGACACGGTCTTCGACGATGTCGTCGATGGTCGCATCGCGCAGCTTGGAACCCACGTTATAGGGACCGGCCGACTTCGAGTCGTTGTCGCGGATGATCGCCATCGACCAGCGTGGATCCGCGGGCGGCGGCGCGAACATGATCGCGAGCAGCTTGAGGTTGAGCGCGGTGCGCTGCAGCGGCGGCGCGACCGGCGTCCCACCTCCCTCCTCGGGCTTCCCCAGGATCGGCGGACACGCCGAACAGAAGATGTTCCGCTTCAGGATCTCCTCGATCTGCTTCGTGTAGACAGGCGCCGCGGCGGACGCCACGGGCGTGCGCACCGCGGCCTTCGCCGGCGGACCGCTGACGACGAGCTTCTTCTCGATGGCGGTCGACGAGGCGCGCGCCAGGAAGATCATGCACATGGCGACGACCAGCCCGTCGACGGCCCACAAGTATTTGCGCAGCAGTGTCTCCACGGTCCAGGGTCGTACAAAGCAACGCCGGGACCATCCGCCGGACGGACAAATCCCTTTAGATACAGCTAGTTAACATCGCCCGGGCACCCGGTTGGGCTGCCAATTTGGCAGCATCGGGCGGCAGCGGCAGCGTGGGACGATCCGGCCGCCCGCGCCCGCCGCCTCAGACGGCGACGTCGGCCGGGTCTGGTTCGGTGCGCTCTTCTTCGAGGC
>Ga0207428_10006949_pt1 | contig 10371 bp, 8 predicted proteins | sample RhiMethybrSRZTD1_FD_187600 | JGI IMG/M metagenome (GOLD analysis project Ga0207428, IMG submission 187600) | Populus rhizosphere microbial communities from Tennessee, USA - Rhizosphere MetaG P. TD hybrid SRZTD1 (SPAdes) (version 3) | ecosystem: Host-associated > Plants > Roots > Rhizosphere >... | reverse complement strand
TTCGCCGTACCGGTAAAGCGTTCGCCTTCCTTGCCGGTGATCTTCGCGACCGATCCACCCGGGGCGAGGTTGCCGGTGAGGATGCGGATGTGACCGCGCGCCAGCACCGGCGACTCGATCGACTGAATGATCTGCTGCCCGCTCTGCAGTGGCCTCGCGTCGGCGAGGTTCGCCTCGAGCGTTTTTCCCGTCACGGTCAAGCAGTCGCCATGCAGATAGCCGCGCTCGAGCAGGTACTTCATCACTGCAGGCGTTCCGCCGACGGCGTGGAGATCTTCCTGCACGTACTTGCCGCTCGGTTTCAGATCGGCCAGCAGCGGCACACGGTCGCTCGCGCGCTGGAAATCGTCGAGTTCGAGTGGGATCCGTGCCGCCTTGGCGATGGCGATCAGGTGCAGCACTGCATTCGTGGATCCGCCAACCGCCATCACCATTGTCAGCGCGTTCTCGAACGAGTTTCTGGTCAGGATGTCCAGCGGCTTCAAATCGCGCTCGAGTAGCGCGCGAACTGCTGCCCCGGCGCGCCGGCACTCGTCGGCTTTACCCGGATCGTCGGCCGGCAGCGACGAGCTGTACGGCAGGGACAAACCGAGCGCTTCGATCGCCACGGCCATCGTGTTCGCCGTATACATCCCGCCGCAGGCGCCAGCGCCGGGACAGGAATGGCGGACGATTTCGAGTCGCTGCTCGTCGGTGATGGTTCCCGCGAGATACTCGCCGTACGACTGGAACGCGGAAATGATATCGCGCGGCTTCCCCAGCGCCGAGCCGGCTCGGATGGTTCCGCCATACACCATGATCGCCGGACGGTTCAGGCGCACCATCGCGATCACGCTTCCGGGCATGTTCTTGTCGCAGCCGGGAACCGTGACCAGCGCGTCGTACCACTGCGCACCCATGACGGTTTCGATCGAGTCGGCTATCAGATCGCGCGACGGCAGCGAATAGCTCATGCCGTCGGTGCCCATCGACAGCCCGTCACTCACGCCGATTGTGTTGAAACGAAGGCCGACAAGGCCGGCCGCCTGCACGCCTTCCTTGATGTTGGCCGCGAGGCGATCGAGGTGCATGTTGCAGGTGTTGCCTTCGTACCACATGCTGCAGATGCCGACCTGCGGCTTCTGCAGATCGAGGTCGGTCAGGCCGATGCCGTAGAGCATCGCCTGCGACGCGCCCTGGCTGCGAGGTTGTGTGACGCGGGAGGAATATTTATTGAGCATAGGAATCCGCCGGGTCCGCCGGGATGGCTGTATCGCGCGGCGGAACCCGGCCTACAGGTCACCGTAATCGTGGGGCGGGTTCCGCGAGCAGCATACGCCACGCGAGCGGACCCGCCGGAACGAGCGGAACCGCCAACTAAACCGTCGCGGGCTGCGGAAGCTGCACCGGATCCAGGAACGGCATCATGTTCCGCAGCTTGGCGCCGACGACCTCAATCGGATGATTGCGGTCGGCCTCGCGCAGCTTCTTGAAGTTCGGCTGCCCGGCCTCGTTCTCAGCGATCCACTTCTTCGCGAATTCTCCCGACTGGATTTCCTTCAGCAGCTGCTTCATCGTCGCCTTGGTTTCGGCGGTGACAATGCGCGAGCCGGCGGTGTAGTCGCCGTACTCGGCCGTATCACTGATCGAGTAGCGCATGTACTGCAGCCCACCGCGGTACATCAGGTCGACGATCAGCTTCAGTTCGTGGAGGCATTCGAAATAGGCGATCTCCGGCTGATACCCTGCCTCGATCAACGTTTCGAAGCCGGCTTTCACCAGCGCGCTCGTGCCGCCGCAGAGCACCGCCTGCTCGCCGAAGAGATCGGTTTCCGTTTCTTCAGCAAACGTGGTCTCGATGACGCCAGCGCGCGTGCAGCCGATGCCGCGGGCGTATGACAACGCGGTCGCCCTGCCCTTGCCGGTCACGTCCTGATGCACGGCGAGAAGTCCGGGTGTGCCCGCGCCTTCCTTGAACACTTCACGCACACGATGACCGGGCGCCTTGGGCGCCACCATCGTGACATCGACGTCCTTCGGCGGGACGATCCAGTTGAAGCGAATCGCGAAGCCGTGGGCGAACATCAGCATTTTGCCCGCCGTCAGGTGCTGCTCGATGTCCGCTTTGTAGACGCGCGCCTGGTGCTGATCCGGGATGAGCACCATGATCACGTCGGCCCATTTCGAGGCCTCGGCGACCGAAAGCACGCGCAGGCCGGCGGCCTTGGCCTTCTCGGCAGACTTACTGCCGCTCTGGAGCCCGACGACGACGTCAACGCCGCTGTCCTGCAGGTTCAGCGCGTGCGCGTGCCCCTGCGAGCCGTAGCCAATTACCGCGACCTTGCGCTGGCGAATCAGCTCGAGGTCAGCGTCGCGGTCGTAAAACATCGTTGCCATTGCTGTCTGTACTCCTCAAAATGCCGGCTCCGCGTCCCAGCCTTCGTCGCTGGACGCGGAACCGGGCCTACACCTGCGTGGGGCGGGTTCCGCCGAAGGCGACGGCCATCGAAGGCGGACCCGCCGGGACGATGATCAGTCTATGAGTACTGGGCTGTCGACAGCGCGTTGTCGCCGCGGCGCATCGCCACCTGTCCGGTCCTGACCATTTCGACGATGCCCAGCGGCTCGAGCCGCGCAATCACCGCATCGACGTGCGGCGGCTCGCCGGTAATCTCCAACGTCATCGTCTGCTCACCGGAATCGACGATGTGCGCCCGCGTCTCGTCGACGACGCGCAGAATCTGTCCGCGGTCGTGTCCGCCGACCACGACCTTGACCAGCGCCAGATCGCGCGCGATCGCCGGAACGTCGCGCAGGTCCTCGACCTCGAGCACGTTGACCAGCTTGTACAGATAGGCCATCACGCGATCGGCGTTGACCTGATCGCTGTCGAGGACGATTGTCATCCGCGAAATTCCGGCAACGTCGGTTCGCCCCACCGTCAGCGATTCGATATTGAACGCGCGACGACGGAACAGCGACGCGACGCGGTTCAACACGCCGGGCTTGTCTTCGACGAGGGCTACTAACGTGTGCAACATGAGTATCTCGCAAGGCCTAAGGCCCATGGCCAAGGCCGAAGGTCCACGGATCAGGCTTCGTTCTTCACTTAGGCCTTCGGCCTCAAATCGGATCCGCGGCTGTCTCGACCAGAGCCGACTCCTTCGGCCGCCGGATCATGGCATCGAGATCGTTTCCGGCTGGGACCATCGGGTAAACGCTGTCTTCCTGCTCGACGCGGAAGTCGATCAGCACGGTCCCGTCGGCTTCACGTGCGCGCCTGACCACGTCGGCGACTTCCGGCCGCTTTTCGGCGCGCAGGCCGAGCAGGCCGTGCGCCTCGGCGAGCTTGACGAAGTCCGGGCTGCGCAGCGGCGTCGCCGCGTAGCGCCGTTCGTAGAAGAACTCCTGCCACTGCCGGACCATGCCGAGGTAGCCGTTGTTGATCACGGCGACGTTCACCTTGACGTTTTCCTGCGCCGCCGTCGACAGTTCCGCCGCCGTCATCTGGAACCCGCCATCGCCGACGATGGCCCAGACTTCCGCATCCGGCCGCGCGAGCTTCGCGCCAATCGCGGCGGGAAGACCGTAGCCCATCGTGCCGAGCCCCCCGGACGTGATCAGCGTCCGCGGATCTTCATGATGGTAGTACTGCGCTTCCCACATCTGGTGCTGGCCCACGTCGGTGCAGACGATCGCCTTGCCGTCCGTCAGTCGCCAGATGTCGTTAATCACGTGCGCGGCGTAGAGGTGGCCGTTATCGGGCAGCGACTGGATGTCACGCACGGCGGCGTCGCCCTTCATCGACTCGATGTACTTGAGCCAGGGACCGTGATCCTTCGGCGTCACAGCGTCGAGCAGATCTTTGAGTGCGTCGCGCAGGTCGGCAACGATTGCCGCATCGGCCTGCACGTTCTTGTTCATCTCTGACGGATCGATGTCGATGTGAATCTTCTTGGCGTTGACGGCGTAGGTCTTGATGTTGCCGGTGACGCGATCGTCGAAGCGCATGCCGAACGCGAGAAGAAGGTCGGCTTCCTGGATGGCATGGTTCACCCACGCCTCGCCGTGCATGCCCATCATGCCGATGTTCAGCGGGTGACTCGCCGGGAAGCCGCCGAGGCCAAGCAGCGTCATGGCGACCGGCGCATTGATGCGTTCGGCAAACTTGCGGACTTCGTCCATCGCGCCGCTCTGGAGAATCCCCTGGCCGGCGAGAATCACGGGCTTCCGCGCGGACTTGATTAGGTCGACCGCCTTCGCGAGGTCGCCCTTTGCCACCGCCAGCTTCGGTCGGTAACCGCGCATCGTCACCGGACGCGAATCCCATTGCCAGTCCATCTTTGCCTGCTGCGCATCCTTTGTAATGTCAACGAGGACCGGCCCCGGGCGTCCGGACTTGGCGAGGTGGAATGCTTCCTTCATCGCCGGCATGATGTCTTCGATGCGTGTGACGAGATAGCTGTGCTTGGTAATCGGCAGCGTGATGCCGGTGATGTCGGTTTCCTGAAACGCGTCGTAGCCAATCAGCTTGCTCGGCACCTGTCCGGTGATGCACACCATCGGCACCGAGTCCATCATCGCCGTCGCGATGCCAGTGACCAGATTTGTTGCCCCAGGCCCCGAAGTCGCAATTGCCACCCCGACACTCCCCCCGGCGCGGGCGTAGCCGTCCGCCATGTGTGTCGCACCCTGTTCGTGTCTGACCAGGACGTGCCGGACTGGGTAATCGAGCATCGCGTCGTATGCAGGCAGAATGGCTCCGCCCGGATACCCGAAAACGGTATTTACCCCTTCGTGAACAAGGCATTCCCAGATGATCTGGGCACCGGTGCGTTGGCTTGGCATGACGCCAGTCTGCCCTGTCGGGCTTGTATCAGTCAAATTGATACTTGTTCAGACACAATAATTGAATCTAATCAAGCCAGCGCTTCCGGCTGGGTGGACCGATCCTTGAACTAACCCCTGGCACAGGGGGAGTGAAATGAAGACTCAGTTGATGGCCGTTGCACTGCTTGGCGCTGCCTTCGCCGCGGGCTGCGGCGATCGAGGCGCCGACAATTCGCAAAATACTCAGCAAACGGAGGCGACGTCGGTCGCCGTGCCGCAGGAGCCGGCACCCGAGGCGAACCTGCAGCCCGCGCCGGCGCAGCCGGCTGCGTCCTCGAACAAGGACGGGTCGCGGCGTTCGAACAACTCTGCCGTCGGAGCGACTGGCCGGCCGACACCGCGTGAAACCGCGAGAAACGAGGCGCCGCGTCCGATTCCGGCGGAAGCACCTCGCGTCAATGCGGCTCCTGCTCCGCGTCCGGCGCCGGTCGTCCGCTATGTGACGATTCCATCCGGCACGGCGCTGCCGCTCGAATTGACGACCGCGGTGTCGAGCGAGACCGCGCAAGTCGAGATGCCAGTGACCGCGCGTCTTCGTCGCGCGGTGATGATCGACGGTGAAACGGCACTGCCCGCCGGGGCCGTCTTCAACGGCGAGGTGAGCGACGTCGAGCGCGCCGGCCGTGTGAAGGGACGTTCGCGCCTCGGGCTTCGATTCACCTCGGTGGTGATCGACGGACGTAAGGAGTCGCTGCGCACCAACCCCGTAAGCTTCGAAGGTGAAGCGAGCAAGGGCGAGGACGCGACGAAGATCGGTGCGGGCGCGGGCATTGGCGCTGCGATCGGTGGGCTTCTCGGCGGCGGCTCCGGTGCGGCCAAGGGCGCGGTCATTGGCGGCGCAGCCGGAACCGGTGCGGTTGTCGCGACGCGAGGCAAGGAAGTCGAACTCGCCGCTGGTTCGGATCTGAATCCGACGCTGGCGAGCCCGGTGGAAGTCGAAGTTCGCTAACCGCCAACGACAACAGCATGGGCGGCTCCGTTTACCTAAACTGGGCCGCCTATTTTTGTGTATAAACGCGATCCAACTCCAATCCAAGGGCACCGACGTGAGACGGGTACTCGCCTTTGTAGTCTTGCTGTCCGCATGCATTCCGACGGCGGCGTCCGCTGAGTGGCGGTCGCTGCGTTCAGATCATTTCCAGGTCGTTGGCAATGCGTCGGCCGGCCAGCTGCGCGACGTGGCGCTGCGTTTCGAACAATTTCGCGAAGTGGTGACGCAGCTGGTTCCGTCGGCCGTGCGCGGCGGCAATGCGCCGGTCGTGATCGTCGTGTTTCCCGACCAGCGTTCATTCGAGCCGTTCATGCCGCGCGTCGATGGCCGCGTCGTTCCCGTGGCCGGCGTCTTCCACGGGGCTTCCGACGTGAACTACATCACGCTGAGTCTCGAGGCGGGTGACGAGGCGTTTCCGGTGATCTTTCACGAGTACTCTCACCTTCTTCTTGCGCAGGTCTTCGCGAACGCGCCGGTGTGGTTCAACGAGGGACTGGCTGAGTACTACACGACGCTCGAGATTACGAACGGCGGCCGCCGCGCCAAGATCGGGAAGCCGATCGGTGCGCACGTGGGCCTGCTGCGTGAGCGTCGTCTGCGGCTGCCACAGCTGTTCGCGATCGAGCACGAGTCAAAGGAGTACACGCGCGACAGCATCGAGCGCGAAATCCTCTATGCGCAGTCGTGGGCCGTCGTGCATCACGCACTGCATGGTGATACCTACCGCCGTGACGCGCTGTTGAGCCTCGCGCGACGACTCGCCGCCGGCGAGACGGTCGCCGACAGCCTGCGTGATACCTACGGAATGACAGTTGACGCTCTGGACGCCGAGGTGCAAGCCTACGTCCGCAAGCAGATTTATCGTTACGCCGAGTTCGAGTTCGCTGCCAGCGTCGTCACACGCGTCAATGCGGTTCCGACGCCTATCGACGCACCCGAGGTCGATGCATGGCTTGGCGATCTGCTGGCCCACATGCACCGCGACGCCGACGCGGAAGCCCGGCTGCAGAAAGCGTTGGGCGCACGCCCGGATCTCCCTCGCGCTCATGCGGCGCTCGGCATGCTGCGGATGCGGCAGCAACGGGACGCCGAGGCGGTGGTGCATCTGCAGAAAGCGACCTCGCAAGGGGGCGACATCGATTACGCGCAGTTTGCGTACGCGTATGCGCTGACGTCGGACGTCGTCCGCGATGCAGCGCGCACCACACTGGCGACTGCGGCGCTCGAACGGGCATTGACGCTTCGTCCCGGCTATCCGGCCGCTCAGCAGTTGCTCGCCTTCACCTACGTCTCGAACGGCGATTATGAGAAGGCACGGGCGCTGCTCGCCCCGATAGTGAAAGCGGCGCCGACCGATCACGAGTCGATCCTGCTGCTGGGGTCTGCGCTGCTCGGTCTGAATGACGTGCCTGCCGCACGAGCGCTCATCGGTCCCCTCGTCGCGCGCCCGCCGAGTGAGTGGGTAGGTACGCGCGCCAGATCTCTGTTAGGGGAGTTGGCGCGCATCCAGACACAGCGGGAGGCGGCGAGCCGGGTCGCGCAGGACGGCGTCGATCGGACACCGGCACAACCAGCCGACGGTGGACGGCCGCCGAGTCGCGCCAGTGCGAACGACACACCACGTCCGCCCAGCTTCATCCCTGCCCTGCGTCAGCCTCGCGAGGGCGAGCAGCGGACATTTGGTATCTTGCAAGAGGTCGAATGCACCAACGACGGAATCGTGGTGGTCGTCAGCGGAGCCGAACGTCCCGTTCGCGCGCGCGCGACCAGCTTCCGGGCCGTCGAGTTCATCACCTATCGATCGCAAACGGGCGGCAGCGTCAGCTGTGGTGTCCAACCACGAGTGCCCGCGCTGCTCACCTGGAGGTCGCGGGAGACGGGTCTGGCGACGGCTGTCGCGTTGGAATTGCTTCCCGACGGATTCGTGCCCAGGTGATGACCTGTCGCGCATTGCGCGGCTCGTTTCCGTTGTTGCCGCGCTCGAGCTGCTCGCCGCTCTCGGCCGGCGCCGCGGTCGTTTTCGTGCCGGACGGGTTCAACCTGTAGCCGGCTTGTCCGCCGCCTCCGGTCCCACCGCCGCCTCCGCCGCCTGAAACCCAATCCGCGAGTGCGTCCCATCGCAGAACGGCTTCGTCGTTGATGCGCCGCATCGGCACAGCGCCACCGGACGACGGTCGATCGTGTATTCCACGCCGTTCCAGTCGATGACCCGTACATCCTCGCTGTCAATGACATACGGACCGTTGCGCCGCAGGCGGATCGTTGTCACGGATCCTCCGATCAGTAGTGAGAAGGATTACGGCCGATGCCGATGATGCTGCAGGCAAAGATGACGTTCATCTTGCGCCTCCGTGCCTCGGCCATGACGGCGTCGTCTTCGGCGCCGGGGTTCACCCAGATCTCAGCGATGCCCTTACGTGCAAATTCGTCGAGCAGTCGCAGCGTGACGTCGGGCTGCACGTAGACGGTCGCCATATCGATCGGCTCGGGCACGTCCAGCACCGATGCATACGTCTTCAGTCCCTCGACTTCAGACTCGTTGGGGTTGATCGGAACGACGTGATACCCCTCGGCCTGAAACGCCCGCAGCGCCTTATTGCCGAACTTGGCGCGACTGCTCGACGCGCCGACGACCGCTACTGTCTTCGCCATGTTCGAATTATCGCGCGGGCAGCCGCTTCGTCCGCCTGCAGGCGGAAGCCACATGCGCATGGCGCTGGCGGAAGCCACGGACGGTGATACCCTGCCGCACATCGTGCAGCGCGCTCTTCTCGCGGCAATGTCGCTCGTGCTTATGTCGCCGAGTCTGGCGGTGGCGGAGTGGCGTGCGCTTCGCACGGCCAACTTTTACGTGATGGGCGACGTCCCGGCGCGTCGCCTTCATGACGTCGCGCTTCGATTCGAACAGTTTCGCGACGTCGTCAGGCACGTGCTCCCCGCGGTATTCCGAACCGGCAGCGCGCCGGTCATCGTCATCGTCTTTCCTGATGCAGATTCGTATCGACCGTTCATGCCGGTCGCCAACGGGCGCACGGTACTCGTTGACGGCTCGTTCGTCGACGGTGCGGACGTCAACTACATCACGATGAATGTCGAGGCAGGCGAACGGGCGTTTCCGATCATCTTCCACGAGTTCTCGCACCTGCTGGTCAACAACGCGTTCACGCACGCGCCGTTGTGGTTCAACGAGGGTCTCGCCGAGTACTTCAGCACGTTCGAGATGCGAGATGGCGGACGCCGTATGCTGCTGGGCACGCCGATCCGCCGCCACGACGCCCTGCTGCGCGGTCGCCTCCTCCCGCTCCCGGATCTGTTTGCGATCGGTCGCGACTCGAAGGCCTACACACGCGAGGGCGTCGAGCGCGATCTGCTGTACGCGCAGTCCTGGGCGCTGGTGCATTACGCGAGACATCGTGGCCCGGGGGGCCTTGCTGCCCTCGAGTCGCTGGCGCGGCATCTCGCCGATGGCGAGGACGCCGACAAAAGCGTCCGCGCCATCTACGGGATGGGAGTCGAGCGCCTCGACGTCGAAGTCAGGAGGTACGTACAGAGCCGGATCTACGACCAGGTCGAGCCCAGCTCCGCCACCGGTGTCACCACGCGGGTCGATTCGGAACCGACGACTGCCGACGCCGCGGAAGCTGACGCCTGGCTGGCCGATCTGCTGGCGCATCTGCAGCGTGGCCCGGAGGCGATACCGCTGCTGGAGCGGGCGTTGCGCGTGCGCGGTGATCTGCCTCGAGCACAGGCCACTCTCGGCGTCCTGCGGATTCGTCAGGGGAACAGGCCCGAAGGCCTCGCTCTGCTCGACCGCGCGGTCGCCGCGGGCCCGGAGATCGAATCGGTGCAGTTCGAGTACGGCTGGGCGCTGGCGACCGAAGCGGTGCTCGACCCGCCCCGGGCACAACGGGCGCGGGCGGCGCTCGAACGTGCCATTGCCCTGCGTCCGGGTTATCCAGCGGCGATCCAGATGCTCGCCACCGTGTACGGCCGGACCAACGACTTCGAGAAGATGCGCGAGCTGCTGACACCGCTCGTCAAAGCAGCACCGGACAATCAGGACGCTGCCCTCCAGCTTGCCGCTGCCCTCCTCGGTCTCGACGAGATCCCGGCGGCGCGCGCGCTCATCGGCCCGGTGCTGGCGCGGCCGCACAACGATGAGATGCGCGAACGGGCGCGAACGCTGCTGGGCGAGATCTCGAAGCTGCAGCCGCAGCGCTGAAGCCGTCAGCTCTCTGGCGGCGGGAAGATCTTGCCAGGGTTCAGGATTCCATGCGGATCGAACGCTGCCTTGATGCGCTTCAACAGTTCGATCTGGGCGGCATCGAGTTCGAGACTCAGGTACTTTGCTTTGGCGAAACCGATCCCGTGCTCGCCGCTAATCGACCCTTCCAGCGCGACGACCTGCTCGAACAGCGTCCGCTCTGCGCGTTGTGCGCGCGCCAGCTCGTCGGCGTCATCCCGGCGAATCATCAGGTTGACGTGGATATTGCCGTCGCCCGCATGTCCGA
>Ga0207428_10006945_pt1 | contig 10374 bp, 11 predicted proteins | sample RhiMethybrSRZTD1_FD_187600 | JGI IMG/M metagenome (GOLD analysis project Ga0207428, IMG submission 187600) | Populus rhizosphere microbial communities from Tennessee, USA - Rhizosphere MetaG P. TD hybrid SRZTD1 (SPAdes) (version 3) | ecosystem: Host-associated > Plants > Roots > Rhizosphere >... | reverse complement strand
AACGCTATAACCGGCGGCGATCAGGCTCTGCAAAGTAGACAGTATGATCGCTCTCTCGTTGTATGCAGGCACTATGACGAAGGTCGACGGGCCCAAGACTTCCTCCAGTCGAGACAGCAGTCATAATCAATTGCCGGCGCTTAGGCTCGCTTTAGGAGAAGTTGAGATCGCGGGACAACGCCGTCCGCCACGTTTTTTGAGAACAGACCGTTATTATACACACTGATAACGGCGTTGTCGCCGGTGCGGCCAAGCACGGTGAGTACCTGCGGGGCGGAAAGAATGGCGCGCCCCGAAGCGACTAGGTCACCTCCGCACCAGCTTTTGGCATCGGGCGCGGAGTTGGAGACATCGCCGTCGCATTCTCGTCAAGATCGACGTGACCGCGATGGGAACCAACATCCGTTTCATGATTACCAATCGCAGGGGTCGGCTAAGGATCTGGGTGAAGTGGTACGACCAGCGCGGGGAAGCGGAAAATCGCATCAAAGAATTAAAGCTCGGCATGTACGCGGATCGCCTGAGCTGTCGCCGCTTTCGTGCGAATGCTGTCCGGCTCCAATTGCACACGATCGCGACATTGCTCATGACTTACCCGCGCCGGCGATCCTCGCCAATATTGTCCTAGCTCAAGCCAGTCCGGACTCCATTCGCATTCGCTTGCTCAAGGTCCGCGCGCGCGTCGTGCGCACGACGCGACGAATCCAATTTCACCTTGCGGCCCATTGGCCTGGTCAGGATCTGTTTCAACACTGTCAACGAATCCTCGCTGCAGAAAACTCCGTTTAGCTGGATCCCATCGCAGGTTTTTCAAATCAACGTTGCCGACGTGCGTCCGCCATGCGACATTCACTGCTCCAGGCATGGCCGCTTTCCAGACGAGAGGTCCTTGACTCGTTCCCAACTGAACAAAAAGGACCGGCAGCAAGACCTTTAGTCGGGGGAGCCATCGTTAATGCGACGCCCTCCGCAGAGATCCGTACGATCAGCATTACCGCAACCAGCGGGATCCCAAGAAATGGCAGGGGCCCTTTCTCGTTGCAACAGAAGACTCTGTGTGATGTTATGGCCTCTGTTCTAAGCAGCACGAGGCTTGCTGAAGTGCGAGTACCAACTCTAGATCAGCCGTTTGATCGCCGGTTCTTTATTCTCGGCCTGTTCCTCTTATTGTTTGCCCTCGGAACCATGGAGGGGCCTCGCGGAGACGCATACCCGCGATTTGTGCTCACGCAACAGATCCTCGCTTACGGGCGAGTTCATATTCCAGAGCTATCGAATCCATGGGGGTTTCTCAAGACGCCGAGCGGCTGGACCACGTTTTCCCCAATAGGGCAAACCCTTCTTTTTATTCCTTTTGAAACCGCAGGGAAGGCCTTCGAAGTCCTCTTTCCTGGTTCGAGTTTCCGGCCTATCCCAATACGTTACTTCTACTGTCCAGTGGTCGGAGTGGCCTATTTTCTTGCTTTGATGGGGCTTCTCGAGGCGCTAGGCCTTTCCTCGCGTGCGGCGGCTATCGCTTCACTGTCGTTTACGTTTTCTTCGCTCATTTTCTACTATCTGGCGATGTCCTATCAGGAGGAGGCGCCCGCAAGCGTCTTAGTCTGTCTCGCGGTCCGAGCGGCGGTGCTCTGGCGAAAGCATCATAAGATCGAGTACGCATTCCAGGCAGGTCTTTTCGGGTCCAGCTTATTCTTGTTTCGCATGAACGGCGCCGCGGCACTCATTCCAGTTGCACTCTTCTTCGCACAGGGCTTGTATGCTTTGGGTCTGCGATCTATTGGAGCGCGGAAAGCTATCGGCGCAGCCCTTTTCGGTGCGTTGAGTCCTGCTGCGGTACATATGATTTTGGCTTACCTCCGCTTTGGCAATCCCCTATCGACCGGATACGATCAGGTTGTAAGCAGTTTTCTCTATCGCCCGCCTATTTCCGAAACACTTCAGTCTGTGCTGAATCTTCTCGTCGGACCGGGCAAAGGTCTTTTTCTATACTCGCCGTTACTCCTTATCGCGTTTTGGGTATTGTGGACCAAATGGGAGAAGGTGGGTTTATACGGTGTCGGTTGTCTTCTGGCGTTGGCCGCCAGCGTGCTCATCAGTGTCAAGGTGCTGTTTGACTGGGATGGATGCTGGAGCTGGGGTGCTCGTTACCAAGTACATCTGCTTCCACTCTTCGCCTATCCTGCGTGGCTCGGAATCGCTGATCTGTGGGAGCGTGGTGCCGGAAGAGTCATAGTCGTGACGATGCTGGGATTCGGACTTTTTGCTCAGCTATGCAGCATGATGGGTACGGACCGACTTGAGCATATCCAGCTTGTGAATGCGGGTACTGCTGAGCCGTGTCCCATCGTCCGGGCGAATCAGTTCGTCATGCGCCTTGGCAACATATCCTCTGTCATCCGCACGGAGGTTACCGGCCGCGGCCTCAACGATCGCGTTCTCGTTGATGAATTCGCCCCTTTCTGGGGAGTCCGTTTGGCACGACGTGGTTCCGGCTGGTCCAGGACCGCCGTCACTCTGGCGTGGCTCGCATTGTTCCCGCTGGCCGCGGCGTGCTTGCACCGTGCACTGCTGCACACCAAGCCTGGTTTGGATTGAAATGTTTCGCAAAACAAAGACGCATGAACCTTAAGTGCTCGCTCATTTGACCAAAGGCTGGGTAGCACTGGACGTGTTCCGGTGGCGAATGGCTCAAGTGCTAACCCGTTTTCTTGCTGGATCAGGCGGGCATCGAAAATATCAGCCCGACGACCAGATTGGTCCGCTGTTGTCTGCCGCACTTCAGCGTTCACTACCCAATCAAGCAGTCCGGCCGTACTCGTTAAGGCCATTCGTAACTCTTGAGATTTGAACAGTGATTTCTCTGGAAAGCTTCATCAGCTCAGTAGACAGCACGAGAAATTCTTCTTCAAAGCTGCTGGGCTGTAGCTGTTCGAACATCGGGCGGCGAGAGACCGCAGAGAGGGCAGAATGCGACCTCTGAGGTCCGTGTGGAGACGCGAGAGAAATTCTAGAGGCGCAGCCTGACGTTGGGGTTCGTCGATCGACGCCTGGAGCGGACTCGTCATGTCCTGAGTAACCTGTTCGACAAAGCCTCGCCGGAAGAAAGCGCAGCACGTCTCGACGGGTCGCTGCGCATCCACATTCATGGAGTACTTCTGCCCGTCGCCGAGAACCAGGAAACTTTGGGTATCCACGACGATGTCTCGTCCATCCACGACCCAACCCACTTCCCCGCTGATCACCGACTTTATCGACAGTGGCCCGGAAAAATCATTCACAAGGTGCCGCGTTCCCTTCGCGTGAAGTACAACATTGTCCGTTCCAAATTGAGCCTGGCCGGGAACCAGATATTGAGGGTGCTTTGATCTCATTGACGACTGCTGGCCGATCGCGGTTCGGGCATGAGCGAAGTCTCTCAGAGCGGATTAGGGCATCCGTCGAATTCAGTGTGCGTCTGCCGTACGATCTCTGTGCCCTCTATCATCCCCGCTGCATCCGTCTCTTACCAGTCGCGGGGTCGGCGATGTAGTCGCCGACAACGATGGTGTCCATCAGCGTTTGCCAGACGCGTTCGACCGAAGGTTCGTCCACAGAAGGAAAGTCGAGAATAACAAGCGCCTGCGTCCGGTCGGCGCGAGCGACGCAAACACGAGTGGACTTATCACGACGAGGGGCCGAATCGGTGACGCGCAACTGCATCCATGCAGCCTGCAACGGCCATCGATAGAACCTCACAGGTTCGCTTCGCTCTACCACTCGGCGATCCTCGGCGAGAACCCACTCCTCCAGAACCAGCTGGAGCGGAATCGCTATCGCTTCAGACGAGACCCGCCGGCAGGAGATTGCCATCAGGGAGCGGTTCTCCGGCGGGAAGCGGTCAATCGCAAAGACGTGAGTTCCTGGGGAATATACAATCCAGTCGTACGGGATGTCGCAACGTAAGCCACCGTTGTCCACAACGAGAATTCGGCAACCGGGCGCCGCTTTCCACACGTGATTCGCAGCAAGCTGGAAAACATCCATGATGGGATACGAGCATGCGCCGTTCCAGAATGCTCTACTCGACAGGATCGAGACCGAGAAGGTTGGAAACTGAAAGGACAAGCTGCGGGAACGCGTGAGGTGCGATTGAATCGCCCGGCGACAGGCTGAGCTGGGTTTTGTAGCTACCGCCCTCCGCATCGCGGAAGACAAGCAACCTGTCTGTCGTCAAATCTTCGATCCATACCTCGCGCACGCCGTGACGTGCGTAGACTCGCAGCTTTGGGCCACGATCGTATTGAATCGATGAATCGGACACTTCGATGACAAGATGCGCATCCTGCGTCGCCGGGCTACCCAAAGCGAAGAAATCCCTTTGATAACGGAGCAAAATCAAGTCCGGCTGAGGCTTGCTATAGTCCCCCAATCGAATAGGGCCATGAATTCGAACAATCGATGCCCCGACAAGAGGAGGCAACAAAAGCACGGCCGCCCGATCCACGCAAGCCGCATGTCGGTCTCCGATCGGGCTCATCTCCAGAATCTCGCCTTCGATAAGCTCGACGTGGTCCTCCTTGCCGAGAATTCCCACCTCGACCATGCGGTCGTACTCCTCGACGGTGAATGGTCTTCGAATGGCTTCGATCTGCATGGCGGTTCACGGATCATACTCCATCGTCAGCCGATCAGGGCTATTCCTCATCCCCGGCGGTGACGGCGTTTCTTCTCCGCGAGTTCACAACTGAGAACCTGACGCAGGAATTTCTCTTCAACCTCGGGCGGACAGTCCGGCGCAGTTCCAAAAACGGGCTTCTCGCCGCTGGCTTCTTCGATGTCTTTCTTGAGCTTTTCGATTCGTGTTTGGATTTCGTCTCTCATGCGCCAGTCCGATGCACGAGGCGCTCCATTGCGAAATGGAAGAGCTGACAGAGGATCCGAGAAGTGAGTGCATGGTTTTCGCGGAAAACCCGGACTTTAGTCCGACTTTTCCGCGCTTATCTTTATTGTGGCGCTCCCTTCAGCGCGCGCACCGCGCTCTCCAGCACGACATCGCGTCCGTCCTTGAACTGCGCGCGCACGCTCTCGGCGGTGAGCGGCACGCGGATGTCGGGAGTGACGCCGCCTTCGAGACTCCAGTCACTGTCGAGCTGGACGACGCCCTTCACGTCGAGCGAGTGGCCACCGGGATAGGAGACCGTGAGTCCGGCAGGCATGAGGACCTGGTATCCCGACATGCCGAATGATCCGTGCGTACCGTAAAACCCGACCACGTGGGCGCCGGCGCGGCGGCGCGCAATGAGCGCGAAACCCTCACAGGAACTGATGCACCACTCGTCCACAAGTACGGAGATCGGCCCGTTGAATTGCGGGGACCGCGGCTCGACCCACAGGGTACTTGAATCCTTCCGCTCGAAGTGCGATGTCGCATCGCTGTAGTACGCCCCATGCTCGTAGAACTGGCGAGCGTCGACGAAGAAACCCATCATCAACGGTACGAGCTTGTCTGCACCACCGAAGTTGCCCCGCACGTCGATAACGACGCCCTTCGCGCCCGACTGCACAAACTCTCTGACAGCACGACGTATCACGCGATCCGGCAAGAGTTGCGACCAAAACGGTACCTCCGCGCGGATCTTCACATAACCGATACCTTCAGGCAGCATGCGCCACTCGATGTTCGTGTCGGTCCACAAATCCGGAAAACGCGGCTGGAGGGCAATGCGCAAGGCCTCAAAAGCGTCGTCCGCAGCGACGATCGTCGCAGTGCGTTCACGCGCTTCATCCGGATTCTGAAAAACAACCGTGGTCATTGTGCCGACGGGCGCACGTGTCAGGAGCCTCAGCCTTGCGAGCCGCGCACCTTCATTCGTCGCCGGCGGAGTTCCATACCAGAACGTTGGCGTTCGCGCGGCCGCATCATCAACCGCGAGTCCGTTCCAACGAAGTATCGTCGCGCCCCATTTCATTCCCTGCTGCGCAGCCGGACCGTCCTCGCTCAGCACGTGGCAGATCGTCCGGCCATCGTCGAGTCGGATTAGAAGGAGCCCGTACCCGCCCCCGATGGTCGCGTTCCGAATACCACCATCGGAACCGGATAGTCCGACGTGACCGTCGTTCAGCGACCAGAGGTACTGCCGCAAGGCGACATAGAAAGCAGCGGGGTCGTTTGTTCGTGCAGCCTCGGCGATCTTCGGCGCTGTCGCATCATGCAGGGCCTTCCAGTCGATTCGCTTCCAGGTTCCCAGGGCGTATGCGCGGGAGAGATGGTCGTTCAACTTCTCGAACGCTTCCGGCCATGCGTCGTGCGAGAAGTCCGGCGTCCTGGACCCGACGTCCTCAATCGTAAACGGCTCGTTGTCGAGCGGATCTACGATCTCCACGAGTGCGGCATTGAGCAGGACAACAAGCGCGACGAGTAGAGCAGCGGTGAAACGCAGCACCGATACGAGGGTCTTGTGACGACGAGCTTGGGGAGAGCTTGACCAGCGCGACCGACGGAATGCGAGCGCAGCCACGATGAACGCGACAAGCGTTGTCGGTAAGCCTATGGCCCAGTGTTTGCCCTCGATGACAACGGCGATCGCGAGCACCAAGCCGGCGATCGCGATCGACATCCATAATGAACGGTTCGAGCGTCTCCACACGGCAAGAAGCAGGACGCCGCCGAAGGCGTACGTCACGAGTAGTAGCTCGAGAAGGGTCATGCAAACATTCGTATCCCTGAATGCTTTGGCGCCTACGAATTTTCGGTTTCACAAGGCCGAGATGTCAAACGATCTACTTTTCGCCGAGATAAGCTTCCTTCACTCGGGGATCGGCGGCAATGCGTTCTGACGGTCCTTCCATCACAATGGTCCCCGTTTCGAGAACATAAGCACGGTGAGAATGCCGGAGAGCGGCGTTGGCATTCTGCTCGACGAGCAGAATGGTCGTTCCCTCCTTGTTGATCGCATCGATTGCGCCGAAGATGGCATGAACGAGGATCGGCGCGAGCCCCAACGACGGCTCATCCAGCAGCAACAGTCGTGGACGAGCCATCAGTGCCCTTCCGATTGCCAGCATCTGCTGCTCGCCGCCGCTCAGAGTACCGCCGGCCTGTTTCCGACGTTCCTTCAAACGAGGAAACAGGGTGAACGCTCGCTCGAGGGATGCGGCATACTGCGCCCTGTCTTTCTGCAGATACGCGCCCATCTCGAGGTTTTCGAGCACCGTGAGGTTGGCAAAGATCGCCCGGCCTTCGGGCACCATCGAAATACCCAGCCTGGTGATTTGATGCGTCGGGGTACCGTTCAGCTTCCTGCCTTCAAAGATCACTTCCCCGCTGGAAGGGGCGACCAGTCCCGTAATGCTTCTGAGAGTCGTCGACTTCCCTGCCCCGTTGGCGCCAATGAGCGTGACGATCTCGCCCTTGTCGATTCGCAAATCGATCGACTTCAGCGCTTCGATTGCGCCGTACCCGCTCGAAAGGTCCTTCAGTTCCAGCATCGCCGTCAGGCTCCTCCAAGGTAGGCTTCGATCACTTTGGGGTCATCCTGGATCTCTCGTGGCGTGCCCAGCGCAATGGTCTCTCCGTAGTCAATCACCTGGATGTTCTCGCATATTCCCATGACGACCTTCATGTTGTGCTCGACAAGCAGGACTGTGAGCTGGAATCGGTCTCGAACCGAACGAATCAGATGCATCAGTTCCAGCGCCTCCTGAGGATTCATGCCGGCAGCCGGCTCATCCAGCAAAAGCACCTTGGGGTGGGTAGCCAAAGCGCGCACGATTTCCAGGCGGCGCTGAGCGCCGTAGGGCAGGCTGGAAGCAAGTTCGTTAGCGCGGCCGTCGAGATTAAAAATTTTCAGAAGCGCCATCGCATCCTGCTCGATCTCGCGTTCTTCCTCACCAAGCGAGCGCGTTCGGGCCACGGCGTCGAACAGACTCTGCTTTCGCCGCATGTGGCGCGCCAGCTTTACGTTCTGCAAGACAGTCATGCTCTTGAAGAGCCGGATATTCTGAAACGTTCGCGACATTCCCAGGCTCGCGATGCTGCAAGGCTTCTTATTCTGAATAGCCTTTCCATCCAGCTCGATCGAGCCTTCATCGGGCGCATACACCCCCGTGATCAGGTTGAACACCGTGGTCTTGCCCGCGCCATTCGGTCCTATCAAGCCATAGAGGCTGCCCGGCAGCAGAGACATATTGAGATTCCGGACAGCAACGAGTCCGCCGAAACGCTTCGTACAATTCTTGATGTCGAGAATCCCCATTAAGACTTTGCGACCGCTGCTTTTCGTTTCGTTCGGAACATCTCCCCGGCGCCCATCAGTCCCTGAGGACGGTAGAGCATGACCAGCACGAGAAGAATGGAAAAACCCACAAGGCGGAACTCACTCAACGACCGGAATAATTCCAGAACAACCGTAATCAGAACAGCCCCAACAATGGATCCCTGAATGCTCCCCAACCCCCCAATGACAATCATGATGATCAGGTAAAAGGACGTGATGAACGTGAAGGAATTTGGATTCAGATACGCGGTGTAGTGGCCGAACAGGCTTCCTCCGATACCGGCGAACATTGAACTGATCACAAACGACAGGACTTTGAATCGCGTGGTATCCACACCCATCGCTTCCGCCGCAATCTCGTCATCGCGTATAGAGACGAAAGCCCGACCATAACTGGAGTTCACGAGGTTCCGAATCACCGATACCGTCACAAGGACAAACAGAAACACCCAGAACAAGAAAAAGTCACTCAGAACCGGAATGCTGGAAAAGCCACGCGCACCGCCAATCGCGTCGACGTTTAGAATGACGACACGGATAATTTCTCCAAACCCCAGCGTCACAATCGCCAGATAGTCGCCACGCAACCGCAAGGATGGGATACCTACGGCCAAACCGGCGATCCCCGCCGTAATGGCCGCAACAACAATTCCGGCAAGCAGCAGCACGGTGTCCTGGCCGATGCGTGGAAGAAACGACACGATGCCGCGAATCGACGATTCGCCGTAGGTCACCAGGGAGGCGGACGCATACGCCCCTATCGCATAAAACCCGGCGTGACCTATGGAGAATTGTCCGGTAATCCCATTGATGAGATTCAAACTGACGGCGAGGATGATATTGATTCCGGTAAGTATGACGATCTTGTAGTAGTACGCACCGATCCATCCCGACAACTGAGTTTGAAGGCCAACGAGCAACAGTATGGCGACGATCCAAAACAGGATCCTCCTCATACCTTCTCCACCGTCCCTTTGCCCATGATTCCACCTGGTTTGAACAGCAGAATGAGGACGAGCACGACGAATGCGATTGCATCCCTATAAGTGGACGATCCGTAACCGACGGCCATCACTTCGGCAAACCCGAGAATCAGGCCGCCCACCATGGCTCCCGTGATATTCCCGATTCCGCCGAGAACCGCCGCGACAAACGCCTTGAGTCCCGGCATCACACCCATCAAGGGGTCGATTTTCGGATACAGCAGGGACACCAGAATTCCGCCCGCGGCGGCAAGCGCCGATCCAAATGCGAAAGTCAGGGCGATAATCCTGTCGGTGTTGATGCCCATCAGCTTGGCGGCGTCGAGGTTGTAGGAAACCGCACGCATCGCCTTTCCCGTCTTTGTGTAGTTGACCACGATGTTCAGCAACACCATGAGCACGAGGGAGACGCCAAGGACAATCAGCTTCTGCGTATCGAGATTCAATCCGCCGACATCCAGCGACGCAGACGGAATGACTTCGGGGAAAAACTTGGGATCCGCGCCAAAAACCAACTGGCCGCCGTTCTCCAGGAACAGGGATACCCCGATCGCAACGATGAGCAGCGCCAGTCGTGATTCCTGGCGGATCGGATGTAGTCCGGCGAGTTCACCGGCCACTCCGGCCGCTATACCCACCGCTGCTCCGACGATCACACCCAATGCCGAGTGCGAAAGAAGATCTCCAAAAACAGCGCCCAGGATACCCAGCCAGAAAGCCAGGGTGAACCGAGTTCGGGTGCGGCCAGGCCGATACGCAAAACGCTCGATAAGCATGCCGAGCACCGCCGAAAGAGCCATTGCCCCGATCATCACAACGACAGCAGCACCCAACGAACTACCGAATTGGTTTCTGACGACCTGGCTGTTCGCGATGTAGTACCCCATGAACGCGCCAAACATGTAGACATCGCTGTGGGCAAAGTTGATCAGTCCCAAAACGCCGTAGACCATCGTGTAGCCGAGAGCAATCAGAGCGTAGGCGCTACCCTGGGAAATCCCATTGATCAGTTGTTGAAGGAAGGTGGTTATCATGAACGACGGCTTGTCTTTCTCATGCGCCCCGTAGTCTGCCACAAGGATGTGCAGAAAGCATTCGTCACTCGTGGGTAGTGGTCATTTTGAAAGACGGCCGGT
>Ga0207428_10006939_pt1 | contig 10378 bp, 10 predicted proteins | sample RhiMethybrSRZTD1_FD_187600 | JGI IMG/M metagenome (GOLD analysis project Ga0207428, IMG submission 187600) | Populus rhizosphere microbial communities from Tennessee, USA - Rhizosphere MetaG P. TD hybrid SRZTD1 (SPAdes) (version 3) | ecosystem: Host-associated > Plants > Roots > Rhizosphere >... | reverse complement strand
TTCAGATATTGTCAATCTTGGAAGATTGAAAGGTAATATTGGAAATCAAAATTATGAAATTCCTACTGGGACTGATCTAACAAAATACAATACAGTGCTCATTTGGTGCAAGGCCTTCTCGACTCTATTTGGCAGCGCAAAACTATCAAGTCAATAGTTAGGGGAGGTTTTTGAATGTATGAATAAAAAAAGGATTGTGATATTAATCATAATAGCCGCAGTTGCGATATCGATTGGATTGTATACAATTCTACCTCTATTTACCAACACTGTAATCGATGAACCATTGCCGGCAACATCAGGATTGAACATTGGTGCAGTTTCGATTGATAGTCTTATCAATGAAGTTAATGAGAATTAACAATAATCTAACTTGCCTTCTTTGTCTTCCAAATAGTTAATTCCACCCAAAAGTTCAGTGGCAAACTAGCGTTGCCAGGACGGGATAATTCACCTTTTAAGGTTCTTGATTGTTAGCGTTAATTAATTACACGAGACTTCATTAATCATCAGCTTACAGGTACATAGTCTGGATAAAGATCTATTTTAGATTCTGTGAGGTTCATCTGATTCAATAAAGTATTGGACTCTTAGAATGATATAGATAAAATTCATAGAAAACTCTAAAATAATAATTAATAGGGATTGCTATGAAAGAATCAATGAAGTAGTTTTAGATGACACCCGACCTTCCCTACTATTACCAAATCAAGTCAATTGTGAGAACACTAAGAGGTATGAAATGGAATTTAGATTTTAGCTACTTCAGAAAGTGGATACTCATAGGGTTTCTGTTAGGAGTCATGGCTGGATTGGGGGCTGTAGCCTTATTTCTTTCAGTTGAATTTTTTACTGCCCTCTTTCTGGGGGTAGGAGCAGGTTATTTTCCTCCATTGCCAGGAGGTTTTCAAAATAACTTTACATATACTCTGTCTATCGAAAGACCATGGTTGTTACCATTGATAACGGGTCTGGGAGGTCTTTTAGTTGGATTAATCACTACGAAATTCTCTCCCGAGTCTGAGGGACACGGAACAGATGCAGTAATCGATGCATATCATCACAAAAGCGGGCATATTAGGGCAAGAGTTCCCTTAGTGAAAGGGGTAGCTTCATCTATCACTATAGGAAGTGGTGGAAGCGGAGGCACCGAAGGACCTGCTGGACAGATAGCTGCCGGTTTCGGTTCACTCATAGGCAAGCTTTTCAAGTTGAATGAAGATGAAAGAAGAATCGCAGTCGCTGCAGGCCTTGGAGCGGGTATCGGCAGCATATTCAAGATCCCTCTAGGTGGAGCTGTCTTCAGTGCGGAGGTTATGTATAGAAGAGATTTTGAGGTAAGAGCCTTAATACCAGGATTGGTAGCATCCGTAACTGGTTATACTGTTTTTGGATTCGTCTTCGGGTGGGATCGCTTGTTTACCATTCCTCTAGATCTTGTGAGATATACCCATCCGGCATCACTCATTCTTTATGCGATAGTTGGTCTGGTTTCCGCTGGATTAAGTGTGGGATGGGTAAAGACTTTCTATGCAATTTCTGATTATTTCAGCAGAATTCATTTTCCAAAATATTTAAAACCAGCTATTGGAGGCGTGCTGGTAGGAGTGATAGGAATTGCATTTCCACAAGTCTTGGGAACCTCATATGGTTGGTTACAAATAGCGATTAACAAGGATTATGTCCTATTTCCACTGGTCGTGATTGGACCTGTAATAATCCTCAAGATTTTGGCGACCTCTTTGACAATAGGTTCTGGTGGAAGTGCTGGAGTCTTTGGTCCTTCTATGGTAATAGGAGGCCTTTTAGGTGCATTCATAGGCACAGCTTTTCACTTATTAGGATTATTTACATGGATAGACGTTTCCTCTGTAATCATAGTCTCAATGGTTTCATTTTTCGGTGCTACAGCAAAAACACCAATATCATCGATTATTATGGGCAGTGAGTTAACAGGAGGTTATGCTCTTCTAGCGCCCATGATGCTCGCCACTTTTATTGCATACATAATGTCAGGACAGCATAATTCAATATTTCGGAGCCAAGTTCTTAATAGGTCTGATTCACCTGCCCACAGAATGGAGTATCAACGCGTCATACTGAGAGATCTTTATGTAAAAGACGTTATGAAAAATCCAATCAATAAACTTTCAAAAAATCTGTCAATAGAAGAGGCACTTCAAATATTGAATAGAAATAACAGTAGAATGGTTATGGTGGTTAATGAAGGTGACAAACTTGAGGGTGTTGTATATAAATACAAACTTTTTGAGTTCCCTGAAGAATATCGTAAGTCTATTAAATTAGAAAATGTTATGATAAAGGATCCGTTTTTTGCTTATACTTCTGATTCTCTTCACCATGCGTTAGTTAGGCTTTCATCAAATGACCTTCAAGAAATGCCCGTCCTGTCGAATGAAGATCATAAAGTAATTGGCATAGTAACAATTGCAGATTTAGTAAAGCTATATGATAGTCAGGTAGAAAAGATAATGAAGTCTAGGGATCAGAACAGTCTCGGTATTGATGCCAATAACAGTCGAATCGAGAAGAACAGAGACCGTGATCTCACGGACAAAAAGACAGATTAGAAATATACAATTACATAATGTTCCAACTAATCAAAATGTACTAATAAGATTTAGCTGATCTGAAAGTATATTTTTTTCTAAAATTACTAAATATATGAACGAATTAACTATTCGTTTGATCCCATGCAGTTCCAAAAAAGATCACCTTCCTTGAAAATTGCGCTGTGCAACTAAAAATAGATCATATATTTCACCTGAGATTTGATGTTCTGGTTTCCTTTCTAGGTCTTTCCATTCTACTTTGATTCCTTTCCATCCAACTATGTGCCATCTACCAGTGAACAATGATTCGTTGACCATCATTTCATTAAACGGATAAGGATTTACATAAAGATATGGTGATTCATATTGACCATCTCCTGGAGAGATGCCCACGCCAATCTGTTCGTCATTTTTGTTCGTAAACCATTCTATTGAGAAATCAAATCCATCTGGCCACAGATGCACCTGAGTGAAGTGTCCGATTAATTTCATCCGAAATAATTCCAGACTTCTGTTAGCCTTTGTCGCAAATACAAGGTAGTCGGACAAGTCTTCAGTATTAAGATTTGTCAAACTAGGAGTCCGTGGAATATTGAGACCATATCTGGTAACAATATCTTGTAATCTTTCAATTATTTCATCACGAGTTAACTCGACAAGGTATCCTTGCTCATTATCAAAGTAAAGAAGCTCTGCGGTGACTAAATTTATTTTAATTTCTGTCTTATTGTTTAATAGGCCAGTCGTTATCTCATCATTCTTTAAGAAGAGTGCATCGTGTCCGTAGTGAGGTAACTCCTCTATTAGCTGAGATTTTAATTTAGAAACTATTTTACAAACATTAACTCGACAAGGTATCCTTGCTCATTATCAAAGTAAAGAAGCTCTGCGGTGACTAAATTTATTTTAATTTCTGTCTTATTGTTTAATAGGCCAGTCGTTATCTCATCGTTCTTTAAGAAGAGTGCATCGTGTCCGTAGTGAGGTAACTCCTCTATTAGCTGAGATTTTAATTTAGAAACTATTTTACAAACATTCTGGAGATCCCTAATTTTGGCCAGGAGGAACAACAGTTCATTCATCCATTTACTATGTTATTTCTTATCAGTCTGCTAAGTGTTCCCATCTTAATCTTTGGGAGTACCATCATTATCGATTTTAATTTTCGAAGGTGCTTCTGAAATCTTTGGTTGTGGTGATGCAATATGCACACATGGATCGCCCTTAAGTTGGCGTAAAAGTTTGATATCGTTATCTATCAAATCTCTAACAGACCTCTCGATATACCTAGATTTTATGAATAACTTTACATTCTGTTCCATATCCTCCGCAGTCCAACCTCTACTCCACCCCACGAACGCAAATGGCGGTAATGAAAATCCAAGCTCCGTAAAGAATACCATCATTTGACCTGCAACCTGTTGAATGTTGTCCTGTCCACCTGTTATGATGAAGCTTGCTACTTTGTTCTTTACTAGTACTCTGTCCTGTAAGGTTATTTGGTTTTGAACACAATTGAGACGTTCAGCCATTTTATAGTAAAGTGAAGAGGCGTTTCCCCATCTTATTGGTGTTGATAGAACTAGAATATCGGCCCATAGTATCATTTTTCTGTAAACTTCATTCATGCCATCGTTACTATCCATCTCAGAAATTGAACATGGCCAGGTACAGGCCTGCTCATTTCTGCTATAGTATCCCTCGCAATGTCTAAACTCTAAGTCATTTAGTTTCAACAATACCGTACTTGCATTATATTTCTGACTTCCATATTCTAGCGCATCCTGCAAAGCTTCCTCCGAAGTGGATTTCCTAGGCAAGTTTTGATTCATGTTTGTACAAGATATGCCAAGTATGTTTAATGACGATTTGCTCGTTTCATAATGAAGCTCTGCTAAATCCTGAAGTGGATTATCTTTATGTTCGGCCTTTAATGGCAGCACTCTTGGTAACGCTGAAACAAAAATCTTATCGTCTTTGACCAATGTATCATAGAGGGCTTGTTGATCATAAAATCCAGGGGGAGCAGCCCCGGTTTTTACATTATATTCCCAACCATGCCATGGACAGGTAACATAGTAGCCATCATACTTTTTTTCAACCTTGCCCTCACTTAGAGGTCCTCCTTTATGTAAACATATGTTTCCGATGGCGCTAATCTCTCCGTTATTATTGAAGAGTAACACTTCCTTACCATTAATTGATATGACTGTGTGAGAACCAGGCGGTAAACTCTTGACATCCACGGATTCAACAAAATCCATGCAGTAGCCTAGCCATACATATTATTAACTATTGCTACCTGCCGCCAATCACTATCTTGCATTTCTTTTTTCACAATTATTCAAACCTTCAAACGTGGTCAGGGTTCCAACATTGCTTTTGCATACACCATCTTAAATGGCTTGGATGCGATCACAACTGTGTCATATTGATTAGCAGTATTACCTAAGAAGTAGTTTTGCGGGCCTATATTTCCTTTAAGTGTACCGAGATCCTTACTATTTGCTAAATCTCCCTTGTTAGTAAAGTATACATGAAGCTCCGGTCCATTCGTTATGTTAAAGTGCTCAAATCGTAGGAACTCATTATCGCCTACAGAGAGAATTCTTGAAACTCCATTGACTTTTGAGATGTTTCCAGAAGGTGTAAAATTACCGGTACTTAATTGATAGATTGATGCCATGTCTGTATTGGGCGGTGCCATTGCCTGTATGGTTTCATTTACCTCGTTGTTTATTTGTGCAGCACCCATCATAACCATATTCATATCTGCATTACTCATGTTCTTTATAGCTGAGTTCCTTTGATCCTCTGTCATGGCATTAAATTGTTTGTAGGCCTCCATAGACCGATTTTTTAGAACATCAAAATCTTCGGCAGCAGTCGAATGAAGAGATAATGTTATTCCTAAAAGAGCCAATAGTAAGACAAAGACACAAACCGACAATCTGTCAAAGTGGGTACCTTCAAACATTATCTAAAGTTCTCCGACATCAATAGATAAAGTTTATTTTTGGTCAAACTTTATCCAAATCTACAAAATCCCTTTGGCTTTTTATCTTTGATTTAACTTTGTAATAATGGAAGATTCAGTTTACCATTTTTACATGATAGCGCTATCGAAAAGTGAAGACTATTGGATAGTTGACAGTTTAAATCGATAATTCATTCCTATGCTGTTATTGTATGGTATCCAGTGGCACCGTTGGGAAAAGGCGGGCTCATCTCAGTAGTTTGGGTGTTTCCTGTTTTGTCGGTTGCTCGAACTACAATTTTATAATTCTCTTTATTTGGTGGCACATACCCAGCTGTCCATAATACCCACGTGTACTGCGAGAGAGGATCCTTAATTTGGGCAGTTTTCCAGGTAGTCCCTCCATCAGTGCTGACCTCAACCTTAGATATTCCTCTATTTCCTGCAAATGCAATTCCCGCAATTGGAACTTTACCGCCGTAAGATGTATCGTTAGTTTCATCTAGCTTTCTGAATCTTTGTCTTGCTGGCGTCTGACCGGGAATTAATATGGATGAACCGGTGTTGTCCTCGGCGTTATTACGCCATCCAAGTCGCTGCCAATAGCCCTTATAAACACTATCTACCAATTCAATTTCTGTTATCCATTTTGGATTCATCATTCCGTATAGACCCGGTACTATTGCCCTAACTGGAAAACCGTGCTTTGGGGTAAGGGGCGCATAGTTCATGTCATATGCCAGTATAGTCCCTTCCATTTGGGATTTCTCTATAGGGATTCCAACATCGTAACCGTCAGCGCACCTAAACACGACATACTTTACACCTGGCTTTATACCAGCTTTTTCAAGCAGCAGGCTTAAGCGTACCCCTTTCCAAAATGCAGTACTTATTAGGTCGCCACCGATCTTGTTACTTATGCATTCTAATGTTACATATTCCTCTACCGAGGGCATTGACTTAATCTGGTCGTAGTTAATGGTTAATGGTTTTTCGACTAGCCCTTTTATTGCAAGATTCCAAGAGTTTGAATCGACTTGGGGAACTATTGGATTAATATCAATTCTGTAAAACAAATATGTTGGAGTAACTTCAGAAGCAAGAAGTGGTGTTAGATTTGGATCCTCGAACCCCTTAGGTCTAGGACCCGTCTGTGGTAACAGATTAGGGGTAGTCGATGCTTGTTCTTGTGCCTCATTTTGTCTTGAAAGTAGCTTATCTACTCCAAGCCAAATTATCGGTAATGCTACCGCTGCGGCGGCTGCAAGGCGAAGAAATGCTCTTCTACTATAAACGACGTCCATGGTATCAGTTGGCGTTGGACTACCAAGACTGGGCTCGGGTACTTCCGGTGATATTCTCTTCCCCCTCCCATGAAAGAATGATGAAAGCACAAATCCAAAGGCAAGCTGGGATGGAATTAGTGACACCACAATAAGGGGCAGTGGCGCGACTTGTATACCACTTCGTGATTGAATTAGCATAACCAGCATTATTGCTATGATTATGAAAATTATATACGATATAGCGGACGATAGTAGAGCCTCTAGCAGAAATCCCCTCCTTTTCAATCTGACAAATAGTTTATCAAGAAAAATTGCTATAATTCCAAAAGCTACAATATTAGCAATAATAGAACCAATAAAGGCTGAATATTTAGCGAGAGGTCCGAAATTTTCAACAGCCTGTGATTCAATTTGTCCAGGAGTTACTGAAAACAATGCTTGGGATGCTATTTCCGGGAGAAACAATCCACCACTTGTCTCTTTAATTATAAGTGACACTGCAACAGCCACTGCTCCTGCCGCTAGACCTGCAGCAAACGGAACCAGGATTCTGTGGGAATTTCTTGCCACGTAGTTTGATCGAATTTTAACGATTTAAGGTTTTTTCGATTCAGCGTAGTCTAAACTTTACTCTGACTAATCGCTACCTCCATAGTTACAGCAAGACTAATTTGATTCATTGTTTTAGCCAACTATATGTCTATCCTTCCCACAGTTATGATGATTCATTTTGAGTCTTATTCGATGTAGCGGTGGACATATTTGGTTTCATACTATTCTTCATGACCATCATCTCTTTTTCGTGCATCTTAATTCCTTGATCTGTCATATTTAGCTGCATAATTGCGCCCTTAATGTCTCCTTCATTTAGATCCATGATTGCCTCCATTAAATGCATTCTGGCATTATCTAGCGAGGATCCAAAAGTCATGGTGCCAGCTAGCATCATCATTGTCTGATTGTCGACAGCAGATTTGTTTTGAGTATCGTTCACTGATGTATCGTTTACGGATGGGACTTGACTGAAGGTTACTTTTGATGTTACTGCTAGCAGGACAGTAACGCCGATAGCTATCACCAATACGCTAATGGTAATTTGGCTTGACATTGGGAAATGTATTAGATATGACCAAATCATATTATATAAAGAGTATCTAAATGCGTAACGTAGTACTGAATTGTACAAGAAATGGTTATGCCTAATATTGACCACTTCGGCGCGTTCTTAATGCTCTACCATCGAAAGGCGATTTTATTATAAATAATATTCTGACTTCTGAATCCTACAGGAGAAGATCGATACTATGGAAAATAGTATCTAAGGTTGGATTTAGTTGACCAACCATCTTAGCGCTACTCTCTTAAATACTATTTACACCAAACAATAGGAATGCATTGGACACCTTCATATTATACCTCAGTGAGGGCAAGCTATTCCAAACTATTGAATGCAATAACTATCAGACCAATTGCAGAATCTATCTTTACTGAGCAGGCAGTAGGACGCATCCTGTGGAATGACATAATATCGCACACTGATATTCCGTCGAGTAACTGTTCCCATATGGACGGATTTATTGTAAAATATAACGATATTAGGAGGTTATCTCAAGATGGACCCGTAAAACTTAGGGTGGTTCCTTGGAGAAAAGCTGGGAAGAGGGAAAACCAAATCCTCCTTACAGGACAAACTATTAGAGTCTCAACTGGCGAAATTCTGCCACGTTTGGGAGATACTGTTATTCCTGTCGAATATACAGAGTTTGATTCTAAAAATAGTACAGCTATAATTCAAAGAGACGTTGCAAAAGGTTCTTTTATATCATATAAGGGTAGCGAAATCGCACGTAAGGATTTGTTACTAAACAAAAGACACATTCTTAGAGCACAGGATTTAGCATTAATATCAATGCTTGGAATTCGAAAACTAAAAATTTTTAAAAAACCAAGAGTTGCAATTATTCCTACAGGCAATGAACTCACAGAAGATATTACTGACTTAAAGCGCGGAAAAATACTAAATACTAATAGTAGAGTCATATCTAATTTGATTGAAATATCAGGAGGTACTCCTCTAGATCTTGGAATTACGCCTGATGATATTCACAAAATAAAAAACAAAATTAAACTTGCGTTATCTGAAAGTGATATGATCTTAACAACGGGCGGATCTTCTGTTGGATTGCGGGATCTTGTTGCCGAATCAATAAATGATATTGGAAAACCAGGAATTCTGGTGCATGGAGTAAAACTTGATCGTGGAAGAGTAACGGGACTTGCTGCACTTCGCCGCAGACCAGTTATTATTCTTCCTGGACCGATACAAGGAGCCGTCAACGCCTTTACTGTATTTGCCTTGCCGCTCATAAGACTTATGTTGGGTCTGCAACCTTTCGATAAACCGTTCATCTCAGCAAAGCTTACTGAAAATTGGAACGCCAGAAAAAAATTTCAAAACTTTACCAAAATAGTCTATGTGAAGATGTCAGGATCAGCATCAGGCGATTTTCATGCAAAGCCTATAACTGGGGAAACTACGGACATAACAGTTCTAACGGGGTCGAATGGCTTTATTTTGGTACCCGAACGATTGACTATGTTAAAAAGAGGACAAAAGGTAAAAATAAACATACTTCCTGGTCTGTCTTTTTCATCAGCTAATCCGATAGAAATTCATTACCAGTCAGAAAAATCATTCCCTCCGATATAAAAAACATCATTTAAACAACCTAGTTGCTAGATTAATCCCTGCGACTGCTACTATAATCCCTACAATAAAAATCAATTTTTCGTGACTCAATTTAAAGGCTCCCAACCTAGAGCCTAGAAATCCTCCAAGAAGGACGACAAAGGCCAATGGTAAAATCAGTGCAAAATCAACCTCCTGAGTAATTGAATGGGCAACAAGCCCACTAACCGAGTTTGTGAGTATAAATAAACTTGCTGAGGCTGCAGCTGTCTTTGGATTTGCTAGACCAGTTAATATCAAGATTGGCGATAACCAGATCCCACCACCAATTCCAACAAGGCCCGAAACAGTCCCTAGAATAGCACCTAATGGTAATGTAATTAATGAAAGCCTAGGTAGACTTAGATTTAATTTTCGGATTTTCTCCTGCCTTATTTTAATTTGGTTTCCACTTAATAGTAGCATGGCAGAAGCTGAAAAAAGAGCAATTACGAAGATTAATATGAGAATATTTTCTGGTAGTATAGTAGAACCACCAATAAAAGCAAATGGTACTGATATTAGTAATGGGATAGAAATACGAAGTGATAAGTGACCTGCTCTCAAATAATTGAAGAGTGCTGTTGAAGCAACAACTATATTGAGAGCAAGTGACACCGGAGGGATGGTGTATAGATTTACCCCAACAAGGACTAGAATGGCAATATAGCTACTTCCTCCTGCAAATCCAACACTAGAATAAATAAAACTTATTGCAAAGAAAAGAGGAACGAGTATTATAAGTAAAAGTTCATTAATGCCCGTGTCCCTCCATCATTTTGAATGCATGCTCTAACCCTGGAAATAAGAAATC
>Ga0207428_10006937_pt1 | contig 10379 bp, 8 predicted proteins | sample RhiMethybrSRZTD1_FD_187600 | JGI IMG/M metagenome (GOLD analysis project Ga0207428, IMG submission 187600) | Populus rhizosphere microbial communities from Tennessee, USA - Rhizosphere MetaG P. TD hybrid SRZTD1 (SPAdes) (version 3) | ecosystem: Host-associated > Plants > Roots > Rhizosphere >... | reverse complement strand
AGCATCGCTATCAGCCACGCTTCCGGCACGTCGTGGGTGAACTCGACCGTGGAATTGGCCCTGGGGTCCGCAGAATCACCTTCGAAGAGACGGCCAGACCGGCCATTTTTCGCGACGGCAAGAGCGACCTGCCGACGCACGGAACCGTGTGGGTCCTCGAAGCGACGGGCCGAATTGTCAGAACAGAAGTTCACATCGGCGTTGTCGGTCGCTTGTCGCGCACGACTGTGTTGACCACGTCCTTCAAGAAAGACGATGCGCTGCAGATCGACGTGCCGGCGACGATGGTCGAAGGTCAGACGGAAGGGAGCAACGCCAGCCTCAAAGGCACGGCCTACTACACGCGCTTTCGGCGGTTCAGCGTCCGCACGACCGAACGGGTCGACCTTCCCAGGCCGTAGCTAGTCGTCGATGACCGCGATATAGGGAAGGTTCCTGTACTGCTCGCTGAAGTCCAGCCCGTAGCCGACGACGAACTTGTCGTCGATCGTGAAGCCCACGTAATCGACCTTGACCTCGGTCTGTCGCCGCGACGGCTTGCTGAGCAGGCACGCCGTGCGCAACGAGCGCGGCGCGCGCGCCCGCAGGATGTCCTGCAGGTAGGTGAGAGTCAGCCCGGTGTCCACGATGTCCTCGACGATGACGACGTCGCGGCCTTCGATACCGACGCCGAGGTCCTTGAGGAGCTGCACCTGTCCAGAGGATCGCGTGCTATTGCCGTAGCTCGAGAGCGCCATGAAGTCGAGCGTGACCCGCCCGGGAATCGCGCGCGCGAGGTCAGCCAGGAACACGAACGCACCCTTGAGCACGCAGACGAAATGCACGCCATCGAGATGATCACGCGCGATGTCGGCAGCGAGCGCGCGGACGCGCTGCTGGATCTCGTCAGCGGTGATGAAGGTCTGCATGCCTTGAGCCTGTGAAGTCCGCAAGAGTAACATAGCGGCTCTCGTGAAGCGGTTTCAGATGGTCACCGAAGCGGACGCGCGCGTGCTCGACTACGGCAGCACGATCGTGCTGGTCGGCGGCGGCCACATCACGCCGCTCGCCCACGACACCTTGAAGGCGCGCCGCATCTCGGTGGTTCGCGAGGGCGCCGATCCCGATGCGACGGCACTGGCGCCGCCGGCCGACATCCGGACGGTGGCGATTGCCGGCGACCATAGCGCGGTGGCACTGAAGGCGGCGCTCGTCCAGCACCTCCGCGGACGTGGGATCGCGGTGCACGACCTCGGCACCGCGACCAGCGAGCCGGTGGACTATCCCGATACTGCATCCGCCGCGGCGATCCAGGTCGCCCGCGGAGAAGCCGACGCGGCGATTGTCATCGACGGGGCCGGACTCGGGTCAACGATTGCCGCAAACAAGATCGCCGGCGCGCGAGCGGCGATGTGTCTCAATGAAACGCTCGCCCGCTACGCACGGCAGCACAACGGCGCGAACGTGCTGGCGCTCGGCGCGACTCTGGTCAGTGGCGAACAGGCCATAGCCATCGTGAACACCTTTCTCGAGACGCCGATGCGCGAACCACGCTACATCCGCCGTCTGGCCAAGATTCGCGATCTCGAGACGCGCCCGCGCAGCTGATGCAGACCGTCGATCTCCAGCGCCTCATCCAGATCATCGTCGAGGAAGTTGCTGCGGCGTCTGCCGCACTGACGCCGTCTGCGGCGCCGTCGCCGGCACGCTGCGAGTGCCATTCGGTTCTCTACGAGTGCTGTCCGGATCGGATTCGTGGTGTCCTCGAGGCTGGGGCGACGCGGCTCGGGCTGCACGCCTCCGGCGGCGCCGCGGGCACGGTGGCCGGCATGATCGACCACACGCTGCTGAAGCCGGACGCCACGCGCGCGGACGTCGAGGCGTTGTGCCGCGAAGCGGCCGAGTACAGCTTCGCCAGCGTCTGTGTGAATCCGACGTGGGTGTCCACGTGTGCGCACCTCCTGACGAGCACGCCGGTCGTCGTCTGCTCGGTCGTCGGCTTCCCGCTGGGCGCGACGACGCCCGATACGAAGCATTACGAGACCCGGCGCGCGATCTTCGATGGCGCTCGCGAGATTGACATGGTGATCAACGTCGGCGCGCTGAAGTCCGGCGACCTGCGTCTGGTCGAGCGCGACATCGAGGCGGTCACGGCACCCTGCCGCGAGTTCGGTGTGCTCAGCAAAGTGATCATCGAAGCGGCGCTGCTGACTGACGATGAGAAGATCACGGCGTGCACGCTGGCGAAGGCCGCGGCAGCGGATTTCGTGAAGACGTCCACGGGCTTCGGTCCGGGTGGCGCCACGGCCGCTGATGTGGCATTAATGCGCCGTGTCGTCGGCGACGAGATGGGCGTCAAGGCCGCTGGCGGCGTTCGTGACCTCGAAGGATTGAAGGCGATGGTGGCCGCCGGTGCCTCGCGGGTCGGCGCCAGCGCCGGTGTACGGATTGTCCAGGAGTCCCGAGGGCAGAAACCAGCGGCCCCTCGACCAGGCTCGGGGCAGGCACCCGGGAAAGGATACTGATGTGCGTTATCTCACAGCACTCGTTGCCATCGGTCTACTGGGCGTGAGCCTCGAGAGTCAGTCGCCGGCCTCAGTGCTGGCGCCGACTGGAACATTGCGCGCCGTCTTCCTGGGCAGCAATCCTGTGCACGGACGCATGGACGCGAAGACGGGCGTTGCCAGCGGTCCGGTGCCGGATCTCGTCGCCGAGCTGGCCCGTTCGCTCAACGTCAAGTCAACGGTTATCCCTGCACCTGACGCCGCTGGTGTGATTGCCGCGCTCAAGAACGGGACGGCCGACATTGGTTTCCTCGCCTATGACGAGACGCGGGCGCGGGAAGTGGACTTCGGTCCCGCCTTCATCGTGATGCACAACAGCTATCTCGTGCGCGCCGATTCGCCGCTGCAGAAGTCGGCCGACGTGGACCGGGCCGGCATCACAGTCGCGGCCATCAAGGGTCAGTCGCAGCAACTGTTTGTCAGCCGCGCACTGAAGAACGCCACCATCAAAGTGCTCGAGACGATGCCGCCGCAAGCGGAACTCGAGTCGGTCCTGTTGGGAAAGAGCATCGATGCCTTTGCCATCAACCGGCAGCGGGGCCTCGATGCCCAGATGGCGTCGGGCGGCAAGCTGCGTCCTCTGCCCGATAACTTCATGGACGTCGACCAGTGCTTTGTCGTGGAGAAGGGCGCCGCGGCGAAGCGGAAAGCCATCGAGCAGTTTGTCAGCACCATCCGTCAGTCAGGGTTTATCAACGCGTCAATCGAGCGCGCCAAGCTAGCGGGCGTCTCGCCTGCGCGAAAATGAGAGAATGAGTGTTTGCATTGGCATAACACCGCTCTTATCACTCACTGGAGGACTTGGTGGCGAATCTGAATACGGAGCAGCTCCGGCGCCTTGCGCGTCTGGGTGCGATTGCTCGACTCGAACAGTTGAAACAGGAGGAAGCGGCCATACGCGCTGAATTCCCCGAGCTTTTCGGACGAGGCCGGCGCGCAGCCGTCGCCGACGTGGCCAAGCCGGGACGCCGTCGTCGAAAGATGTCGTCGGCGGCGCGGAAAGCCGTTTCCGAGCGTATGCGGAAGTACTGGGCCGAGCGCAGGAAGTCCAAAGGAAAGTAGTTGATGCGAACCGGCCGTCTGGCCGTCTGGCTTGGACTGGCCGGTGTGCTCCTGGGATCGCGAATCGAGGCGCAGAGTCTGACGCCCGGCCGGCCCGGTCCCATCTTCGTCGTTGACGTGCGGGGCGCGACCAGCGCGATTCCCACCAGCATCGGCCTGTATCCGGACGTGCCCAACGGCGGTTCCGTGCCAAACCGTGGGTTCGGGTTCGACGTTGGCGGCCACGTCTATCTCTTCAACATCGGTCCAGCCCGTGTCGGTCTCGGCGTCAATGTGATTGGCGTTCGTGGCACCGCTGCGGACGCGGATGCGACGTTCGGTCTCGTCGTGCCACAGCTCTCGTTCAACTTTGGCAGTTCGGATGGCTGGAGCTATTTGAGCGTCGGCGCTGGAACGGCGCGCGTGAACGCCCAGGAGATCGGATCCTCCAGCACCATCAACGCCGGTGGCGGCGCCAGATGGTTCATGAAACGCCACCTCGCAGTAGGCTTCGACCTGCGGGTCCACATGATCGCCGCCGACGGCGACACGATGGGCTCGTCAACGGTCTTCTCGACGTCGGTCGGACTCTCTGTGAAGTAGAGCGCACGCTTTAGCGTGCGCGTGTCAGGCGTGCGCGTGTCCGCGGAGGCTGAAGCCTCCGCTCTACTTCACCGCGATCGGAGGACTCGTCGCCGCGAGCGTGTAGCCGTTGTTCAGGAACAGCCGGAATTCATATGTGCCCGGCGACGTGGGCATGGTGAATGTCCACGTGCGTGTCGTCACGCCCCCGCCAACATAGCTGTATTGAATGTAGCTGGTGAGAGGCGTTCCGGTCTGGGCCAGCGCCAGCCAATCGGTCGATCCGCCGTATCCATTGGTCAGCGTGACGGTGACCTGACTGCCCGGTGCAGCCGTCGTCGTGCTGACCGTCAAGGATGGCGGCGTTCCGGCTGTGACGGTAATCGGGGCGCTCGTCGCACGGCGTGTGTAGCCGTCAGTGAAGAGCCGGAATTCGTAGGTGCCAGGCGCCGTCGGGACGATCGTCCAGGTCCGCGTCGTGACTCCGGCGCCGACGTAGGTGTACTGCGCGTAGCTGCTGTCCGACGATCCGGTGGCCGCGAACGCGAGCCAGTCTGCCGAGCCGCCGAAGCCGCCAGTCAGCGTCACCGTCACCGCCGTACCGGTGGTCACCGTCGTGGCGCTGACACTCAAGGTAGGCGCACCCAGAATCGAGAACGGTGATGCCGGAGAGGTGCTTCCACTGGCCGGATCGAACACCGTGACTTGTGCCGTGCCGATGACTGTCACGTCGCTCGCAGGGATCGACGCGCGCACGCGGGTGGCGCTGACAAACGTCGTGACGCGGTCGGCGCCATTCCAACGCACGATCGATCCGGAGGTAAATCCGCTGCCGTTCACCGTCAGGGTGAGCGCCGCGCTTCCAGCGGGTGCGGCTGCCGGGGACAGCGAGCTGATGGCTGGAGGACCAGGAAGCACTGTGACGGTCGGACTGGTCGCGACACGGGTGTACCCGTAGTTCTCGAACAGACGGAACTCGTAGGTCCCTGGCGTGACCGGCGCGGTGACCGTCCACGTGCGCGTGGTGACACCATTGCCGACGTACGTGTACTGCACGTAGCTGTTGTTCGCCGCGCCTGTTGCTGCGAATGACAGCCAGTCACCCGATCCGCCGAGGCCATTCGTCAGCGTGACCGTCAGCGCAGAACCTCCAGCAACGCTCGTTGCGTTGACCGCCAGGGTTGGCACACCGCGAATCGTGAATGACAGACTGTTCGACGTGCCGCCACCTGGCGCAGGCGTGAAGACGGTCACGTTCGCCGTGCCTGCCGCTGCCACGTCCGCGGCGCCGATCGACGCCTGAAGCTGTGTCGCGCTCACGAACGTCGTCGGACGATTCACGCCGTTCCAACGCACGACGGAGGTTGCCAGGAATCTGCTTCCGGTCACGGTGAGGGTCAATGCCGACGCTCCCGCCATGACGGAACTGGGCGACAGAGATGTCGCGACGGGAACTGGATTGAGCGACGCATCAACGGTGACCGTGGGGCTCGTCGCCTGACGGCTGACGTGCGCCCCGAAATAGCGGAACTCGTACGTGCCGGCAGCGTCCGGCATCGTCACTGTCCACGTCCGTTCGGTGATGCCGGCGCCCACGTACGTCCACTGTTGAAAGCTGGTGTCAGGGTCGCTGGTTTTCGCGAGCGCGAGCCAGTCGTCAGAGCCGCCGAATCCGTGCGTGAGCGTCACGGTCACGGGGCTTCCCGGCGCGACAGCGGACGCACTGACCGTCAGCTTTGCCGACGGATCGATGGTGAATGCGAGCGCACCCGACGTGCCGCCACCGGGAGCAGGTGTATGGACACTGACCTGAGCCGTCCCTTCGGCCAGCAGGTCGCCTGCCGCAATCGAGGCCTCGAGCTTCGTCGTGCTGATCAACCGGGTTGGTCGGCTCGCGCCATTCCAGCGGACTACTGAGAAGGCGCTGAACCCAGTGCCGATCACTTGAAGCGTCAGCGGGCCCGAGTTCGCGCGCACGCGCGTGGGATCGGTTGCGCTGATGGCCGGCGCTGGGTTGGTGATGGAGACAAAGGTCGCCAGCGCTCGAAAGAGCCTGATGCGTGGAATCGTGATTCCCGCACCCAGGAACCGATCATCGCGAACCGGAAGCCCGGTGCTGCGCAGGCTGGCGAGGATATCGGAGACGCTCGCGTTTGGCGCCGCCTCGTGCAGCACGGCCCACGCACCGGCGACATGAGGCGTGGCCATCGACGTGCCGCTCGCCGCCGCATACGTACCGCCGGTGACGGACGAGGTAATTGATTCACCCGGCGCGAACAGCGACAGAAACGACGCGACGTTCGAGAACGACGACACGGCATCGTCTTTGTTCGTCGAGCCGACGCTCACGGCCGATGAAATGCAGCCAGGTGAGGAAATCGCAAACGGAATGCCGCTGTTGCCGGACGCGACGACCGTGGCGACACCGATCGATCGCAGGTTATCGATGATCGGCTTATACGGCTCGCCGTCGCACGGCGAGGTGAACAGGTTGCCGCCCAGGCTCATGTTCACCGAGGCGACGTTGTGCGCGCCGCTAAGCGCCAGCGCATAGACGCGTTCGAGCCCGGCGATCACATCCGACGAGAACGCACCGACGCACGGCGCGACGCCACCGCAGCTGTTTGGATCGATGACCTTGGTGAACACCTGGATGGCGATGAGGCTCGCGCCTTTGGCGACGCCGGCAAGCGGCGGCGCAGCGGATGGGTCGTTGCCGGCGGCGATGCCCGCGACGTGCGTTCCGTGAAAGCAGTTGGTCAGCGTGCACGGCACGGCGGCTCCGGGACCGATCTGCTGATCGAGCCCGTTCGGGCACAGCGTCTCGCTCGTGCCAGGCTGCGTCTTCGAGTAGCACGCCTCCTCGACGACTTTCCCTGCGAGGAACGGATGTGCGCTGTCCACGCCCGTATCCAGCACCGCGATGACGCTTCCACTGCCGTCGTATCCGGCGGTCCAGACCTGATCGGCTTCGACGAGGGGTACGCTGTCACTCAGCACTGGGAAGAGCAGCACGTCGTCCAGCACGCGCGCGACGTCCGGATCGAGCGTGAGCGCGGCGCGTTCTTCAGGAGTGACGTCGAGAACGACGAAGGGAACCGTTTGCAGCGGCCGCTGTTGACGTCCGGCGCGGGCCGGCAGCCGCGAGAGCACCTGCGCGATGCGTGCGGCGATCGCTTGGCGTTGAGTGACGACCGTCGCCGGGTCCGTCAGATTGCCTTCTGGGACAAGCGCTGAGGGCAGCCGCAGCTCGACGATCGCTCGAACGGTCTGGGCCGAGGCTTCCGTGACGGACGCGAGGATCAGCAGTCCCCACCACAGGGCCGTGAGCAAGGCCCGCACACGTGTCCGCCTCATACACAAACCTCCGGCTGATCGTTTCGGTGCACGGGGTAAGTCAAGTGGCGTGCCCGGCGGAGATTCCGTGAAGGTCAGCGCAATTCAGGCACGCGGCAAGAGGTGCGGGCTGCACGGAAATGCAGCTGCCGTGGCCGGTTGTGTCACACCGGGTGGCAACTCTGTGGCTGAGTCGGTTCGAGACGAACGTCGCGCTCAACGCGTTGTCGAGACGAATCGTCAGCGATTCGCCAGACAGCATGCATCAAGAGAAGCAGCACGAACGGCGAGAGCTGAATCGTGATGGCTCGTGCCGTCGGGAAGAACAGGCAGACGAACAACGCGTAGATGGCCGGATACCATCGATGCCGAAGGTCCGAGATTCGTCCGGACTGCATTTCGAGCCACCCACTGATCGACACCAGCGGCGCAGCGACAACCGCGGCGTCATAGACGTTCAGATGCGGATTCACCAGAGTGGATCCGATGACCAGTGCTCCCATTCGCACTGGAACGGGCACCGGCGAACGCCACACTCGGACGGTCATCCAACACACGGCGGCGCCGGCGAGGAGCCACGCGCCAGTGGCGGCAGGACCAGGCAATAGCCGTGTCACGACCGCGAGTGAGTGTAGGTGCGCAACTGAAGGTTCGAGCGCGTCTTGTACTCCGGCGAGACGGGGCAGGACCTGGAGATAGTCCAGAAGCACGGTGGGTCCGAGAAGAGCGGCCACCGCGACCACCTGGATCACGGCTGAAAGGGCCAGGCCAATGAGAATCGACCATTCCGCACACGTCAGCACCACGATGGCCAGCACCAGGCCGAACTGAGGCTTGATCAGCAGGAGGCCAAGCGCAAGTCCGGCAAGGATCTTCCGGCCATGCAACAACGCCACGCCCGCTGCTGTGAACGCGACGAGGGGAGCAGCCGTCGTCTGTCCATGCAGAATCAAGTTCCAGAAGGGAGGGAACGCGGCAGCCGCCACACCGACCAGCGAATATTTCGCGAGCGCACTCCGTACAGGACGCCACGCGAGCCACACTGCGCCTGCGTACACCAGAAGGTTCGCCAGCGCCCACACCACGGCAGCGATGTGATACGGGAGAGAGCTCAGAGGTGCAAAGACCAGCGCGACTTGCGGTGGGTAGACCGGGAGATAGTGCTCCGGGGCGGACGCCGGGACTAGTGTGACCTGGCGTTGATGTTGGTTCTGTGGGTCGAATAGGTCCGACACAGGCCCGTCTCGAGCGATGTGGCCGAGCGTGTAGAAGTGGACGAAATCAGTCCATTTGAGCTGGTCGAAGGGATCTCGATAGGTCGTGCCGCCCACCAGGATGACGAGGGCTGTGACCCACAGCCCGACGGCGGCGATTCGCGCGTGCGCGCGGGCTTCACTCGCGGTGAGACTCCAGAAGCGTCGAGCGGGCCTCACCGACGGTGCAGCGCGACTGCACGACTGGGCGCTGGATGTGCGGCCACGCGTCGAGTCAGCGCAAGCCGCCAGGGCACGATTGCCGATTCGACGAGGATGGACAAGCGCAATTTGGACGCGCCGCGTTCCCGTTCGATGAACGTGATCGGAACCTCGGCGATCGCGCAGCCCGCTCTGAACCCGAGATACAACAGCTCGACGAGAAACGCGTAACCTTCCGAATCGATCTTCTCGAGCGGGAGCGAGGCGAGCTGTTCTCGCCTCCAGCAGCGGAACCCACTCGTGCAGTCGCGAACCGGCAGTGAGCAGATCAGTTTGATGTAGAAGTTGGCGCTGGCGCTCAACAGTCGGCGTCGCAGCGGCCAGTTCACGATCCTGCCGCTGGGGATGTAGCGCGACCCGATGACCAGATCGGCGTGACGCACGGCTTCGAGCATCGTTCGAAGCTGTTCTGGCTGATGCGACAGATCCGCGTCCATCTGGCAGATCACGTCAGCGTCGGTGTGGAGCGCGTGTCTGATGCCATCGAGATAGGCGCGCCCAAGTCCGCGCGGCCCTTGGCGGTGCAGCACAGAGACGCGCCCGGCGCTCGTCGCGGCGACGTCGTCGGCGATCACGCCCGTTCCATCCGGCGAGTCATCGTCCACGATCAGGACGCGCAGGTTGGGAATCTCGAGCAGTCTGTCCAGAAGCTTGAGCAGATTCTCGCGCTCGTTGTAGGTCGGAACGATGACCAGGGGTCGCACGGCCCGTGAGCGCGCAAGTCCTCTGCCATCAGCGCGGCGATGTTCGCCCCGAAAACCCGCTTTATGCTTTCAGCTCAAACAGATCGTCTGGCTCGGCCCAGACACAATTCCCGCTCGCTCCAGAGGAGGGCGGCACTCCAGAGGAGGGGGGCGGATGAAAGCGAAAAGGTTGGAGCGGGAGACGGGGATCGAACCCGCGACATCGAGCTTGGGAAGCTCGCGTTCTACCGCTGAACTACTCCCGCGTCAGTGGTCTGCCTGCCTATTCTAATCCTTCATCCGCGGATTGCAGCCAATACCTCGTCCCGCTTCTGTTCCATCAACTCCGGCGTCCTGCCTTCGAGATTGAGGCGTAGAAGTGGCTCAGTGTTCGAGCCACGCACGTTGCAATGCCAGTCGGGATAGTCGATCGAGATGCCGTCCATCGTGGCGATCTGGGCGTCCTTGTAGCGGCCCTCGAGCGCCGCCAGCTTCCGCGGCACTTCGTCCTGGTTGGCCAGCTTGGTGTTGATTTCACCGGATATGAAGTAGCGCTCGCGGAACGGCTGAAGGAGATCGCGCAGCGACTGGTTCTTCTTCGACATCAGCTCGAGGATCAACAGTGCCGGAATGAAGCCGTTGTCCGCATAGTAGTAGTCGCGGAAGTAATAGTGCCCGGTGACCTCGCCGGCGAAGATGCCGTCTTCCTGTCGCATCCG